>Ga0172372_10007485_pt1 | contig 14650 bp, 9 predicted proteins | sample LakKiv5m_2_FD_114544 | JGI IMG/M metagenome (GOLD analysis project Ga0172372, IMG submission 114544) | Freshwater microbial communities from Kabuno Bay, South-Kivu, Congo - kab_092012_9.5m | ecosystem: Environmental > Aquatic > Freshwater > Lake | place: Democratic Republic of the Congo...
GTTCGACGACCGCTCGTCTGAACCGGGTTCCGTGGCGGGTGGCGCTGATGGGGCCGTTCGGACAATCGGCCACCGGGGTGGGCAACTACGACCGGCACGTCGCCGAGGCGTGGGATCGGGTCGTCGACTGCGAACTCGAACGGTGGGTCGACGTCACGGCCTCGCCGGCGGTGTTGGGCGAGGGCGAACGCAACGCCGCAGGAGTGGGGCGCCACGTGCGCGCACACGACGTCGACCACGTGGTGGCCGTGCTCGGCTCGTCTCCGTACCACGCGATCACCGCCGCCCGGGCCGCCGAGACGGCGTGCCACGTGTGGCTGCACGAGCCGACGTTGGTGGGTTGCCACGTCGGAGTCGCGCACCTGTCGGCGTCGCGGCGTTGGGCCGAAGAGCACGTGCGCGACGCGTTGCGCGCCGACCTGGTCGACGAGTCGAGGTGGCCGAACGATTTGCTGGATGCGCGGGCCCACCACGAGGCCGGCATCACCTTCCTCGGTCCGGTGTTGCGCCGCGCCCGATCGGTGATCGTGTCGAGTCGCGAGGCCGCCGATGTCGTGGCCGTCGAGTTCGCCCGACTCGGTGTCGCCCCCGTTCCGGTGCTCGTGGCACCGCACGCGAACCACGTGCTCGACCGCGCCACGATGGTGGGCGGGCCGCGCGTCGTGTCGGCGGGATGGCTCGACGACACCCGACGCCCCGACGTCCTCGTGCGCTCCGTCGCACTCGTCGACGGAGCGACACTCGAATTCGTGGGTCCCCACGACCCCTTCGTGCGCGAGTCGACCGAGGCTCTGGCGGAATCCCTCGGCGTGGCCGCGCGGGTGTCGTTCGTCGGGCGCGTGTCCGACGACGAATACGACCGACGACTGCGTGCCGCGCGCGTGGGGGTTCAGTTGCGTCGGGATGCCCGCGGACAGCGATCGGGTGCGGTGGCCGACCTGAGATCGCGCGGAATTCCCACCATCACCGACCTCGACGACGGCGAGGCGACGATCTCGGTCGACTCGCTCACCGCGGCACTCGCACCGTTGCTGTTCGACGACGAGACTTGGCGACGGGCGTCCGACGCCACGTTCGCGGCCGCGCGAGAGTGGACGTTCGAGCACGTGGCCCGCGCCGTGCGACGGTGGCTCGACGAAGTGCCCGACCTCGACTCGTCGGCCGTCGTCGACGCCTCGTCGTTAGTGTGACCACGATGTCAATGGTCGAGCGTCCGTTGGTGCGCGTGGTCGTGTTGTCGTTCGACGGTGGCCAGATGACCATCGATTGCATCGATTCGCTGCTGCGAACCTCGTGGCCGGCCGACCGCCTCGAGATCGTGATGGTCGACAACGGCTCGCTCGACGACGTGTGCGAACGCGTGAAGTCCTCGTACCCCGTGGTGCGAGTGCTCGAGCCGTTGCGCAACCTCGGATTCGCCGGTGGGTGCAACCTCGGCATCTCGGCCACGGTCGACTCGCGGGGTCACGCCATGCGAGCCTGGGATTTCGTCGCCCTGGTGAACAACGACGCGCTGGTCGACCCGGGCTGGCTCGAGGCGCTACACGAGGTGGCGGGCACGGGTGCCGACGTCGGCGCGGTGAGCGCCCAGATGCTCTTCGCCGATCGTTTCACCGGAGTCGATGTGCGTGTCGACGGCGTGGGTCAACTGAGTGGCGGCGACGGCCGACTGGTGGGAGTGTGCGTGTCGGCCGTTCGCGTCGACGGTGGACGAGCCGACGAACGACTTCAGTTCGACGAGGGTTTCCATGGTCCGGTGGGGGCGGATCCCACGCGCGGCGAGGAGTTCGCCCGCTGGACCAAGGAGCGCGCGGCCCTGCGCATCGCCGAGACGCGACCCGATCCCGCCGTGCCGCAGAAGGTCTCGCTGAGGCTGTCGGCGCGCGAGACGCGTCGCGTCACGATCGCCTCCGACATCGACCAGGTCGAGGTGGAAGTGGGTGGCGGCTACGACCGCAACGAGCCGGTGTTCACCTGGGTCGACGTGATGGTTGGTGGCGACGTGTTCGACGTGGTGAACAACGTGGGCTCGAATCTGTACGAGCGGGGCTTCGGAGGCGACCGCGGATTCCTCGAGCGCGATCGCGGACAGTTCGAGCTGGTCGACGAGGTGTTCGCGTGGTGCGGTGGAGCGGTGCTGCTGCGCAAGGAGTATCTCGACACCGTCGGCCTGTTCGACGAGAGGTTGTTCATCTACTACGAGGACACCGATCTCTCGTGGCGCGGACGACTGCAGGGCTGGCGCTACCTCTACGCCCCGGCCGCCCTGGTGCGCCATCGGCACGCGCAGTCGTCGGGACTCTGGAGCGACACCTTCCGCTTCCACACCGAACGCAACCGTCTGCTGGTGCTGGCCAAGAACGCGCCGACGCGCGTGGCGTTGCGCGCCGCGCTCGGCGAAGCGAAACGAGCGGTGTCGATCAACGTGCGGCACCTGGTGTTGCGTCCACTCACCTTGCGCATGCCGGCCAAGCCCGAGGCGGCCCTGCGACGCCGGGTGTTCCTCTCGTACCTGTCGTTGCTCCCCGGATTCCTGCGCGACCGCTGGATGATGGATCGCCGGGTGTCGCGGCGATCGCTGATGAGATGGGAGACCCGCAAGTGACCCGTCGCCTGCGCATCGCGATCTACAACCTCTACTGGGCCACCTACGGCGGCGGCGAACAGGTGAGTGCGGCGATCGCCGAGGCCCTCGCCCCGCACCACGACGTCACCCTGCTCGGACCCACCGAACCCGACATCGACGTCAGTCGGCGCCGGCTCGGGGCCGACCTCTCCGGATGCGCCCACCGACGCGTGGTCGACGACGTGGAGGCTTCGGTGGCGAGCGCCGACTTCGACGTCTTCGTGAACGGCACGTATCGCAGTCACGCGGTGAATCGCGCCGCCGCGGGGTACTACTACGTGCACTTCCCCGAGCCACCCGTTGGCACCGGTCGGCGCGTGGTGCACGGCGTGTCGCGGGGCGGTCTGGTGGCTCTCGGAGCCGCCGAGCGCATGATGCGACGACTGCCCGACCGCTTGGGCGGAGTGCAACGGGGTCTGCAACGCCGCGTCATCGATCGCTCGTGGACCTCGTCGTATCGCACCTTCTGGGCCAACTCGCGGTACACCGCGCAGTGGATCGAACGCATCTGGGACGTACCGAGCACCATCCTGTATCCGCCGGTGCGGCCCTTGGTGGCACCGGGAAGCAAGAAGCACGTGATCGCCTCGGTCGGACGCTTCTTCGATCCGGCCCTCGGGCACAGCAAGAAGCAACTCGACCTGGTGGAGGCCTTCCGACGCATGTGCGAGTCGGGACACGCCGACGACTGGCGTCTCGTACTGGTGGGTGGCGCCGAACCGCCGAGTCGCGACTACGTGCTCGCGGTGCGCCGGGCGGCGCAGGGACTGCCGTGCGACGTGCACGTGAACGCTCCGCGCCACGTGGTGGAGGAGACGCTGTCATCGGCCGCCGTGTACTGGCACGGGTCGGGCTACGGCGAGGATCCCGAGCGCGACCCCGACCGCTTCGAGCATTTCGGAATCTCGGTGGTCGAGGCCATGGCGGCCGGTGCGGTGCCGGTGGTGTTCGGGGCGGCGGGGCCGGCCGAGATCGTGCGCGACGGAGTCGACGGATTCCACTGGAACACCCCGACCGATCTGGTGACGCGCACGCGCGAACTCATGGTCGACCCGGCGCGCTGCAACGCGATGTCGACGATCGCCCGTCTGCGCGCCGCCAACTTCTCGAGCGACGTGTTCGCCGCGGCCGTGCTCGCGGAGATGAACGGCCCTCAGTGACCGCGTGGCGACCCCGATGGGTGCGGCCGCGTGTCAGGAGACGTAGCCCATGACGTCGACCAGAACGTGGCTGGTGGTGCCGAACACGCCCGGCACGCCGTCGATGCCCGCGTCGTTGTAGAGGTCGAGCGCGCCTCCCGCACCCAACTTCACGATCACCATGTTCGGCACCGCGGTGCCACCCGGGAAGTTCACGTTCGACACGACCGGTTGCTTCTCGCCCGACGGCCACACGGCCAGCCAACCCCAGCGGTTCGCACCCACCGACGTCACATTGAGATACACCGCGGAGGCGGTGGCCGGAATCCCGCCGACCCCGGCCACCTGCACCCGCCGAGTCTCGCCCGGCCCGAGCGCCGAGGCCGCGGTGCCGACTCCCGTGCGCGTGTCGAAGATGCGCACCGGATCGATCGCCGTCGTGGCGCCCACGCGCGCTCCGTTGGCGGCGTAGTAGCCGAACACGTCGACCAGAAGATGGGTCGACGACTCGAGCGCGGCCAATCGCACGCGACCACCGGCGCCGAGCTTCACCACCACCAGATTCGGGCGATCCTGACCGGCCACCAGATTCAGATTCGACACGTCGGGACGACCGGTGGAACCGTCGGGCCACACCGTCACGTAGCCCTTGCCGGTCGGCGACACCGCGGTGACGTTCAGCACCACCGATTCGGCGGTGGTGGGCACCCCGGCGAACCCGCCCACGGCGAGAGCCCGATCGGTGCCGGCCGAGAAGGCGCCCGTTCCGTCGTTGCGGGTGTCGAGAAGCCGGGTGGGTGACACACCGACGAACGTGGTGCCACCCCCGGTGTTGGCCGAGCCGGAATCGAACCAGCCGGCGACGTCGGCCACCATGTGCAGCGCCTTGCCCTGGTTGTAGATCCGCACCTTCCCTCCGGCACCGACCCGCGCCAGCACCAGATTCGGAGTCGTCACACCGGCTCTCACGTTGAGGTTCGAGGCCGAGGGCCACGCGCCGTACGAACCCACCAGATCGAAGATGTCGCCGGTCGACGCCGGGCGCGGACCGATGGTCACGAAACCCTCGGCACTCGGATCGATCGCCGTCACGTTCAGCAACACGGCACTCACGCCCGACGACGGGATTCCGCCGACGCCGGTGACCTTCAATTCGTGGTTCGCGGTTTCGTTCACGCGCAGATACGGATTCGTGTCGCGCCACTTGCCATCGCCGGCCGACACCGCACCGTTGGCGATGCCCACCCCGGCACGCGTGTCGAGGACGCGCACGGGCGACACCGGATGGAAATTGCCCGACGCGGTGGGCGCCGACCCGCGGTCGTACACGCATTGACCGAACCCGAAACACACCGCGTCCAGATCGATGGTGGGAATCCGGTCGGCGGCGATGTCGGTCATCACCATCGCGCTGCGTCCGCGCGCGGTGTCGCGCACGTTCATCAGATAGCGACCCGGCCACACCACGCCACCGGTCCATTCGCTGCCCTTGTTCTTGGAGGTGCCGAACGATCCGAACTGCACGCCGCGTTCGTTGCTCGGCGGGGCGACGCAGGTCTCGAAGTAGCCGCAATCGATCTGGAACCAGTCGACCTCCACCTGGCCGTCGAGCACGCCGCCGCGGGCGATCACCGGTCCGTCCATCCGGAACGCGCCGTCGCGACCGACGGTGGGAAGCGAGACGGTGCCGGCGCTCAGCCAGTCGCCACCCTTCGACTGTTCCAGTTGCAGATGGACGCCGCCATGGGTTCCGACCCACGGGTCGTAGGTCACCCAGTAGCAGTGCTCGTTCTCGTCGGTGCCCGAGCAGTTCTCGACCGGATGCGGATAGATCTCGAGCCGAACGATGTCGGGAGTCCCGGGCACCGTGAGTCCGTTCACCTGACCGGTGCGCCACCCGAAGTTGCTCGCTCCCGGAGTCTGTTGGTACCACCACAGACGTCCGTCGCTGCTCCAGCGCACCATGAGGTCGTAGATCGCGCCGCCGCCGTTGCCGTTGTAGACCGCGTCGACCCCGATCGAGCCGATGGTGCCGTCGGTCCGGAGGTCGATGGTGGACGTCGCGGCCCGGGCGGGCGAGGCCGGCAATCCGGCCACCGGAACGGCGGCGATCAGGGCGAGCAGAGCGAGACGGCGTACGAATGTCATGACGGTCTGTAACACGTCAGAACAGCCGACCGACTGGAGGGCCGAACGTCAAGAAATCGTCAAGAGTCGGCCTTGGCGGCGGCCTTTTCCATCTTCTTCCAGGCCCGAACCTTCAGAAGGGTCTCGGGCGAGGTGATGTCGGCCACCGTGCGCGGGTTCTTGTCGGCGAACTCGCCGGCGGCCTTCTTCCAGCCGTCGGGTGCCACGCCCATGCGCTTGGCGAGCAGAGCCACGAAGATCCGAGCCTTCTCGTCGCCGTAACCGGGCAGCGTGCGCAAACGCGCGTAGAGATCGGCACCCGAGGCGACATTTCTCCACACGTTCTCGCCCTTGCCACCGAAATCGGCGGTCAGCACGCAGCACATCTCGTGGATGCGCTTGGCCATCGACGACGGGAAGCGGTGGATGGCCGGCTTCTCGCTGCACGTGGCCACGAAATCGTCGACGTCGATCGCGGCGATCTTTCGCGCGTCCACGTGACCGAGACGCTCCTTGATGGTGAAGGGACCCTTGAAGGCCCACTCCATCGGCACCTGCTGGTCGAGCAGCATGCCGACGAGCAATGCCGTGCCGTTCGAGTTCAGCAGTTTGTCGGCGGCGGTGTCGCCGGTGATGAAGAGGGTGCCGGGCATGAGCGCAGAGTAACGAAGGTTCGCGTCGCGCCTACGACCGGGGTCGGCGCGCGACCACCAGCATCTGGCCGGCCAACGGTCGCCAGGGGAGCCGCAGATACAACGGCACGAGACGATGGCCCGACGAGAGGCGACTCTTCAACGTGAGCGGAAGGAATCGCGCTTCCACGCGCACCACGTCGAAGCCGGCTCGGCGCACGGCGTCGGTCAGCGATGTCTCGTCGAAGATGGTGACGTGCGTGGGATCGTCGAAGTAACGGTCGGGAGCGAGACGGTGGTTGGGCTGGACGAGGATCAGATGACCTTCTGGTCGGAGCACCCGGAGTACCTCGGCGAGACAACGTTCGATCTGCGGTTGGTGGAGATGCTCGAGGAAGTTGCTGGCGGTGACGGTGGCGAACTCGCCGTCGACGAACCGCGAGAGATCGGTGGCGTCGCCCACGTGAGCCTCCACCCCCGACGGCACGATGTCGGCCAGATCGGGATGGATGTCGATGCCCACGCGCCGCGCCGCGCGGGTCGCGGCCGGAAGGTCGCCGTAGCCGGTGGCCAGGTCGAGCAACGCCCCGTCCGGATCGATCCAACGTCGCAGGTATCGGGCGACGTGCGCCCACACGGCGGCGCGAGCGGCATTGGGTGCGAGCCGGGTCGCGAAGTACTCGCGCGAATCCTCGGCCTCCACGCGAGTCAGCCTACGAGAGGGCCCGACTAGACGATGTAGGGGTCGAGGCGGTCGGGGTCGAGGCCATGAGTCGATGCGTAGTGCGCGATCGCATCCTGCAGAACCTCGGGCTTCATCTCGCCCGACTGCACGAGACCCCACAGAGCCGCCACCACCACGTTGGGCATGTCGACCTCGAAGTGCGCGCGCAACGCCTCGCGGGTGTCACTGCGACCCATGCCGTCGGTGCCGAGCGGCACGAACACCCGATCCGGAACGAAACGCGCCACCTGCTCGGGCACGATCTTCATGAAGTCGGTCGCCGCGACGATCGGAGCGCCCGACGTGCCGAGGAGTCGGGCCACCTTGGTGTGGCGGGTCGGCTGGGTGGGGTGCAGACGATTCCAGCGTTCGACCGCCAATGCGTCCTCGCGCAGCGACTTGTACGAGGTGGCCGACCACAGTTCGGCCGCGACGTCCCACCGACTCCGCAACTCGTCGGCCGCCGAGCGCACCGCACCCTGGGCCGAACCGCTGAACATCAGCGTCACGCGGTGCGCGGCGCCGTCGGGAGCGTCGTGCCATTTGTAGTCGTGCCATTTGTAGAGGCCACCCACGATGTCGGCGTCGGTGACACCGGCCGGTCGACCCGGCATCGGGTAGTTCTCGTTGTACAGCGCGAGGTAATAGAAGACGTCGGGATCGGTCTCGCCGTTCGGTCCCGGTTCGCCGCCGTACATGCGCTTCAGGCCGTGCTTCACGATGGCGGCCACCTCGTAGGCGAACGCCGGGTCGTAGCACTGCGCGGCGGGCACGGTGGACGCGAGCACGAGACTGTGACCGTCCTGGTGCTGCAGGCCCTCGCCGAGCAACGTGGTGCGCCCCGCGGTGGCTCCCAACAAGAAACCGCGCGTGCGACTGTCGGCGGCCTGCCAGATGAGGTCGCCCACGCGCTGGAAACCGAACATCGAATAGAACGTGTAGAAGGGCACCGACGGCACGCCACGCGTGGCGTACGAGGTTCCGGCGGCGATGAAGCTCGACATCGCACCGGCCTCGGTGATGCCCTCCTCCAGAATCTGGCCGTCGGACGACTCGGTGTACGAGAGCAACAGGTCGTGGTCGACCGGCTCGTACTTCTGGCCCTGCGAGGCATAGATCTTCAACTCGCGGAACAGCGAGTCCATGCCGAACGTGCGGGCCTCGTCGGGGATGATCGGCACCACGCGCGAGCCGAACTTGTCGTCGCGCGCCAGATTGCGCAGCAAACGAGTGAAACCCATAGTGGTGCTGACGGCCTGCTCGCCCGAACCGCCGTCGAGTTCGTCGAAGGTGGAGTCGGCGGGCAACTCGAGCGGACGACGATTGCGCACGATGCGCTTCGGAATCGAACCGCCCAGCGCGCGGCGACGCTCCATGAGGTACTGGTACTCGACGGTTCCCTCGCTCGGCCGGAGATACGTCGGCTCCTCGCCCTCCAGCGCCGAGTCGGGAATCTCGTCGTGGAGATACAGGCGGTCGCGCAGGGCGCGCAACTGCGCGGCGTTCATCTTCTTGATCTGGTGGGTGGCGTTGCGGCCCTCGATGTCGGGACCGAGCGTCCAGCCCTTCACCGTCTTGCAGAGGATCGCCGTGGGCCGCCCGGTGCCGAGGTTCTGCGCGGCGGCGCGATACGCGGCGTACAACTTGCGGTAGTCGTGGCCGCCGCGGGGCAGGTTGCGCAACTCGTCGTCGGTGAGGTGGCCCACCATCTGGCGCAGGCGCGGGTCGGGACCGAAGAAGTTCTCGCGAATGAAGTCACCCGACTCGACGGTGTAGCGCTGGAACTCGCCGTCGACCGTGGTGTTCATGCGGTTCAGCAGCACGCCGTCCTTGTCCTTGGCCAGCAACTCGTCCCACTTCGAGCCCCAGATCACCTTGATCACGTTCCAGCCAGCGCCGCGGAACACCGCTTCGAGTTCCTGGATGATCTTGCCGTTGCCGCGCACCGGACCGTCGAGACGCTGCAGGTTGCAGTTCACGACGAACACGAGGTTGTCGAGCTGCTCGCGCGACGCGAGCGACAGAGCGCCGAGCGTTTCGGGTTCGTCGGTCTCGCCGTCGCCGAGGAAGGCCCACACGCGACTCGTACTGGTGTCGTCGAGTTGACGATTGAGGAGATAGCGGTTGAACCGCGCCTGATAGATCGCGGTGATGGGACCGAGACCCATGCTCACCGTCGGGTACTCCCAGAAATCGGGCATGAGCCGCGGATGCGGATAGCTGGAGAGCCCGCGGCCACCCCGTCCGAGTTCGCGACGGAAGTGATCGAGGTCGTCCTCGCCGAGACGACCCTCGAGGAACGCTCGCGCGTACACGCCCGGTGCGGCGTGGCCCTGGATGTACACGTGGTCGCCCGGCAGGCCGTCGTCCTTGCCGCGGAAGAAGTGGTTGAAACCGATCTCGTAGAGACTCGCCGAACTGGCGAACGTCGACAGGTGACCGCCGATTCCCTCGGCGCGCTTGTTGGCGCGAACCACCATCACCGCGGCGTTCCAGCGGATGTAGGCGCGAATGCGTCGTTCGATGTGCTCGTCGCCGGGGAACCATGGCTCGTGCTCGCGCGGAATGGTGTTCACGTACGGCGTCGACACGGTGGCCGGGAACGACACCTGGCTCTCGCGGGCCCTCTCGAGCAGTCGCGACAGCAGATAGCGCGCGCGCACCTTGCCGTGCACGTCGATCACCGCGTCGAGCGAATCGAGCCACTCCTGGGTCTCGCCCGGATCGGTGTCGGGCAACTGATGCACGGAGCCGTCGAAAAGCATGGTCCCAGTCTCGCAGAGTTACCGGTCGGTACGCACGAGGGCTGACAAGATGTCGTCTCCATGGGACGACCCTCCGACACCGCGGCGCGCGCCACGAACATCGCCGATGCTCTGGTGGTGTACACCGACGGCGCGTGCAGCGGAAACCCCGGACCGGGTGGTTGGGCGTGGGCGGTGGCACCGGACGGCTCGCCCCACGGATCGGGCGGTGACGCACGAACCACCAACCAGCGCATGGAACTGATGGCCGTCGTCGAGGCGTTGCGAGCGAATCTTCCGCTCGCCCGCTCCTCGGCGCGTCGATTGGTGGTGGTGAGCGACTCCACCTACGTGGTGCACTGCTTCCGCGATCGATGGTGGGCCCGTTGGCGGGCCAACGGCTGGCGCAACGCCAAACGCGAACCGGTGTCGAACGACGACATCTGGCGTCCGCTCATCGATCTCTACCTCTCGCTACCCGAGGACGAGCGCCCCGATTTTCAGTGGGTCAAGGGGCACAGTGGCGAACCCATGAACGAACTCGTCGACCAGCTCGCGGTGGCCGCCACGCCGCGCTGACGTCGAGTTTCGACGGCCCGGGGTGACCTGACTCGTCGGCGCGACATCGGTACGGTGCGGGGCGGGCGGAACGTCCACCACCACGTGGTGCTTCAGACGGCTCCCGTTCGAGCCGACAACCGACGTCGAGCCCGCAGGACATCCGTGACCAAGCGACAACGCACCCCCCTCATCGCGCTCGCCGCCCTGGCGACGACGACACTGGCCGGAGGAATCGTCGCGCCCCTCGGTTCGTCGTCGGTGTCCGCCGCACCGGCCGACCCGAACGGAGTCGTGGCCGTGGTGATCGAGGGCCAAGGCAACGGACACGGTCGCGGCCTCAGCCAATGGGGTTCGTACGGCTGGGCCACCACCCAGGCGAAGGACTGGCAGTGGATTCTCGACTTCTACTACGGCGGCACCACCATGGCGACCGCTCCGGCCGGTCAGCGCATCACCGTGTCGCTGTCGGCGATGAACGGTGCGCAGACGGCCGTGATCGCCGCCGACGGAAACGGACAGTTCAACGGAGCCGGCGCCCATCGATCGATGGTGGCCCGCGAGGTGAGCGGCAACGACGGCACCTACGACGTGTGGGCCGGTTCGAACGCGGTGTGTCCGGCCCCCACCGATTCGCTCGCCAGCTGGACCTACCTCGGACGAGTGTCGGCCGGTACCGGCCAGTCCGCCGTGCGTTTCTCGGTACCGAACGGAGACGATCCCAACGCCGCGGTGGGCTCGCTGCTGGGCGTGTGCGAACCGTCCGGTGCGGTGCGCCACTACCGGGGATCGATCTACGCGGCCAACGGGTCGGCGGGCGAGGACCGCACCGTGAACGACGTCGACGTCGAGGCCTACCTGCGCGGTGTGGTGCCGCGCGAGTCGCCGGCCTCGTGGGGCGACGCGGCCGGAGGCGCCGGCATCAACGCGTTGCGCGCGCAGTCGGTGGCGGCACGTTCGTACGCGTTGGCGCAGGGTGGTTCGTACGCCGGTCGTCGCTACACCTTCGCCAAGACCTGCGACACGCAGTCGTGTCAGGTGTACGGAGGCGCGGGTACCCGAGCGTCGGCCACCGGATCGGTGACGGTGATCGAGGATGCCCGCACCGATCGGGCCATCGCCGACACCGCCGGTCTGGTGCGCGAACGTCCGAGTGCTCCCGGTGCGCCGGTGTCCACCGAGTTCTCGTCGTCGAACGGTGACCGCACGGCCGGGGGAGCCTTCCCTTCGGTGGACGATCTGGGTGATCGCATCGACGCCAATCCGTGGAGCCGATGGACGCGCGTGCTCGACGCCTCGGCTCTGGCGAGTCGCTTCGGGTTGGCGCGCATCACGTCGGTCACCGTCGAACCCGATCCGTCGCTCGTGAGCCAGAACTTCACCGGAGCGTGGAGCGTGCGCCTGCGACTGCACAACGGTTCGCAGTCGGTGGCGGTGACGGCGTCGCAACTCCGTTCGGCGTACGACCTGCCGTCCACCGCGATCACCGGACGCGCCGTGACCCGCGACTACGTGACGAGCGACGACTTCGTGTTCATCGGCGACTCGGTGGGCCAGAGCATCGCCGACCGCGATGGCTCGGGCGAATTGCCCGTGTTGTTGTCGGGAGTGTTCGGCACGACAAAGTACGACGCCCTCACCAACCGCTGCACGGTGGGGAACTGCACACCGGGATCGTTGGACGGCCTCGGAGTCGCGCAGAGCCTCACCGGATCGCCCGACGTGGTGATCGTGGAGCTCGGCTACAACGACACCCAGACCCAACTGGCGAACGAGATCGATCAGGTGATGGCGGCACTCGTGGCCAAGGGAGTGCGCGTCGTCGGGTGGGTGGGCATGTCGGAACGGCGCACCAGCAACGGTTCGTCCACCTACGCGGTCGGCAACCGCGCGCTGCGCTCCGCACTCACCCGTTGGCCGCAGATGCGATTCCTCGACTGGGATGGCGCGAGCATCGGTGGCGCCCGCGATCGCTGGTACTCCGACAACGTGCATCTCTCCACCACCGGTCAGGCCGAGTTCGCCCTGTGGTTGCGCGACCGAGCCATCGAACTCGCCGGCGGCCGACCCGGTTCGCCGCAATGGTCGGTGAAGGTGGGGCCCGGTTCCGATCTGCGGTTGCCGTTGGCGGGCAGCAACGGAATTCCCGCCTCGGGTGCCGTGGGCGTGAGTCTGAATCTCACCGCGGTCGATCCGGCCGCCGAGGGCTATCTCACCGTGTGGCCCTGCGGCAGCCCGCAGCCCTACGTGTCGAACGTGAACTTCGTGGCCGGCCAGATCGTGCCCAACGCGGTGGTGGCCGCTCTCGACACGACCGGCATGGTGTGCATCGCGTCGTCGACGGCGTCGCACGTGCTCGTCGACGTCAACGGGTGGCTGGACGGAGCGTCGGGCTTCGCTCCGCTCACACCGTCGCGACTCTTCGACACGCGCGACGGAACCGGGGGAGTCGCGCGCGGCAAGGTGGGCACACTCGACGGAACCGGCTCCCGACTGGAGGTGCCGGTGCTCGGACGCAACGGCGTGCCGGCGTCGGGAGTGGCCGCGGTGTCGCTGAACGTCACCGCCACCAACACCAAGGTGAACAAGTACGGCGGATACGTGACGGTGTACCCGTGCGTCGAACCGCGCCCGAATGTGTCGAGCCTCAACTTCGGCAACTCACAGTCGGTGCCGAACGCGGTGATCGTGCCGGTGTCGTCCACCGGCACGGTGTGCTTCCACGTGTACGGCGAGGCCGATCTGCTGGCCGACGTCGGAGGTTGGTTCGCGTCCGGTTCGGGCATGACACCGGTGGCGCCCGCGCGCGTGGTCGACACCCGCTCGGGCCTCGGAGCGACGAGCAACGCCAGGATCGGCAAGTCCGACGGAACCGGAGCACCGCTCTCGGCGACGATGGTCGGCGTCGGTGGCGTGCCGGCGACGGGTGTCGCCGCGGTGGTGCTGAACGTGACGGTCGTCGACCCGAAGGCGCCCGCCGCCGGTGGCTATGTGACCGTGTACCCGTGCACGGCCACGCCACCGAACGCATCCAACCTCAACTTCGTGAGCGGCCAGACCGTCCCCAATGCGGTGATCGCACCGCTCTCGGCCGACGGCAAGGTGTGCCTCCACGTGTTCGGCGAGGCGCACCTGATCGCCGACGTGAGTGGTTGGCTCTCGGCCTCGGGCGGCTACACGCCGGTGTCGCCGGTGCGGGTGTCGGACACCCGAATCGGTATCGGTCAGGTGCCGGGTCGCTGAACCCGACCCACCGGGAGCGACATCCCGGTCCGATTCCGTGTTCGCCCGATCCGATGCCTAGCCTCGCCTTCATGGACATCAACGGAGCAAGTGCAATCGTCACCGGTGGAGCCTCGGGTATCGGCGCCGCCTCGGCCCGCCTCCTGGCGGCTCGCGGAGCCAAGGTGGTCGTGGCCGACCTCCAGGAGGACCGCGGTCGTTCGGTGGCCGACGAGATCGGTGGAGCCTTCTGCAAGGTCGACGTCACCAAGACCGACGACATCATCAACGCCGTCGAGATGGCCAAGTCGATGGGACCGCTGCGCGTGCTCGTGAACTCGGCCGGCATCGGCTGGGCCCAGCGCACCGTCGGCAAGGACGGCTCGTACGACTCGGCGGCCAACATCGACGCCTACAAGAAGGTCATCGCCATCAACCTCGTGGGCACCTTCGACTGCATCCGCATCGCCGCCACGGCGATGAGCACCACCGAGCCGATGGCCAGCGGCGAGCGTGGCGCCATCGTGAACATCGCCTCGGTGGCCGCCTTCGACGGTCAGATCGGCCAAGCCGCCTACTCCAGCTCGAAGGGCGGAGTGGTGGGCATGACCCTGCCGGTGGCGCGCGACCTCGCCGCCGTGGGCGTCCGCGTGAACACCGTCGCACCCGGCCTCATCGACACGCCGATCTACGGCGAGGGTGCCGGCAGCGATCAGTTCAAGGAGAAGTTGCAGACGGGTGTGCTGTTCCCGAACCGCCTGGGCTACGCCACCGAACTCGCGTCGATGGTGGTCGAGTGCGTCACCAACAGCTACATGAACGCCGAGACGATTCGCGTCGACGGCGGCATCCGCATGCCACCCAAGTGAGTCGCTGAA
>Ga0172372_10007487_pt1 | contig 14647 bp, 12 predicted proteins | sample LakKiv5m_2_FD_114544 | JGI IMG/M metagenome (GOLD analysis project Ga0172372, IMG submission 114544) | Freshwater microbial communities from Kabuno Bay, South-Kivu, Congo - kab_092012_9.5m | ecosystem: Environmental > Aquatic > Freshwater > Lake | place: Democratic Republic of the Congo...
CTGCTGCCGCCAGCAGCAGCCGCTTAAACCTCGCAGCGACCGCTCACACACGCCCTATCACCAGAGGCTGCTGCCGCCAGCAGCAGCCGCTCAAACCTCGCAGCGACCGCTCAAATCAACGATCCAATTCGGCCGCAATGATGTTCAGTGAGCCAAGAACCGCCACGATGTCCGCCAGTTGATGACCTTCGATCATCTTCGGGAAGATCTGGTAGTTGATGAAGCACGGCGGTCGCGTGCGCGCGCGGAACGGATACTTCGATCCGTCGGCAACGATGTAGTAGCCGAGTTCGCCGTTCGGGCTCTCGATCGCGCCGTAGCCCTCGCCGACCGGCGTGTCGAAGCCGCGGTTGTTCATGTAGAGCTCGAACAACTGGATCACGCCTTCGATCGAGCCGTACACGTCGGCCTTCTCGGGCACGCGGATCTTGCCATCGGCGACCGCGTTGATCGAGCCGCCGGGCAACTTGTCGATCAACTGGTCGATGATCTTCGCCGACTGCCTGATCTCCTCAAGACGCACGAGGTAGCGCGAAAGGCTGCAGCCCGCGCTCGCCACCGCGATTGAGAACTTGACCTTGTCCGCGCCCTCGCCATCCCAGTTGTCGGCGTAGCAGAGGTACGGGTCGTCCTTGCGGACGTCGCGGCGCACGCCCGCGCAGCGCGCGTTCGGGCCGGTGAGGCTCCACTGGATCGCCTCTTCCTTTGTGACCGCGCCGACGCCGTCGAGACGGTCGACGAAGATGCGGTTCCGGTTGCAGAGGGTCTCGAGATCGGTGATCGCCTTCGGAAGGCGGACATCGATGAAGTTCCGCACCATCCGCTTGAAGACCTCGTCGTCGGGAATGTCGCGCCACGCGCCACCCACGCGCGTCCAGTCGGGGTGGAAGCGCTGGCCCGAGATGTACTCGACGATGTCGTAGATGAACTCGCGCTCGTTGAAGCCGTAGAGGAAGCCCGTGAACGCGCCGAGGTCGAGCGCCGCCGCGCCGACGCACAGGAGATGGTTCTGGATGCGGCCGAGCTCGCACATGATCGTGCGCACGACCTTCGCGCGCGGCGTGAGTTCGATGCCGAACAACTTCTCAACCGCGTGGTGCCACGCGATGTCGTTCACGATCGGCGAGATGTAGTCCATCCGGCTGATCGTGCAAACGTACTGGTTGTAGTCGTGGTGCTCGCCGAGCTTCTCGAACCCGGAGTGCAGGTAGCCGATGTGCGGCGTGCAGCGGGCGATGCGCTCGCCGTCGAGCTCGAGGACGAGCCGCAGGGTCGTGTGCGTCGCCGGGTGCTGCGGACCGAAGTTCAGGACCCAGCGGTCCGGAGCCTGGAAGTGGTCCTTCAGGTAGTCCGTGTTCTCGACATCGAGACCAAAGCCCTCGGCGGGCGTGATCGTGTAGGGCATAGGGGGCTCAGTATAGGGTGGGCGAAGCCGCCGCAGGCCCCCGGAAACGTGGGGCGCGAGCGCAGGACGGGCGCGCGGCGCCGATCTCAGATCGCGCCGGGGCGGAGGAACGGATTCGACCGCCGCTCGGCGCCGATCGTGGTCGAGGGCCCGTGGCCCGGATGCACACGCGTCTCGTCGGGCAGTTGCATCAGGACCTCGTGGAGCGACCGCTTCATCGCCTCGGTGTCGCTGGTCGGGAAGTCGAGGCGGCCGATCGAACCCGCGAAGAGCGTGTCGCCCACGATGGCCTCACCGGCCTCCGGACACCAGAGCGTGATGCCACCTGGCGAGTGCCCCGGCGTGTGAAGGACCCGGAAGTAGAAGCCACCGAGCTCGAGCATCTCGCCGCCGTTGAGGCAGGCGTCCGGCGGTGGCGCACTCACCGCGGGCGGGATGAAGGCGCTGAGATTGAGGTTCGGATCCTCGTTGAACTCCTTCTCGGCGCGATGGCAGAGGGTGTTCACGGGGCCGAGCCGAAGGCGCATCCGCGCGAGGCCCGCCACATGGTCGCAGTGGCAGTGCGTCAGGATGCAGAGGGAAGGCTTGAGCCCTTCCCGCTCGATGAAATCAAGCGTCGCCTCGGGGGCGTACGAGCAGTCGACGATCCAGCAGGTCTTCGTCGGATCGGCGTCGTCATGGACGACGTAGCAGTTGGTCGCGAAATCACCAAGCGTGAAAGGATGGATCCGAAGGGCCATGAGGGCAGCGTATCCGCCCCGCTGTGCCGTACAGGAGACGCATGTCCGGTGGCCCGGAGACGCACAGGAAGCCCGGGATTCGGTACGCTTCCTTCCATGCTGCGACCACGGACGGGCGCCACACTTCTCCTCTCCGGGCTTCTGCTCTGCGCCGGCGGATGCGACACGATCTCGTCCGACTTCTCGTCGTTCGCAGAGAGCTTCACGCCGCCCACACCCGCGCAGGCCGCGCAGTGGGCGGCCGATCCGAACGACCGCGAGAACGCGCGTCGCGGAACGGTGCTTCTGGCAAACGCTCCGTGGGGTGGCGCACTCCCCTACCTGCGCATGTACCGCCTCTACGCGGAGGACTCGCTCGATCCGCTGGTGCGAGCCGCCGCTCTGCAGGCGCTCGGACGTCATGGCGACCCCGAGGACGCGGTGCTTGTCGCGAAAAGCATTGCGAGCCCGTTCCGCCAGGTACGACTTGCTGCCGCGAAGGCGCTGCAGCGCCTTCACGACCCCGCGGTCGCCGACACGATCTGGCCCCGGCTGGTCGACGGCAGCGAGGATCCCGATGTGCGCGTCGAACTTGCGATCGCGCTCGCCCAGTACCCCACCCCCGCCGTCTTCCAGGCGCTCGTCGCATCGCTCTCGCAGCGTGAACTCGCCGTGAACGTGGCTGCGGTCGACTCGCTGCGCACGCTCACCGGGCAGACGATCGCGATCGACGAGGACGCATGGCTCGCCTACTACGCGTCGACGTCGACGCCGTTCGCGACGGCGCGCGTCTACCTCTATCCGACGTTCGTGCGTGAACTCGACATCTGGGATCACCTCCTCTTCTGGCAGCCGGTCGTCTTCGAGCAGCCGGACGTCCCCGTCGGGATGAAGGTGCTCGGAACGCGACGCACGAACGACGCGTCGCGCGAGAACACCGATCCGTCGACGATGGTCGATCCGCTGGCGGACGCGCCTAGGACCGGCGGCGGTGGAAGCGCGGACGCACCGAAATGAGCATCGCTCGTCCGGGTTCGATGCAGGCGATCGTTCGACGATCCGCGGGCGGCGCGTTCACCGTGGAATCGACGGCGATCGCACGACCTGGAGCGGCCGCCCCTCTAGCGGCAGGCGCCGCGCTCGTGCGTCCGACCGCCGCGCTGCTGACGCCCCTTGAACGCGAGGTCGCGCGCGGATTGGGCATCGAGCCGCAGGGAACGACAGGCGGTGCGCGTGTTCTTGGCACCAACGTCGTCGGCGTGGTCGAGCATGAGGCGGCGGGCGGACCCATGCGCGGCACGCGCGTCGCGATCCATCCGGTCGCAAGTTGCGGCACGTGCGAGCGCTGCCGCGGCGGTCTCGCGCTTCACTGCGCGCAGCGCACGATCCTCGGGATCGATGGGGCGGGCGGCGGACTGTCGGAGCTGATCGAGATTCCCACCGCGAGTCTCGTCGCCCTCCCGAAGGAACTCGACGACGAGCGCGCGGTGTTCGCGGTGTCGCTCGCGCGTGCGATGCAGGCCGTCCGCCGCGGCGGCGTCGACCGGAAGACGTTCGCGAGCATTCTCGGTGATGACATCTTGGCGGTCTTGGCGACGATCGTCGCCGTCGAGGAGAACCCGCTCGCGCGGCTCGTCGCATCGCACGAGTCGACGCTGCGGCTCGCCGAACAGTTCGGAATCCGTCACCGCGCGCTGGCCGAAACCGGTCGCCGCGGCGATCAGGAACTGGTGATCGACACGACAGGATCGGCCGAGACGCTTCTCGCCGCGACGCGGATGGTGCGCCCGCGCGGACACGTCGTCGTCGCAGGCATCTCGGCACGATCGACGACGCCGGTCGAACTCCCGCACATCGCGCTCGACGAGATCGAGGTCCACGGATCGGGCTTCGGCCAGCTCGCGGGAGCGGTCGACCGCCTCGCGCGCCGCGTGATCGACCCCTCGCCCCTCGTCGCGCGGCGCATCGCGCTTGGGGACGTCGCCCGCGCGCTTCCCGCGATCGGCGAGCCAGGCACACCGGCGATCGTCGTCCAGGTGACGCGATGACCGACGACGCATCGCGCGAAGTACAGAGGTGGAACGAGCGCATCCTCGTCGAGAGCGCCGCCTCGCCCGACGACCCCGTCGGCGTCGCCTCCGCGGCGATCGAGCAGGAGGCGCTCCTCGACGACGAAGGCGTCATCAAGGCTGGTCGGCTTGCCGGCAAGTCGATGTCGCAGGCGATCTGGATCTTGGCGTGGCCGGTACTCCTGCAGCAGACGATGGCGGCGGGAGTCGGTTTCGTCGACAAGTTGCTCGCCGGCAACCTCCCCACCGAGATCGCACGTCCCGCGATGGATGGCGTCGGCATCGGCAGTTTCGTCGGTTGGTTCATCGGCATCGCGCTCACCGGCCTCGGCGTCGGCGGACAGGCGATCATCGCGCGCGGCATGGGCTCGGGCGACTTGCGCGAAAGCCAGCGCGCGCTTGGCCAATCGATGATCCTTTCGATCACGTGGGGTACGTTGGTCGCGGGACTGATGATCCTGCTCGCCGAGCCACTCGCGCACTACTCGAACCTCACGCCCGAGGCGACCGCCGCGTGCGTCACCTACGTTCGCACCCTCGCGCTCGGACTACCGTTCTGCGGCGTGATGATGGTGGGCGGCATGTGCCTTCACGGCGCAGGCGAGGCGCACAAGCCGTTCCAAATCGCGGTGTGGGTGAACGTGGTCAACTGCATCGCGTCGTGGCTCATCTCGGGCGTCGCGATCCGCGCCATGGGCGCGACGATCCCAAACCCGTCGCCGCTTGACCCGACCGAGTGGGGCGTGTTCGGTATCGCTGCTGGTAGCGCGATTTCCTACGTCGTCGGTGCATGGCTCACGTGGCATGTCCTCCGCAAGGGCGTGAAGGATTTGCGCCTCGAGCGGGCGAGTCTCGCGATCGACACCGCGATGAGTTGGCGCATCGTGCGGGTCGGCATCCCGAACTTCTTCGAAGGCCTCGCGATGTGGTCGGTCAGCCTCTTCATCCTCGGCTTCATCGGCGAGGCCGCCATGCGCGGGATCGGCACCGACTCGAAGGAAGGCCTCGTCGGCGCGCACATCATCACGGTCCAGTGGGAGGCGTTCTCGTTCCTTCCGGGTTTCGCGATGGGCACCGCCGCCGGCGCACTCGCGGGCCAGTATCTCGGCGCCGGCAGCACGCGTCTGGCGCGCGTGGCAATCTGGCAGTGCACTTTGATCGGGATCGCGATCATGGGCGTGATGGGTGTCGTCTTCATCCTCTTCGGACGACCACTCACCGCCATCATCTCCTCGGATCCGCTGCACCTTGAGATGGTGCCGAAGCTCCTCATGGTCGCCGGATTCGCGCAGGGTTTCTTCGCGCTCGCGATGGTGGTGCGCAACGGCTTACGCGGCGTCGGCGATACGAAGTGGATCCTCGCGATCACCGTTGGAAGTTGCTTCCTGATCCGACTCCCGCTCGCGTGGTACCTCGGCATTCACCTCGGCTACGGACTCGTCGGCATCTGGTGGGGCCTGATGATCGAGCTCTCGCTGCGCGGGCTGATGTTCCTCGCGCGCTTCAAGTTCGGCGCCTGGGAGCGAGTCCGCGTGTGACGCGACCGTGCGTGCTCCACCGCGGTCAGATGGTCAGCAACATAGTGAGCACGATTCCCACGACGCTGAAGGCTCCGTAAGCGAGCAGTGTGCCCGTCAGGCCGAGGAGGATCGGCCCCACCGACTTGCCGCGCGGACACGCGGCACCGATCGCAATCGACGATCCGACGGCCCAGACCACGAGTCCGACGAGGGCTCCGCAGAAGGGAATCAGGTTGAACGCAAAGCCGCCGGACGAGAACGCGACAATCGAGAACGCGCGCCGAAACGTGAGCCCGAACGAGTTTCCGATGAGGGACGTCATGCCTGCGCCCGCGCACGCCACGCAGATCATCGAGATCGGCGCGATCACGATCTGCGCGAGCTGCAGGCCAACCTGTACCGCGATCGAAGGCCCCGGGAATGCCGCCGGCCCAAACGGTCCGCCACCTCCTGCCGCGCCGACCATCAGCGCGGAGACCAGCACCATCCCTAGGCCCGTCATGATGGTCACGACGCCTGAAACGACGACGTGGAGCGCGAGAAAGCCGACCGCCGTGTGGAAGAGATCGCGATCACCGATCATCGCGGGGATGCGCGAGGGGAACTTCACTCCGACAACGACGGTCTTCCACCAACGCACAAAAATCGAGCCGGGCTCGGTCCACGGCAGCGGCAACTGCAGCATCGCACCCGTCGCACCGACGCCTCCCACCGGGCGCAGCGCGCAACGCTCCATCGTGACATCGGTGCCGCAACTCGAGCACTGGAACTCGGGAGGTTCGAGATGGCCTTGGGCCGAGGTGCCGAAGTACGCCTGATCGCACTGCGGGCAGTGGAACTCGACTTGGCCAGGAACAAACTCGTAACTCGCGACCGTGTAGCCGGTGCCGCACTCGGGACAGACGCGCGTAGCATCGCTCGCCGGGGCGGGAAGGTTCCAGAGAACGTGGTTGCAGTGTCGGCAGTTCATCGTGCGTGCATCCTGAAAGATGGCGAGTGGAGGAATTCGAGGCGTTCAGCGAGGAACACGTGCACCAACCCCGAGCGTCTTCACAACGTGCCAACTCCCCGCACGACTGCCACGACGGACGATGTCGCGTCAGTTTTCCGGCGCGTCCTCGGCAACGCGAGACTTGAACTCGGCGACGAGGCGTCGGGTGATCGGGCCGACGCGGCCCTCGCCGATCTGCTCGCCGTCGATCGAAGAGACACCGATGATCTCGGCGGCGGTTCCCGTCAGGAACACTTCGTCGGCGGTGAAAAGATCCTCGAGGCGCATCGAACGCTCTTCGACCGGAACGCCGCACGCGGGCGCGATCTCGTTCATCACGAAGAGCCGCGTGACGCCGTTCAGGATGCCCGCTGAGACGGGCGGGGTGACGATGCGCCCGCCGCGGATGAAGAAGATGTTGTCACCCGTACACTCGGCGACCTCGCCGTCGGTGTTGAGCATCACGGCCTCGTGGACGCCGGCTTCGATCGCCTCGACCTTCGCGAGGATGTTGTTCAGGTAGTTGAGGCTCTTGATCGATGGATCAAGACATTCGATTGGAATGCGAGGCCGCTTGGCCACGATGACGGGCATCCCCTGCTCGTACATCTCGGGGGGGTACAGCTGGATACGGTCGACGATGACGATCGTCGACGGCTTCGGACAGGTGAAGGGGCTCAGGCCAAGCGGACCGGCGCCGCGCGTGACGACGAGCCGGATGTACGCGTCCTTCATGCCGTTGGCGGCCACGGTGTCGCGCACGGCCTTCTCGATCTCGCGGATCGTGTAGTGGAGCGTGAGGTGGATCGCCTTCGCGCTCGCCTCGAGGCGGTCAAGGTGGGTCTTCAGCTTGAGGACGCGCCCGTTGTAGACGCGGATTCCCTCGAAGACGCCGTCGCCATAGAGAAGCCCGTGGTCGTAGACCGGGACAACCGCGTGCTGCTTGTCGACGAGATGGCCATCCAACCAGACCTTCATGCGGGGCTCCTGCTCCCCGGGCGCGCCGGGCCGGCGCAGTGTACCGGAGGGGGCGGACGTCGAGATTTCAGCGGGAAATCGCGAGGTGAGCGTTGGGCGTGGAAGCTTCGAACGCGGCGGAGTTCTTTCACGCGCCGCGGGGGGATGTCACTCGCTCGCGCCGAGGGGGCGCTGCAAGCCCGTTGATCAAGTCGAGGGTTGACGTCGTGCACGCAGGAGGACGAGAGATCTGTGTGCCCGTAGACGAAGTCTACGGAACGGATGACGTCGGGGTCGAAGTCGGGGGCAAGATCGAAGTCGGGGTCGACATCCAAGCCGAAGTCTCACTCATCACGGGCTCACGCGCCGCGCGACACTCGCGTCAATGTCGCTTGCGCATCGGCCCCGCGAGGATGCCGAGCTGCTCGCGGTACTTGACCACGGTGCGGCGCGCGATCGTCACGCCGCGCTTCTTCAGTTCCTCGGCGATGGCGCCGTCGGAAAGCGGTTTCGACTTGTCCTCGTTGTCGACGATCTCCTGGACGAGCGCCTTCACAGCGTTCCACGACATCTCTTCGCCCGAAGCATTCTCGGTGCCAAGCGAGAAGAACGTGCGCAGCGCGACGAGGCCGCGCGGAGTCTGCATCCACTTCTCGCTCACCGCGCGCGAGACCGTCGCCACGTGGATCCCGAGCATGTCGGCGACGTCGACCATCGGCATCGGCTTGAGATGCTGCGGTCCCTGCTCGAACCACTCGCGCTGGCGGGCGAGAACGACCCTCACCACCCGCATCAGCGTGGTGTTCCGCTGCTCGATCGCCTCGATGATCGAGCGCGCGGCGCGGATGCTCTCGGTGAGGAAGTTGCGCGCCTCGGTGTCGCGCGCGATCTCCTTCGCCATCTCCTCGTAGTCGGGCGAAACGCGCACGCGCGGCATGAGTTCGTCCGCAAGTCGCGCCGTGTACTCGGCTGTCTCGGGGTCGTACTCGACGATCACGTCGGGAATGATGATCGATTGCTCCGGCGGCACGAGTTCGCGCCCCGGATTCGGATCGAGCCGCTTGAGGCAGGTGCGCGCGCGATCGAGACGATCGGCGTCCCAGCCGAGCTTCTCGCGGATCCGCGGGATGCGGTTGCCGAGTAGATCGTCGTAGTGTTGCTCGATCAGGGTGACGGCGTCGGCCCATGCCTCGGCCATGTCAAGATCGGTCTCTTCGTCGAGCTTGGCGCGCGCCTCGATGAGCAGCGCCTCGCGCATGCTCGTCGCGCCCACGCCCTTCGGCTCGAGCTCCCGCTGAATGCGCTCGAGCGCGGCCTTCAGCGTGTCGATCGCCCAATCGCAGCCGGCGAGATGCGCGCTCTGCTCGCGGATCGTCTCGAGTGGCGTTTGCATGAGGCCGTCGTCGTCGATGTACTCGATGATGCGAGCGCCGGCGGCGCGGATCGCCGGATCGTGCACCTCGGCGAAGCTCCACTGTTCGCTGAGTTCCTCGACGATGCCTCGACCGCGCGAAGGGGTGTTCGCCATCGCGTCCATCTTGGGATCGCGTTCACGGTTGTCGCGCACGGGGCGGCGGCCGTCGCCGTCGGAGTTCCACTGATCGCCATACTGGCGCTCGAGCCGGCGCAGGCGCTCGAACTCGGTCGCCCCCCCGCCCTGCGGGGCCTCCTCGCGGTGCTCGTCGGAGCGGCGTCTGTCGTCATCCGACGACCCCGGCATGACCATCTCGAGGGCGACGTTCTTCTCGACCTCCTGCTCAAGCCGCTCCTGCAGCTCCATGGCGTTCAACTGCAGGATCTCGGCCGACTGGATGAGCTTCGGGGACAGCGTCTGCCCGAGCTTCATTCCCTGGGATGTCTCGAAGCGCATTCCCGACATCTGGTGCGAATCCTCCGCGATTCAGCCACGATCCTGCGGCCGCGATGCTATCGGTGCATCACTGGGAGAAGGCGAACGCGATTGCTCCTTTTTCGGCTTTTCCGCCGCTTGGGGTGAGTTCTGGCACGGTTTTTGACATGGCCCCGTCGATGCCGTCCGTTCGAGGGCCTCTAGGGGCGATGGCGGCGCACGCCATCCGAGGGTCGCCCACGACAGAATCTAGAGGGACGTGCGCCCCTTGAGGGCGTCGCCGAGCACCGCGGGATTCGCGAACTCGAGCTGCGATCCGCTCGGAAGCCCTCGCGCCAGACGCGTCGAACGCACGCCGCGCTCGCCCGCCTCGCGCGCGATCCAGAGTGCGGTGGTATCGCCCTCGAGATCGGGATTGAGCCCGAGGATGATCTCGGTCACCTGCGCACCGCGCGCGTTCTTCGCAGGATCCTCGATCCGCGCGATGAGCGTCGACAGCGTGATCCCCTCGGGGCCGACGCCCGCGAGCGGATCGAGCCGCCCGAGCAGCACGTGATAGACACCGCGGTAGAGCCCCGTCTTCTCGAGCGCAAGCATGTCCTTCGGCTGCTCGACCACGAGCACCGTCGATGCGTCGCGGCGCGGGTCGGCGCAGATCGGGCACGGGTCGTTGTCGGCGAGGCTCCAGCACACGCCGCAATGCTTGACGGTCTTCTTCACCGCCTCGACCGCGCGCGCAAGTTCCATCGCTTCCGATGCGGGCTGGCGCAGCACGTGGAATGCGAGCCGTTCGGCGCTGCGTCGGCCGATGCCGGGCATCGCGGCGAAGGCCTCGATGAGCCGACGGACGGATTCTGGATAAGCGGCGTTCGACATGGCGTCCTCTGCGTGCGCGTTCGTTACGTCAGGCGCTCCAGCATGCCTGGGGGTAGATCGATGCCGCTTTCGGTGGCCGCGCGGCCGAGTTCCTCGGCCATCCGCATGCGCGCACGCACGAGCGCATCGTTCACCGCGTCGGCGACCAAGCGATTCGCGTACGACTGGTCGGCGTCGCTCCCCGAGGCGAGGCCACGGAACACCGATGGATCAAGCGTGACGCTGTCGATGCGCATGTCGCAGAAGGCGACAGCGCGTACTGCGCCACCGCCCGCACCGCCTTCGACGCGCGTGTGGGCGAGGCGCGCGCGCACCTCCTCCATCTTCGCCTGCAGCTTCGGAAGATCCTTCAGCATCCCGGCCATCTGCGAAGCCTGCTTCAACTTGTCGAACACGCTTGTCTCCTCCTGCGACGCCCGCAAAGGGCGTACGCGCTGATCGCGATTGCGGCTGAGTTCATTCGTACCTGTCATCTTCGGCCCCGTCGAGACCGAAGCCGCCCCCGTCGGCCCCACCGCTTTCATCGGTGCGACGATCGTCGCTGGCATCCTGCCGCCGCGCGGTATTCGCACCCGCGTCACCACCGTCGACGGCCACGCGCGGCGTCACCGCCACCACGCTCGCGTCAAGCAGTTCCGCCGCGCGACGCACGAGGGGATCATTGCGCACGCTCGGGTCGTCGGGCAGGATCATCTTCGGCCGCGGCGCCGCGCCGGGAGCCTCGCGCTTGTCAAGCGTGAGGCGAAGCGGCCGCCCAGCCGCGCGCGAGAAGAGCGCGCGGATCGGGTCGGGGTTGGTCGCGAGATAGCGGCCGTGTCCTTCGCCAACCTCGATCGCAACGCGCACCGCATCGCCCGTGAACTCGACGAGCTCGATCATCTCGAGCATCGCGTTGTCCTTCGGATTGGCAGCGGCGACCGCCGCGAGGCGCTTGCGCAGTTCGGCGATGTCGGCGGCCGGCGCGGGCGAAGCCGGCAGCGGCGCGACCGGCGGTGCCGGGTCGCGTGCCGGCGCGGGACGCACCGCGGTCGGCGACGGCGAACTCCTGCCCGCGGGGGCAGCGCCGCCGATCGCCGTCGTGGCAACGCCCGCCATCCCGCCAGCATTCACCCCGGAAGCGCGCGGCGCGCCGGGGTTACCTGCTTTTTTTGGGTCGGATCCCCCACCACCCGCGAGCAGCGCCGCGCCGCCCGCGAACCGGGTCGCGAGCGACAGGCGCGCGAGGCACGCGTCGTAAAGGGCCCGCGGCGCGCTCGAACCACGCGCGTTGCGCGCCGTCGCGTCGCAGAGCGCGATCGCATGCGCAGCGAACGCCGCGTCGCTCTGCGCTGCGATTCGGAGCACGCGCTCCTTCATCGATTCGGCCACTTCAAGCAACGTTTCGCGCAACTCGCTGTCGTTTCCCGCCGCGGCCGCCACGAGGATCCAGCGAAACCGTTCGGCGAGCAGTTCAAGCGCCTGCTCAACGCCGCTTCCACGCTCGAGAAGCCGCGCGCCGTGCGCGAGCGCATCGGCCGTCCGTTCGCAGACGCAGGCATCGACGATGTCGAGCAGAATCTCGTCGTCGGGCAGGCCGAAGACCTGCTCCACCACCGCGCTATCGACCTTGCCCGTTGTCGCGGCGAGGAGCCGGTCGAGCAGCGACAGGCCGTCGCGCATCGATCCGTTCGCGAGGCGCGCCACTTGCAGGAGCACGTCCTCGGTCACCTCCACGCGCTCGCCCTTCGCCACCGCACCGAGATGCGCGGCGATCTGCTTGGTCGGGATGTTGCGGAAGTCGAAGCGCTGGCAGCGCGACTGGATCGTCTGCGGGACCTTGTGGGGCTCGGTGGTGCAGAGGATAAACTTCACGTGCGCCGGCGGCTCCTCCATCGTCTTCAGGAGGGCGTTGAACGCCGGAGTCGTAAGCATGTGGACTTCGTCGATGATGTAGATGCGGTATTTGCCGCGCGTCGGGGCAAGTCCGGCCCCGGCGATCAGATCGCGCGCATCGTCGATGCCGCGGTTCGACGCACCGTCGATCTCGATGACGTCGAGATCCTCGCCGCGCAGGATCGCGTCGCCGATCGCCTCGCCCTCGGCGAGCGCCCCGTCGCGGTTCAGCGCGCGGGCGAAGATGCGCGCCATCGACGTCTTGCCGACGCCGCGCGTCCCGCAGAAGAGATACGCGTGGGCGGTGCGCCCCGTGGCGATCGCGTTCTGGAGCGTCCGGGCGATCGGCTCTTGTCCAACGACCTCGCTGAAGTCGCGCGATCGGTAGCGCCGCGCGAGCACGGTGTAGGCCTTGGGGCTCGCGCCGTCCGCAGATCCGGACGCGGCGGTCGTTGTCGCGCCTTTCTTTGCCATCGGTGCTCTCGCCGTTCCTCAGCGTTCCTCAGCGTACCTCACGGCGCCAAGACGACGCGGTCGCGGGCAGATGCCTTGCGGCTGGACAATACTCCCGGAGCCCCCGAAGACGGCCAGGCGACCGTCGGCTCGGACCGAAACGCTTATGGCTGCTGCGGTCAAGCCCTGACCAGGTTCACGGCCGACCCGCCCGCCGGGCCCGGCCGTCTTCGGAGGCTCCGAGAGCGCGGATAATAGCGCGAAGGACGCACGCTGTCTCCGTAGAATCTCCCCCCATGGACACCCCGGAGCCAGGATCGGCCGCGCCCTCGACCGCCACCGTCGCGGATTTGTCGCGCCACCGCGATGATCGGTCCGCGACCGGTACGCGCCCGCGTTCGACCGGTATCCGACTGGTGATTCTCGCGGCGCGTCTCCTCTTCATGGCGCTCATCCTCGCGACGCCGGCGCTCGTCGTCGCGAGCCGCATGGATCCAACCAAGGCCGAGTCGTTCCCGATTCTCCTCGTCGTCGGCCTCACGATTGCGACAGGTGCGATCGGCATCATCGTCGTCGTGATCGATGCAATGACGCCCAACAAGCGTCTCGCGTCGATCTTCGGCGTCTACCTCGGCATCTGCCTCGGCCTTGTGGGCGCCTTCGCGCTCGGAACCCTCCTCGACGCGATCGTCGCCGCGTGGCAACTGCAGGACACGCAGGCTGCGATCTACATCAACCTCGCCAAGGTCTCGATCGGTGCGATCCTCTGCTACATCGCCGTGTCGGTCGTCATGACCACGAAGGACGACTTCCGCCTCGTCATTCCCTACGTCGAGTTCTCACGCGAGAACCGCGGCATCCGTCCGATGCTCCTCGATACGAGCGCGATCGTCGACGGACGCATCATCGACGTCTGCGACTCGGGCGCGCTCGACGCGCCGTTCGTGGTGGTGCAGGGCGTCATCGATGAACTGCAACGTCTCGCCGACAGCGGCGACAAGACAAAGCGCGCGCGCGGCCGCCGCGGACTCGACATGATCGCGCGCATGCAGTCGAGCCCACGCGTCGATATCTCGATCGAGGAACGCACGCTCGAGGCAGGAAACGTCGACCGTGGTCTCGTCGAACTGGCGCGCCGCGACGGCTATCGGCTGGTGACGACCGACGGGGCGCTCGCGAAGGTGGCCGAGATCGCAGGCGTCTCGACGGTGAACCTCAACAATCTCGCCGGCGCCCTTCGCGCGCAGGCGATCGCGGGCGACCGGCTTGAGGTCGAGGTCGTGCGCGTCGGTGAGAATCCGAACCAAGGCGTCGGCTACCTCGCCGATGGCACGATGGTGGTGGTCGAGAACGGTGCGGGCGAGGTCGGGCGCGCGATCGCGACCGTCGTCACCAACACCCGCACGACGAGCGCCGGCCGCATGATCTTCGCGCGCTACGACCCGCTCGAGACCTCGACGCCGGGCTCGGCCGAAAGCATGGCCGCGCGCGCGACCGCGCAGGCTCGGCACCGCGACGGCGCCCCGGCACGGGACGATGACACGCGTGCAGGCGATGGGCGGTCGGGTGATGGACGATCGAGCTCGGGCCGCAACCCGCGGCGCGGGTAGCGCCGCGACGCATCCATCGGGAAGCCTCCGAATGAAACCGGGCCGCGCGTGTGGCGCGGCCCGGCGTGGGTATTCGTTCCGGGAAGGTCTGCTAGGGTTCGTCGCCCGCGTCAGCGGCCAAGGGCGAGGAGCTGGTTGATGAGCTCGTCGGTGGTTGTGATCACGCGGCTCGCCGCCGAGTAGCCGGTGCTCGCGAGGATCATGTTGATGAACTCCTGCGAGAGATCGACGTTCGAGAGCTCAAGCGCGCCGCCGACCAGTCGGCCGGTACCGAAGTCGCGCGGCTTCGCAACGAGCGGCGTGCCCGAGTTCGGACCGGTGCGGAA
>Ga0172372_10007489_pt1 | contig 14646 bp, 11 predicted proteins | sample LakKiv5m_2_FD_114544 | JGI IMG/M metagenome (GOLD analysis project Ga0172372, IMG submission 114544) | Freshwater microbial communities from Kabuno Bay, South-Kivu, Congo - kab_092012_9.5m | ecosystem: Environmental > Aquatic > Freshwater > Lake | place: Democratic Republic of the Congo...
GATTTTGAGGCAGTCCTCACGCGCGAAGGCAAAAGCCCTGAGTGGTACAGGCGCCAAGTAAAAGTTGAAATTCTAAAGACTAAACTAGCCTCAACTATCACCAAAGGCGGCGTCAGTGTGACCGATCAGGAGATAGACGAATACCTAAGTACTAACCCGAGCTTCTCCTCCGATGGCGCCTCGGTCAAACTACGCTCCATTACGATTTCGCACCTCGGACGCTCGAGTGAAGAGGTACAGGCCAAGGTCCAGGCCGTCAAAGATGCCCTCGCCGCAGAGCGCAAGTTTGATTCGGTCGCTCAGGAGTTTTCGGATGACCCGCACAAGGTCGAGGGCGGCCTGCTCGGCGTGGTCGCTGAGAAGGACCTAAGCAGCAGCATCTTTGACGCGATTCTCTCACTCGAGACTGGAAAATATAGCGAGCCTGTAGTAACAGAAGGCTCTACCCAGTTTTTCTTCGTCGAGGAACGCTTCGGAGCCTCAGAAGGGGGCGATGACAGCGATGGCGACGAAGAGCAACAGAAAGCTCGAAGAGACGAAGCGCGCAAGGCGATTCAAAAGAGAAAAACAGAGGAGAAGCTATCTTCGTATTTCGGAGTAGAGCTTCAAAAGACGCACGCCGTTGATAAAAAGTTATAGGCTATCAGATACTGAACACAGGGAGCTACACACCATGCAGATCAATCCAGTGATATTTCGAGAGTACGACATTCGTGGCACCGTTGATAAGGAGCTGAGTGACGAGTTCGCACGACTACTCGGTCGGGCATACGCGACCCTCGCCAACGAAAACGGCTTTAACCGGATCGGTGTTGGGTATGACTGCCGATTAAGCTCTCCTGGATACGCTCAAGCTCTCGCAGAAGGTCTTGCAGATGGCGGCCTCGATGTCGTTCTCACTGGCATGGGCCCGACACCGCAGCTCTATCACGCAGTCTTCGCCCACGACCTCGGCGGTGGGATTCAGGTAACAGGAAGCCACAACCCTCCTGATATGAACGGGTTTAAGATCCTCCTCGGAAAGCAAACTCTCTCGGGCGCTCAGATTCAAGACCTTAAGACACGTTGTGAAAGGGTCCTATCGCAGCCAGCAACAGGTACTCGCGGCAAGATCACCTCGCTCGAAGTACGTGAGTCGTATATCAAGGCCCTTATCGATAACGTCAAACCACACATGGGTAGCCGCCCCCTCAAGATCGTTGTTGATGCGGGCAACGGCGTTGGTGGACTTGTAGGCCCAGCAGTTTTACGGGGACTCGGGGTAGAGGTGATTGAGCTCTTCTGCGACCCTGATGGACGATTCCCTAACCATCACCCAGATCCGACAGAGCTAAAAAACATCAAAGACCTCATCGCTGCAGTAAAACAACATAAAGCAGACTTCGGAATCGGCTGGGACGGTGACGCTGATCGCATCGGCGTTATCGACGAACGAGGCGAGCCTGTGTTCGGCGATATGCTTCTTCTTATCTACGGTCGCGCGATCCTCGCAGAGAAGCCAGGAGCCACCATAATCGGTGATGTAAAGTGCTCCAGCCAGCTCTTTGATGACCTCCGTTCACGCGGCGCCAACGCAATTATGTGGAAGACAGGGCACTCGCTTATCAAGAGCAAACTAAAGGAAACCCACGGAGACCTCGCCGGCGAGATGAGTGGTCACATCTTCTTTAAGCACCGCTACCACGGATTTGATGACGCGCTCTACTCATCGGCTCGATTAGTCGAGATTATGAGCAAACACTCAGGGCCAGTCTCATCGCTGCTCGCTGGCCTCAAGCCGATGCTCTCGACTCCGGAGCTACGTGTTGACTGCCCTGAGTCGATCAAATTCAAGATCGCTAGCCTCGCGCAGGAAGCCTTTAAGGAGTTTAAGGTAGAGACGATTGACGGCGTGCGCGTCACTTTCGACAAAGGTTGGGGACTCGTACGCGCATCAAATACGCAGCCGGTCCTTGTCATGCGGTTTGAGGCTGAATCTGCAGAGCTGCTTGAGAGCTACAAGAAAACAGTGATCGACCGTATTGAAACGATCAAATCGTCCCTGTAGTGCCAGCACGCTAGCTTGGTCGCCGCGCGGGGGCGAATGCTTCGGAGTGAGTGAGTCTGCCGAGAGATGTAGCATCCTCAGCCCTTAACTTCTGCTTATGGCGCACCAGAACAAACGGCAGATTTCAGGCGAAGTATTCTCTGCTAAGGCTTATTTTGAGCAGTGCGCGAGCGGTGCGGCTCACCCCGACGGCAGGCAGAGCTTCACAAAAGAGATGCCGGAACGAGGGGTGTGGCAGCCCGAAACTCACCAGTGCTCACTTATCTGGATCGACGGTATCTTCGGCGACTCTTTAGCGCTGGAGCGTTTTTTTTCATCGCTGCGAAGTGGCGAGGTGCCAGCGCCCATCTCTGGCTTGACCTCAAGACCTGTTAACTGGCGAACCAGACACACATCACCCACAGCACTCGTCGCATCGCCGCGAACCATCCTCGCTGCGTGTGGCTTCGTGGATGTCGTTACCGCTTCGGCACAACGCGCTCTGCACACCAGATGCGCTGGATGCAACGCGCTACTGACCAGATACCACTCCCCGCTCAGTGTACTTGATGCGATCACCAAAGACCGCAGCGGTAAAACCGTATCGATCTACGCAGAATCAGACGATCCAAGACTCGCCGAGTGGGCAACATCACGAGGACTCCGTATCGACGCCGAAGCTCGAGGCCTTACGTCTGTGTATCTCGATCGCACACATGCCGGAACCACAGTCGATACATCAGTAGGCACCCTCGTACACTCTCTGTGGCGTATTCCTCATATTCGCTTCACAACCTGTGAGTCTACTCTCGACACCCCCACACAGAGCTATTCGTCATCCGGATGGTGTGAAACGTGTGGCGTGGCAGCGAGCCCAATTCTCCCAGCAAAACTGCGGGAACTCCTCACGTATGGGCTGCATGACCCACAAACAACAACTCCAGAAGCTTTGATTGCGCTCACTCCGTCTCTCACCGTGAAAGAACTCCTTCTTAAACCACTCGGCACTCTATTAGTTGATGGAGACACACCGCTCCGTCAACTCTGTGAACTCCTGACAAGACTATCACTCTCTACCTGTGCTCTGGGGACACCCTCTAACACTCTAGACGCGCGCGACCTGGCAAAGTTATCAATTATCGCCTCGATTCCCACCACAGTCGATCAGACGGATCAGATCATTATAGACCTACCAAGAAGCATCATCCCGTTTGAAGACGCGCTTACCGTTCAGAAACTCTTAGAGCATGCGGGGGCTAGTACGAGCGTTACGGTGCTACATAAACTATTCTCTTGCATTCCACGCCCGGGAGACGGCTCGGAGTTCAAAAAAGGTTCCGGCCCAGACCTCTTTTCCATCTCGCTCTCTCAATCATCAACTACTACTGAGGACACACACTGTATAAGCAGCGGCAGCCTGCTACGTATTTTTCGCACTGAACACTCCTCACACCGCCTCTTTTATGAGCTTACCGAACAGATCACTAGCACGGTCGCCACAATAGCTGCGCCGGTTGTTGTGGCACCGATACCGGTTTTCAGTGCACTCAATACAAACGCCTCTGTCGTGGGTGAGGAGCTGGGATTACTTGAGCCGCTTGCCCAGCTCTATGCAGCATCACTCGACGCTCGGGTGCACGGATTAACTCCAAAAGATTTTACGTTATTTCGAACTCGCTCACCGCGATACATCTGCGAACGCTGTCGTGGTCTCGGTGTCATTCTTGCCTACTATGAGATACTTCCACGACCGCTTGCTACTCCCTGCCCCTCGTGTCGAGGAGCGCGCTGTAATCCGCCGATAAGCACCGCTCTCTTTCGCAGAGTTTCCTTCTCAGCAATTCTCAACCAACCGATCGCTCAATCCGTGCAAATCCTTACTGCGCTTTCCCGGGCTAAACCACTGCTCGATATGGTAATCAACCTCGATCTGCACCACCTGCCCCTCGGGATGCCAGTAGCGCTTCTCAGCACTTCTGAGATCCGGCGATTGTTGGTAGTTCGCGCCTTACGACAGGCTCGGAGGTCGCGGCCAGCGGTCATCTTGTTTGAGGCGCCAACTGTTGGGTTCTCCGACCTACAGAAGCAGCGCCTGGCCGACCTGCGCGATGCTAGCCTTGGTGAAGGAAGCGCAATCTGGATCGAAATTAATTAAACCCAGCCTCATTCATTTTTGAAAAAAATGAATGAGAATCGCTGGGCGAGCGCAATCTTGGCCCCCATAAAGAGCAATCTCGCCAAGTTGCGCCGCAGGAGACAACAAACTCCTGTATGCCCAACGAGTGAAATTTGAGCGTTATAAAGGACTCAAGCTGGCAAACGGCGCTGCTTTTGGCTGAAACCAGGCTAACCCGTATTTTTCATGAAGCTCGCCCTGCTATTGCGAGTGATTTTTTCAAAAATCACTCGCGCAGGGTTTAATTAAACCGGGGTCACCCTGGCACGCCGGTGCGGCACAGACTTGACTACCCCCCTCTCCATTCCTGCTAGTCTAACCAAATCTGAATAATCCTAAATTCGGCAGTTAAGGAGAACGAAAATGGCGCAGGTGGTTAAAAGCACGAAGGATTTTGAACTTTTCGGAGGCGCAACCCTGGCACCGTCAGGGTGAGCACCGAAAATTCAAAAGACACAGTGATTTTAGCCAGATGCGCCATTTTTGGGCCCGCAACTGCCGAATTTAGGATAATACTAGCCGGCCTGCACGCCATTACCATCCAAAAAAACAGCTCGTACTATCAATAGCTTAATGCAATTGCCGATAGCTAACGGCACCCTGCCGCCGAATGCTTTTCTGAAGCCTTGTTTGATTATCAGATCCAAGACTATTACAATGTAAGTTAGCATTTGAATATCCCGTCGGTAGGGCTCGCAAGCGACATCGGCAGGCGCACTTTAGCAGTGCGGTTGTGTTTTTGGTTTTTGAGGTTTTTCGGGGTGGGCTTAACTATAAGCTCCTCTCTTCAGGTATCCCTATTAGGTAGGTCTAATCCTGTAGGTTAGAAAACCTCTATGCTTAGAACCGCTTTGTTCCAAATCGCGCTTCACCGCGCGGCAGTCGCTCTCTTCTTTGCTCTCTACGCATCAGTATGTCTATGCCCAATTGCATTTGCGATCGACGAGGCGTCGACCGAAACGACTACAATCGACTCACGAGAAGATGAACTTAGACGAAAGGAACAGGAACTTTTGCGTGCAATCGACCTGAGCACAACGACCTCACCTCCGGCAGCCATGGCACCCGCCGAAGCTCATGCAAAACCAGTAGAGCGAGTTGATGCGGCGCCAAGCATCATTCTTGATGTAAAAGCCCCCGAAGAGCCGATAGCTGCCGAGCCACTCGGACAGGTTCAGCAATTCCAACCTCCGGTAGAAAAGCCCGCAGAGAAGCCAACTGTGTTGCAGGAATTAACTCGCCACCCGGCGCTTGAGCCGCCAAAGAAGATTCCGGCAACTCCTCCAGTGGCTCCAAACCGAGTGCGCACCAAGAGCTATGACGACTTTCCGGATGGCACCACGGCGAGGCGCGTTGGTTCGTTTTACCGAATTGACCGCGGCGGTGATAATTCAAATTCAATCGGCGCAGCAGCTCGCGCTCGTACTGTTCCGATCCACGATATGTCTCCGACCAACACGGGTCGCCCGGCGCTACTCACATCAGATGAGCTCGCTACGATTCGAAACTCCTCGACCTACTTGCGGACCGGTCCGACACTATCTGACTCGGCTCTCCTCAAGGTTCCTCAGTACACTGAGGTCACAATCGACTATCGCTCCGGAACATGGTACCGCGTGCGCACAGACAATGGGATCCGGGGCTGGGTTCCTGGGAGCTCGCTTTTATTCGACGCTAACCTCTCCCCGCATTCAACGGTGCGGGTGGGTGGGGTCCGCTAAGATTCACGAACAAAGGGCAAGCCAAGAGCCTTTCAGTCGGCTATACTGTAGGGCAAAAGTCTGAACCTGTGGAACTGGTAAGGCTTTTCCCAGTGGGTCTCTACTGGTTTCCGTTTTGACTCGCATCCACGAATAAAATGCGTTCTCTGAAAGTCGGTATTTCTTTGCGAACTTTTGGAGAGTGCTACAGTATTCACTCAGTAGGGCATTCGTATCGACTGCCGACATGAGACCGCATAATCTGTGTAGCGCACGATGGGCACCCCACTCCTTTGCAACACTGGCAACGCTCTAGCCCGCACCGCTTCAAGTCGGCTGTCACCCCGATCCAACGAAACTTTCTTTTCGGAACGCGCTTTACGCGCCCGTCTTTCCACAACTTTTTTGCTTATCGTTTACCTTCTTTTTTTACAATCAGCGTACAGTGACACCCCAAACACTCGCGTCCGAGGTTCAGAAAGCTGGTTTCATCAAGTCCTCTCTGAGGCAAACTCCACTAGGTGCCTAGAACCCACATGCCCCATTCGAATCAAACCGACGATCCTAACGCTTCGGACTCCGACCTCTCCTCACCTAAAGGTGGCCCTTGTATCAGCTACCCTCGCGAATCCTATGCGTACCGCAGATACCCTTTCACCCCAGCCGAGTCTCAAACAAAAAGGCAATCCAATCCTGTTTCGGGGCTACTTGGTAGCAGGCCCTCAAGAGAGATTGCGCGTTCCTGTTGCAGGTTCGATTACCCGATCGTCTAACACCCCCATGTTTAGCATGACCCTACCTCTTCCGAGGCGCGCATCCCTGGCAGTATCGCAACACCTCACATCTGTAAACCTCACCATCTCGTCGCTGCGAGAAGTGACTCCGCGAAACGCAAGAAGCAAGACACCCTCGCGCTTTGCATTCCAAGATAGACGCTGCGGTGCCTTCCAACCCGGACAGCCACTACACACAGCACACCACCAAGTGCCGCATAAAGAGGTCACGAGCCAAGGGATCTACCCAACTCTCTACATCGCAACCGACTATGACGCTCTGTTCGCAAGTCGCATCAGGTGCAACACACCAACAGCTTGCAACGATGCGCTCCTACGCGTTCTTCACGCTACAGCCGTCTTCTATGAAGAGCAGCTAGGCTACACTCTCACCGTGGCCCGTCAATTTGGGCCGACTTCAGTCAGCTCCACCACGGTCCCATCGCAACTGCTCGACTCTGCGCAGCAGTCAAGTCTGATACCACGGTTTTCGTTCTTGCACACGGGAACGAATATCGCAGAGAACCAGGTCGATCTCTTTCACTTTTTCACGGGCCGCACCATGGACGAAAAAACAATAGGTATCGCCTATGTCGGCACTGCATGTAAGAACGAGCAGTCGGAATTCTCTCAAGCTGTTATTCAACACGTCTCAGATGAGCTTAATCCTGTGACCACTGCCCACGAAACTGGACACACCTTAAATGCGCTGCACACGACCTCCGGAATTATGCGGCCAAACCTCAGTGGTAACACACCCAAGTCATTCTCTAGCGCAAGTCTACTCGCTATCTCAGGCCACCTGGACGCATGGTACCGTGAATGTAGGCAGGGCACCGCTGAAGGCAGCGCCACGCCCACACCGACTCCTACGCCGCGCGGAGGCGGATCCTCCTCTTCCAATCCTTACACAGGAAAGCCGGTCACGGTGCAACTGGCAGTCCTCAGCGCCGCTCCTAAGACAGTATCTATCAACACAACAGTGACATCGATTGCAGAGAACTGCTCGGTCCGTATTCGCAGCGGCACGACATCGCTCGGTGCGCTGCGTGGAGCCGTCTTGACTGAGTTTTCTCCAACTGCGCTCTCTACCGCTAAAACCGGTAGCGCGCGATTCCAGGTTAAACCCAGCAACTCAACGAAAGCCAACATCTACTTCGTCGCTGAGCACTCTTGTGCCGATGGCACCATACTCGAGGTTTCTCGGGTACAGAAATTTAATCCGAATCGAGTTCGCGGCGTTTCGCGCACCCAGCGCTCTAAGCGAGCTTGGCTTCAGGTCTTACGAGAATCGATACAGTAGTATCGCTGGGTGATTTTCACAAAGGCCAGTAGGAGCAATAAGGGGACGGAACCGCCCCCCTACTTTGCTCCACGAGCCATTGTGGTGAGATATAGAGAGATACTAGACAGAGACGATAATCTCGTTTTTCACCTGTGTGACTCCGGGGGCCATCCAAGCCGCGGTCTCGGCCTCTTTGCGCTCTGCCCACGAACGAACCTGCCCGCGCAGCGTCACTGTGCTGTCAGCCGAATCGACTTCGATATTCCTGGACTCAAGCTCTGCATAGCGATGAAGCGCGGCTTTGATTTCGTTCTTAACATCTTTTGACTTAGCATGTGGAGCAACCGAGATGCGGTTCGTTACACCCTTCACGCCGATCAGTTTTTCGATCGCTTTTTCACACGCCTCGCGTTGATAGTTCCAGTCAACACTCCCCTCGATGGTCACCCACCCCTTTGATACGGAAACACCCACCTTCTCTTCAGGAACGGAGGTATCCCACTTAAGCGCATTAAGCACCGCCTGTGCTACATCTGAATCGTTACGTTCAGTCGTATTCGGGAGACGCACCTCAATATCGTTTGCCACTGCACGCACGCCCGCGACGCGTTTGATAACCCGCTCAGTATTCTGCTTTTGAAAGTAACTCGGGACTGCTCCGGTAAGGGTTACTACTCCATTGGTCACCGATACTCCCACCTTCGAAGCGTCGAGGCTAGGGTCCCAGCGTAGATCATCCATGACATCCTGTTGAAGCTGCTTATCACTTTTCATATCGTTTATCTCCTGATTCCTTCCAGACACCACACCCTGTGTGAGTCTGCCGATAGACATCGGATATCTACACCGCCCCAGGGCCGTATGCGATGAGCCGAATCAGACCGGCATCAGCAGGACCGGGTCAACAAAACGGATAATCTCGCGTTCATTGTGCGCCTTAGTGACTTCAACCGCCTCAATTTCATGGCCGCATTTCGCAACCCGAATCGTCGTTGGCGAAGCGATGACATGTTCTTGCTGTTGGCACGATACGATCAGCGCATCATCGTAAGGATCGTACGTGAGACCATGCAGCTGCCACACCCTGCTCTGGTGCTGGTACTCGGTTGGGGACACAAGCGATATATCGGCCGCCTTACCACGCAAGCTTTCGGACACCGAATCAAAAAACGGCAGCCACTTAGCGCGCTCTATCTCAAGGGTTTCACGCTCCATACCTATATTCTCCTTAAACTGCTCAGCAGTTTTTTAGTCGTTATTCATGCTTACTAGGTAAAAACGGCCATTTCGTTGTCTATTCTTTCTTGTCATCCCCTGATCGGGGGTGGCGTATTTTTGCTTGAAGCAGTTAATGTTTCCACCCCGTAAGGCTTCCGCAAAGCCGCCCCTTAATAGGGGCTAACGCTACAGTTGCTCTATTTGCTGAGTAGTTACATTCTCCTAAAACCTAGCCCGATGTTCATACTGGCAAGAGATCACGAGCGACACGGATAACATCCTCGTAACTGACGACCCCACGAAGACGAGCTTCAGTATCGGTCACCAATACCGCGCCGATCTTAAACTCAAGCATGCAGTCGATTGCCTCTTGGATGTCAGATTCAGGTTCGAGTGTGATGGGCTTTGCCTGCATCACTTGCCGCACCGTAAGTGTCTTGCGAACGGCAGCCGGAGTTGTCTCGGACTCACCGAGGAAAAGCTCTGAAAGATAGCACCGCAGATCTCTGTCGCTTATAACCCCAACCACCTGTCCTGATTCGACTACTGGGAGGTGTCGCACATCACAGCTGTGCATCATATCACTGGCGTCCCGCAGAGACGCCTGCGGACTCACCACCGTCACGTCGCGCTGCATAATTTCGCTCACTTCCATAAACCCCTCCGACTCATCTAGCCCGCATTTTTCATGAAACTGCGTCGCGAGAGCGCCGAGAATGGTGATTTTTCGGGCCCGAAGGGCGAATTCAAAAAACTATTTTCCGGGCTGAAATCGTATCGAGATACATTCCGGTCGGAAAATAGTTTTTTGGACCGACAGTTTTTGAACCGAAGGGGCGCCATTATCGGCGCTCGCAGTAGCAGGCTTCATGACATATGCGGGCTAAGGAAGGGTACCAGGGGTGCTCTCAGCGACGTATGATCTAGCTCTGCCTCTACCTCTCACCAAAAAGAGCTGTGCCTACCCGCACTAGATCTGCGCCCTCTTCAATGGCGATCTCAAAATCCGAGGACATACCCATACTGAGCGCTATCGTACGATTCTCAAAGTATTGGTCGGCCCCGCTCGCAATGAGTCGCTCTCGCAGCTCGTTCATCGCCCGAAAATCGCCTCGCGAATCCTCAGCGACCTCATAGTAGGGGGTAATGGTCATTAAACCGAGCAAACAAACATGCTGCGATAGTCGCGTGGCGACTTGGCAGATCTCGGGTATCTCATCTGCCGAAAAACCGCTTTTATTGGGGTCTTTCCCGATATTCACCTGCAAAAAAATAGACTGCCGCTTACCAAGCGCCGATGCTTCCTTCGCGATAACATCAAATACCTTGCGCGAATGCACTGATTCGATCACATCAGCGTATCTCACTGCATCCCTTATCTTATTACTCTGCAAGGGTCCAATCAGATGAAACTGCCCTAGATCACCAAGCTCATGACGCTTGGCTTTAAACTCCTGCACATAGCTCTCACCGAACACAATCGGAATGCCTCTCGCATTCGCTACCGCCGCGTACGCTCGCATGCTCTCTATGCTCTGCTTTTTACTGACTGCCACGAGGGTAATCGAGGCGGAAGATCGCCCGGCGCGCTCTGCCGCTTGCGCCAAAGAGGTCGCTACTGTTTCCAGACGCTCTGCTACGCTTTGCACGCCAGTCCTCGCAGCTCTGAAAGTAGCGATGCGATATTTAACCCCACTACATTTGAGTACGAACCGCTGATAGTATCAACAAATTGAAGCCCAATTCCTTGAATCGCGTACGAGCCAGCTTTATCGAGCGGCTCCTTGGTTGCTACGTACGCGTGTACCTGTTGCGAGTTCATCGACCGCATCGTTACTTCTGTCATGTGCGACCACACCCGAGAAATCCCAAGACGCTCGTGTACAATCGCAATTCCACCCCACACCTGATGCGTCCTTCCTTGAATACTCATCAGCATCTCGTAGGCCTCTCGCTCAGACGTTGGTTTTCCGAGAGATTGTCCATCGATAAACACCGTAGTATCAGCACCGATTACATACGATCCAGGCTGAGCGCGCGCTATCGCCGAAGCTTTGAGTAATGCGAGGCGCTCCACCATAGCTTGTGGCGTCTCTGCAACGTGAGGAGTTTCATCAACACCCGGCACCAGCACCGTGAATTGCACCCCGGCCTGACTAAGCAGTTCAAGCCGTCGCGGTGAAGCGGAGGCAAGTACGATCGGATTCGGTAGGTCGTTTGTATTATTCATGACTACTGCCGCTCCTCACTGTAGATCCGCACGAGCGCCCGCAGCACCACCTCATGGAGTGTCCGAGCTATCACTTCGACACTCTCGCCCGCTTCATGCACAAGCGACAGTCGCCACTCTCGCGCGTCCTCACGTGATAGCGAGGAGACGGTATATCCTTGAGTCTCCAAGATGGATACCGCTTCATCAACGGCAGGAATCCAAAAGAAGTGTTGGCGATGTTCGTCCGGCAACTGAGTAACGGTTCCGGCAGTAAGCGAAAGGAGACGCGGCCCTGGGAGCACCTGAAACTCCTCGAATCCGAGATCAGCGAATCCGCGAGCTACAACGTCTCCCACTTCAAAGCGTGGCTCTAGCCCACGGGCTCGAAGCGTATTACACAGCGCAAAATGCTCCCTGGTAAACCACATTCCGGCTACGCTCCTCTAAGACTACGGCTCGGTATTTGGCTGCATCCGATCGAGCATCTCTACCGTTGACGTACCACCCTCTACTACGGTCATCTCTGAGACGCGAGTGAGTCGCGCCTTTTGGTGGAACTCAGGTATCGATAGCACCCCTACGTTACACATCGTTGAACGTAGCTTCACGAGTGACACATCGACCTTGTCTGACAGTGGCCCGCTATACGGCACGTAGGCATCAACACCCTCTTCGAAGATAAGCCCTGCGGCCTCGCTCTGCTTGTACCGCTGCCAGTTGCGCGCTCGATTAGACCCCTCTCCCCAATAAGGCTTGTATAATCTGCCACGATAGCTGATCTTTGCGGTTGGACTCTCCTCGGTCATAGCAAAATATTTACCCATCATCACAAAGTCAGCGCCCATAGCGAGGGCGACGATCATCTGTGTATCTGAGTTCAACCCTCCATCAGAACAGAGTGGAATGTAGACTCCCGTCTCTGCGAGGTACTTATCACGCTCACGAGCCACATCCATAACTGCGCTCGCCTGTCCGCGGCCTATACCCTTCTGCTCACGAGTGATACAGATCGAACCCCCTCCGATCCCTACTTTCACGAAATCAACCTCTGCCTTCTCAATAAGGTAACGAAACGCGTCTGCTGAGACGATATTTCCGCCTCCTAGAACAATACGGTCGCCGAATGTTGCGCGCAGATTTCTCGCCGCCTCTGCTTGCCACTCAGTGTAGCCATCGGACGAATCAAGGCAGAGGCAATCGACTCCAGCCTCAACGAGGGCCGCTGCTCGCTCCATATAATCATAGGTATTGAGCGCTGCACCAACGAACAACCGTTTACGTGAATCAGTCAGCTCATCCGGGTATGAGTGGTGGTCGTAGTAATCCTTACGAAACACAAGCGAGTGAAGATTACCCTTCGCGTCCACTATAGGAAGACACTCCTTCTTGTTCTTCCAGAGAAGATTGGTGGCCTCCTGCAATGTTACTCCCTCTTTCGCCAACACCAAGCGCTCGAGCGGGGTATAAAATCCTTCTACACACTGGGAGAGGTCGTCCTTGTACTCCCAAAAGTCCTTACTTGTAAGTAGCCCTAGAAGTTTAGAGTGCCTCTCACCGTTCTCTGTAATAGCGATGGTTGAGTGGCCAGTCCGACGACGAACAGCCAGAGCATCTGCCAGTTTAGCTGTGGGGGGTAAATTTGAGTCCGACTCAACGAATCCGGCTTTGTGCTCCTTCACTTCGCGCACCATCTGGGCCTGCGACTCGATCGACTGCGAAGAGAATATAAAAGCACATCCCCCCTTACGTGCGAGGGCTATCGCCAGCTCGGGGCCAGACACGGCCTGCATCGCTGCAGAGACAAATGGGGAGTTAAGGGTTCCGCGCATCCCCTCGGAGGGCTTATACCGCTGGATAGGAGTTTTGAGGGTTACGTTTCCCGGAACATGCTCCTTTTTCGTAAGCCCCGGTAAGAGCAGGAACTCGTGAAAGGTATGGGACACATCGTCTACAATGATAGCCACGGGACCTCCTTATTCGTCGGGTTTTGGGGGCGAAGAGTACCGCAAATTGGGCTGTTACACAAAGGGTATCGTTTTAGCACTTCTGACCGGGAGGGCAGCCATCCGAAGGTACTTCGTTTTTGGGCAGTCTGTCGTAGTGATTCCAGGTCGAGCGCTGGACAGCAACGATATAGCAGGACCCTTCGTCTCGGGCGGCGCGCCGATCCCCGACAATAACTGAAACTGGTGAAGGCTCATCCAGCTGGTGCACATAGACCACGTGCGAGTGGTACTGTCTGCGGATATATCCAGCCGGGTTCTCCGTCTCGATCCTCGTTAACACCCCTTCCTGAACGTGTCCCACCAGCGGTGGAATTTTGAAGAATCCAAAAGGCGTATCTGGACGGTAGGGAACTTCTAGGTTTGGTGAGAGGGATTTAACTTCATCCTTATTAAGGTTTGCGCGTGGTAGATTTTCAGAAGCAAACATACTTACAGAGATCCGCTCTGGGCGATCGGTTGGTGGAATGCGGGCACGCGTCGTAGCGCCGAGCGCGAAATTCACCTCTCGCAGCTCGTACGGAGATTTGCGTAGCTCTAGACGAGCCTCCTCATTACGCCGAGGTTGTACGAGCTTAGCCGTGCGTGGGCACACCAACAAACTCCAGGCCTTGTGGGCTGAAGCGTGCAGTACGGGGGGCCACGCGAAATAGATCCCTGAGTCCTGATACCCCTTCACGAATTCAGTGAGCACTGGATTCAGCTTAATACCTTTTAACCCAACTTTGAGGCCTGCGCGGGAAAACTTATTTTCCGACAGCAAGTGACGAATAAAAAAATCTGTTGCCTTTAGCTCTAACTCGACATCAAAACTCTCAGCTAATCCGATTACACCATTACTGCTCTGGGCTCGCTCGAGCTTCGCTTCAGCGCTTGGGCGAAACCGTAAGGTGATAACACCGTTCTCGCTCTCAAAAGAAGAGCGTACTCCCGCCCAGATGCCAACCACATTATTTGGCACTTGCTGCGACTGCCTAAGCGGCAGAGGCTGAAATTGGCTCCCGGAACGCAAGCTATCGAAGAAATAGTCAATAGCATCTCTGGTCATCGGTGGGAATTGCACCACGTTCTCCGTTACTGCTAGACCTCCTCCCGCTTTTTCGTCGATGACTGCCTGACGGCCCTGTTCCTCGGGCGCTGACTGAGCTGGCTCGACAACATTGGCCTCCTGAGACAACACCTCGTTGTGGATGACACCGAAAAACAGAGCTCCAATCAGCACAGCCACAGTTTTCAATTGACTACGGAGTACC
>Ga0172372_10007490_pt1 | contig 14641 bp, 20 predicted proteins | sample LakKiv5m_2_FD_114544 | JGI IMG/M metagenome (GOLD analysis project Ga0172372, IMG submission 114544) | Freshwater microbial communities from Kabuno Bay, South-Kivu, Congo - kab_092012_9.5m | ecosystem: Environmental > Aquatic > Freshwater > Lake | place: Democratic Republic of the Congo...
GCGTCCTGCGACGTGGAAAGGCTCCTAACCTCAAGGGTCGAACAGGAGCAGCAGGCTGGCGGCGAGTGGACGCTGGGAGAGAGAACGGCGAGAAAGCAAAGCAGGTTGCTCGCCTCTTACCTCACCCGATTACGCTCGCTGGTCAGTATTACGGGAAAAACCCGTAATTTCCGGCAACGAGCGAGACTGCACACAGTATATGAGCCTGGGGTGCGCCGTAATCGGTCACGCGACAGATTCAGCTTCGTCAAGGTAGCGGTACACCGTTCGGACGCTAACTCCCATAGACTTAGCTACCTCACGGTGATCGAAGCCTTTCTTGATAAGTTCAGCAGCCCTAGCTGGTTTGTTACCAGATTTAAATGAGCCACGTTTCCTACCTCGGTAAACTTGTCGCTCCTTCGCCGCTGCGATACCGGCAGCTTGCCGATCTCGCCTCGTCTCAGTCTCAAACTGCGCTACCGCGAACAAGACAGCAGCGACCAGTTGTCCCATCGCGCCATTGAAATCGATCTGTTGCGAGGTGGAAACCACCCTGATACCCTTCTGGCACCAATGACAAAGGGTGTTTACACCGTCCTTGAGTGACCTGGACAATCGATCAAGTTTGTAAACCACAACAGTTTTGATGCCGCCGTTGAAGATGTCCTTCTGAAGTTGCTCGAACTCGGTGCGCTGGAGAGTTTCACCGCTTTCCTTATCGATGTACCACATCACGTTTTGAGTGTTGATACCATTACCAGCCAACCATTGAAGTATCTCACGCTTTTGACCAGCCTCATTCTGGGAAGCCGTGCTAACTCGAACATAACAAGCTACTGTCATCGCAAATCTCCTTGCGTAAAGACCATCGGAATAAAAACCCATCGGAATGATAGAACGCTACAAAACTGCGTCAAGTAGGCTTGTGACAAATAATAGGTAATTGTCTAGTCGCATGGATGGTGGTAAGCTATGGTTTAGTGGTTTTCATCGATGGAAAAAACGCGAAGGGGTGTAACAATGAACAAAAATAGATGCTGGAAAGGTTACGAGCCAGTTAAGGGTAAGCAACCTTACAGCAGTGGTAGTTGCAAGAAATCATCTTCTACCAAGAAAAGTCAACCCAAGCCAAAACCGAAGGGGAAGTAATGCCGAAGAAATCACCAGCCTGGACTCGCAAGGAAGGACAGAATCCAGAAGGCGGTCTAAACGCGAAAGGTCGAGCGTCGGCTAAGGCTCAAGGAATGAATCTCAAACCGCCTGTGTCAAAAGAGCAAGCGTCGAAAAGCGAAGCGGACGCAGGAAGGCGCAAGAGATTCTGTGCTCGAATGGAAGGCATGAAGAAGAAGCTCACAAGCGAGAAAACCGCACGAGATCCAAACAGCCGGATAAACAAATCTCTCAAGAAGTGGGATTGCTGATGCGGCGTATCGAGTTAGGCGCAGGTAAAAAGTACGGTATGCTGGCGGTGATAAGTGAGGTCACGACCGCAGGCAAGCGCAAGTTCCGATGCAAGTGCGCCTGTGGACGGGAAGTTGACGTTCGGTTGGATCACTTGCAAAGCGGTCACACTTCGTCCTGTGGTAAATGCGGCATCGAGCACTCTGGAGAGCGAAAAACGCTCAAGGATTGGGCGCACATGTACGGGATCAACGAATCGACCCTGCGAGCTCGACTCAAGAAGATGAGTATGCGGGAGGCTCTGGAGCGAAAATGAGTCGAAATTTAACCGATTCGGAAATCGAGCAATCCGAATTGCTTCGCATGGCAAAAAAGTCGCTTATCGAAAAGGTCGAAAGGCAAATCGAAAAGGATATCGAGCAACGGTATTACGATATGCGGCATCCGTACTGGCGAGAAGAAATAAAAGAGGCGATCGAAAAGCGTAGTTGACAAGCGACATCGTGTCGCTACACTTACTTTCGCTCTTTCATCGGAGGAGCAAATCTCCAAACGAGCTGCATGGCGAAAGTCTTGCAGCTTTTTTTATAAAAACACAATGGACGATCAGCCTAAAGACGAATTGCTTGCCGAAGTTAAACGCATTGCATGGAGCGAATCGATCTGGCACGTTTTGGCCGTGTTCTCGCTGGCTGTTAACGTCCTAATCGCTGGTGGGCTTGGTTTCGTTGAGTGGAAAACCGAAACCCGTCTACGCTCTTTGGAAGCTCAGTTGGGCGATTACCAGGCGGAGAAATGGAAGGTGCAAGAAGGTTTTTTACTTTCGAAAACCGCATGGAACCGATCCAGAAACCAAGAAGAAACGCTAATCGAGATCAAAAAAGAGCTAGTGCAGATCGACGCAAAATTGAGGGCAAAATAGATGGCACAGAAGAACTTTTGGGCGTGGCTAAATATGGGACGCGACGGCCAACCGATCGACGGAGAATCGGGCAGCGGTCAGCAGTATTTTGCGGCTGAGGATCGAAAGCCAAGCAAACTTTGGAACGTGGCTTATTGGGCGTTTTATCTTACTGTAAGCGTGGTTTTCTTTTTGCCTGTGGTCTTTGCCTTAATCGCCTTTCATATCGGCGAGTGGATCGATTCTGTCCTCGATTGGCTTGACGAAAAGAGGGGCTGAAAAACGACACGATGTCGCTGTACTACGATTTAGCACCAAAAGACATCGAGGAAAACCTGCGTTGGCGAATCCGATGTAGGGAGCGAGCTCTGGTCGACAAACGGTTTCGAGACGCTTTGCTGCAAGCATGTGAAACGGATGTGTTGTTTTTCTTTGCGTTTGCTCTGTGGGTGAATGAGCCACGCGCCAAGATCAAAATGAAGCCGTTTGTTCCGTGGAAGCACCAGGAACCTTCTATATTGGCGATGGAAGACGCGATTACCGAGGCTATGGAGACCGAGCATCCGGTATCGGTGACGATTAAGAAAAGTCGTGCACAGGGTGGGACGTACACATACCTGGGCGTGCAGATTAAGCGAGCTCTAAGCGAAAAAGGGTTCTCGTCGGGTTTGGTGACTCGAAACGAGAAGATGATGGACAGCAAGGATCCGTCAGCGGTGATGAACAAGTTGTCTACAATGCTCGATAAGCTACCCAGGTGGATGCTTGACCGCTACGAGAGGAACTTTACGGATCACACGATCAAAATCCCGTCGACCGAGGCGATATGGGTGGGATTTGCGGCGACTGCTGACGTTGCTCGGGGCGGTCGGTTTACGCTTTTCGCGTTCGACGAAGTTGGATCCGAGGAGTTTATCGCCAACGGGATTGATTACAAAATCATGTCCTCGGTAGCGTATGTCACGAATTGCGTATTTCTGTGTTCAACCTTCGGTGCCGACTCAGGCGTTTTCTACGAGTCGGCAACGGATCCAGATAATCCGAGGGTCTACTCGCTCGACTGGAAGGACAACCCTGAGCACGCTGCGTTGGCTTACGTTAGAAAAGATGGGGTTGTCACGGCTGTAAATCCAGATGATCAGGAAGCGGTCGAAAAGTACGTGAAATCGCACGAAAGGGAGTTGCGAGCGATCGAACGCAAGGGGCACAAGATCGATGGCAAGGTCAGATCGCCGTGGTACGACTCGCATTGCCTCATCCCGGGTGCGACTCCGCGATACATCGCTCGAGAGCTCGACATGGATGCCAAGGGGTCGGCTGGTAAGGTTTTCGCACCGGACTTGCTGACCAGGATGAAGCAACAACACGCTAAAAAGCCGGTTTGGCGTGGTCAGCCAGTGTTTGACGAGGAAACGCTGGAACTCAAGGGCTTAATCCCCCGGGATGACGGACCGCTACTTCTTTGGTTCAAGCCTGGGATCGACAATCGACCAACAATCGGACCGTTTACGATCGCTTGCGACATTGCGTCGGGAGGCGTAGGAGCCTACTCGTCGAACTCGGTAGCCTCTGGAATCGACGACCCGACAGGCGAGCAAGTGTTGGAATACGCGATCAAGGGACTCGAGCCTCGACCGTTTGCCAGGATTGTAGTCGGCTTGTGCAAATGGATGCGAAACGCACTGCTTGGATGGGAAGACTCTGGGGTGTCCGGAGGCTTCGGCAAAGAGGTGATGGAAGTCTGCAGCTACGGAAATGTTTTCTACCGAGACGTTGAACAGCTCGGTTCTCAGAAGAAAAGCCGCAAGGTAGGGTTCCCATGCCGAGACGCCGACAAGGCTGACATGTTTGAGTTATTTGCTCTTGCGATGGAAAACGGAGATTACACGCCAAGGTCAGAAGACATGCTCGTTGAATGCGGCGAGTACGAGTGGGAAAACGGCAGAATCATCCACGCTCCGACCAAAAACAAGGGCGCTACAGAGAAGAATCACGGCGACCGAGCGATATCGGGTGCAGGTGCTTGGTTGGTGTTTTCGACTGACAGTCCTGGAAAAAAGATTGACAGTAATGTGGAAAATGGACAGAATCCAGAGTATGGTAGTTTTAAGTGGCGGGAAATGCAGGAAAGACGGACGATTAACTCCGGCAGTCCTGCATACTCGATACGGGATGTATTGAGACGTTCGTAGGCTAAAACCTGGAGTTTAGGATGAATAGCGAGATTGAAGAAAAACTGGACAAGGCTTTAGTTCGTTGTTTGGATCAGGCTGCTGCGGCAACTCAAGATTCAAGCAAGGCTGTTCATTTTTCGCAGGCGGCGCAAAACCTGTCGCACGTCAAAATCAACCTGGAGTCTCTGAAGCAGGCTCCGAAAACAGCACCAAAAAAAGACTGACACAGTGTCGTTGACACAGTGAACTGGAGGTAAAACCCAGTCGCGGTAGTCCGGAATCAATCCAGACCATTTCGACTGTATGTTTGACCTGTTAAACCCTACAAAACGAGATCGGCTTTACAAGGCAATCCGCTCATCGCGTAGTGCTTTGGAGCCGTTTCGTCGTGTAAGAAAAGAGCTTATCAAGGATTATGTTGGTTCTTGGTACTCTGAGGCTGGTGCGGAAAATAAAACGCTGGTTAATCTGATTAACCAGACGGCAAGGATCTATACGATCGCTCTTGCTGCCAACAACCCAAAGGTGTTGGTTTCTACTTCTCGAATGGACATGCTGCCGTTCGCACGCAGGTTTGAAGTCAACCTAAGCAAACTCATTAGCGATATGTCTCTGGACAAGACGTTCAGGGCAATTGTTATGGATGCGTTTTTCTGCATCGGGTGTGGCGTTGTGATGATGCGAGACACCGATACTCGATTCCATGGGATGCTCGAGTCTGAGGAGGATGTGTGGTTGGATCCAGGCGAACCGTGGTTCAACCGCGTTTCGTTGGACGATTTGATCCTCGACATGCCAGCCAAAGAGCTAAGCAAGATGCGGTATTGTGGTCATCGCTACCGAGCTGACTACGAAAAGGTCATGGATGAGCCTGGGTACGATAAGAAGGTCAAAGACAAGATCCGTCCGACTTCCAGGGAACACCACGACAGTACCGGCGCTGCTCGCGAAATTGCGTCGGATTGGGGTAGTGCCGAAGATGATGATTTGAAGGACATGATATGGCTTCAAGACATCTGGATTGCTGAGAACAATTCGATCGCAACGATGGTTTGCGATCAGCAGGACTTGCCTCCGCTGATTCAGCGGGAGTGGACTGGATCCCAAGCCGGTCCGTACAAATTCCTATCTTTGGGTGACGTGCCGGATAACATCGTACCGGCATCACCATCGATCAACCTCAAGGGGATGCACGACCTTCAAAACCGCTTGCACAGGCGAATGGAGGCTGACTCGGACGCTCATCGCATTGTAAACGTCTACCCGCCAGGGATGGATGATGATGCCGAAAGGCTGAGAACCGCCGAGCGAAACGGATGGTATCGAGCCAAGAGTCCAGAACAGATCAAGCAGTTCCAAAGCGGCGGCATTGACCAACGAGACATGGCTCTTGCTACGTTTTTGCAGACTGAATACGACCGTTTCGCCGGGAATTTGCAGGCTATGGGCGGTCTTGGTCAACAAGCAAGCACGCTTGGTCAGGAAGAGCTCATTCATGGCAACGTTTCCAAGAACGTTGCTGACATGCGAATGGCGGTCGTTTCGTTCGCGTCCGACTGCATCCTCGATCTTGGTCGGTTGATGTGGAACGATCAGACGCTCGAGCTCAAGACTTCGATGCAGGTAGGCAACACGGATATTGCGGTCAATTCCGACTGGACTCCTGACTACCGAGTTGGCGATTTTGACGACTACGAGTTTAGAGTCGAACCCTACTCGATGATCTTCAAGACTCCAGAGCAAAAACTCCAAGAGTTGTTTCAGGTATTGCGAGAGATCGCACCGCTTTGGCCGATGTTTCAAGCCTCGGGGGCATCAATCGACGCAGAGGCGATCGTTGACGAGATTGCACGCCTGAAGAACCGGCCAGAGTTTAAGCGGTTTATCACGTTCGCATCGCCGGCAGAGATGCTTGGTGGAGACGAGAACACAGTCAGGCAGTCTCCTGTAACAAGCAGGGAGACAATCAGGCGAAATGTCAGTGCGGGTGGAACAGAGCAAGCTAGGTCAAATGCGCTTATTCAAACGCTCATGGGCGGCAACCCGCAGGTGAATTCGCAGCAAAGAGCATCGATGTTGCAGGGGGCGGGATAATGAGCAAATTTGTTCAAAAATACAAAGGTAAGGTGGTTTCCGATGAAGAACTCGATCGAGTGATGCCACGGAAGTCAGATTGGCTTGAAAGACCGTCTATGGCGGCAAATACATACACCGAACACAACCCGTTGGTGTCAGAGGGATGTGGCGTAATGAAATTTCAGGTAAGCGAAACGCGAGATTTGATCAAAAGACACCGCATACAGGGAGCCGCCGTATTGGACGGTGGACAGGTTCGATTCACGAGTCGTCGAGCACGCAATGAGTTTCTAAAGATGCGTGGCTTGCACGACATGGATGGAGGTTTTGGGGATGAATAAGATATTGGATCTAAACGACGAAATGACCAGTGAAGACATTAAGTCTTTTGCCGAGCAGGTAGTAGAAGAAGTCCGATCGGAGCGAGCAGGTGAGGAAAAGTCCACTGCCGCTGTCATAAACGACACTGCGTCGGTCGAAAAAATTGCTGCTGAGAACAGGTCCAGCAGTCAAAAAGCCGCTAAGGGGGAAGTTCAAAGCGAGGAAGATTCCGGCAAGGGGTCAAGTTGGATTACCGACGACCTGAAAGCCGAGGTTGCCACGTATGGAATCGACGAGTCTGACTTGTCGGATTTTTCCAGCCGTGAGGAGTTGGATAAGACTTTGCGTTTTCTTGACAAGAAGGCGTTGGATGCCGGTCGCAAGGCTTTGGCTGAAGACCATTCGCCTGCTCGCAATGAGAAAGGCCAGTTCAAGAAACAAGAAGCCGAGGAAGTTGGAGAGCCTGAGAAGCGTGGCGATCGCTACGAGGTGACTTTGAGCAAGGATCTCTATGACGATGAGATTGTCGATGAGTTTACGCGACTGCGTGACCATTACGAGATTCGTCTGGAGCGACTTGAGAAGCACTTCGAGTTTGCCAACGCAAAGTCCGAGGAGGATCGTTTCGATAGCTACGTCGACTCGCTTGATCAAGCCGATTTGTTTGGCAAAACCGGAAGCGAATCGGATGAAGAGCTCGAGCGTCGTAAGGATTTGCATGTTGCGGTCAAGGCTCAAATGATTGGACTCGAAAGGCTGGGTCAACCAGCAGAACTAACAGACAAGTTGGTGAGCCGTGTTGCAAACATGGTTTTTGCCGACCAAATGAACAAGAAACTTTTAAAAAAACGAACTCAGAAGATTTCCAGGCAGAGTCAGATGCGACTGGGCGGCAGTCCAGTGAAACCTCAACCACCGAGTGAAGATCCTCGGGAAGAGGCTGATCGACTCTACAGGGAGTTATCTGGGAATTAACCATAAGGAGAAGGGCAGATGGCTCTTTCGATTAACCAGATTGATGATTTTGTAAACAGTATTCACCAGAAATTTGCTGGTGAAGAGCAACTTGCAGCGCAGGATTTGTCCTTGCCGTTGCAGGAATACAAGTATGCCTCGCGTCTTTTCTCGGGCAACCTGAAAAAAGACACCATGAGTACGTCGCAGTGCAAGTGGAAGGTCAAAGTCGACGTCAACGACAACTTTCAAACGGTTGGCTTGTACCACCGGGACTCTTCGACCCGCGTGAACACGCTGGACGAAGGTGAGTTGAAGTGGGCGTTGACCACGAACAACTACCACTACGACATTGACGAAGAGATTTTCCGCACCGGCGGTCGTCAGATCTACGATTACATCGAGGACATGGAACGTGACCTCGTGACATCGTTCTACACCGGGATGGAAGATTTGGTGTTTGGTCCTGGACCTACTGGGCCTACTCAGTCGCCGTTTTCCGTTGCGTCGCTTCTTTGGTGGATCACTTCCACCAGCGATAGCGTGACCGAGAATAACGCTGCGGAAGGTTTCAATGGTGCGGAACCTGTTGGGTGGTCGGCTAACGGTGTTGGTGGTATTTCGTGTACCACCTACCCGCAATGGCGCAACCGAACGTTCCCGTACACCCAAGTCAGCCGTAGTGATTTTGTCGAAAAGACCATCAATTCGATGGATCTTTGCCAATTCACGCCTCCTGTTCAGCGACCAGACATCGTTGATCAGAAGCGAAGCGATTGGGAATTGTTGACTACGCACAGTGTCTTGGCTTCTGGCAGGCGACTGTTGCAGCTTGGCAACGACAACATCGGGGACGATTTGGCTGCTCGAAGCGGCACGGTTTACATCCGTGGTGTTCCGATGACCTGGGTTCCTGCATGGACGAACGCTGCTAGCGCTAATGCTCGCACCGATGGAATAATCCTCGGCGTGAACTGGGCGACTTTCAAGGCGTACTACGCTGCCGGTCGTCAAATGCGCAAGAGGAAGGCTTTCCAGCACCCTGAAATGAGCAACGTTCGCGTTCGCTGCATGGACGACTCGGTGCAGATGGTCTGCTTCAACCGCCGTGCTAACTTCCGTGGTTATTGCACACAAACGGTTACTGAAACTGCCTAATACTTGCAACGACTTCGTGTCGTTTTAAGTTGGTAATCGTCTCTGGCGAGCAGACGTTAAATTCGCTCGCCATTTTTTTCAATGGGACAACGCTCACCCAAAGCTGAGACAAATCCCCCTTTTTTACAAGGATTGCATTATGCAACTGCTACATGAAAATATCGCTTCAAGGCTGTTTTCGCCAAAACTATGGCGGGGATTTGCTGGTCCAACGGCTTTCAATGCAAACGGAAGTGTCGCAACGGGAGCCAGTGGTAATCCGGCGTTTGGGTTCTTTGACGACTTCTTGTCGTTCAACGAAACAACCTTGGTCGGTCCGTATGCTAACCTGAAAACTGCTGGATGCACGATCTCTAAGGTGGCTGACACGGCGACCAGAAAGGGTATTTTGAGCATCGTTCTTGATGGTGATACCGACAACGACGAGGCGATCTTGAAGTGGGGATCTACGCTGTCAGCTCCTTTCTTGCTGGCAAACAACGATCTTGTGTTCGAGTGCTGCTTGTCGCTTTCGTCGATTGCTGCGTCTAAAACGGACATTGCTGTTGGTCTTGGTCAGGCAGATATGATCACGACCGACTTGCTGTTCACCGATGCCGACGTTCTTGCCGACAAGAACTTTGCCGGTTTCGTTAAGCTGTATGCGGAGGCTGGTGTTTTTGACGGTGCGTACAAGGCTGACGGTCAAACGTACCAAGACGGTGCGACCAAGACCAAACTGAACGCACTGGCAACTTTCACCGCGTCGTCTACCACGTACATCAAACTCGGTATGCGGTATCACGCACAACCGAAGTCGCTTGAATTCTACGTCAACGGGTCGATTCCTGGCGGTACTACAGCTCCCGCAAGGCTGACCGCTAGCGAACTGGACGCTGCGACGTTTCCAGATGACGAGTTTCTGGCTCCGATCATCGGACTCAAGGGTGGAGACACATCCAGCGCGCTGAACGTGCAGTTGGACTGGTGGGCTTGCGCTCAGTACGAGTAATCGCGATTTGTGATTTTCAAGGGGGAGTGGGCGATTGCCTGCTCCCCTCGCGTGGAGATTTGCTGCCTATGTTGTAAGAAATACAATGTGGTTTTTCTATCCCGTTTGATCTCGTTGGAGGGTTTTTGCTATGGGTAACGTCATTGGTTCGATTACAGGTCTTGGCTCGGTGTTTGCGCTCATTGCCAAGTTGGGAATGGGCAACATTAGTAAATTGATCGAGCAGTTCAAGATTATTGGAAACGATAGCTTGGATCTCAAGACTCGCGTTTTGGCTGCGATCGAAGCGGTCGACTTGGCGGCAGATTTTACTGAAACGCAAGCCGACGACATGCTTGCTAAGTTTCTGAAGGAAGCCGCAAAGCAGGAGGCACTTTGGACGCTTATTGATGCGGTCGGCTACTTGATCGAGGGCAAACCGATTCCGGTTGGCGCAATGCCAGAGGAAGGGTTGCAGGTTGGCGATCCTGGCGACGAGAAGGGGTTCATTCCGCTTCCAGTTGCTATTCAGTTGGCTCAGGCGATCGCAATGATCATCATTCAGATCAGGAACAACCGCAAGTGATTTCCAATCAAATGCTCACTGCGATACTCGGAATTTCAGGCTTGGGTCTTCTTTTCGCGCCCGAAGCCTGGAAATCCGTGCTATCGATGTTCAAGAAGAAGCCTGCTGTGGTTTCTTCTTCCAGCGACACGGTGTCGCTTCTGTCGCATCTTATCGAGTTACGTCGGCATTTGTCGGACGACTCGAAAGCGATCGAAGCAATCGACACGGTGATTACTCCCTCTGTCATCAGGAAAGAGGGAGCCAGAAACGATGAATCGTAAGTTGCTAGGGCTGCTGCTGGCGATTGCTGCGGTGGCTTTGCCGTTTGCCAACCGGATCATTCCTCAGCCTACGCCTGACCCGCAGCCAGTTATCGAGATTCCAACAAGCATTGAGAGTCCGATCAAGAAGGGTTTCGCGGACTCCAAGCAGGATGCTGGTTATTGGGCGGGTTTGCTTTACGGAATGGCTCGAACGATCGAATTGGACGCTAAGCACCCCCAAGGTGCAAGGCTCAAAACGATGCTTGACGTTGCTGCGTTGCGGGATTGGGTGGTGGCTTGTCCTCCGTTCAAGATCGCAAAGGGTGATGTCATCGGGCAAACGATCGGACCAGAACTTGCCAAACTCGGATCCAGCGATGAGCCGTTAGATTCAGAGGATAGGCGCTCAAAGGTGGTAACGATCTTCAACATGACTGCAAACGCATTGGAGAGGGTTGCAAAGTGATATTACACCTCGGATGGACTCCCGACCCTGACGCTGTTGATTTGGTGCTTAACGATACGCAGACACCTGTGTTTCGCATGAGTGCAGACCAAGAGCGAATGATGCGACAGGAGGCATGGGCAGACGACAAGAAGCCGCCTGTGATCTTGTTCGACCATTTGAAGCACCTCGAACCGACCTGGGTTAGAGGCAATCAGGGTTTGGGTTCATGCGTTGGGTGGGGTTGGGAGCTCGGAACGACTCTATCCGTAGCGTCCGACATTCGTCTCAAATTGCGACCATGGCACTGGCAGGGTGCTTACGCGACAGAGCCGTTTTATGGTGGTGCTCGCGTTGAAGCGAGGGGAATTAAGCAAGCTGGCTATCGTGATGGTGCCGTTGGTGCGTATGCTGCCAAGTTCGCAACGAAATGGGGTGCTGTTCCTCGAATCGATCTTTCGTTGCTAAGTAAGAACAAGGAGCATGATCTTCGGGTTTACTCAGCTAACAAGGAAAAGGAATGGGGTAACTTCGGATGCGGTGGAGCCTTTGACAAGGATGTGCTCGATCAAATTTGCAAGCTTACTCCCGTCATTGAAGCACCGCTTTGCACGAGTTTTCAAGCTGCGGCAGGACTCATTGAGAGTGGTTTTCCGGTTGTAGTCTGCTCGGATCAGGGTTTTAGTGACAGGCGAGATCAGTATGGATTTGTCTCGCCAAGAGGCATTTGGTATCACTGCATGTGCTTCGCGGGGGTCAGATACGATAGACCTGGGCTACTGCTTGCGAACTCATGGGGTAATTCCTGGGGTCTTGGCAATTGGTATAAGAGTACGAAAACCGGCGAATCGATCGACTATTGGCCGGAGGCTCAGAAGTGCTCTGGATGGGTCGATGCGAACGTATGCGACAAGATGCTCAAGCAGCAAGACTCGTATGGTGTTTGCGGCGTAGGTGGACTCAAAAGACGCTCAGTTAATTGGACGAAGGGGTGGTAGCATGAAATCAATCGTGTTCATGTTGGTTGCTTTGGTGGGCGCGTCGGCATCGGGACAGGAGATGCAAACGGGATGGGCTTGGGCAGGGATTGCCTCAGTCACGCTGGGGCGATCTCCGGCACCTGCTCCATCTCCTGTTCCCGTACCGAAGCCAGGAGATCAATGCAAACCTTGCAATGGCACAGGAAGAGTGGGCGACGGCAGAGTGTCGCAAACGTGTCGAGATTGCAATGGAACTGGCAAGGTGATCGGCATTCCAGTGTCGGTAGTTCAGCAGCAAGCAGCGGAAATTTACCTGGAATTAAAACCGATTCAAGTGCAGGAATGTTCTGTTGGAGTGTGTCCGCTTCCACCGACAAAATCACAGTTTTACCAACCTCCACAGCAGCAAACTGTTCGTCGCGGCTGGATATTCAAATGATAAAAAAAGGAGTTGCGATAGTGATTAGCGCATGCTTGGTTTTGGTTTGGTTGTTCGGTGGTGCGCCTGCAAAAAAGGTCGAGCTGATTCCTGTCGATGGGCTGATTGAATCGGTCGCAAGCGTTCAGGGATCGTTGGAATTGCCAGACACTTCCAAATCTTCGAATGCTCCGAGTCCAAGCGATCGGCACGAAAAGGCCAAGCGGGAAATAATTATCTTCACCTCGCAGAATTGTCCACCATGCGATCGATGGAAGCGGTGCGAACAAGCAAAGTTTGAGGCAGATGGCTGGACGGTGGCTTACTGCGAAGACCACAATTACCCGCTGACACCTCACTTCTTGATCGAGTCGAACAACAAGCAAATGGAGCATCGAGGCTATTTACCTTTTGAGAAGATTTACGAGGTAATAAAGTGATGATATTCGCGCAATTGTCGCAAGATTCGATGATCGTCATAATCGGCATGGCAGTTTGCGGATCGCTTTCAGGTGCGGTTGTATTTCTTTTTGGTATCAACCAAAAGCAGAATGCAAAAACACAAGATAAGCTTGAGAAGTTCGCGGACGAAACCAGGGCCGATCTCAAGGAGTGTCGCGACGACCGCGAAGTGCTGCACGCCAAATTTCACGACTTGGCGATCCAATTGGCTCAGGTCAAAAAGGAGCAAACGTAGATGCAAGCCCTAATCGACGAACTGAAGAAACCTGAGTACCAGGGTTTGACCGATCAGCAAGCAGCGGACATGGTCAATGCCAAAATGGTGACGGTTCGAAAGCCTGTTGAACTGTGGCAAGTCGAAGAACACGCTTCAAGGAAAGGCTATCGAGCCAAACTTGAAAAAGCCTCTCGCGACGATGCCAACCAGTGCCAAGAAATCGCGATCAACATTCTGACCTATATCAAATCCAATAGGCTTTCTACCGTCGATATGGACTTGCCCGAAACACGGCAAATGCTCGGTGCGATGGTTCAATGCGGGTTTGCCTTGCAGTCGCATATAAACGAACTGATCGCACTTGGAGACTCTGAGATTCGATGGGTTGACCAGCAAGGCTTTGGGACTGTTGGCGATGGTCAAGTTTCAGCGGAATTGATCAAGGATCTACGCGACGAGGCAAGCGGGCTCAAGGCTCGAAGGCATCAATTGATGCAAGCTGGCGCGATTCGATGGAATCTTTACGTCAGTGCTGTTGATGCTCTTACGCTTAACGATTCTGATCCGGTGCTATAGTGGCTGATTATTACGTCACAACAACAGGCTCAGACTCTAACGCTGGGACTAGCGAAGTCGCGGCTTTTGCTTCGCTAGGCAAGGCGTGTGCTACTGCCGTTTTTGGTGATAATATCTATGTCAAGTCTGGCACATACACACTAACGAGCACGACCAACAATGCAAACGGCGGTCGGTTTACCATAGCTGTCGGCGTTAGAGTTGAGGGATACAATTCCACGATTGGCGATCTTGGAACGGCTCCGGTGATAAGTGCTGGTACGCTAACCTCGTTTACTATGTGCACGATTAACGCAACCTTTAGCGGAAGGTCGGCACAACTTATCAATGTCGAGTTTAATGGCAACTCCAATAGCACAGTCACGGGTGTTAACGCGACGGCCAATTATACTCAAAACGTTCGACGAGTCACGGTACGAAATTGCACAACGGGGTTCAGCGGCACTTCTGGTCAGACGTGCATATCGAATTGTTCCGCGATAAGTTGCGGGACTGGATTTCTTAATTTCTATTTGGCGTTTGCATGTATAGCGCGATCGTGTTCTAGCTACGGTTTCGATGGCATTAAAAATTCAATGTTTAGCGTGTCGGCCAACAATGGAAACTCAGGGTTTAGGATTGTTAATGCAATCGGCTTTTCGTTTGTAAATTGCATCGCCCACGGAAACACGAATTACGGCATTGACAGCAGCTACGATATTGGTTTGGTAGCTAATTGCCTTTGCACTTCGAACACTCTGCACGGCTACTCGTTGGGCGGTACAAACTCTTCGAC
>Ga0172372_10007491_pt1 | contig 14641 bp, 8 predicted proteins | sample LakKiv5m_2_FD_114544 | JGI IMG/M metagenome (GOLD analysis project Ga0172372, IMG submission 114544) | Freshwater microbial communities from Kabuno Bay, South-Kivu, Congo - kab_092012_9.5m | ecosystem: Environmental > Aquatic > Freshwater > Lake | place: Democratic Republic of the Congo...
GACGGTGATCAGTTTGCGGTGGGCGGCCTTTTCGCCCGGATTGCCGTCACGTTCGAGGACGAGCAGTTTTCCATTCGGCAGTGCGAGGATTTCGCTGTTGCCATTGTCCGGACTGTCCATCACATAGAGGTATTCGGCTTCAAGTTCGCCTTGCAGAGTGAGTTTGAGGAGTCGACAGTGGGTGCCAGTGATTTTTCCATCCTGGCGCTGGCCGTCCTGGATCAGCGGTCCCTGCATGAGTCCATACAGGTGTTTTCCGTCGGGGGCAATGGCGAGGCATTCCATGCCTCGATTTGAGGCTCGACCACTGCTGTTGCTTTCGGTTTCCACCTTTTTGTCACCGTCCGGTCTGGTCACTTTCAGGTACGGGGGCAGCGGAAGTGATCGGATTTCGCGGCCTGCGGAATTGAATTCCACGATTTCCGGTCCGTATTCGTCGGAGATAAAGCAGCGGCTGTCGGGTCCGAAGCGGAAGCCTTCCGGATCGAACCGTCGTCCCTGTTGGGAGTCAGCGGCGAGGATTGTGGATCGTCCGGTGAGTGGTCTGCCGGAGGAATCGGTCAGCAGTGTTGTTTGACGGAGAACGAGCGAGACAACGGGTTTCTGATCCGGATTGACATGGAGGGCAAATACCTGGAAGCGGCAGGGGTAGCTGACGGCCCCGTCATCGGGGCCTCGGTCGGAAAGTGCGGCGAGCAGTTGAGTTTGGGGGGAGTAATCGAGTGCCGAGAAGCCTCCGAGCCGACTGACTGGCTCTTCGTTTTCCAGCTTGCGGGTATCTGCCGACAGATCAAGGCTGTTTCCGGGAATGGAGGCTGAGCCGATCAGCTGAATTCCGTCGTCGGCAGTGCAGCAGTCTGTGGTCAGAATGAGTGTTGAGAGCAGCAGAAAACAGGGAACGGATGACACCTTGGGATGCTCCTGAGAGGGACTGTTGTAAATCGATTTGTGCGGATGATGCCCTGAGCGAGTGTTTTCGTCCTGTGTCCGGCGGGTGAGATTCATTAAAAATTCACAATGTTGTGTTTGGGGCAGTCGGTTGACAATTGCGGGGCGTTCGTGCAGAAGTGGGGTTATGAGAGCGGTTTCTGCAGGTGCAGACCGCGTCGGTAGTGATTTTCTGAACGAAGAACATGACAGCAACAACGACGATTGACGGGATTACCCTGCATTTGGGGACTCCGGATACCAGTGCCGGTGAGTGGATTGGTCAGCAGGAGGTTTTGCGGCAGCTGCTGGCCTGCTGGATTGTGGTGGACGAGCGGGATCAGCCGCTGGCGCCGCGTCTGGTGGGGACGCCGGGGATTGGCAAAACGACTTTGGCGATTGCCGGCGCGCGGGTGCGAAAGCAGGATTTGTACATTTACCAGTGCACGGCTGACACTCGTCCTGAGGACCTGCTGGTGACTCCGGTGCTGGCCGAAAGCGGCAAGATCGCGTATCACGCATCACCGCTGGTGACGGCGATGATCCGGGGCGGGATTTGTATTCTGGACGAGGGTAACCGCATGAACGAAAAGTCGTGGGCCAGTCTCGCGCCTTTGCTGGATCATCGCCGTTATGTGGAGTCGATTGTGGCGGGGATCACGATTCGTGCTCATCGCGATTTCCGCTGTGCCGTGACGATGAATGAGGATGAATCGACATTTGAGATACCGGATTACATTTTGAGCCGTCTGCAGCCAACTCTGACACTGGGACATCCGGCTCGCGAGGACGAGCTGGCGATTCTGAAGTATCACCTGCCGTTTGCTGACGATCAGTTGCTGAATCTGACCGTAGAGTTTCTGCAGCAGGCGCATTCGCTGAATCTGGACTTCTCGACTCGAGACGGCATTAACGTGCTGCGGTTTGCTTTGAAACGTCTGGCGCAGGATTCGAAGCATCCGATGTCTCGAGACGCGGCCTGGCGGGAAGCTCTGGAGAAGTGTCTGGGTGAGGAAGCGGGCGATCTGAAGTCTCTGGCGGAGCGTCGCAGTCAGTCTTTGGGGGGCAACATGGTGCCGATGGGGCTGGGTGACTTTTTCTTTGACCAGGATGATCCTCTGCATCCGGATGCAGATTTGGAAGATGACGAGTTCATGGACGACGACGAGGACGACGAGGAATGAGCCGGACGTGAGTGTGGGCATGCGGTGTGTCTGCGGGAAACATTTGAACCAGGAGGATGTCTGAGATGGTCAATCGTCGAGGGTTTCTGGGGTCGGCTGTCGGTGGCGGGTCATTGCTGCTGATGGGAACCAAATCCACGGCTCGCATACGCGGAGCGAACGATCGTCTGCGTGTGGCGATTGCCGGACTGAACGGGCGTGGCCAGAGTCATCTGTCGGGTTATCTGGATCAGCAGAATGTGGAAATTGCCTGGCTGATCGATCCCGACCGGAATGTGCTGAACCGGGCGATGAGTGGTTTGCAGAGCAAGTTGGGGGACAAGTTTGCTGCGAAGGGGACTGCCGATCTGCGAGAGGCGCTGGCGGACGGCACTGTGGATGCTTTGTCCGTGGCGGCTCCCAATCACTGGCATTCGCTGATGACCATCTGGGGGGCTCAGGCGGGCAAGCATGTGTATGTTGAGAAGCCCATGAGTCATGATGTGACTGAGGGCCGGATCTGCGTGGAGGCGCAGAAGAAGTACGGAGTGGTGATTCAGCACGGAACTCAGAATCGCAGCAGTGCTGAGATTGCCGGTCTTCACGAAGCGATCCAGGCCGGCAAGTTCGGTCGTCTGAAAATTTCCTATGGTTACTGCTGCAAGGCGCGGGGCAGTATTGGCCGCAAGCCGATTTCGGCACCGCCGGAAAACCTGGACTGGAATTTGTGGCGTGGTCCGGCGGCGATTGATGAGTTTCATGGCAACTACGTGCACTACAACTGGCACTGGTTCTGGAAGACCGGAAATGGCGATCTCAATAACCAGGGGACTCATCAGCTGGACATTGCCCGCTGGGCTCTGGATCGCGAGGCGACTCATCCGGTGCGGGTGATGGCGCTGGGCGGGCGGTTTCAGTGGGACGATCAGGGTGAAACGCCGAACACGATGATGGGTATCGCCGAGTATGCGAATGGCCAGCAGGTGTTTTTCAACGTCCGCAACGTGCCGTACAAAGGCTATCAAACTCAGGTGATGAACGAATATTACTTTGAGGATGGCGGCCGAATTTCCGGCGGGCTGTATTATCCTGCGGGCAGCAGTCGGGGTGAAAAGCTGGACCTGCCTCCCGGCAAGGTGACTCCCGGGGGCAACTGGGGGGCTTTTGTGACTGCGTGTCGTGAGCGACGTCCGGAGCTGGCGAATGGCAATGTCACGGATGCGCATTACGGCTGTGTGCTTGGCCACCTGATGAATAATTCGTGGCGACTGGGGACCAAAGTGCCGTTTAATGAAAAGGCTGGCAGTTTTGGCGACAACAAGGATGCGGCAGAGCATTTCCTGAAGCTGCATTCGATTATGCGTGACGGCGTGGGCATCCCGGAAAATGGTGCTGAGTATACCGTCGGCCCGTGGCTGACCTTTGACGCGGCAACTGAGCGACACGTGGGGGATCATGCGGAGGCAGCGAATGCACTGCTGAAGGATCCAAATCGCGACGGTTTTCGCGTTCCGGAGGTCGGACAGGTGTAGTGTCGGTGATTGCGGGACACCCGGACAGTTGGCCGTTCACGGCATCAGAAAGTCGATCAGGCGAGCGATTATTGCCGGTGTGCGGTGCACGGAGAACCGCACACCGCATTTTTTGCATTTAAGTGGCATGCGAAAGAAAACTGCCCAGATCCAGCGGCGCAGGCGGCCAGTTTCCGGCCGAACGCTATTGATGGCGTCGCAGTGCGGACAGTCGCCTTCGATCATTGTCAGCATAGTACGGTACCAGGGTGGGAAATGTGACGACTGCGCCCTGGGGTGGGGTTTTGTGGTTTTGTGGTTTTGTGGTTTTGTGGCAGATTATGCACATTCTTCCACTAGTGTGTTTACCACTGGATTGAGGCGACTGCAATGGCGTCTCAGAATCTTCAATCCACAATTTGCATTTTTTGTGCTGGCAGAGTGAGGAAGTCATGGCGGAGTTTCGGGTGGCAATTCTGGGCAGCACGGGGCGAGGCGATTACGGGCATGGCCTGGATTCGATCTGGCAGAAGTTTCCGAACTGTGAGGTTGTAGCGGTCGCGGATCCGGACGAGCCTGGTCGAAAGCGGGCTCAGGAGCGGACTGGCGCGGCGCGTGTGTATGCGGATTACCGGGAGCTGCTGGAGCGGGAACAGCCGCAGATTACCGCCATTTGTCCTCGCTGGGTGGATCAGCGCAGAGACATGGTGCTGGCCTGTGCGGAGGTGGGCAGTCACATGTATCTGGAGAAGCCGTTTTGCCGAACTCTGGGTGAGGCGGACGAGATGGTGCGGGCTTGTGAGATGCGGCATTTGAAACTGGCGGTGGCGCATATCAGTCGCTGGTCTCCGCAGCTGGATCAGGTGCGGCGATTGATCGAGGGCGGTGAAATCGGGGAGGTTCTTGAGATTCGTGCGCGGGGCAAAGAGGATGCGAGGGGCGGGGGAGAGGACTTTTGGGTTCTCGGGACTCATGTGCTGGATCTGATGCGTGCTCTGGGTGGTGATCCGGAGCAGTGTTTTGCGGAGCTGTTTCACCAGGGGCAGCGGGTGCGTGGTGAGCACGTGCGGGAGGGCAATGAGGGATTAGGTCCGCTGGCGGGTGATCGAGTGGATGCGCAGTACAGATTTCGTGGTGGTGTGGCGGGTTATTTTTCGTCGCGGCGTGGTGCTGGTGGCAATCCGAATCGGTTTGGTCTGCGGGTGCTGGGTTCGAAGGGGATGATTGAGCATACGTCGGGGTATGGAAATCCGGCGTGGCTGCTGAAGGACGTGCGATGGGCGGGCCCGGAGGGTCGTGGTGACGGTGGCTGGCAGCCGATCAGTTCTCAGGGGCTGGGCCGGCCGGAGGTTTTGACGGCGACGGGATATGACGGCGGCAATCCGGCTGCGGCTTTGGATTTGATGGAGTCGATTCGGCGGGATCGTCAGCCGAGGTGTTCCATGTATGAGGCTCGTGGTGCCGTGGAGCTGGTGCTGGCGGCATTTGAGTCGCATGTTGCGGGGAAGCCGATTTCCTTGCCGCTGCAGGTCCGGGACAATCCGCTGTCGCGTCTGCCTCGCTGAGGTTTTGCCGGACTTCCGAATCCTCCTGATCCTCAGAATTGCCGCCATTTCCCCGATCAATTCCTGGAACATGGGGCGGTGTTTTGCTCTCGAGGGCAGTCACTCGGTATGCTGTCGCGTTCCTCGAATGTCCTGATGTTGTCTCGGTAAAGCTTGTGTGTGATCCGCTGGAGGCATGCAGATGTCGCTGTATGAACGTATTGCTCGGTGGGGTACGGGTTTGGCCGTGCTGTGTGTGGGGCTCTCAGTCAGGGCTCAGACTGCCGATCCGGATATCACTGAGACGAATCCTGCAGAAGCTCGAGTGCAGGAAGAGCGTTTGGTGACTCGTGTGCGCCAGCTGACATTTGAGGGTCGGCGTGCGGGAGAAAGTTATTTCAGTGCCGATGGTCGGCAGATGATCTTTCAAAGTGAGCGTGAGCCGGGCAATCCATTCTTTCAGATTTATCTGCTGGATCTTGAGTCTGGTGACACCCAGCGGATTTCTCCGGGTACTGGCAAGACCACCTGTGCCTGGATTCATCCGGCGGGTGATCGAGTGCTGTTTGCATCGACTCAGGAGGATCCTGATGCGAAGCTTGAGCAGCAGCAGGAAATTGAAATGCGAGCTTCCGGGAAAGAGCGTCGGTACTCATGGGACTATGATCTGTTCTACGACATTTACGAATATGACCTGGCGGGCAAAACTTATCGCCCGCTGACTCGAGAGAAGGGTTATGACGCTGAGGGTTCGTGGTCGCCGGACGGCAGTCTGATTGCATTTGCATCGAATCGTTCAGCGTATGAAGAGTCGCTGACTGCTGAGCAGCAGAAAGCATTTGAGCTGGATCCGGCGTGGGCGAATGAGATCTACGTAATGAACGCTGACGGATCGAATGTTCGTCGGCTGACGACGTCTCCCGGCTATGACGGCGGACCATTTTTCAGTCCTGACGGCAAGCGGATCTGCTGGCGTCGTTTTGCGGAAAACGGCGCGACGGCGGAAGTGATGACGATGAATATTGACGGCAGTGACCAGCGGCAGCTGACCAGGCTGGGTGCGATGTCATGGGCGCCGTATTATCATCCCAGCGGCCAGTATCTGATTTTCACCACCAATCGGCATGGTTTTGCCAACTTTGAATTGTATCTGGTGGATGCTGAGTCGAAGCATGAGCCGGTGCGTGTAACTCATACACCGGGTTTTGACGGCTTGCCGGTCTTTAGTCCCGACGGGGCTCGTCTGGCATGGACTGCGGGGCGAACCGTCAGTGGTCAGTCGCAGATTTTCATGGCTGACTGGAATCATGCGAAGGCACTTGAGCTGCTGGGTCTGACAGCGTCCGAGTCATCAGCGGCTGTGGCCGGAGCAGGCCGAGTGATGGGGGCTGGTGCTGAGGGGCGGGGCGATTTTGCTCCGGCGGATGCGGTGCGGCATGTGGAGTATTTGTGTCGGCCGCAGCTGGGAGGTCGACTGACGGGCACGAAGGGCGAGCAGCTGGCGACCAATTACGTGGCGCTGCACTTTGAGACGCTTGGGCTGGAGCCGGCGGGAGATGACGGTTCGTGGTTTCAGGAGTTTGAGTTTACGAGTGGAGTTTCGGCTGGGCCGAAGAATTCAGCGTCAGCGGCCGGGCATGTCCTTGAATTGAAGAAGGACTGGCAGCCGGCAGCATTTTCTGCCAACGCTGATTTGCAGCGTGGCGACGTGGTGTTTGCTGGTTATGGGCTGCGAGTGCCGGCGGCTGACGGTCATGAAGAGTATGATTCTTATGTCCATCTGGACGTGAAGGATAAGTGGGTTCTTGCTTTTCGGTTTATGCCTGAGAAGCTGACACCAGAGCAGCGGCAGCACTATGGCCGTTTTTCCAGTCTGCGTTTCAAGGCAATGCAGGCTCGGGACCTTGGGGCAAAGGGGCTGATTATTGTCAGCGGTCCGACGTCTGGCGTTCGCGACCAGCTTGTGCCTTTGCAGTTTGATGGTTCTTTGGCGGGGGCTGGTCTGCCGGTGGTGAGTTTGTCGGATACGGCTGCGCAGTTTTTGTTCAGTGCGGCCGGCAAGGATCTGAAAACCGTTCAGGAAAAACTGGACAGTGGTGTTCCGGCGATTGGCTATCCGCTGAAGGATGCTGTGTTTGAGGCGGCGGTGGATATTGTGCATGAGAAGAAGAAGGGTCGGAATGTCATTGGTCGATTGCAGGTGAACGAAGAGCAGGCTGGTCAGGTGGTGGTGGTGGGAGCGCACATTGACCATTTGGGGACGGGGCCCAACGGAAGCTCACTGGCTCGAGATGACGAGCGTGGCGGGATTCATTTTGGTGCTGATGACAATGCGTCGGGGGTTTCGGCACTGATGCAGATGGCGGAGGCTCTGGCGAATGCGAAGCAGGCGGGGCAGTTGCGGGGCAGTCGGGATATTGTGTTTGCCGCGTGGTCCGGCGAGGAACTGGGGTTGCTGGGATCCAGTCACTATGTGAAGCATCTGGAAACATTGTTTTCAAAGCATGCTGCGGCGGCCGAGGGTGAGGGTGCTCCGGGAGAAAAGCAGCCGCGGGCCGACGGTGCAGGTGCAGGTGTGGGACAGTCTGAGAAGCCAAAGGAGGACCCGCTGAGCGGGCCAAACACGGGCGGCTTGAATTTGTACATCGCTGCGTGTCTGAACATGGACATGGTGGGGCGACTGCAGGAGAAACTGGTGTTGCAGGGGATTGGGTCGTCACCGGTCTGGCAGAGTCTGGTTGAGCGGGCGAATGTGCCCTTGGGGCTGTCGATCTCGTTGCAGAACGACAGTTATCTGCCGACGGACGCCAGTGTGTTCTTTTTGCACGGGGTGCCGATTCTGTCAGCGTTCACGGGAAATCATGGCGAGTACCACACGCCCCGGGATACTCCGGAGAAGCTGAACTACGAGGGCATTTCCAGGATTGCTCGTCTGATGAGTCTTGTTTGTCGACAGCTGATTTCTGCGGAGAGGCCACCGCAGTATGCGGCGCAGGAGCGACCGGCCGAGGGGCAGCGGCGTGCATCGCTGCGTGCGTGGCTGGGTACTGTGCCGGACTATGCTCAATCGGATCTTGCCGGGGTTCTGTTGTCGGGTGTTGCCAAAGGCGGACCGGCCGAGAAATCGGGCGTGAAGGGTGGCGATGTGATTGTGAAGCTGGCCGGGAAGAAGATTGAGAACATTTACGACTACACGTATGCGATTGAGTCACTGAAGTCAGGTCAGGAAAACGAGATTGTGGTGACTCGTGATGGCAAGGAACTGTCCTTCAAGGTGACGCCGGGGTCACGGGACTGAGTGTGAAGCAGAGTTCAGGGCCTGCGGGGTGTCATCGCGGGAGTGGGTCAGGATTTTCAGGCAGAACCAAAGATGCCGGTACCGGAACAGACGATTGCTCGAATCATTAACCCGCCGCGGATGCGGGCTCCTGTGCTTCCGGCAGCGGTGATGCGATCAGTGGACGACGACTTTCAGGTGGAGGAGGTGCCTGCGTATGAGTTGACGGGCAGTGGTGAGCATGCCTGGTTGTGGCTGGAAAAACGCGGACTTTCTTCGCCGCAGATGATCAGTTTGTTGTCTCGGGAGCTGCGAATTCGTGGTGGTGAGATCGGTCTGGCGGGTCAGAAGGACCGCTGGGCGGTGACCAGGCAGTTTGTTTCTGTTCCTGGGCGTTGTGTTGAGGCTGCAGCGGGAATTGCACTGCCGGAGCTGAAGGTGCTTTCTGTCACGCTGCACAGAAACAAGCTGAAGACGGGGCATCTGAAGGGCAATCGTTTTATCATCACGCTGCGGGGTGATCAGCAGCCGTTTGGTGAGGCGGATCTGGCGGCTGTTCGGCAGCGACTTGCAGAGCTGCAGTCTGAGGGTTTTCCCAACTACTATGGTCCTCAGAGATTTGGACGCGGGGGTCAAACGCTGCATGACGGTCTGCGTCTGCTGCAGGGTCGGATGCCGAAGGACTACTGGCCGGAGGATCAGTCGCGAACATTGAAGCGACTGTCTTTGAGTGCTGTTCAAAGTGCGGTTTTTAATCTGACAACTGCGCTGCGTGTCGAGGCTGGAACGGCCGGGACTGCTGCGGAGGGCGACGTGGTGATTCGTCGCGGGGGCATTAAGCCATTTCTGCTGCCTGCGGGGCAGCCAACGGCAGATTATCTGCCTGCGGGACCGATGCCGGGGCCTGAGATGACGGTTGCTGCGGGGGATGCGCTGTTGCAGGAGCAGTCTGCGATGCAGACTTTAGGATTGCATCCGGGTGTATTTTCGCGATTTGCAAAGCTGACATCCGGGGCTCGGCGACGGATGCTGGAATTTCCTGAGAACGTGAGTGCGGAGCTGCTGGAAGGCGCTCTGCAGGTTTCATTTTCGCTGCCACCCGGAACATTTGCGACCAGTCTGCTGGCAGAACTGGCTGCAGAGCTCAAGGATGTGGGTGGTGCCATGATGGATGAACGTGCGGCGGGTGAGTCTGCTGCCGGGGGCGAGGCTGAGGAAGCGGAGTGATACTGGGGGGCCTCAGTTGTTTTCGAAGCAGGCGAGGCTGTTCCAGAGTGTTTCAAAGTGCTCCAGGTATCGACTGACCAGTGGCTGGTGGCTGCAGTGATTCGGGCAAGCTCAAAAGCTGCATTGCGAAGTCTTGAGACAAGTGCCGAATCGGGCTGATTGAGTTCGAGCCAGGTTTTGAGTGAGTTTTTTTCTGAGCGGGACAACTGGTGGTCAGCGAGTGACTCTTTGAGCAACTGCAGGAATTGTTCGGGAATCATGGGATTGAGCAGAGGCTTTGGTTGAGGGTGCAGCAACCGGGCTTTGAATTCAGGCAGCTGCTGAGGCGTGGTTGCGAATACGGCATTGATAGTCTGTTGGCGGCTTTCTGTCGAGTTCCCTGTTGATTTGCTGTTCCGGGGGGTGCTGGGTTGCGTTTATGGCCACGGCATTTCAAGATACCTGGATGCGCGGTGTGGGTTGCTGTTTTTCGAAGGACGGGCCTGGACCGGGGGGGTATTCGCAATTCAGGTGAAACTGTGTCTATGGAACGGTTTGCGTTTGATCAGCGGTGGAGTGTCTGGGTGTTGGCATTGTGCTTTTGCGGCATGCTGTTTCCGACGTTGCATGGGGCGGAAGAGAATGTCGCTGTGGTGCCTGCATGGCAGCGGTTTCGGGCAGAGCATTTGAGTGCGGAGCAGGCTGGTCGACTGTTAATCAGTGAGTTGAACTGTCAGTCGTGTCATGGGGCGTATGCTGGTCTTTCCGTGCAGCCTCGTCAGGCGCCGGTGCTGACTGCTGCGGCTCAGCGACTGAATCCAGCATACGTTCGTCAGTTCCTCGAAAATCCTCAAGCAGTCAAGCCCGGGACGGCCATGCCGCATGTGCCGGCAGCGGCATCCAGTCCCGCGGTCCTTGATGCACTGACTGCGTTTCTGACTGTCGGCGGTGGCTGGCGTGCTCAGGCGGTTTCAGCAGATGCGATTCGTCGCGGTGAAGATCTGTTTCATCGGGTGGGCTGTGCGGCCTGTCATGGTGACCAGCGCAGTGACGAGGTGATTGAGGCTTTGCGGCGTGGTTTGGCGGCTCCGCCGGAGGAAGCGGACGAACCTGAGGGAGACGCGGAGGCAACTCAGAAGTCACCTGTGCAATTGCGTGCGGATTTTCTGATGCCATTGGGTCGACTGGAGCAGAAGTATTCGCTGTCTGCGCTGATTCAGTTCCTGCGAGAGCCGCACATTGTGCGTCCATCGGGGCGTATGCCTTCGCTGAATCTTTCGCCTGAAGAGTCGCGTGACATTGCGAGTTACCTGCTGCGGCAGGTGCAGGTGCAGGCAAATATTGAGTTTGAGTATTTTGAGGGCAGCTGGACGAAGCTGCCTGATTTCAGCCAGTTGAAACCGGTATCGAAGGGTACGACCACGGATTTTTCGGCGGGTGCTGGTTCTCGTCAGAATGACTTTGCCTTGCGTTTTATGGGATATCTGCAGATAGCGAAGGCTGGTGAGTATCGTGTTCATGTGACATCGGATGACGGATCACGAGTGTTGATTGACGAAGCGGAGGTTGTGAACAACGACGGAATTCATCCGCCGACAAGTCGCAGTGGAACTGTGCAGTTGTCAGCTGGCAGTCATGCGGTGGTTGTGGAGTTTTTTGAGCAGGGTGGTGGAGAGGAACTCAGTGTAGAGATTGAGGGGCCTGATGTGGGGCGTCAGCCAATGTCGGCTCTGACGACATTGACGAGGTCAGCCGTACAGCCGGCAGTGTCTGGGCCGTCTGAGCCATCAGCGGAGCTGGTGGCGGCGGGACGGGGACATTTTGCATCTTTGGGCTGTGCGGCCTGTCATCAGCATGGTGAAGGTGCGGCGCGAGTTGAAGTCGGGAAGAGGGCGGGGGATTTTGCCCGTCTGAATCCCAAGGGTGGTTGTTTGTCTGAGAAGGTGCCTGCCGGTGTCCCTGTGTTTGCATTGAATGAGCGTCAGCGGGGTGACTTGCGAGCGGCGGTATCTGCTGTTGCTGCTGCGGTGGCTGCGCAGCCGCCATCGCCTGCTGCAGCGGATGTGCAGCAGGCGATGCTGTCGCTGAACTGTTATGCCTGCCATATGCGCGGAGAGCTGGGTGGTGTTGCTGAATCATTGAATCATGTGTTTGCCGGCTCAATCCCTGAGATGGGTGATGAGGGCCGAATTCCTCCGGCGCTGACGGGTGCGGGTGACAAGTTGAACGAGGACTGGATTCGGACTGTGTTGGGTGAAGGGGCGAAGGATCGGCCTTACATGGCAACGAGGATGCCGCGTTTTGGTGGCGAGCATGCTGGTTATTTTGCTCCGCGAATGGCTGAGGTGGATCGCGGGGCTGAAGTTCCGGAAGTGATGTTTGAGGCCCCGGATCACCGGGTCAAAGCAGATGCTCGTCAGCTGGTTGGTGATCAGGCTTTGTCGTGCATCAAGTGTCACCGTTTTGATTCGTATGCGGCGACGGGTTTGCAGTCACTGGACATGACAACGATGACTCGTCGGCTGCGGCGAGACTGGTTCCATCGCTACCTTGCTGATCCGCAGCAGTATCGCCCGGGTACCAGGATGCCGGCGGCGTGGCCTGGGGGTCGTTCGGTGGTTCCTGGTGTGCTGGACGGTCAGGCCAGTCAGCAGATTGAGGCTATCTGGCGTTACCTTCTGGACGGTCGACGCGCGAAGATACCTGCGGGGCTGGAGCGACAGGCGATTGAGTTGAAGCCGGTTGATCGTCCGCTGATTTACAGAAATTTTCTGGAGGGTTTGTCGCCTCGAGGGATTGCTGTGGGTTTTCCGGAGCGGGTGCATTATGCGTGGGATGCGGAGCACATGACTGTGCGACTGATCTGGCATGGTGCATTCATTGATGCGGCGAAGCACTGGGTGGATCGGGGACCGGGCAATCAGGTTCCGCTGGGTGACCATGTGATGGTTTTGCCGGCAGGACCGCCGATAGCGAAGCTGTCGTCACTGGACCAGTCGTGGCCGGGAGGGAATCCGCGTGAGACCGGCTATCGGTTCAGGGGCTACAGTCTGGATGTTGCTGGTGTTCCGACGATGCGTTATGAGTGGGGTAGTGTGGAGGTTGAGGAGACGTTAACGCCGATTCCGAATAAGCCGGACAGTGGTCTGCGGCGTACTTTGGTTGTGAAATCGAAGGAGTCGCTGAATGATCTTTGGCTGCGAATTGCTCAGGGGAAGATCGAGCAGTTGCAGGGTGGATATGTCTGGAACGGTGTGCGTCTGCAGGTTGAAGAGGGGCTTTCGCTGGTGCGTCGGGCTGGCGATCAGGACGAGCTGCTGGTGCAGCTGCCTGCAGGTGCGAATGTGGCGAAGGTGCGAGTGACTTTGATCTGGTGATTTGTTTGCTGTGATTTGTGAAGCGAGTGGTTATCAATGTTTCTTTTGGTGCTGGCGTGCACGGTGTCGGCGTTTGTGATTGGTGGCATTCCGTTTGGCTATCTGGCTGGACGAGTGCTTCTGGGCGATGACATACGTCGTCATGGCAGTGGCAACATTGGTGCGACGAATGTGTGGCGAGTGCTGGGCTGGAAGGCCGGGCTGACGGTGCTGTTGCTGGATGCATTGAAGGGCATGCTGCCGGTGCTGGCAGCGGGGGAGGTATTGCGACGATCTGGACTGGGTGATCAGAGCCAGTTAGCGCCAGTGATGGCGGGCCTGGCAGCGATTTTGGGGCACATGTATCCGGTCTGGCTGAGGCTGCGTGGTGGAAAGGGTGTAGCGACAGCTCTGGGGGCTGTGCTGGTGGTGGCGCCTTTTCACAGCGCGGTCTCGTTACTTGTTTTTGCAGTCGCCGTGGCTCTTTTTCGGATGGTTTCGCTGGCTTCTGTTCTGGCGGCAGCGGGATTTTTGGTGTTTCATTTTCAGAAGTACGGAGTTTCGTCATTTTCGGCGAATCGACTGCCTCTGACGGTCTTTGCGATCATTGTTCCTTTGGTGATTATCTGGCGTCATCGGACGAATCTGGTGCGAATTCTGAATGGTACCGAAAGTCGAATTGGCGGTTCGAAGCGTCCTCCACAGGAGAAATCAGGGCCATGAGTGGAAGTATTTTCGGCTTTCGATCAGCGGATCGAAGTTTTTGTCTGTCGGTGGCAGTGTTTTGTGTTTGGCAGATTTGCGGTGTGGAATTTTCGTGTGGCGAGGATGGGGATTTACCTGCTGCTGGTGCTGTTTTTCAGGCTAAGGATACACTGGATACGGCGGCAGACGGGCAGCAGGATGCTCAGGAGTGTCTGGATGGTCTGCGCTGGAAGCCGGGGCGTTTTGAGGTGAAGCTTGAGCAGCCATCCGGGAATGACGGGGATCTGCTGGTGCGTTTCCCTTCTCCGGTATCGTCGGGCAACAGTGTGAACGATTTGGTCTCGATGGAGTGGTATGCGGCGCGGGACAAGGAGCGACGGCCTTGTGCTGCGGACTGTGTGATTGTTGTGCATGAGTCGGGGCGTGGCATGACTGTGGGGCGAATTTTTGCTCGCGGTCTAAATGCTCAGGGGCTGCATACATTTCTGGTTCATCTTCCGGGGTACGGAGCCCGTCGGACGCCCGACGGGGATCGTACTGAGAAGATGCTGGACGGTTTGAAGCAGGCCGTAGCGGATGTACGTCGAGCGCGTGATGCGGCGGCCAGTTTACCGTTGATCAGCGGTCGGGTTTTTGGTGTTCAGGGGACCAGTCTGGGTGGTTTTGTGACTTCGACTGCTGCGGGACTTGACGCGGGATTTGATCGGGTATTTATTTTGCTGGCTGGGGGGAATTTGCATGATGTGGTGTTGAAGGGCCAGAGGGATGCCGCGCAGGTGCGGCGGCGTCTGGAGGCCCTGGGAGTGAAGGCCGATCAGATTAGGGAGTTGGCTCGACCTGTTGAGCCTCTGCGGGTTGCTCATCGTCTGCGTCCGAACACCACATGGCTGTACAGCGGTAAGTATGATGATGTGGTGCCCCCTGCGTGTTCACATGCGCTGGCCACTGCAGC
>Ga0172372_10007493_pt1 | contig 14636 bp, 14 predicted proteins | sample LakKiv5m_2_FD_114544 | JGI IMG/M metagenome (GOLD analysis project Ga0172372, IMG submission 114544) | Freshwater microbial communities from Kabuno Bay, South-Kivu, Congo - kab_092012_9.5m | ecosystem: Environmental > Aquatic > Freshwater > Lake | place: Democratic Republic of the Congo...
CGATCCACCTGCGCAAAAACGGGCTGGGCTACTAGGGCGCGCGTGGCGGCGAACGGCGAGCGCTCGAGCGCGGGCCCGAGCTTCGGGTCGCTGGCCCTGTTTGCCGTGTCGTTCGCGCTGGTGACGCTCGCGCTGCGCGCGCTCCTGCCGCACGGTGGCGCGCGCGAGCTCGCCGACGCAAAAGTCGAGCGCTTCGCGCGCGAGCGCGACGCGTACACCCTCGTGTTCGCGGGCTCGAGCCGCGTGCACCGCGGTTTCGTGCCGGAAGTCTTCGACGCGCGCACGGCCGCGGCGGGCGTGCCGACGCGCTCGTTCAACTTCGGAGCGCCGGGCTCGCGTGCGTTCGAGATCGAGCGGTTGCTCGAGCGCGTGGGAGAGCTCGCGCCCGCGCGCCTCGACTTCGTGCTCGTCGACCCCGAGGGCATCGCGCTCTTGCGCGACGAACGCAACGCGCTCGCGCGGCAAGTGATCGAGTGGCACGACCCGGCGGCGACGCTGCGACTCTCGCGCTGGATCGCGGACGCTGGGCTCCCCTACTCGCAGCTGTGGACTGCGCTGGCGCCGCACTGGAAGTCGTGCGCCTACAACGTGTTCAACATCGGACGCTCGCAGCGGCTCGTCGATGCTGCGCTCGGCGAATGGCGCACGGACGAGATCGAGCGCGAGCTCGTCGGACCGCGGCTCGATGGCTACGCGCCACTCGGCGACGATTCGGAGGAGCTCGGGCGACGCGGGCAGCGCTTCCAGAAGCGGCGCGAGCGCTATCTGACGCAGCTCGAGGACTACAAGGCACTGCGCGTCGGCGACGGCCAGGCGGATGCGTTCGCACTGGAGATGTATCGCGAGATCCGCGCGCGCATCGAGGAACTCGGCGCGAGGGCCGTGTTCGTCACACAGCCCGCGCTCTACCTGCAGGAAGACCTGATCAAGGCGGCGCAAGCCGGAGAGATCCCGTTGCTCCTGCGCTTTGACGATGCCGAGCGCTTCGCGGAGCTCTACGCACCCGAGCGACGCTACGACGAGACGCACTTGAACGACGAGGGCGCGCGGCTGTTCACAGAAGCCCTCGCGGACGAGTTCGTCGCGCGCGTGAAGCGCGGGGAGCTCGCGCCGCGATGATCTTCAGCGAGCTCTCCTTCCTCGCGTTCTTCGCGCTCGTCTTCGGCGTCCACTGGGCGCTGCAGGGTGCGCGCGCGCGCAAACTGTGGCTGCTCGCGGCGAGCTACTTCTTCTACGCCGCGTGGGACTGGCGTTTCCTGTCGCTGATCGTGGGCTCGACCGCGCTGGACTACCTCGTGGGCCAGAAGCTCGAGGCCAGCGACGACGAACGCGCGCGCAAGCGCTGGATCGCGCTCAGCGTCGCGCTCAACCTCGGCCTGCTCGGCGTCTTCAAGTACGCGAACTTCTTCCTCGACTCGGCGCTCGCGCTCGCGCGTTCGCTCGGCTTCGAGGCCAGCCCGCACGTGCTCGGCATCGTGCTGCCCGTGGGCATCTCGTTCTACACGTTCCAGACGATGAGCTACTCGTTGGACGTGTACCGGCGCGAGCTGCGCGCCGTGCGCGATCCGCTCGACTTCGCGCTGTTCGTGACGTTTTTTCCGCAGCTCGTCGCCGGCCCGATCGTGCGCGCGATCGACTTCCTACCGCAGCTCGAGCGCAAGCGGCTGTGGAGCGACGTGCGCGTGCGCGCGTGCCTGACGCTGTTCCTCGTCGGCTACGTGAAAAAGGCCTGCGTCGGCGACAACGTCTCTTCGCTCGTCGACCCCTATTTCAAAAATCCCGCCGATTTCGACGCGCTTTCCGCGTGGAGCGCGGTGCTGTTCTACGCCGTGCAGATCTACTGCGATTTCTCGGGCTACAGCGACATGGCGATCGCGACCGCGGGCCTGTTCGGGTACGAGCTGCGCACCAACTTCGACTTTCCGTACCTCGCCGCGTCGATCCGCGACTTCTGGCGGCGCTGGCACATGTCGCTGTCGAGCTGGCTGCGCGACTACCTGTACATCCCGCTGGGCGGCAATCGCGGCTCGCGGCTGTTCCAGCAGCGCAACCTGCTGCTGACGATGCTGCTGGGCGGACTGTGGCACGGCGCGGGCTGGAACTTCGTGATCTGGGGCGCACTGCACGGCGCTGCGCTGGTCGCCCATCGGGAGTGGGAGCGCGCAGGGCTGCGCCTGCCTGCATTGCTCGGCCTGCTCGCCACGTTCTGGTGGACGTGCCTCGCGTGGATCTTCTTCCGCGCGCCGACGTTCGAAGGTGCGCTCGTCACCGTGCGTTCCTTCGTGCTCTTGGACAGCCCGGGAACGCGCTCGACAGGTTGGATGCCTCTGGCGACGTTCGCGGCGCTCGCGCTGCTGCACTGGGCATGCTCGAAGCGCTGGCTCGAGCGCGAGAGCGAGCGACTGCCGGCGTGGGGCTACGCGATCGCGCTCGGGACTCTCGTGCCGCTCGCGCTGGCCTTCACCAACGCCGCGGTGAGGCCGTTCATCTACTTCCAGTTCTGAGCTCGGCCTCGAGCGCGTCGAGCTCCGGCCCGACACTGCGCTCGCCGCGCAGGTACGCCAGAGTGAAGTACTCGAGCGCCTCGACGCGCGCGCTGCGTTCCAGCGCTTCGCGCGCGAGCTGCACGAGTCGCTCCGTGGACGGTGCGCACTCGCCCGTCGAGAGCGCCCGCGCGACGAGCACGGTGAGCTCGGGCTCGAGGTCGGGCACCTCGCGAGCCCAGTCCGCCGCGCGCGCATAGTGACCGGTCGCGAGAGACGCGGAAACCTGATCGCGTGGATAGGCCAGCAGGAGCTCGCGAGACTGTGCGGCGAGCACGATCGTCATCGCGACGCCGCCAGCGAGCCCGAAGTTCCGCAGGCGGCGCGCAAGGCGACGCCCCACGGAAGAATCACTGGCTGCGGTGCGCAGAAACTCCATGCGACGCGCGGTGCCGAAGTGACGCCAGGAGTCGCGCGCCTTGCCATGCGCGCCGCCGACCCGCTCGAGCGCGGAAATCAGTGCCTCGGCGTCGCCCGTCGTCTCCAGCGCATGCCAGTCGGCTTCCAGCTCGACACGGCGGGAAAACCAGCCGAAAACGAAGTACCAGAGCAGCAGGGTCGCGCCGAGCAGGAGCAGACCTTCCACGCTGTCGCCAAAACCGAGCGCATCGATCCATAGGTCGGCGCCGAGCAGGAAGGCGAGCGACCACGCCGCGAAGACGAGCACGTGGTGGCGCACGACGTGCCCGATTTCGTGTGCGAAGACTGCCTCGAGCTCACGCTCGCTCAACTGCGCGAGCAAGAGATCGGAGAACAGCACCGTGCGCGATGGTCCGATGCCGACGACTGCGGCGTTCGACTGCTGGAAGCCCGTGTGCCAAACCACGAGTTCTCCGCAGCGGAAGCGCAGTCGCGCCGCGAGGTTCTCCAGCGTGCTGCGCGCGCGACCCGGGGGCAGCGGCGACGTGTTCCACGCGTGGCGCAAGAGCCAAGGCAGGAGCCAGACAAGCCCTGCGAGCACCGCGGTCGCGAACAGCGCGCTCCACAGACCGACGTACTCGACCTGCACGCGCAGTGGCTCGTACAGACCGAGCGCGGCCGTCGCCGCGATCATCAGAGCGAACGGTAGGACCGACGCGAACAGCGACCGCAGCTCGAGCCGTCGCAGGTCCGCCTGCTGCTCTGCGCGCCGGTCGAGCAAGCGCACGCGCGCGTCGATCGCGAGCAGCGTGTAGGCGAAGAACGGCACGAGCACGAGCAGGATCTCGAGCCCGGGCCAGCTCCACAGGTCCAGTCGCGTGCCGCTCCACTCCGCGACGCTCGCCGACCAGCCGAGCGCGAGCGTCGCGATCGCGAAGCAGCCGAGCGCGGAGTGTCGCAGCGCGAGCAGGATCCAGCCGGCGGCGGCGAAGTGCCCCGCGACTCCGAGCTTGCGTACCAGCCAAGCGAGCGTGTGCGGAGCAAGGGCGAGCGACGCCACGCCCCACGGCAGCTGAACGTCGAGCGCGAGCCCTTCGGCCGCCGCCATCACGAGCGCGAGTGCGACGACGATGTGCAGCAGGTACGTCACGCGCTCCGCTCGCTCGAACTAGGCGAGCGCCTTCGCGAGCTCTTCCGACACCATCCGGCGGATCGTCTCCGGACCCGGAAACGACGGCGCACTGTCGATCGTGATCTCGACGGCCGTGTCCGTGACGTGGAAGCGTCCCTGCGCCACGCCCACGAACGGCAGCTTCTTCTCGAGCGTGCCGCTGTGGCCGCCGTCGCTCGACTGGAGCTTGAGCCCGTGCTGCCGCGCGAGCTCCTGAAAGCGCGCCACGGCGCCCTCGAGCCCCAGTTTGTGTTCCACGCGAATGTCGCTCATCGATCGCTCTCCGCGAGGATCACGTCCCCGCTCCACAGGTTTTCGCACGGGCCCGCGAGGATCACGTCGCCCGCGCCGTCCCAGTCCACTTTCAGTCGTCCGCCGAGCACCTCGACTTCGATCGGTGCGCGTGCCCGCGACTCGACGACGGCCGCCACCGCGGTCGCGCACGCGCCCGTGCCGCAGGCGAGCGTCTCGCCGACGCCGCGCTCCCACACGCGCAGGTGGATGCGCCCGTCGCGCAGCGTCGCGAACTCGACGTTGGTGCGGTTCGGAAAGCGCGGGTGGTATTCGAGCTCGCGGCCGAGCTCGTGCACGGGCGCACTGCGCTCGTCCGCGACGAACAGCACGGCGTGCGGATTGCCCATGTCGACCAGCGTGGCCTGCTTGCGCCCTTTGCTCGTCGCGAGTGCCACCTTGCGTTCCACCTTCCGCGGCACACCCATGCGAGCCGTGGCTCCGACGATCGCGCCACCGTCGCGCACCAGCTCGACCTCGCGCGCTCCGGCGTCCGTTTCCACGCGAAAACGATCGCTGTCGCAGAAGCCGTGCTCGCGCGCGAACTTCGCCACGCAGCGCAGGCCGTTGCCGCAGGCCTCGGGCCGCGAGCCGTCGGCGTTGTAAATCACCATGCGACACGCGCTGGCTTCGTCGCCGCCTTGGACGACGAGCAGGCCATCGAGCGTCGCAGGCTTGCCCTCCCATGCTTCCGCGCACAGCCGCCGCGCGAGCTCGGGCAAGTCGTCCGGAAGCGGCTGCGCGCGCGCATCGATCACGGCGAACGTATTGCCGGCGCCGGCCATCACCACGAGCTTCATCGCAGGCCCAGCTTCTGCGTGTTCTTGAAGTGGAGCTTGGCGACTTCGCCGAGCTTCCCGGCTCCGTGCAGCGCGACGAAACGGCGCGCCGCGGCATCGACCGGATGTCCGGCACCCTTGGCGAGGTCGAGCGCCCAGGCCTCCGAGAGGGCGCGCATGCCGAGCAGGAATTGCTCGCGCGCGATCACGCTGGCGGCGGCCACGGCGAGCAGCTCTTCGGCGCGGTGGCGCTGCTCGAGGCGAATGTCGAGCGGTCGCAGCGCGTCCTCGAGCAGCTTCTCGTTGCCGAACTGGTCGACGATGACATGCATGCCGGGGCTCGAGAGCTGGCCGATCGCGCGCGCGTGCAGGGACGCCAGCAGCGGGTTCAGGTTGCGCCAGCGCGCGTGCTCGGCGTTGTAGGCGGGCGGGTCGAGCTTGACGATTGCATGCGGAACATGCGCGCGCAGCGCGGCGCCGACGCGCAGCACGGCTTCGTCGCTCATCTGCTTGCAGTCGCGCACCTCGCCGTTCGCCAGCTTGCGCGCGACCTCGGGCTCGAGCCGAACGGACGCGACGACCAGCGGTCCGAAGTAGTCGCCTTTGCCCGACTCGTCGCTGCCGACGACGGTCTCCGTGTGCAGCGCGGGTGCGCCGGGAGCCGGGCTCGCGGGTTTGTTCGCGCTCTGCACGGGCGTCGCGCCCTCGACGTAGGCGAGCACGAAGCCGTCGGGGTCCTCGCCCTGCACGACCAGCTTCCCGGAGTCGTAGAAGGTCGCGACCACGCCCTCGCCCTTGACCGAGAAGCGCGCGTGGGGCGTGGAGCGGAACGAGAACGAGCCGGCGGCGAGGCGGCGCTCGATGTCCGCGGCCCGCGACGGGGGAACCTTCACGACGAGCGTCTTCTGGGCCACGGCGGGATTGTGGCACGGCGCGGGGGCCGTCGAAAGCCACGGAGCGCGCGGGCTAGACTCTCGCGCGATGCCCGCCTCGTTCCCGACCGGCCTCGTGCGCGCCGACCTCGACCCGCGGCGGCCGCGCTTCGTCGAGACGCCGTGGGGCGCGATGGCGCTGTACCTCGAAGGCGAAGAGGTGCTCTGCGCGCAGGCCTTCTGCCCGCACCTCGAAGGCCCGCTGTTCGAGGGCTCGCACGCCGGTGGTGCCGTCACCTGCCCATGGCACTGCTGGCGCTACGACCTGCGCAGCGGCGCACGTCTCGGCCCGCTCGGCGTGCCGCTGCCCGGCTTCGAAAAACTCAAGCGCTGCGCCGTCTCGACCGATGCGCAGGGCCGCATCGTGCTCGCCGAACCGACTCCGTAGACTCTGCGCCCCGCGAAACCTCGCTCAGGAAGCTCTCCATGGCCAAGATCATGAACTCGATCCTCGAAGCCATCGGCAACACGCCGATGGTCCGCCTGCGCACCGTCGGCCAGAAGACGGGCTGCGAGATCCTCGCCAAGTGCGAGTTCTTCAACGCGGGTGGCTCGATCAAGGACCGCATCGGTCGGCGCATGGTCGAGGAGGCGGAGCGCAAGGGCCGCATCAAGCCCGGCGACACGCTGATCGAACCCACCAGCGGCAACACTGGCATCGGCATGGCGCTCGCGGCGGCGGTCAAGGGCTACCGCATGATCATCACGATGCCCGAGAAGATGAGCCGCGAGAAGCAGGTCGTGCTCGAGGCGCTCGGCGCGGAGATCATCCGCACCCCGACCGAGGCGGCTTGGGACGCGCCCGAGAGCCACATCGGCGTCGCGAAGCAGCTCCAGAAGATCCTCCCCAACTCGCATATCCTCGATCAGTACTCGAACCCCGACAACCCGCTCGCGCACTACCACGGCACGGCCGAGGAAATCCTCGAGCAGACCGACGGCAAGCTCGACATGGTCGTGATGACCGCGGGCACGGGCGGCACCATCACGGGCGTCGCGCGCAAGCTGAAGGAGAAGCTCCCGAGCGTGCGCATCGTCGGCGTCGACCCCGTCGGCTCGATCCTCGCCGGTCCCGGCCCGATCGGTAGCTACAAGGTCGAGGGCATCGGCTACGACTTCATTCCCGACGTGCTCGATCGCGGGCTCGTCGACGAGTGGATCAAGAGCGAGGACCGCGAGTCGTTCCTGATGGCGCGGCGCCCGATTCGCCACGAGGGCCTCCTGTGCGGCGGCAGCTGCGGCGCGGCGGCGTGGGGCGCAGTCGAGATGGCCAAGAAGTACGGCCCGGGCAAGCGCATCGTCGTGATCCTGCCCGACTCGGTGCGCAACTACATCACCAAGTTCCTCGACGACCAGTGGATGCGCGCCAACGGCTTCAGCGAGAGCCTGTGGGAGACGAACACGGTCGCTGACCTCGTGCGCGCGATGCCGCGCCGCGACGTGCACACAGCGTCGAGCTCGGACACGGTCGCGGACTCGGTGCTCCTCATGAAGGAGAAGGGCATCAGCCAGCTGCCGGTGCTCGAGGGCGGCAAGCTCGTCGGCATCGTCACGGAGTCGGACTTGCTCGGAAAGCTCGTCGAGGGCCGCGCGAGCCTGTCGAGCTCGGTCGCCGAGGTGATGTTCCGCAAGGTGCGCACGGTGTCGGACTCCGAGGACGCCGGCTCGCTCACCAAGCTGTTCGCCGAAGGTCTCGTGGCGCTCGTCGTCGACGACTCGCAGCACCTCAAGGCGATCGTCACGAAGATGGACCTCGTCGACTACCTGACGCGCAACATCGAGAAGAAGTGAGCCGCGCGCCATGGCGGCGCACAAGATCACGCTCGAGCCCGAAGTCGAGGTCGAGACGCGCGACTCCGCGCGGCTCGCCCCGCGTTGGAAGGTGATCCTCCACAACGACGACGTCACGACCTTCGACTTCGTGATCGATCTCTTGATCACGCTGTTCCGCAAGCCGCACGCGGAGGCCGTGCGGCTCACCTTCGAGGTGCACCGGTCCGGCAGTGCGCTCGTGACTGTCACGTCGTTCGAACGCGCCGAGCTCTACCTCGATCAGGTGCGCTCGCTGGCGCGGCCGCGCGGTTTTCCGCTGGTCGCGACGATGGAGCCCGCGGACTAGGCCGCTGCGTCGGGCAACCCGCGGGGGCGCGTGGCGATCCAAGCCGCGGCGAGGATCGCTCCCCCACCGACGAACGTGGTCCACGGCGGCAACGCATCGCCTGCGATCGTCCACGCCAGCAGCAGCGTGAATACGACTTCTGAGAGGCCCGTGACGGCCATCGCGACGGCGCGGCCGTGACGATAGGCGTGCGTGTTGAGGAGCTGGCCCGCTGTGCCGAGCAGCGCGGCGATCGCGAGGAGCGCGAGATCGCGCTGCGTCCACTGCAGGCCCGCGCTCGCCCAGCGCAGCGCGACGATCGGCCCCGTGACGAGCGCTACGAAGCCCATGAAGAACATCACGACCGTGAGTGGATGATCCGTGGACGTCAGCTTGCGCACGGAGATGAGCGCGAGCGCCGCGGTGAAGCCCGAGGAGAGGGCGATCGCGAGGCCCCAGATGCTCTCACCGCCTTGAGGTCGCAGGGCCAGCAGCGTTCCGACCACGCCGATCGCGACGGCCAGCTTCGCGCGGCGATCGGCCCACTCCTGCAACAGCGGACCGACGAACAAGAGCATCCAGACGGGCGCGCCGTGCCGCAGGAATGCAACCGTCGAGAGCGAGCAGCCGCCTTCGTGCAGCGCGACGAATTGACCGCCGATCGACAGGAAGCCGAACGTCGCGCGCGCGAGGTTGAGCTTCCACGAGCCCCAACGAACGGCGCTCCCGACGCTCCGCAGCAGACTGAAGCACACCAGCAGGCCGATCGTGCTGCGCACGAAGAGCGCCTCGAACGAGGACACACCCGGCGAGAGCAGCTTGACGCACACGTACATCCCGGAGAACGAGAGGCTCGCTCCGAGTGCCAGCCAGCGTGCGCGCGCGAGCTCGTCGCGCGCTTCGTCACCAAATCCACGGCGCATGTCGGTCGCTCGCGCTCAGCAGAGCAGCAGCTTGCAGAGGTCGCGCAGGCTGCGCACTTCGAGGCTCGGGAGCGTGTCGGCGCTTGCGGGGCGGCCAGCGCGGTTCACCCACGCGACGTTCCAGCCGTACTCGAGCGCGGGGCGCACGTCGTGGAACAGGCTGGCGCCGACGTGGAGCGTGCGCGACTTGTCGCGCTTGCTGCGCTCGAGCGCTGCGTCGAAGTGCGCTCGGGCCGGCTTGTACGAGCGCAGTTGCTCGGCGGTCACGAGGAAGTCGACCTCAACGCCGATGAGGTCGAGGCTGGCCCGCAGGACGCGCGTCTCAACGTTCGACAGCACCGCGACTTGGTACACGCTGGAAAGTCGCGCGAGCGCTTCGCGCGTCTCCTCGAACGGCGGCCAAGTCGCCATGCTCTCGGCAAACATGCGCTCCTCGTCGGGCGTCGTGTCGCGACTCTGGCGCGCCGCGGCGTGCCGCAGGCTGGACGCGAGCTTGACCGAGTAGGGCGCATATCCGCCGAGGACCTCACGCTCGTCGCAGGCCTCGCGATCGCGCACCAGCTGCTCGAGGTCGCAGCCACGCAGGCTGTCGATGCGCTCGAGTGCCGCGCGCACGCCGCCCGCCCAGTCGATCAGGGTGCCGTAGCAGTCGAGTGTGACGAGCTCGATGCGCGTCCGGTCGAACTTGTCTCCCATGGATCCTTTCGTTCCATGCTACGTCCGAGGGCGAGGCTCGTCGCGACGGACAGAACCCCGACCCAGCCGAGACCGAGGGTGAAGAGCGTCAGCAATGCCATACAGGCTGGCAAGTCGCTCTCGAGGGCGATCGCCGCACCCCACGCAGCGTGGGCGGCGAGGAGTAGCTCGATGCCGCGCAGGCGCGGAGCGCGCACGGCGTAGCTCACTCGACCGTCGCGGCCGCTCTTCGGCGTGCGCTCGAACTCACCCACGCTGCCGAAAAGTCCGCGCAAGGTCGCCAACGACAGGCTGAAGCTCATGCCGATGCCCAGCAAGAGCGCTGCTGTCGAGTCGACCGCGCGCTGGGCGAAGGAGCGACCGATCGCGGCCTGCGCGCGCTCGTAGAAGAGCCAGAGAGCGGCGACTCCCAGCGGAACAGTCGCGACAACGAGCGGCTCGAGACGCGGCCCAGCGAAGCGCGCGGCGAAGGGCGCGAGCAGAGCGAGCGCGAGGACCGCAGGATGCGCAAGGTGCGTGAGCAAGTGCACGCTCGACTCGATGCGCGTGCCCCACGGCAGGCTCGAACGCCACAGCGGAGGCAGGAGCTTGCGCGCCGACTGCACCGTGCCCCGCGCCCAACGCCGCTGCTGAGCCCCGAACGCGTCCAGCGTGGCCGGCAGTTCGGCGGGAGCGACGACGTGCAAGGCGTATTCGAAGCGCCAGCCCTTCAGCTGCGCGCGGTAGGAGAGATCGAGGTCCTCGGTCAACGTGTCCGACTGCCAGCCGCCTGCCCCATCGATCGCCGCGCGCCGCCAGATGCCGGCGGTGCCGTTGAAGTGCGTGTAGCGACCCTCGTCGCGCCGCACCTTGTGTGTGATCACGAAGTGTCCATCGAGCAGTGCTGCCTGCGCGCGCACCAGCATGCTCGCGTCGCGATCGAGATGCTCCCAGCGCGCCTGCACCATGCCCACGCGCTCGTCGTCGAAGGCGCCCACCAGCTCGCGCAGAAAGTCCGGCTCTGGAACAAAGTCCGCATCGAACATGGCGACGAGCGGCGTAGCGACGGTCCGCAACCCGTTCGCGAGCGCGCCAGCCTTGAAGCCAGCTCGCGTCGGTCGACGCACGACTTCGATTCCGGTGCCGTTCGCGCGCCAGCGCTCGGCTTCGCGATCGACGATCTCGCGCGTGACGTCACTCGAGTCGTCGAGCACCTGAATCGCGAAGAGTTCGCGCGGATAGTCGAGACTCGCGAGCGCGGCGATGGCGCGCGCAGCTACGGCTCGCTCGTTGTAGAGCGGCAGCTGCACGGTGATGGCTGGAAGATCGCCCTTGGCCCGAAAGTCGCCCCGCAGCGCCGGCCGAAAACGCGCGAGCAGCCAAGCGCGATGGAAAGCGATCAGCGCAAGCGGGGCGAGCGCCACTGCGCAGGCGACGAGCACGAGCTCGACGACCATCAGCGCGTCTCGGCGCTGTTGAGCGCGTCCAGCACGCTGCCGACGAGAGATCGCGCGACGATTCCGTAGCCGGCCGCGTTGGGGTGATAGCGATCGCCGCGCACGAACAGCCGCGCAGGCGGATCGCTCGCCCTTGCGCTCGCGCGGAACTCCTCGAGCAGGTCGACGAAGCGCACCGAGCGTTGCTGCATGAGAGCGCGCAGCCGCGGTCCGGGCCCCGCGACGGGGCGCTCGAGGTACACCTGGCTCTCGTAGGGAAAGAGCATCGTGAGCAGCTGCGCATCCACGCTGCCGCAGAGCGTCTTCATCGCGTCGAGGCGCTCGCCCTCGCGCTCCATCGTCGCCGCAGCATTCGTGGGTTCGCTCGTCAGCTTTTCGGCGAGACGCTCGACTTGTTCGAGGTCGCGCTCGCGATTGATCTCGTAGTAGGTCGCGCGCAGCCAGCGAAAGAGCGCGAGCTTGCCGAGTTGCTCGCGCAGATCCCACGAGAGCTGCGCCCGCAGCGAGTCCTTGCCTTGATAGACGGCCGCGTCGACCTGCTTGAGCGCGTTGGGGAAGTCATTGAGGCAGTAGCCCACGACGACGACGTGGGGCTTGAGAGCCAGCGCCTGCGTCTCGAGAACCTCGAGGTAGTCGCGCGACGAGTAGCCGTTCACGCCGAGGTTGGCGATGCGCACGCGGCGCGACGGGCCGAGGCGCGCTTGCAGCTCCCGCTCCAGCTGCCGCGGCCAAGAGTCGCTCTCTTCGACGCCCTTCCCGAAGGTGCAGGAATCGCCGATGGCCACGACGCGCAGCTCATTCGCCGCATCGTCTGGCTTGAACTCCGCCCCGCGCCAGCCGTGCGAGTCGATCTCGTAGAACGAACCGTCCCACTGCACGCGAGCGTTGCGGCGATGCACGTGCGGCAGATTCGCGACCTTCTCGTAGGGCGAGATGTCGTACCAGCGAAACGGACCCGGCTCGGCCGCGCGTGCGACCAGCTCGGCCGCAACGAGCAGGCCAAAGCACGCGAGCGCCATGAGCGCGATCCGTCGACAGGCGACCAGCATGGGGTGCATTCCAGCGCCTGACGCGCGCAGCGACAAGTCGCCGCGCTCAGAACAGCTCTTGCTGTCCCTCGTGGCGCGTGCACTTGCGGAGCTCGGGGTAGGCGTGCACCAGCTCGGCCGGCGCCAGCGTCGGCTGCCCGCGCAGTCGAGCAATCAGCTGCAGCGCATTGACCAGCGCCTTGCCGGTGAAGTGGTTGTTGGTGATGACGAACGTCTCGTCGTGCTCCTTCGCGATGCGCGTGGCGCGTGTGGCGAGCTCGCCGAGCTCGGACTCCGAGTACAGGTAGTCGTACTTCTGGTCGCGGCTGGCGCGCGCGTCGAACCACGCCGACTTGTTGCGACCGTGGAGTCGCAGGTAGCCGAGGTGGCCGCAGGCGGGAAACCAGGTCGGCGGGTGGTTCCACGCGGGCGGCAAGTCAATGTGCGCGAGCGAGCAACCGAGCCCGCGGATCGCGTTGAGCGCCGGCGGCTGAAACCAGCTCGCGTGCCGCAGCTCGAGAACGAGAGGCACGGAGGGGAACAGCGCATGCAGGCGCGAGAGGCGTCGCAGCTCGCTCGCTCCGTACTGGAAGCTGACGGGAAACTGCGCGAGGAGGGCCCGGAGACGGCCGGTGCTCGCAATCGGCTCCAAGGCAGCGAGAAATGCGCTCGCGCTCGCCTGCGCATCCGTGGCCAGCACCTCGGCGTGCGTGAAGTCGCGGTGCAGCTTGGCTGTCAGCAAGAAGTTGGGTCGTCCGGCGAGCACGCGCGACCAACCGGCGACGACCTCGCGCGAAGGATGCGCGTAGAAGGTGCTGTTGACCTCGACGCACTCGATGTAGTGCGCGAGGTGGCGCAGCGGATGGAAGCTCGGGCTCCGGTGGCGCGGGTAGACGACCCCTTCCCAGTCGGGATAGGACCAGCCGGCTGTGCCCGTGTGGATCAAAAGTCGGGCTCCACGCCGAGGCGCTCGAACCCGGCGCGCTCGGCCGCGAAAAGGCCGTCGCGGATCGCCTGCGCCGCGCGCTCGAGCTCCGCATCGCCGCCGGCTCGAGAGACCGCGACCGCTGGCCCGTAGGTCAACGCGACCCGGGCGCCTGGCTTGGGGATCGTGAAGCGATCCCAGCTCGAGAGACGCCACGTCCGATCCGCGACGCACCCGAACGGCAGAACGGAGCGCCCCGTCGCGCGTGCCATCCAAGCGAGCCCGAGGTTGACGTTGTGCATCGGACCACGCGGCCCATCGGGCGTGATGGCGACCACTCCCCCGCCGTCGAGCACTCCGAGCAGCTCGCGGAGCGCCCGCGCACCGCCGCGGCTCGAGGAGCCACGCACGACCTTGAAGCCAAAGCGATGCAGCATGCCTTCGGACAGATCGCCGTCCTCGCTCGGGCTCACGAGCACGTGCCAGCCGCGATCGCGGAACGGATGAACGGGCACGACCATGCGTCCGTGCCACATGGCGATCAGCGCACCCTTGCGCTCCAACTCCCTGTCGAGGTGCTCGAGCCCGGCGATGTCGTAGGTCCAGCGGCTCGAAAGCCACGTGAGCGCCTGGGGACCGCACAGCCGAAGCAGTGCACCACCCATCCGGCGCCGGGCGCGCTTGAAGGTCTTGTGGGTGTTCACGCGACGCTCGCTCGCATCTGCGTCGCTCTCTCGATGGCGAACTGCACTTCGTTGCGTCGCTCAGGGAGCCACTTCGTCGCCGCTCGCATCGACACCATCGGCCCCGAGGGACCAGACGCGGTACTCGCCGCCATCCTCGCTGCGGCGATAGGCCAGCGCTCTCCCCCACCCATCCGTCGGCAGGGGCTGGCCATCCAGATAGCCCTCGGGATAGTTCGGCGAAGGCCGCGCGAGCTCCTCGAGCGTGTCCGGGTAGTTTCCGCGGTCGAGCTGGAACACGAGCAGGCGCGTGCCGATGCGATCGAGCGCGGCGCGCGTCAGCTCGAGGCTCGCGGTGGGATCGTCCTTGGTCGGCGCCTCCGCCGCGGGCGCTTCGCTTTCGCTCGGTTGCTTGTCTTGCGCGGACATGGAGCGCATCGCGGACGTGGCGAAACCGACGAGGCCGAGCCAGGTCTCGGGCCCGAACGACGACTCCATGTGCAAGTGGAAGCGCTCGCCGAGCGGCGCACCCCACATGCGCGTAGTCGAGAAAAAGCGCGTGAACGTCTCGGGGCGATCCGGGAGGCCCGCCGTGAGCGCGCCTAGGTCGATCGGGAGATCCGCGAAGCTGCCGGCGAGGGCCGCCGCCCCGCGCAGGGACGTGTACAGGCTCGCGATCATCGTCGGCCAGTCCATGGAGCCCGTGAGCGTGGCGCCGGCGGGGAGCTCGGGGATCGACGCTGTGGCGTGTCCCGGCGCGAGCTCGGTCGC
>Ga0172372_10007495_pt1 | contig 14635 bp, 14 predicted proteins | sample LakKiv5m_2_FD_114544 | JGI IMG/M metagenome (GOLD analysis project Ga0172372, IMG submission 114544) | Freshwater microbial communities from Kabuno Bay, South-Kivu, Congo - kab_092012_9.5m | ecosystem: Environmental > Aquatic > Freshwater > Lake | place: Democratic Republic of the Congo...
CCTGACTAACAGAAATATCACTTGCAGTAACTACATTTTCAGAAACCACAATTTTTTCCTCAGAATAAATTGCTCCGAATTTTTGCATTTCATTTTTGTCGGCAGGAAAACAAGCTGATTTTTGATTATTCAAAATACCTGCTTTAGCAAGCACAACTGGAGCGGCACAAATTGCACCAATAATTTTGTTTTGCTCATTAAATTTTTTGGTTATTGACATTAAAGCTAAATTATTCCAATAAGCCCTTACACCAGCACCACCAATTAAGATTAATGCCGAAAAATTTTCTGGATGAATATTAAATAAAGAAACATCAGCTTTCACCTTTAAATCATGATCGCCTTTACAAAGTGACACTGAATCCGACCCAATAAAAATCCGAAAATCATTTTTTGCAAGAAATAATTTAGAAGTATTGTATTCTTCTTCACTAAAATTATTTGCTGGAAGAAATATGAGCACACTTCTTTTTTTCAATTTGACCTTAATTTAATAGTACTACAAATATAAGAATTTATGCCTCTATTTTTATTATTTTTAGGCATGAAAGAATTAAAATCAAATTAAACTTAATGAGAATTCCCGAAGCTAAAATCGATGAAATTCGAAACTCCGTCAATATTCTTGATGTGATAAGCAACCACGTATCGCTCAAAAAAAGAGGTAAAAATTTTATTGGCCTCTGCCCATTTCACAGCGAGAAAACTCCATCTTTTACGGTGAGCGAGGACAAACAAATATTTCATTGTTTTGGCTGTCACAAAGGCGGTGATGTCTTTAAGTTTTTAATGACTTATAAAAATATTTCCTACGTTGAAGCTGTTCAGGAGGTCGCAGAACAGGTTGGAATTAAAATTTCTCTCTCCAACGATTCTATTAGCGAAGAACAAACCATTCAAGAATTATATTATGATATAAATGTTTTTGCGGCGAGATATTTTTCGAATAATTTACTATTAGCTGATGATGGTGAAGTTGCTCGACAATATTTCAAAAAGCGTAACATCAAACAAAATACAATTAAGGCATTTGGATTAGGATATGCAAAGCCCGATTGGCAGGACTTGTATTTATTATTAAAAGAAAATGGCTTTGATATTGATAAATCTGCTGAACTTGGCTTGATTGATAAGAAAGCTGATGGTGGTTTTTATGATAAATTTAGAGACCGAGTAATATTTCCAATTTTTTCAGCAAATGGAAGAGTAATAGGTTTTGGTGGAAGAGTGTTTGAAAAAAATCCCAACACAGCAAAATATTTAAATTCGCCTGAATCAATTATTTATTCAAAGAGAAAATCACTTTATGGTTTGTACCACTCAAAAGATGAAATTAGAAGGTTGGATAAAGCAATTCTGGTTGAAGGATATATGGATTTACTTTCTCTCTTTCAAAGTGGGGTTAAAAATGTTGTTGCTTCATCCGGTACATCTCTGACAGAAGAACAAGTGACTTTGCTTTCAAGGTTTACTCACAATATAATTGTATTATTTGATGCCGATGCTGCGGGTCAAAATGCTTCGATGCGAAGTATTGAAATTTTACTGAAGCAAAATTTCTCAGTAAAAGTAGTAAGCCTGCCCGAAGGAGAAGACCCGGATTCGTTTATTAATAAATTCGGGAAAGATGATTTTAATGAACAGATAAATTCAGCTAAAAATTTTCTTGATTTCCAAGCCGAACAATTTGAAAGAGCAGGAATGTTAAGTGACCCCGATAAAGCAGCGGTAGCAATAAGGGAATTGGTTAAAACAATTGCACTTATTGATGATGAGTTAAAAAGAAATATTTTCATTAAAAGTATTTCTAAGAAATTCGGATTTCGTGAAATGCTTCTTGAATCAGAGTTAGAAAAACATAAGAATTTATTGGTTGAAAAAGAGATTCGTCAGAATTCCGGCAAGTTGATGGAATCTTTTAATTTTCCTTCTTCTCAGGAAATAAAAAAAATTTCAAACGACAAGGTTACTTCCTTTGAAAGAGAAATTATTACGCTCATGTTTGAAGGAAACAAAGATGTGCTTGGAATAATATTCGATCATATAATGCCTGATGATTTTGCCAATGAGAATGTAAGATTTATTGCTGAGAATGTTTATCAAAATTTTCGAAAAGGAATATATTCAGCGGCATCATTGATTGAGAAAATTAATAACGAACAGTTAAAAGATTACATTATCAGACTTTCACTAAACCAAGAATCTATTAGCAAGCACTGGCAATCTATGAATAATGGGGAAAAGATTGAGCTTGATTATGTTAAATATGCTGAAGATCTGGTGAGGAATTATCAAATTATAAAAATTGATTTGCAAATTGAAGAGCTTACAAGAGACATTGCTGCTTCAAATGATGAATCATCAATGATTAATAAAATGAAATTCATCAATGAACTTCAGATTGAAAAAAAGAAATTAGGAGATAGAAATGGACAGCCCAAAAATCAATAAGCATCCATTCATTTATGAAATTAACACGCGGGTTTGGATAAAAAGATTTTTCCCTGATCAAATATCTTATAATCTTTTGGATATTCCGGATAATTACTGGCATTCACTTGTATCAAAAGGTTTCCATTATGTTTGGCTTATGGGAGTTTGGGAAACTTGTTCATCGCTTGTGCCATCTTGTTGCTTTGAAGATTTTTTAAAGTGGGAATATTCAAAAGCATTAAAAGATTGGAAGACAGAAGATGTTATTGGTTCGCCTTACTCAATTAACAGATACAATTTAAACCCTTTGCTTGGGAATGATTCAACCTTAATTGCTCTCAAAAACAAACTAAACAAATTGGGATTAAAATTGATTTTGGATTTTATTCCAAACCATTTTGGAGCAGATTCGGATTACATAAAATCAAATTCAGAAATTTTTCTTGAGGTTTCAGAAAGCAAATTTTTGGCTGATAATCATACTTACTTCTTGCATCAATCAGGAAGGACATTTGCGCACGGAAGAGATCCTTTTTTCCCTGCATGGCAAGATACAATTCAGATTAATTATTTCAGTGAACACGCAAGAATTTTTATGTCTGATTTGCTGTTGGAATTAAGTAAAGTATGCGATGGAGTTCGCTGCGATATGGCAATGCTTGCTTTAACAAATGTATTTCAAAACACGTGGGGGGGAATTATTAGCGAAACGAATTTAGCTCGACCGGAACAGGAATTTTGGAAATTCGCAATAGATAAGATTAAAAACGAACGTGGTGATTTTCTTATGATTGCCGAAGCTTATTGGGATTTGGAATGGCAGCTTCAACAACTTGGATTTGATTTTACTTATGATAAACAATTGACAGACAGACTTAAAACCAACGCAAATCATGTCAAAGAACATTTACGTGCCGAAAAAGTTTATCAAGATAAATCTTTAAGGTTTATTGAAAACCACGATGAAGAAAGAGCAGCAAAATTATTTGGCAAAGAAAAATCAAAAGCAGCGGCAATAATTATCAGCACAATTCCGGGGATGCATTTGTTTTATGACGGACAATTCGAAGGAAAGCAAATAAAATTGCCAGTTCAATTAGGGCGAGAACCTATCGAAAAAAAATGTGTTGAACTAACTCGGTTTTATGATTCGCTTTTTCAAATAACAAAAGATGAAATATTTAATTCGGGAAATTGGCAGATTTTAGAAACCTTTTCATCTTGGTTTAATAACGAAACAAACAAGAATATTTTAGCTTGGCTGTGGACAAACAAAAATGATAAGTATCTTATAACTGTAAACTTTTCAGAGCATCTATCGACATGCAGAGTCAAATTGGAATTAAACACTTTAGATGAAGTTGTCGAATTAAATGATTTGTTGAATAATCAAATATACTTAAGGTCTTCAGAAGAAATTCAAAGTGAAGGCTTATACATTGAGCTGAAGCCGTATCAGAACCATATTTTTAAGTTCTGATTTAATGGCTTTTTCCGAATCTATAAAATTTAATATCAACCTTTTCGAGTGTAGCCAAACCTTCGTGAATACTTTCATCAATTTGAGGTAAAAAATTTTCAATTTTTTCAAGTGTATCAATAATCTCAATTATGATTGGCAAATCTTCAGACAATCGAAGTATTTTTGTTGTATGAATTCTGCTATGCGCACCAAATCCTTCAATACCACGAATTACAGTAGCGCCCGCAAGCCCATTCTCTCTTGCTTTGTTTACAATCCATTCATAAAGTGGAATTCCATTGTGACTATCACTTTCCCCAATAAAAATCCTTAGTAAATTTCCTTTCTCCGGCAAAGTCATTTTTCCTCCTAAATAAATTTAGAAATAGAAAATCCGAACCACACAAAAAAGATACCGATAAAAATATGAACTGAAATATTAATAACCGTTGATAAAAATTGTCCATCACGTAAAAAAGAAAAGGATTCATAACCAAAAGTTGAAAACGTAGTAAAGCCTCCGAGAATTCCAATAAAAACAAAGGCTCTGATTGATTCAGAAAAAAGCTGCCTGTTTTCCGATAACCCAGCTAGAAATCCTATGACAAAACATCCAATTAGATTTACGGTAAGCGTACCTATTGGAAAGAATGACTGATTAGAAATCTTTTGAGCAATACCACTTAATATATATCGCAATGATGAACCAATAAATCCACCAATGCCGACTAAGAATATTTTAAACATTATTTCCTTTCGTTTGTGGAGCTAAAGGGATTCGAACCCTCGACCTATACGTTGCGAACGTACCGCTCTCCCAACTGAGCTATAGCCCCAATAAATTTGTTTAATTATGAACACTTTCACATTATTTAAGAATGCTTTTATTGGAAAAATAATATCGCGGCATCAAATCAGCAACGCCTAATTGCGACCAATAACCATAAGTTAATAAAGAGGAATTATCGAGAGGCATTCCATCTTCATCAATCAATGCAAAATATGAAACAAGTTTTATCCAAGAAATTATTTTTTTGTTTTCATACTCCTCTACGATGCCGGCCCCTGTATATTCTATTTCCAGATAATTATCAAACTGCAAATATCTTATCTTTGAACCATGTTCTTGTTGAAAGTAATCTTCCGAAGAAAGCACAGGGTCTCTAAATAATTTATTATGGGTATAGAGATCAGAGTTTTTATAAACCTTAAATTGTTCTTGCATAAATGTATTATTAGCAAATACAGTTAAAAAATATTCCAAGGAACTTTTGTATGCAAGTTTCCGGTTTTCTTCCCATGTTTTTTTTGTTTCATTATTCTGAGTTTCCAATTCTTCAAACAATGGGTATATATTATATCTTAAATGTGACAGCTTTTGATTATAAGAGAAATTTATTAAATTACATTTAATTCTGAAACCAAGTGCATTATTCTTGATGATTAGTGGTTGATTGCATTCGGCCATCAAACAATTATTATCCCGTCTGAAGTTTATATAAAGTTCATTCTCAATTTCACACTCTTTGGCAAAATGTGATTTGCCTAAAAACAATTCTTTAAATTTCTTCAAATCAGATCGCCATTCATCTGGCCTTTTCTCCATCACAGCAATCTCATCAAGCTTTATTTCCTGGGGGATTAATTTAATATTTATAAAACGAGTTGATTTTTTTGTGAAGTCAAGCTCTTGTGTTTGAGTTTTATAACCAAACATTGAAACTACTAATTGGTAAATGGCTGGGTAAACATTTTTAATCTTGAAATAGCCCTTACTATTTGTTGTACTTCCCCAACCAGTATTGGACAAATAAACATTTGCATTTGGAATTGCTTCACCTGAAACAGCGTCAGATACATTCCCCTCGATATAATTTTCATATAGCTGAGCTAAACAAATATTTTGATAAAAGATAAACAAAAGAATAAATAATGTGAAAAATTTCATAATTGATTTCCGAATTTGTTTGCCCATAGAAAAATAATATTTTTATCAAAAAATTAAAAATATTATTGGAAGCAGCAACTTTTTAAAGGCAAATAACGTCTTTTGATAAACAAATTAATTAAAAAGGTCGCATTGAGTTCAGAAACTAATCAGATAATTGAATTTACTTTGATTTTCAACAAGCATAAGAAAAAAATTTATAACTATGCTTTGAGAATGTTGAACGATAAAATGAAGGCGGAAGATATTGTTCAGGATGTTTTCATAAAGTTGTTTAATAATTTTTCGCAAATTCACAATTATGATAGCATATTGTTCTGGCTTTACAAATCGACAAAGAATGAGATTTTTTCGTATTTCAGGAGTAAGTCTATCAAGAATATTTTCATGCATAGCATTGACCCTGAAGAAATAAATGTTCAATCAAAATCCTCAGTTGCCGATGAGTATGAAGCGACGGAAATGAATGTTTTAATTCACAATGCACTTGATAACATGCCAAATGAGCAGAAGGAAGTATTTATTTTACGTGAATATACTGGATTAAGCTATAAGGAAATTGCAACGCTTTGTGCTATTGATGAAGAATTAGTCAAAAGCAGACTATATAAAACCCGGCAAAAATTAGTTCATATAATTTCAAAAATTATAAAATAGGATTGGTCATGAATTCTGAAAAAGTTATAGAACTCATCAACAAATATGTGGATGGTAAACTTTCTGGTGAAAATGAAGCTGAACTTTTCAATTCTTTATCCACGGATGAAGCTGCACGTGATTATTTAAGAAGCTTATATAAGTTAAAAAGATTTGTGTCGGAATCGATTGAAGAATTTCCAGAAGACCTTGAAGAAAGAATTTTCAGAAATATTAACAGTCAAATAAGCAATAAGAAAAAAGCCAGCAACAATCACCCACTTATTCTGCATTGGTCTTATGCGGCTGCTGTAATTTTACTTTTTATTAGTGGATATTTATTCCTGAAAGTCACTGCATACCAGCAAAAAATCGAAAATGTATCAAATCAAATTATGACACAAGCAAAAACCATTGACTTGTTATATAATTCTTTTCAAGCTGTTGAAGTGCGTGCAAATTATGATAATCAAATAATTATTAAACCAAATATATGAGGTCAATATGAACCACAAAGTCATCTTATTCTTTGTCCTACTTTCGGCAATATTTGCTTGCAAACAGGAAGGGAAAATTGAAATTGTTCCCAACTATAATTCTATTTATCTATCACAAAATTTGTCGCAAATGCCTTCCATAATTCAGGGAAATGAAGATGAGCTTACCAAAGCCGTCAAAAAATTCATTGATGAAAATTTCCCATCTGAAAGTGATAAAGTGAAATTGGATTATAATTTTCTAATTAATGAAAATGGAAGCATTGATAAAATATTAACTGTAAATAGTATGAATGAGAAAGTCGATAATTTTATTCTTCAAAGTGTATCGGATTGGAAATTTTCGCCAGGGAAAAAGAATGGGAGTATTGTGAAATCACAATTCAACTATAAATATTATTCCGGGATTTATGCTCCATTCGAAAACGAAAAAGATTATTTGACTGCGGCAGAAGTTATGCCCGAAATCGTTGGTGGATTTAAAGCTCTGCTTGAAAAAATAATTTACCCTGAATCTGCAAAGAAAGCCAGCATTGAAGGTAAAGTTTTCGTTCAGGCTTTTATTGATGAGCAAGGAAATCCTTCCAATGTTCGCATCATCAAAGGAGTGGATTCTTCTTTGGATAAATCAGCTTTGGATGCCGTCAGCGCTATTAAATTTACACCTGGGATGCAACAAGGTAAAGCAGTAAAAGTTCAGGTTACAGTTCCAATATATTATAAACTCCAATAAAAATTATCAGCGGAATCTTTTTATCAAGATTCCGCTTTTCTTATCACTGCAAGATATACATATTCCAACTTTTTTCAGGTAAGACTAAGTTTATTTGATTTTGGTTAATATTTATTTTAGTTCCACCAACATCTATTGCACTTGATGATTTCAGAAATTCAGGTAGTTTTATTGAAACATTACTTACTTCGTTACTCTTATTTAAAACAACGACTATCCTTTCGTTGAAGTCGCTTCGAAGATATGAATAAACCGATTGATCCGCATGTAAAGTATAAAAATCACCATATCGCAAAGCAGTATGATTTTTTCTGAACTGAATTATTTCTCTTACAGATTCAAGCGTTTGTTTTTCATATTTACTAAGTTCATTTCCGAACCTCATCATTCTTCTATTATCCGGGTCTGAAGCTCCGCTCATTCCGAATTCACTTCCATAATAAATAACCGGAAGTCCAGGAATAGAATTCATATATGCCATATAAAGAATTAATTTTTTGTAATTCTCCGAATCATCAACTTGCGGTGGATTATTCCAACCAATTTCTGCAGCACTCCACTGACTGACATCAAGATCTCCATCAGCAAAAGACATAAACCTATTCTTATCATGGCTATCCATAATATTTCCCATCATATGAAGATTACCATAAACCGAAAATGTTTTTTGCATCTCTTTGTTCAAACCATCGAATGAAATATCATTACGAATAAACGTGGGCAGCGCAACATCATAAAGGTTAAAATTAAATTGGGCGCTAAGCTGACCATTATTTACATAAGAACTAATCAAATCATAACTGCCAAAAGTCTCACCGATTTGATAAATATCAATATTGCGAAGCGGCGTAACTTGTTGTTTGATTTTTTCCGTTAAAGTTCTCCAGAAAATATTCGGAACATGCTTAACAGCATCATGGCGAAAACCATCAGCATCGGTTTCCCTTAACCACCAAATTGCATTAGCAGTCATTGTTTCAAGTGCATCCTCAGAGCCTTCATAATCAAACGAAGGCAGGTAAGGTTCAAACCATGTCGTTAGTCTATACTCATCCCACAATCTCAGATTAAGTCTACCATCGGGCAAATCAAGTTTGCCAAACCAATCACGATGCTGCTTAAAATAAGGATGATCATTATGGACATGATTTGAAACAAAGTCCAACAAGACTTTTATTCCATGCTGATGAGCAATCTTGATTAGCTCTTTCAACTTATCAAAATCACCAAATCTGTTTTCAACTTTTTCAGATGAGATTGGCCAATAACCATGGTATCCGGAATAATATCGATGCGGAGCAGGATACTCACGAAAAGCTTCTTCGGGATTATCATAAACTGGCGAAATCCATATCGTATTTACTCCAAGCGAATCAAAATAATTCTGCTCAATCTTATCAATTATTCCCTGTAAATCACCACCAATGTAATTAGCCTTAGCATTCAATGAGTCATGTTCTATAATTGAATTTATTGATTTATCTCCGTCATAAAATCTGTCAATCATTAATGAATATATAATCCCGTCATGCCAGCTGAAGGTTGAATTACTTGCAGGTTTTCCGTCATACAAATAATGTTCCTGAAAATTTGAATTCACGCCATTATGTGAAACAATAACCCTCAAAAGTTTTTTACCTGTTAAATTCTTCATTGGGAGATTTATAAAAATTTTATTTCCCTTAACATGGTAATTTGTAGGATGAATTCTATTATTATCCAGATAAGCGAAGACATTAAATTTCCTAAACTTGATTTTTTTTTGCTTTGTCTCAAGGTAAAAGCAATATTCAACTTTTTGTTTAGCCGCCGAGTATTTATCAACATGCAAGAATATTTTACTTTCAGAATCATCACTGATTGTTCGAATGGAATTAAAATCTCCAAAACCATTCGGCACTTTTACCGGATTTTCGTTATCAACAATTTCCCGACCGTCAGCAAAAAACTTATATTGATAAACTCCCGGTTCCAGTGCAACTTCTGCATCGAACATTCCATCATTATTTTCATCTTTCATCAAAATATCTTTACGGTTCCATCCATTAAAACTTCCGAATAAATAAATCTCCTTAAATTTTTCTGTTGGTTTGAAAGTGAATTTGAAGAACTTTTCTTTTTTGACAAAAACTGGAATGTCATAAATATTTTCATCTACCTTAAAATTAATATTTGTAACACCCTGAAAATTTTTATCTGAATTAATCTCAATCGAATCAGTATTTAAAAATTTAATATTAAGATATTTACTGTTTGTAAAATTTATATTGTAGTTCTGCGAGTAGAAAAGATCAGCAATATTAATAGTTGTTTTTTTCCCTGCGAGCAGTTTTATCGGCTTTATAATATCTTGAATTTTTGTGTCGGGAAAAAGTTGATTAACAAGCAAAAGCATTAACACGGCAATTTTACCCAAAAGACTCATATATTCCTCATAATTAAAAATGGTTGGACAAAAATAATTAATAGCCTTGTTATAAGGTGAAAAATCTATTCACCAATATCTTCGTTCCATAATTCTGAATTCATCTCAATAAATTTTTTCATCAGGTTAATGCAATGAGCATCATTTAGAACCTGCAATTCAACTCCACGCGAGATAAGATATTCTTCCGGTCCTTTGAAAGTATGATTTTCTCCAATTACAATTTTAGGAATTTTATAAAGCAGTGATGCTCCGCTACACATGTCACAAGGCGAAAGTGTGCTATACAAAATTGCTTCTTTATAATCACTTGCTTTCAATCGCCCTGCATTTTCAAAGCAATCCATTTCAGCATGTAAAATCGGACTGCCGTTTTGAATTCTTCGGTTATGACCACGCCCCACAATTTTACCGTCAATGACCAAAACCGAACCAATAGGAATTCCGCCTTCGGCCAAACCGTGTTCAGCTTCTTTAATTGCCTCAAACATAAATTTATCCAAAATATTTTCTCCTATTTTATTCCAAGCCAAATTTTTGCTGTCTGCAAATCACCAAAGACGATCACTGTTGATGGTTGATGAAGCATAAAAAGATTTTCATAAAACTTTGCCAAATCCCAGCCTTTGAGATCACTCATTGAAACTACAAGAGCACATTTATGACGCTTTGTTTTTGATAGTTTTGATCGTTTTTCAAGAATTGTCTTAATTTCCTTTTCAGTTAAGTTATCAAATGCGCCGCGCTTAATTTCGAACAACTCATTTACTGGAGATTTTAATTCTGGATTTGCGGAATGGTTGATTTCATAATCAATAAAATCTTTTTCTGTCACTCTACCCTCGGCCGTTGCATAAATCAGATGACCATTATTTAAAATCTCAAAATTAATTGGCATATATCACTCACAAATTTGAACCAATTTCAATTTTAATTTAACACTTATTTTCTAAAAACAAAAAGAACGCCTCTGCTGTATTTGTTTTAAATAATTTAAGTAAAATATTATTTTTACGTGATAACATAATTCAAAAGGAGTTACATGAAAACAGAAATAAAAATATTTGTTTTATTAATCATCTCAATTTCTCTCAATTTTGCGCAACCCGTCAAAAAATATATTGAATCAAGCAAAACAAAAATTGAAGCCGAAGAAAACAAAATCGATGTCCTTTCCTTAGATAAAAACAAAAATGGGAAAGTTTTTCAATGTCCAATGGATTGGGCTGAAATTTCAGATAAAGCCGGCAGGTGCAATGTTTGCGGAATGTCTCTGAAGGAATATTCTGTAAACGAAGCCAAGGAAAATCTTGATAAATTTTTAAGGATAAGCAAAAAACATAAGCATGATGAGATGAAAGAAAAGAACATGCAAACATGGAATATTGTCTGCCCACTTGATGGAGGCAAAATATCAAATAAAGCGGGGACAGCAAATTTCAAAGGGAAGACAATTGGATTTTGCTGCGAGGATTGCAAATCTGAATTTGAAAAAGAGCCGGTGAGATACATGAAAAATTTAAGTGTTGATGGCAAAAAATTTCTAGTAAAAAAATAAAAATTGGATATCCTCTTGACACGAGCTTTTATTAATCACTATCTTTGCGCCGTGAAAAACAGAATCAAAACATATTGTTCTAATTCTAATCCAGCACAACTTTGGTGGTGGTGGAATAATAATATTCAATTCCGGTGAATTAGAATCATAACTATAGAAGATTTTAACCCTTCTCGATTCACCGGGAAGGGTTTTTTGTTTTAAATAATTTTGAGGGAAAATGGATTTTAATACTTTTGAATCGTTAGCAAAAACTTATAATAGAATTCCTGTTTATGAAGTAATCACAGGCGATTTATTAACTCCGGTTTCGGCATTTTTAAGCATTAGAAAAAAAGGCTCGTTCAGTTTTCTGTTTGAATCAGTTGAAAGCATTGGCAGATTAGCCCGATATTCATTCATCAGCAAAAACCCTTCTAAAATTTTTTATAATAAGAACAGCTCAATTACTATTATTGAAAACAATTCCGAAGTGACTTTAAGAAAAAACATCTTCGATTATCTTTCGGAAATGATTGCTGCTTCAAATTCACCGACAATTGAAGAACTACCTGATTTTACGGGCGGAATTGTTGGTTATCTAGGATATGAAAATATTTCTTTGATTGAGGATGTTCTTGAATTTACCGGCGAAAATGAAATTGACATTCCAGATTCCATCTTTGGAATTTTTAATCAATTAATTGCTTTCGATCATTATAAACATCAAATCATTCTCATCCATAATGCTGAAATATCTGCAAATTCAAATTTAGAGCAACTTTATCTTGAGGCTAAAGCTGCCTTGAAAAATCTTCGTCTGGAATTATTTCAACCATTTGCCGGTCCCGATAATTTTATTGCAGAAAGTCAGGTTAATCATAATGATGAAACACACTTTTTCAACCTGGTTGAAAAGTGCAAACAAAATATTTTAGATGGCGATGTATTTCAAATTGTATTATCAAAAAGATTTTCCACTCATTATTCAGGTGATTTAATCAATGTTTACAGGGCATTACGAATAATAAATCCTTCGCCGTACATGTATTTTATTGAATTGCCAAACGCACATTTGTTAAAAAATGATCTGACGATAATCGGAACTTCACCGGAAGATTTGTTAAAGGTCAAAAACAGAAAAGCTACTATTCTTCCCATTGCAGGCACAAGAAGAAGAGGAAAAAATTCAGATGAGGATAAGAAAATTGAAGAAGAAATGTTGGCTGACCCTAAAGAAATTGCCGAACATACAATGCTTGTTGATTTAGCCAGAAATGATTTAGGCAGAGTTTGCAAGGCTGGAACAATTAATCTTACTGAATCAAAATCTGTTCATAGATTTTCACATGTGATGCATATTGTTTCCCGTGTTGAAGGAATTTTAAATGATGATAAAACCTGCATTGATGCTCTCAAAGGAAGTTTTCCTGCGGGAACTGTAACCGGGGCTCCGAAAATCCGAGCAATTCAATTACTCAATGATTATGAAAAAATAAAAAGAGGAATTTATGCAGGCGCCGTCGGATACATTGATTTTAAGGGCAATCTTGATATGTGTATTTCAATACGAACTTTTTTTGCAACAAAAAATAAAATTTATTGGCAGGCCGGGGCAGGCATCGTTGCCGATAGTAAACCAGAACTAGAATTAAAAGAAATTAAAAATAAATCTGCAGTATTACTTAATGCTTTGAAATTCGGAGAGGAAATTAATGAAAGTATTAGTTATAGATAACTATGATTCTTTTACATATAATCTTGTTCAGTTGCTTAAATATTTTACTGAAAATGTAATCATAAAGAGAAATGATAAAGTATCAGTTGAAGAAATTGTTTCTATTAGTCCTGATAAAATTTTGATATCACCCGGACCAGGAACACCTGAGAGCGCCGGAATCTCGATTGATGTTATAAAATCTATGGGCAGTAAAATTCCATTGCTTGGCGTTTGCCTTGGGCATCAGGCAATTGCAACGGCATTTGGCGGTAATGTTATCCACGCTCCTTATTTAATGCATGGCAAATCTTCATTAATAATTCATGATGAGAAAACCATCTATAAAAATGTTCCGCAAAAATTTGAAGCCGGAAGATATCATTCGCTTGTGGTTGATATTAGTAGTCTGCCTGATGAGCTTGAAATATCATCCCGGACTGAAGATGGCATTATTATGGGAATTCGCCACCGAAATTTTCCAATAGAGGGAATTCAATTTCATCCAGAATCAATAATGACAGAAAAAGGTAAATTTTTAATTAATAATTGGTTGAGTTTATGAAAGAATACTTAGAACAAATAATCGAAGGAAAGAATTTATCCTTTGATGAGGCTTATAAAATAATGTACTCTATCATGAGTGGGAATGAGAACAATTCCAAAATTGCTTCCCTTTTAACGGCATTGCGAATGAAAAAAGAAACACCAGAAGAAGTTGCAGGTTTTGTAAAAGCAATGCGGGAGAAAATGATAAAAATCAAATGCAATCAAAAATACTTAATTGATGTATGCGGAACCGGTGGCGATGGTTTTGGCACTTTTAATATTTCAACTGCAGTTGCTTTTGTTGCCGCTGGGGCTGGAATTTATGTTGCCAAACATGGGAATAGATCCATATCAAGCAAGAGCGGAAGTTCTGATGTTTTGCATGAACTTGGAGTAAACGTGCAGCTTTCTTCAGAATTATCTGAAGCTGCTTTAAACGAAATAGGAATTGCATTTTTATTTGCACCACTTTATCATCCCGCAATGAAACATGTTGCTCCGATTCGGAAAGAACTTGAGTTTAAATCTATATTTAATATTCTTGGTCCATTGACCAATCCGGCCGGAGTAAATAAACAATTACTCGGTACTTTTAATGATAGTGTATCACGAATAATGTCGGAAGCTATAAAATATCTTGAGATGGAGAAAATCTGTTTTGTATGCACAAGTAATAAATATGATGAGGTTACTCTGAC
>Ga0172372_10007496_pt1 | contig 14634 bp, 15 predicted proteins | sample LakKiv5m_2_FD_114544 | JGI IMG/M metagenome (GOLD analysis project Ga0172372, IMG submission 114544) | Freshwater microbial communities from Kabuno Bay, South-Kivu, Congo - kab_092012_9.5m | ecosystem: Environmental > Aquatic > Freshwater > Lake | place: Democratic Republic of the Congo...
AGCAAACCTAATGGATCCAAAATGTTTGTTTAGCAAGACTTTTTGATCTTCTGTTGGTTTAATCTTATATTTATACGACTTTAACATATTGGTATATATTAAAGTTTTAAAGTCTCTTTTTGTGTTTTTTAAACTTTTTTACTATATTTACTAAAATAATTTCAAATTCATCATAGAAGCTAAAGACTTCTGTGTTTTCTTTGACTAGAAATATAAATTCCTCTTTTTAAAAAAATAATTATATTCGCGTTATGAGACTATTCTATTTGGGAGACATACACGGAAACTTTGGGGTCATACACCAATATGTCAAGCGATTTGACATACATGACGCGCATATCATACAGGTAGGCGACTTTGGCGTTGGCTTTTCGCTGCTGGACAAGGAGCGCCGGAATCTGTCTATGTACCATGACTTGCTCGTGAAGAACAACGTGGTCGTATGGGCTTTTCGAGGAAACCACGACTTCAAGCCCTATTTCGACAGCGATCCTTTTGGATTCAGCAACATAAGGCTGATTCCGGACTATACCGTGCTCGAGCTTGCCGGAAAGCGCATACTTTGCGTGGGCGGCGCCGTTTCTGTGGACAGAGAGTGGCGATATACAGGCGATCAGCGCCGCAAGAACTTCGAAGTGAAGCCTGGACAGACTTGGTGGCCTGACGAGACTTTCGTTCTGGATCGCGAATTGGCAGGAGATATCCGAGGAATCGACATCGTTCTGACACATACCTGCCCTAGCTATTGCCCGCCAGACAACACTTTCGGATTCGGTCCGTTCGTCGAAGGAATCATACGAGATACTGGAGACGTCGGCTTGAAGACCGACCTGATGGTGGAACGGCACCAGGTAGACGAGCTGTTCGCTATATTGAAGATGAACGGAAATCCGATAGAAAAGCACTACTACGGGCATTTCCACAAAAGCGATGTCCAGCGATTCGAGGGAATCGAGCATCGAATGCTTGGAGTAGGAGAGCTCTGGGAAGAAAAGCCATGAGAGGAAGCACGGTCATATACGTAAGGTGGAAGATCACTGGGCGAATAGAGATATTCGTCAATCTTGGAAAGCTGTATTCTAGATATGGCAGCTCCGAGCTGGGCGTGAGCAGGTACACTTTGGGAAAGAAAGACCTCTATTCTGGATATTCTAGCGAAATAGTAGAGATATTCAAGTTCCATGTGAATTGCTGACGCCTTTTCGATTTTTTCGATTTAATATATACTATGTTTAATGGCGTCATTTTGAGACGTCATTAAAAAATAATAGAATAGCATGGCTGCCAAAGCAAAATCATCTGGACCTGCGAGAGTTCATCAAGCGAGGCCTAGAAAGAAAAGGCCAGGAGTTCACTCCAAAAAGAAAGCTTCCAAGTCGAAGAATTCGAAGAACTACAAAAAGAGGTATGTGAGCCAGGGAAGATGAGCTAAACAAACTGTAGAAGACGGCATATAAAATTGATGGTTTTTCATATATTTTATGCCGTCTTTTTCATGTATATATGGTTCGAGACGGACGCGTTGGTGGAATATGCCAAGCTTTTTGGCCTGAAGAAGGCATTTAGGATAGACAGATGGGAGTCGCATAGGGACATGAATCCGAAGATAGGATATTTCGACTATCTTAGGATGAAGCATTCCAGCTTCGCTATAAGGCTCTTGACGTGCCCGCCGTGCCTACTGGTTTGGATTTCCTCGCTTCTGGCGATTTTTTCGGGAATTTTGGCGATGCCTGTCATATACGTCTCTTCATATATAATATATATAGCAATATGCAGATTGAAAAGATATTGATAATAGAATCTCCGGTGATGCTCTATAGGCTTATGGAATCGAGGCCCGAGATATTGGACAGGATCTTCGGAGAAGACCATATATCTCTAATGTCGTTCTTCGATTCTGTTTCTATGTATCTGAATGGGTGCAAATGCGATATAGAGAAGAACTATGATGATATGATGGCTAGGTATTCTTCTATACAGATAGATTCTATATCAGGGCATATCAGGTCGATAATGGAATGCGACAGAGTAGACTTCAAATGAAAAAACCCATCTTTCGATGGGTTTTTTTTATTGGATGCTTACAACTTCGATATCGAAGATGAGGTCTCTTCCAGCCAATGGATGGTTTCCGTCGATGACTACTCCTTCTTCTTTTATTTCCTTTACGATCACCTGGACTACTTGTCCGTCGCCGCCGTCTGCCTGAAGCAATTGTCCTACTTCTACTTCGCCTGGCATCTTGTCTGCTGGTACTTCTACTATAAGATCTTCTCTTACAGGACCATAGGCTTGCTCAGGAGTAACAGATACCGTTACTTTGTCTCCGATCTGCTTTCCTAAGATCGCAGTCTCGAATCCAGGTATTATCTGTCCGGATCCTACTTCGAATTGAAGAGGGTCTTTTCCTTCCGAAGAGTCGAAAACCTCTCCGTCGATGAATTTTCCAGTATAGTGGACTTCTACCGTGTTTCCTTTTTCTATCATATTAGAGTTTATTTTTTATTTATATAGATAAATATTCCTAAGTTTATATTATTTCGCTTCCAGATACGACTATGAGGCTTTTTGGGCATATTTCTATTCGTATTCTGCCTTCGGAATGCGATGGCTCTCCGTCATAGTGCGACATGCCTTTTTCCAATATTATCTCGGCGCTCTTTATCTTCCTTATCTCTACGTGCCTTGACCGGTGTATGCTTCCGTTGAAGAATCTGAAGGCGACCGCAGGCGCTTCCCAGAACCTGAAAGGCCGCACTATGACCATTTCTAGATCCCCGTCTTTCGCGCTGGACATAGGAGAGATCTTGAATCCGTTTCCGAACTCGGAAGAGTTCGCCACGGAAAGCATCAGAGCCTTGAATTTCATACTTTTCCTGGAGTGCGAGACGGTCGCCTCGATGGGCTTGAACCTGAGAAGCTCCTTTATGGCTATCGATATATACGGCCACATTCCTCTCCTTTTGGATCGGCTGAAGCCAAGCGCCACGCGCGCGTCCATTCCGAATCCGCATGCGGCGACGAAAGGCTTTCCGTTCGCGGTCGCGGTGTCTATGGCCTCGAATTTCGGATCGTTTATCAGGTCGATCGCGGATTCCGCGTCCGTCGGTATCCTTAGATGCCGGGCGAGGCCGTTTCCAGAGCCTGCGGGTATTATCGCCAGCGCCGTCTCCGTTCCTATCAGGCCCGCCGCCGCTTCGTGGACGGATCCGTCGCCGCCCACCGCGCAGACTATGTCCGTTCCCGACTTCGCGGCCTCTTCCGCCAGATTCTTGGCATGCATGGGCCTTTCGGTGCGCTCGATCGAGTATTCGTATATGGACGTGTCTATTCTATCTCTTATGATCTGCTCGAAGCTCCTTCTTTTCCTTCCCGATATCGGATTTATTATGAAGAGTATCTTTTTTCGCATATGTTATATATGCGGATCCGACGAGCATGTTCAACTTATTATTTTGGATCGAATAGAAATCGAGTAATAATTCATTGTTTTAAATTTAAAAAATGCCTCTGGATATGTCGAGCACGAGCTACTATATGGATTCTTGGCGAATAAGCGAATCGGTCAGGCAGTCTCTTTCTAAGGAAGGCGACGGATTCAGCTATATGGTGGTCTCGATGCACGTCTACAACGCGCTTTCTAATTCCAGCGGGTTCCATTCTATCGCTGGCGTGGACGAGATATCCGGAATCGTCGAAGTCGGGTCCATATTCGGATACAGGGTCTTCTTGGATCTCTATATGAAGCCGGACGAGATACTGCTTAGGCACGACGTCGCTTCTCTCAGAGAATACAAGATAGGGGCACTGCTGGATGGAGAGAGGTTTGTAGAAGAAAAAAGAGTCAAGATTTGATCTTGACTCTTTTTGTTTTTATCTATTCTTGAATTCTTCGAATTTAGCTATGACTTTGTTCGTTTCCGTGTCTATCCTCATCTCTGTAGGCCTCATCGCCTTCTCTGCTCCTGCCTGAAGGAACTCGTCTCTGGATACGTCCTTGATGTTCCCTTCGCTGTCTACTATCTGATAGTCGAAGTTCTCGTTTTTGGGAATTGGCTTTCCGTATTTGTCAAGCATAGTAACGTCGCCTGCACTCAATACTTTGTTGTCCATCTCAGGCTCTCTTCCTCTTTGCTCGGAGGCGTCTCCCCATTTCTGGCTAAGAGAGAACTTCACTCCTGAAAGGTCGTTGATTATCTTGTTCTTGAACATGTCTATGAATCTCAGTCCTTCATAAGGCGCGACGTCGCATGTTCCGAATATGTTGGATATCGATCCGATCCCGCCGTGTCCTCCCGATACGGTTATCTCGTCCTGTCCTATCGATGTGTCAGGGTCGTGGTATCCGAGATGCTGCTTGAAGTTTGTCAGAAGGCTTGTCATGTATGTGCCGAGGTCGTCGATCGGCTTGCCGTCTTTGGCGGTCGGAAGACCTTCTGTCTGCGCCATCTTCTTGTACGCGCATACCTGCAGGGTTCCTCCGTACTGCAGCAGGATGAACTTGGGCTCGCTGTCTAGCTTTCCGTCCTTGAAGTCTTTCTCGACTATGGTCCTTGCCCTTAGCGCGTTCGCCCATGTTCCTGTCGGAACGAAGACGAGGTCTCCTATCTTGAAGTATCCGTTAGGCCTTATCGCTCCTCCCGTCCATAGCTTGCTTAGCAGGTCTTGCTGCGATGTCATCGTCGTCTTTGTGGCGTTGCCTCTTCCTCTTGTCCTCTGCTGCATCTGAGTCAGCCTCCAGTCCGAGTCTGCCATGAAGTCCTTCTTCCCGCCGCCTCTGTATGCGGAGTCTCTGTTGTGCTCGGGATATAGCGCCTTCATGGCGTTGAATATTCCATATATAGAAGCGTCTTTGCAGTTGGCTATGACGGATATTATCGTGTCCGTGTCGGACCTCTTCAGATATTGGTTGAACGCTGCCGCGAACTCTAGCCTCTTCTTGTCCGATTTCTTGATTTCGGCGAGGTCGAAGTCGAGAAGCCTCTGCCAGCTTACTCCGTAGTCTTGGTACTTCGCAGCGTCGATCATGTCGATCACGGAAAGGACCAGCTCGTCTGTTGGAAGGCCTAGCACGATGCAAAGCGCCTCGTATGCCGAAGAAGTAGACAGCTTCTTCACAGGGGCGTCTTTGTACTTCTCGTCTTGGTCTGGATTGAACAGCCCGTGGTGGTCGAGATACCAGTCGATGTGCTCGTCTCGCTCGTCCCCAGGCATGTTGGCGAAGTCTAGCGCCACGTTTATCAGCTTAGGGTCGATGGTAGTGTGCTTCCATCCTTCGGAATAGTTGACGATTCCGTATTTGACGATCTTGAAGCCTCTTTCCTCGAGCCATTTCTTCATTTCGACTGCACAGAATATTCCATCCATATCATCATGTGTATAGAGAGCTACGTCCTTTCCGGTCTTGCCTTTTCCCTTCCAATATTTTTCGTCTGTTGGAAGCGTCCTCAGAGCTCTTTCCTCGTTTATCTTGTTCCAGCTTTCGAAGCTTCTTATCTTCATCTTTTATTGGATTCTTTTTTGTTATATATTATATTTTATATATTAAAAAATAATAATTGAATAATAAATGCATGTCGTAAACATTTAAGAATTAATATATATACATAACGATAAAGATGGTAAATGAGAATATATGATAATCAGCGTGTGGAGGCCGAAAACAAAGGTAATTGACAAGAAGCAGACAATAGTCTTGTATGAAATATGTTCAATAGAAGATATATATAAGCCAGGTTCTACTAATTTTAGAGTAGTCTATAAATGCGATTGCGAAGGCTGCAAAACACCAGATAGGATCTATTCGATAAATAGACAGCATTTAAGCCATAGTCGCTCGAAAACGGTAAACGAAGATGTGCAGATATGCAGGTCGTGCCAGACTCGAGGCGAGAACAATCCTCGTTGGGGCGACAATAGAACCTGGGACGAATTGCATGGCTTGGAAAAGTCGAATATTCTAAAAAGCCAAAGGAGCGCGGGCTTTTCTGGCGAAAATAACCCATCTCGCAACGAGGAATATGTCTCGAGGAGAAAAAAGAACAATTTGGAAAAATACGGCGTCGAAAATGTTTTTTCGGCAAAAGATGTAAAGGAGAAGATAAAGAAGACAAATCTAGAAAAATATGGAGTCGACCATATTTTAAAGTCCGATGCATTCAAAGAGAAGATAAAAAAGACTAATCTGGAAAAATATGGCGCTGAATATCCTATTCAATCTAAAAACATTATGGATAAAGTAAGATCGACATGCATGGATAGATATGGAGTTAGCCATATTATGTATTCTGATGAGATTAAAGAAAGATTGAGAAATAATAATTTAGAAAAATGGGGAGTGGATAACCCCATGAAGAATGAAGAATTTAGATCTGGCTTTAATATTGCAAATAGTCCAAATTATATAAAATACCTATCAGATGGAATTTCGCTATTTAGATGCGATATAAGCGGCGATCATGATTTCGAAATAAGTTCTAGCAATTTTATAGGCAGGAATAATAATAATACACCATTATGCACTGTATGCAATCCCATAGGAGATTCGAGCTCGATAAAGGAAAATGAATTATATGATTATATAGCAGGCATCTACGATGGAGAAATAGTTCAATCCTATAGAGATGGCTTGGAGATAGACATCTATCTGCCGGAATTGAATTTAGGTTTCGAGTTCAATGGGCTTTATTGGCACTCAGAGGAAAAAAGAGGAAAATCGTATCATATAGACAAGACCGAATATTTCAAAGAGAGGGGAGTAAGAATCGTGCATATATGGGAAGACGATTACGATAATAAAATCGAAATAGTCAGAAGCCAGATAAATAATTGGCTAGGTGTCTCCGATAATAAAATCTATGCGAGAAAATGCCATGTCGAGGTTATAGGCGATTCTAAAATCGCTAGAGAATTTTTAGATAGCAATCATATTCAGGGATATGTAAATTCTTCATTGAAGCTGGGCTTGTTCTATAATGGAGTTTTGGTCAGCATAATGGTCTTTGACCATTTCGAGGGTCGCCGCCAAATGAGAGGCGATGAATGGAATCTGTCTAGATTTTGCAATAGGACAAATACCAATATTGTCGGAGGCGCCTCAAAGCTTCTAAAATATTTCATAACGAACTACAGTCCATCTAGGATAATCAGCTATGCCGATAGAGACTGGAGCACTGGAGACCTCTATTATACGTTAGGTTTCGAATTGGTGAGTACTTCCAAGCCCGACTACAAATACATAGTCGATAATTCAAGAGTTCACAAATCAAGATATAGAAAGGGAAGATTGAAGACAGAGCTGACTGAAAGCATGGAAATGAAAAATCGAAAAATCGATAGGATATTCGATTGTGGCAAAATGAAGTTTGAAATTAGGCGGTAGAAATATATCGTTAAATCGAATAGTCGATTTTCTTCAGCACAATCGACAAATAGTCGTTTCCGAAATCTTTGTGGGCCTTTTCTATCTTCCAGCCTTCGTCTCCTAGCCTTCCACTCGCCGTTTCCATGAATTCCTTGAAATTATCTGTCGACTGCAGGTCTGTCAGCTTTCTGTGCGTGGCGTTCCTGTCTGCCTGAGTGAGGCCGTACGCCTTCGCGTCCTGCAGCTTGACTCTGACCTCTATGAACGGAAAGTGCTGGAATGTAAGCTTCTTCGGACTCATAGGATCGTCGAGCGTCAGGTTTCCTGCCTGTCCGAGCATGCTCTTGAAGAACACGGAGAACTCCAGCCTTTCCGGAAACATCGTCGCGTCGTTCAGGTCGTAGAAGATCTCGTTTATGTCTTCTGGATAGACTCCGTAGTGCTTCATGGCGGTCTCGTCGTCTACCGACTCGGTCATCTCTTCGTGTTGAAAAATATAGCGATCCAGAAGAGTATTTTTTCCTCCCTCTGCGTCGAAGTACACGTAGTCGTCAGGCTGCCTTTCTATTATGATATGCACGCAGTTTGCCTGGATCAGCCCGTAGTCTCCGTCTCTCTTTATCTTTCCTGCGGTATATGGCTTTTCTTTCGCTACGTGGACGTCGTGTACTTCTTCGAGGTGTCCTTTCAGCTGGTTGAAGTATTCTTCCGATATCTGATTTATATCGTCGGCTTCTTTGGCGCCGTCGTTCTTTATCTCGTTTCCTAGCGGATCGCGTCTTCTTCTGAGAGACTTCATGTCCAGCTCTATTTCAAAGTATACCTTTATCTTGTAGATTCCCACGCCTTCGAAGGATTCGTCCGCCTTTGTGGATATGTCGTCGCTAGTTCCTATCATGTAGGTGTTCGCGGTGCCATACGCCAGCTTTTCGCTCGCGTAGTATTTGGCCTTTATTCCTTCGTCCGACAGGATGTAGTCGAGTGCCGAGATGTCTTCGAGAAGATCCGATATCTTGATTTCGCCTTTTCCGAAGTCTTCGTATAGCTTTAGGTATCTCATTTCTTGGCCTCCTTTCCGAAACCGGGTATTATTCCCTTGTCTTTTCCTTTTTGGCCGTCTTCTTCGAATTTGGTGTCGAAGAAGTTGCTGTTGTCTCTGACTATCTTGACTTCGGAATCCATGGTTGCGTATGGCCCGAGCTCTCCGGACCTGAAGACGCCTCCGTACATGTCGCCGTTTAGGTATCCTTCCATGAAGTAGCAGTTGTTGAGGGTGGACCCGTCTACTCTGCAGTTTAGTATCTTCGATTCGTCCGCGTCCGAGTGCTTTATGTCGGACTTGCTCACCTGCGAGCCTCTTATCTCGGTTCCTAGGAAGTTGCAGGATTCGAATATTCCTTCGGCGTCGCAGTTTATGAAGTCGAATCCCTTCAGCGTGGAGCTGGACTTTATCTGCGCGTCCACGACTTCCATCGTCTGCGTCTCGGTCACGTAGTTTATTATGCACTCTTTGAGGTCGTTCGTCCCGTCTATGAGCGAATAGAGCTTGGAGTATATCTTTCCGTAGTAGGCGTTGGCCTTGTCGTATTCGCTGGACTGGTCTATCTGCAGCTGTATGGTCGGGAAGTCGATGATGAAGTTGTCGTATTTGGAGAAGTTCTTGAAGAGCCTTATGTTCTCTTCTAGGTATTCCTCGAGCTTCTGGCAGTCTTCGTGGTCGAATCCTTCGTCTGTCGCGTCGTGCACGCCTACTATGAACCTGTCCATGAAATACATCAGCTGTCCTATGTTCTTTTCATAGTCTTTTCCGCCTATGTATCTGAATTCAAGCCTTTGGCTTTCTTTTTCTTTGTTTATGTGAGTGAAGTTTATGCCGTAGTATTTGTCGGAGGGCACTCTGAGGTTGTTCTTTATCGTCTCTATCGGTATGTTGAAGAAGTCGTATTCCTTGAATGGTATTATCTTCTTTATGGTCTTCGCGTATACGTTGTCTTTCCTGGAAGGGTAGATCCTGTATATCTCTTCCTCGTCTGTGTTCAGTATCAGCTTGAGTATGTTTAGGTCGTTGAGGTTCTTTTCTTCCGAATTGAAGGAAAGGTTGAAGTGTATGGAGCATTTCTCGTTGGTGTATCCGTATGTCTGAACGAACTTTATTATCTTCACCAGATAGTATTTGGCGTCGTAGTAGTCCAGCGGCCCGGTCACGAGCTCCACCATGTTGGATCCGCCGGAAAGGTCTGGCTCGATCTTGAAGTTTTCCGAGTCTGGCTCGAAGTCTGAGTGGTACTGCCTGAATCCCCAGACCTTGACCGGCGCCAGCTCTACGTTGAGCATCTCCAGCGTCTTGTAGAAGGAAAGGTCCTTCATGTAGAACTCGAACTCGAATCCTATCCTCGCGTGCTTCAGCTTGGCCGACTGGTTGAGGAACTTGTCTGAATATTTCTTCATAATGCTATATATATTAAATGCGGGATCTCATATTTCTAGGAGAGGAAAACTCTTTTATATATAATCAAATGTTTCTAAGCGAGATCGTTTCTTGAATGGAGCGGAAAAAAAATAGATTTTGATATGAACTTTTTCTGTGTTTACGTGAAGACTCGCAAGAAGATGGACAAATACATAAAGGTAAATAAGGTTAAGAACAAGTATATAATCGATATAAAGAAGATAATCGAAGAAGAGGAGCTTTCTCATTCCGAAGACAAGACATATCTGAAGATAATAATATTCAACAAGATCCGGCAGGCTATAGAAAAGCAGAAGGACATATACTACATACCTGATTTCGACAACGACTTCTCTATAGAGAAGCTGCTGAACCTAAAGAAGATACTTGGAGAGAATCCATTCAACGTGCTCGTCTTCTACAACGAGTTCAGGAAGTTTCCAGAGATAATAGACGACGTCTTCAGCAATCTTTCGAAATTCGACAATTCCCAGATAATAAGGGACTACTGATCGTTTTAATATATAAACAAAAATATAATCTACAGATGGCAAGATTGGGCGGATCGCCGCTTGGGCTTATAGGGCTGATGAGCACGCCGACTTCGGCGGGCCAGTCGGGATTCAACGGTGGAAGGAACAGCAACTTCGATGTGAGCAGATACAACCAGGGCCTTCCTGCGAGCAAGTTGAAGACGAAGGGTGCGCCTTTTTCCATGTTCACCGGGGAGCGAAGGCTGAGGGCATGGCCTAATATAACGACGGCCACGGACAAAGAAGACCAGGGCGGCGACAGGATCGTCGACACCACAGGTCTTTCCGACGTCTACAAGAAGACAGATGGCACCAAAGGTTTTACAGACAACTACGAATCCAGCAGAGGCTCTGCCAAAGGCAGCAACAAGCTGCACAACAACGACGTATACGACACAAGCGTTCTAAACATATTGCAGAAGCTTTCCGGGACGAAGGCGGCGCTGAAGCCGCAGGACTTCGCATACCTGAAGGATCTAGGGGTATATCCCAACAACAGGCTGATGGTCGCGCGCAGATTCCATTCCCCGGTAGGAGACAATATAATGCACAAGGCGAAGTCTTCCAAGAAGCCAGTCAAAGGGCTTCCTATGGCGGTATTGATATCATGGGTTCCCGAAGGGGACAACTTCGTGGACATAACTTTCGGAGAAGTCTGGACCGAGGCCAAGGCGGACTTCACGGGAATGCTTAACTCGCTTGGTGACGACTTCAAGGCCAGGGCGTTCGGCGACAAGCTCGGGGCGCTTGGGAACTCCGTTCCTCTACCTGGATTCACAGAGATATTCCAGAGATGGTTCTTGGCGGAGCTTGGCCTTCTCGAGTCTTCCGCAGCGAATTCCATACCGGCAGGTAACCCTAACCTGATAAAGGAGGCCAAGGTCAGGAAGACCGTCGGATACAGCGAGCCTGGATCGGGCCTTAGCGCCAAGGTGTCGATAACGATGAACTGCGAATACGAGCTGAAGTTCATATCTGGGATCGATCCGACGATAGTCTGGATGGACCTTCTCGGAAACATCATGAGATTCGGTACTTCGGACTCTTCCAACTATGGTCTAAGCCAGAATGTGGCTGCCAAGATAAACAGGTGGGCTGCGAATCCGTATACTCTTATAGACGACGTCGTTTCGAGCATATCTAGCGCTATAGGCAAAGCAAAGGATGACTTGATGAAAGCGATCAAAAGCATCTGGACCTCGGCGACCGAGGCGGCACAGAAGCTTTCCGACGGATCGACGTCTGGGGACGGAAAGGAGAAGAGCGAGAGATCTCTTGCCATGGATGCGGCGAACGCCGCGTATGATGCAGGCGAGAAGCTGATAAACGGCCTTATAAGTTTAGGCAAGAAAGTGATAGTCGCCTCTGTCATGAAATATAGGGTAGAGGTTCTCGGTATAGTTAACGCGCTTACCGGAAACCCTTCCACGCCATGGCATATAACCATAGGAAACCCTATGAGGCCGGTCTTCTGCTCCGGGGACATGTACACGCAGGAGGTTCAGCTCGTGCTTGGGCCCACTCTCGCGTTCAACGACCTTCCTTCTTCCATCAGCGTGAAGTTCACTCTGACCAACGCAAGAGCGCTGGGACTTCAGGAAATAATGGCGAAGTTCAACTCCGGCTATCTCAGGACGGTCGACACGCAGAGGTCTTTCTACGAGACTACGGTGGTCATGGAAGACAAGGATAAGAAGAGCCAGAGAGAGGAAGTCGGCGCGCTGGCGTTCGGAGAACTTGAGGAATTTACAGTCAATGAAACAACTGGAAGAATGGATGCCGTGGTGAACCAAGGAGGCGGCAACGATCCTGTCAACGACCCTGTCAAAGGCGGCAACGCCACCAACGGCACTTCCGGAACCTTCGGAAACGGAGGAGGCGATACCAACGGCACTTCCGGAATCTTAGGAGCCGGAGGAGCCGGCGGGGACAAAGGTCCTATAAAGGGATCTGAGGTGGATGGAAATGCGGCCAACAATAATTCCGTCTCCAAAGTAGAGAACGGAAAGGCGCCTTCTTGATGAAAGTATAGAAATCGCAAATACCAATATGAATATAGTTAGCATAGACAAGACAAGGAGATTCGGCGGAAAATGGATGATAGAAGATCCTTCTTTCTGGTGGCTTTCCACTGAAAGCCTGCAGGAATACGTTGTCCAGAAAGGAGAAGACATGCGCATAGACCTGGTCATGCAGTCAATATACGACGACGTCTATTCCATACCGCATTCGGACGTCATACTGTACATAAACGGAATAGACAATCCTCTGAGCATAAGAGAAGGGATGACCATATACTATCCGGAGCTTGACGCTCTTTCCGAATACAGGTACGAAGAGGAGATAAACCACTCTATAACCAAGAACATCAAGGAAAGGCTTGGGTATCCAAACAAGACCACCAGGAAGGATTCGAACAGGAAGAAGTTTCTGGACGCCAACTATTCGCTTCCGCCTACGGTGCTGAAAGAAAGCAGGCCAGGCGTGGTCGTGACTCCTACGCAGATATTGGTAGGGGGATTGTGACGATTGCTTAAAAAACCAAAAGATTGAATGGCTAAGATAATATTCGTCGCGGGTCTGGACACGAGAAAATCCGACCTTAAGCTGGACGCGCAGGCGCAGAATCTCAAGAGCGGCTTTCCTAAAGAGTCCGTTCCGGAATCTATAGACTTCAGATACGAGGTGTCTCCTGCCGACGTGAAGGCCGCCATAGACGCCAATCTAGGAGTACCTATAGTTCTATTCAGCGCTGGCTGCTCGATGGCTGGAGATATCGCCAAGCATCTGGTCGAGAAAGGCCAGTCCTTAAACCTTCTGCATATAAACGAGCCGTATACCGTATCTAATGGGGGCACGAAGCAGGGCATACTTTCAGCCATAAAGCTTGGCGTTCCTGCAAAGAATGTCTATTCTGGGGGAACCAACGCCACCGGATCAAATATACCTGGCGCGACAAAGCTCAATGGGAGAAAGAGCCATTTCCAGTCGCTGGTCGCTCTTGGGAAATATCTATACGAAACTGTCGAATACTTCAAAAATCCCGAGGCGAAGCCCGAAGAGGAAAAGAAGGATGAATCGGTGGCGGACAAGAAGGACGAGTCTGTCGACAAGAATGACGAGTCTTCTTCCGGCACGCAAGAGCAGACCAACGAAGTTTCCAAAGATGTCAACGCTGGAAAGAAGCACATACCTTTCGTGGAAGGCCTTACCGACTCGGTGGAGACGGTCACCGACGAGAACTTCAATGTCTCCGAAAAGGCCTCTTTCTCCTTTCAGATACAGGCTAAGACAGACCTTCCGGACTTCAAGATATATGTCGGAAACCCAGATGAGTGGGGCGTTCTGGATCCTGTAGATGCTGACCAGACTCTGGACGATACAGGAGAGCTGGACGAGTATACGGAAGAGCCGTTCTTCGCAGAAGACATGGACCTCAACGAGATCGTTTCTTACGAGAGTCCGGAGATAAAGAGGGAGACAGAAGAGAACGCCGCCAAGGTCAACAGCCTTCCGAGAGGCGAGACCTATGGCGGATACGTCAAAGGAAAGCATGTTCTTGATATGCTTCCTGGAACGTTCCTGAACAACGACAAGGTGGCACTATCGTGCTGTCAGATAGATAAGAAGCCGGTCAACGTGGCCATTGCCGACGCATATCTGGACATGAAGGAAGCCATGGCTAACGCAGGAATAGTAGGCTTGGCGATAAGCTCTGCGTTCAGGCCTGCGTTCGGCAAAGGCATAAGCACGAAAAGTGAAAGTGGAGTCAAAGTGAGTGCCCAGTCGCAGGAGGAGGTCTGGGTGGACAATTGCGGCGCGAAATATCCAAACGGAAAATGCGGAACTGAAACTGCGGCACCTGGAGGATCTAAGCATGGAAGCGGAATAGCGCTGGATTTGAATACAGGAACCAAGTACGGAAACAAGAAAAAGTTTGGAGAACTTAACAAGGAGATGTATACATGGTTGTGCAAGAACAGCTGGAAATATGGATTCATAAGAGCGGTCCCGAGCGAAGAGTGGCATTTCGAGTATTGGCCGGATAAGGCCAAAAATGGACCTTATGCCAAGGTCGCCTCTCAAGGATTCCACGCGGAGCTCGGCCTGAAAGGAATGAAATTGAACAAAGATACGGGCGAATGGGGATAGCCCATCCATCAGGCCTTTTGTCCCGCGGATATGGTGGACTTGTCGGGCTTTGTTATCGTGAAGACGACTCTTCGGTTCTTGGCTTTCCCTGCGGCGGTCTTGTTTTCTGCTATAGGCTTCGATTCCCCATATCC
>Ga0172372_10007497_pt1 | contig 14634 bp, 14 predicted proteins | sample LakKiv5m_2_FD_114544 | JGI IMG/M metagenome (GOLD analysis project Ga0172372, IMG submission 114544) | Freshwater microbial communities from Kabuno Bay, South-Kivu, Congo - kab_092012_9.5m | ecosystem: Environmental > Aquatic > Freshwater > Lake | place: Democratic Republic of the Congo...
CATGCCGGTGAGGAGGGCCATGACCCACACTGGGAACCACTCATGATCGCAAGCCTGGGCATGAAAGAGGAGAGACTGAATCTCACCGAGGGTGAGAATTTCCGGAAGTTCTCCTTCTTTCTCGGTTCCCACATCGATCCCGTAAACGGGACTGTGAGTGACTCCGAGAATGAATTTTTCTTCGATGCCCCAGTTGAAGACGACATTAATCGTGTTCTTCAGTTTCTTCAGAAACTGAACTTTCTTTCCTTCTCTCTCGGCTGCCCGGAGAATTTCTCGGCCATCGCCGCGGTTGAATTCCGTAGGAAGCCGCTTGAGCCAGGGTTTCGTCCAGTTTCGAAGCAAGGCCGCATGGTCAATGATCGTGGTGATTGCATATTCAGAGGAGGGATGACTCCGCTTCTCTTCCTCCCAGCGATCAATGATGTTTTCCCAGGTAGCACCCTGAGTTTCGAGACGTTCCAATTTTTTAGCTAGCTCGATGATCAGCTTTCGTTCTTCCACTTCAGCTTTGGCTTTTGATTTGAAGCCGATGAGAAGTTTTTGAACGCGAATGGTGGGATCCGCCTTGCTTCGAAGATTGATGTAAATCTTCCACAAGGTTTCACCGTCTTTTTCATAACTAGATACTGCCATACTTGGCTCCTTTCATGAGGGAGCTTTCCAGTAGGCGATCGAGTTCCGCCTTCTTGAAGTACAGTCTGCGGCCCCATTTGTAGGCTTTGAGTTGCCCCCTGCATACAAGTACGCGGAGTGCGCCGACTGTTTTCCGAAGGTAATTCGCAGCGTCCTTCGAGTTTAACCAAACCAAGTTTTCAAAGAGCGGTTCTTTTTCCGAAAACATACCATCCCCCTACAATGCGAACGAGTGAAAATTGGGAGTTGAACCCCAAAAAAATAGGCACTTACAGGCTGCGCGAAGTCGGGCCTTATGACGGGTTTTCTGCGGATATTTCGCCGCTGAGTCGCTTCCCGAGGTATTCGTCCTTCGAGATGTGCCCGTGTTTTGCGATATGGGAGCGGTAGTCCCGCTCCAGCCGATCCGCATTCGAGAGCGTGCGCTCTTTGAGCGTTTCGACGTGATCTGGGGTGACGAGGCTTAATGCGAGGCTCAGGTAGTCCTCGGTCCTCACTCGTCGTCCGAAATCCTTCTTGTTGATGCGCTCAAGATCGGACTGGATCTGTTTCCTGAGTTCTTTGCGAACCCGAATCGAAGCGTATTGCGGCTTCTTTTGGCTACCTTTTGGTCTCTTCTCGGTCTGTGTTTCCATACGTTACTCCTCCTCATGCGGCGTTACGGAGAGCAACGGGGGTGCCAATAATGAAACAAGCTAAGTGTTTGAAAAGACGAAGCCGAAGTTCTGTGGAAGCTAATTGAGTCTCAAAAATGAGTAGGTGCAGTCTCAAAAGTGAGATTTTGATTTTAGAATTCTCTTCGTGGATTGAACGGAGTCGACGGACGGAGTTGAAAGCGCCGGTGTAGTTTCAAGCGTCTGTTATGGGGTGCAGATGCTTGGGGAACCGGATGAGTGACGTTTTAACGTTAGTCTTTATAGGACGAAGACTGCCTTGTTGGGTGAGCTATCAGCCGAGTCTTTTGTCGTGCTTTCAAAGTCGCTGTCGCTGGTAATCAGAAGCGAGAAATTGCTCTTCAAGAAGAGGTTTACAATCATCGCGTCTGGTCCGCGCATTCCGTGTCTGCCCATGATTTGAACCATGTCATTCCAGAGTAGTGGCGCATGGAAGAATTCCGAAGTGGCGCCTTCAGTGATTTCGACGAAGTTGAGGCCAAGTTCTTCCTCTAGCACTTTCCACTCCGATACGAGCACTGGCCCGGTATATTTTGCGCAGAAGGACTTCCAGGTTGTACCCTGTGAATAGGATGAGATGAGTCTTCTGAGTTTCTTAATGTGCGCCTCGCTGATCTTGTAGGACTCATTGTTGCGAATCGCAGCGGTGTTATTGTCGCGAATATTTTTGAGAAGGTTGAAGAGCTCGGTGTTGGTTGAAGTCCGCTCAAGTTGTTCAAACAGTTCAACACAGCCACCTGTGAGCTGCTTCCGCAGAAGGAGGTCAATAAACTCCATGCGGCTAATCACGTTTGCAAAAATGGGGATAGAATTCTCGGCGAGCAATTCGTGGACCTCGACGGACTTGTCAAAGATCCGGTCATCGTCAAAAGACGCCCCATAGAGAAAGCCGGTATCAGCGAGACAGCCCAGGGTGCAGTCCGTTTTTCTTAGGTATGCGTTCAGGTCTTGGGTGGTTCGCAGTATCTGCATCAAATCTCCAATTCGCGATCGGGCGGGAGCGAGGAAGCGGCTCTGTCTCTGTCTTTGCGTTCTTTTTGGTTGATGGCGTCGACCAGATCCTTGGGGGGCTTCTGTTTTCTCAGATCCTTGAGCTTCTGAGCCCATTTGCGGGCAGCGCCTTTTTTCGGGAGATTCACGTTCTTTGTGTTCATAAGATTTCTCCAGTCTTTAGGTGGTTATAACCCCTCTATGGCTCCCGTCTAAGTACCTGGTTTTACGTTATTTTTACCACCCAATCTCCTCACAGTCCCTGAAAAACCGACCACTCGGGCCGCCATCGGGGAGTGATGCCGCCCAGACAATGGGAACGGCAGCTTCATCCGGGGTGCGTTCGGCGTCTTCGCCGCCCATATCAGTCTGGACCCAGCCCGGGCAAACGGAGTTGACCAAGATATTGGTGCCGGAGAGCTCATCCGCGAGGATGCGCGTGAGCGCGTTGAGTGCCACCTTGGAGAGCCGATACCCTGGCCAGCCGCCGTTCATGTCTTCAAGCTGTCCCATGCCACTGGAGAGGTTCACGATGCGGCCATAGTTGTGTGCCCGCATCAGCGGTACAAACTTCTGGCAAAGCCTGAGCGCGCCGAAGGTGTTGGTCTCAAGCGAAGCCCGAATCACATCGAGACTTGCGTTGAATACCGATGCGCCCTCAGCGTCGGGTGGATGCCGCGGAGGATCGAGCAACACGCCGGCATTGTTCACCAGGACATCCAGTCGCCCGAATTGATTTGATATCATCCCAAACGCTTGTGTGACTTCCTCATCGGAAGTTACATCGAGCTTCAGGGGGAATGCATTCAGTCCCTCCGTCTGCAAACGTGCGCAGGCTGCTTGGGCCTTCTCAAGGGTTCGGGCTGCAAGGATGACTTTGAATCCATCCTTTGCAAGTTTGCGACAAACGGCAAGACCGATTCCCTTGTTTCCACCTGTGACTAACGCGACTTGATTAGCGGGTTTCATGCGAGGCTTTCCTTTGGAAACATCTTCACTCCTTGAGCAGCAGCGGAAGATCTGAGCTTCTGATCGAATACGATTTTCCCTGAGACCAAAACAGCTTTCTGCTGGAGGTTCTCTTGAATAATGAGGTCGAGGCCGTTTCGGTGCCCGCCGAAGTCATAGTCAATCAGGTAAAGGTCATGCTGTGCGTCTTGGGTTCGCGCTAAGAATTCACCTTCTGATTGAACGAGATCGATGCGAAGCCCGGGCAGGTTAAGCATGAGCTTCTGGGCGATGGTGCTATCATCATCGAGCGCGAGAACTGAATGAGCGCGAGTGCGCGTGACGTCCTCGAACCAGATAGGAGTCGCGACCGTGGGAATCATGAGTGTGATCAAGGCCCCATTGGGAAAGCTCTGTACCGTAAGCTTTCCGCCAGCCGCTTCGATAAGGCTCTTGGCGTTCAAGAACCCGAGTCCGTTCCCCTTAGTCTTAGTGGTGGTGGGGTTTCCGGCGAGAAGCTTTTTGAGAACTTCTGGAGAGAAGCCGGTTCCGTAGTCTCGGAACTTCACCTCGATGCACTCGCCATTCATGGAAGCGTCGATCAAGACTTTCTTTTTACCGTGCGCGGCAGCCTCGACGGCATTTGCGAGGAGGTTCGAAAAAACCCGACAGAGTTCCGAGAAGGAGAGGGGAGAGAATGTTGTATAGGTTTGCTTTGAGATGGTTTCGATGAACTCAACACCTTGAGCGGCGGCCTTTGATTTCTCCTCGTCTAAGATTGCTTTCAAGGCGCCCCCGACCATGCTGGAAGGCGTTTCGAGCGGGAGCACGACTTTGGCCGGGACTTCTACCTGATAAACTGTGTGCTGCAGCGAGTACTCTTTGAGGTTGCTATCTACGATAGCCCGGATGCGCCCGAGAACCCGGCGCATGGAGTCCTTGGTTTCGGCTGGCACTTCTTTGAGATCAGTTTCGATCATCATCCCGAGTGTCCCGAGAGGTGATTTGAGGTCGTGGAGAATTCGCTGAGAAAGATCCGCCACCATCGCTTCAGTTTTTAGGCGATGCGCTTCATGGGTGGCGCGGTCGCGCTCGTCGAGAAGTTTTCTTAATTTCTCTTCGATCTTTTGGAGTTCAATCGGCCAGGTTTCGGAGTCGTCTTTCTTGCGACCAGACTCCAGGAGGCTGTTGATGGGTTTGAGTAGGTGGCGTTGGATTGCCGACCATTGCAGAATAATTCCTCCGAGGAGAAGTCCGACCACGGTGAGGGTGGCGACTAACAAAGTGGTATACGGAATGGCCTCCGAGATGAGGGAGCGGTCTCGGGCGACGAGGACGAAACGTGGGTGAGGCTGATTTGGGATCTGGGAAGTCACCCAGAAGTCTTCGGCTGAGGACGTACACTCCGGGTTGGCGGCGCCCGCCTGACAGTCGACCCCTGGGGGCAAAAGTACGATCTTATCGACGTTCAGCTCTTGTTTGAGCGCCTCGATCACCGGTTGGATGGTGCCTCGTTCCCCCACAATCAGTTCACCTGCCATCCTACGGGCAATAATCGTGGATTTTGCGCGAAGGTTATCGATCGCGCGTGATCGTTGGTTCGAGTGTTCAAGCCAAATCATGGCGAGGAGGCCGATAAGGGAGGCACCCAAGGCCGATGCTCCAAGAATCACCCAGCTGCGGAAGAGACGGCTGCTCACCGAGTTTTTAAGGTGTTTGTGCAGTCTCATGGCTTTTTCCCCTGAGAAACTTTTAGGGGTGACTCTTTCAGATAAGTGATCCGTGCCTGGGCGAGTTGATAAATGCTGACTCCCCAGGGGGCCGAAAAGAACTTGCGTCCGGAAGTGGAGAAAACCTGTGAGAACGCTTGCGCCGACTTTGGCTTGTGTTGGCACAGGAGATCAGTCGTTCCTTGCAGGATGCGAAGGATGGCCATTCCCGGGCCGCTCTTAGGGGAGAATTCTCCCTTCTGACCTTCGAGGAAAGAGGCCTTACCGATCGCAAATTTTTGCAGGCCTTGCTCCACGGGTGGGAACCCCCGCACCGTGAAGCCCTTCGCAGTGCTCAGTGAGGGGTTTCGATCCACAAAGCCGAACTGTCCATCGCCCCAACCGTCGCCGCCGAGGAATGTGGTACTCGGGAGCCTATCCTGAATGGCGGCCATGATCTGGGTGGACACCTTGGAGTAGTTCGGGAGTACGACATAGGTAGGCTTTAGGCTGAGCGCGGCGGCTACGACGGGTTCGGTATCTGGGGTTTCAGTGATCACCGGAATCTCTTGCAGCTTTTCGAGGCCGCGCTTTTTCGCAGCTTCATCGAAAAGACGGCTGAAGTCTTTGCAATAGAGGCAGTCTTCACTGACCACGGTGAGATAGGTCGCAGCGGTTTTCGCCTGATGCTCGGTTTTCGCGAACTGAGCGAGTGCCTCCGCGAGCACCGGATTCGAGGCGTAGACTGAAAGGTGAAGAGGCCCGAGTTTCTCAATTTCGGACGCGCCGGCCATGAGGCTCACACTCGGAGTGGTTTCTGCTCCTTTGGCGACCAAGATATAGTGATCACTCCGGCGTGGCCCGACGATCATCCAGGAGCCCGCCTGCTGCGACACACTCGCTTTCTCTGTGGCCTGCAGCGTATCCGAAGCGTTGTAAAAACTCGTGTGAGGTTCAAGTCGGTAGCCGCAGGTTCGCAAGCGCGTTGCGGTAAGTCTTACCCCTTGGGCTACCGAGGACTCGAATTGTTTTCTGAATTCCTCAGAAGACGTCGTGTCGCGTGGGGCAAGAGCTTCGAGAAAGTCAAGACGTACAGGCGTCAGCGGTCGCGCGTAGGAGGTCGGTGATATCGCAAGTGCAAGAGGAATTACGAGTAGGTGAGTTTTCATGATTTCACCCGCTTCCATCGCAGGATGCCCCGGCCGAAAGATTCCTGAGGTGTGGCAAGCTCCAATTCGTCGCCGCTCAATGTGGCGTAGCGGAGCATCTCTTTTCCGATGCGCGCAGGATTCGAGGCTTGGGTGACTTGGTGGCGGATGAGGTTTGGCTCCGAACCAGCGTTCACTAGATAGGTGCCGGAGTAAAAGAGAATCGAATCAAAAAGGTTCTCTGACTCCGTTTGCTCTGGATCGTGCTCAACGGCCTTGTTGATGCTGACACTCATGTGACCGCTAGGGGCGTAGATCAGGAGCCCATGGGCGGCGTTGCCCCAAGGCTTCTTGATGCCTTCGAGGTTTTCGATCTCAAAACTCAGGAGTGTCCAGGTGCCGTGCAGGATTTCAGGCTTCATGGCGGGAACCCTCTTGGGTGGAAGCGGCCGCGAGTTGGGTTCGGAGGCCTGCCGTCACCTGTTCTTTTTGAGTGAGTCCGAGTTCTGCAACCCGGCGAAACAAGGTGGCTCGGCTGATGCCCAGCTGGCGCGCTGCTTCGGTGAGATTACTTTTGAAAAGAATCAGGGTCGCGCGAAGGTATTCGCGCTCTGAATGCTCGAGATATGCTTGATAGCCGAGAGGTGATATATCTGTGATGAGTCTCGGAACTCCTGGAAGTCCGCCTTTCGATCCGGTGGGTTGAGGCGTGAGCTGAATGTCGCTCTTTTCGATGACGAAAGCAGCACGTCTCTTGGCGTTAATAACGGCACGTTCGACGACGTTTCGGAGTTCACGGATATTGCCGTGCCACAGCTGACGCTGCAAATACCGCACGGCTTCCGGTGTGGTCTTGAAACGAGAGTCGGCAATTTTCGGTAAGAAGAAGTCCACGAGGCTGGGAATATCTTCGAGTCGTTCCCTGAGTGGCGCGGTTTGTATCGGGAAGACGGCAAGGCGATAATAGAGGTCCTCGCGAAACTCACCCTTACTGACCAACTCTTCAAGGGGGCGATTGGTAGCGGCGATGATGCGGACTCTTACGCGATGAACGGTGTTATCACCTACGGGACAGAATTCGCCCTCTTGAAGTATGCGCAGCAGTTTGATCTGCGTGCTCAAGGGAAGTTCGGCTACTTCGTCGAGAAAAATATCACCGCCATCTGCCAACTTGAACTTTCCGACCTTGGCTTGGTTAGCGCCCGTGAAGGCGCCGCGGGCGTGACCGAAGAGTTCGCTTTCAACGAGATTTTCAGGGATTGCACCGCAATTGAGCGTTTCAAACGGACGCGATCCGCTTTGGTCTTCGATCGCGTGCAAGCGTTGGGCAATGAGTTCTTTTCCAGTGCCGCTTTCACCCGTGATGAGGACCGTGGTGTGCGTGCCTTTCAAACTTTGAACGGTGGTTCGAAGGTCGACCGTGGCGGGCGAGTGTCCCACGATTTCGTAGCGAAACGAGTCCTTGAGTCTTTCGATGAGCGACGCTGAACGAATCTCTAGCAGCGCGCGACTGAGTGCCATCGGAATGCGCACCAGCAAATCAGGAACGATATTCTCGGACTTGTAGAGATAATCGCTCGCGCCCGCTTCGAGGCACTTCTGTACAAGGTTGAAATTGTTATCACCGGTGAGCACGATCACGACGGTCTGCTGTGAAAGCGACTTGATCTCAGGAATGATGCTGAGTCCGTCCCCGTCGGGGAGGTTCTTGTCGAGCAACACGACGTCAAAGCGTTTGGGCTTTGATTGAAGCAACGCCCTTGCCTCGGCCAGACTCGAGGCCTGGGAGATGTCGTTGTAGACTCCGAGGAGTTTTCCGACCTGCTCGCGGAAGTCGGGATCATCTTCGATCAGAAGGATTTCGAGCCTCTGATGTCCTCTACCTGTTAACTTCATTTTTGATACTCCAAATCTCAGATTTGAGACTGCTGAATCTCAGATTTGAGACGCGGATATCAGTGGTGATACAGGAAGTCTAGTGGTTTTGTGGGGTTAGCGGGGAGGCGAAGAATTGATGAAGTTCAATAAATCCCGGAGGCGGAAAAAGGTACCCAAATTTAAGGCCTCTTAAGCTCTTCGTCAGCCTTCTCTAGGGTCGTTTAGACCTGATCTCCGGTCCGATATTGATCTCACTTTTGATACTTCGAATCTCAGTTCTGAGACTCTCGCTATTCTCTCCAAAAATCCCCCACCATAATATCAGCTAGTTAGCGCGTTTTTGCGCTGGCACCCCCATTGCTCATACGCCCCACCGCTGGCTCAGCCAGTTCAAATCTGAACCAACGGTGAGGTGCATATGTTTAAGCGATGGAATGAGAAGTTGAAGCAATGGGTGGGCGGTATCGGGACGTCCGTGAAGGATCGTCTCAGGGCCTGGGGAAATGAGGGCTGGGATCGCCCGCTCCCTTACGAGTTTCGGAATCATGGATTCCCCGAACTGACTCCGCTTGAGGAGGCTTGGATTCGGACCGGTCAATGGAACCCCCGGTGGTGAGGAGATGCGACCCATGAAACGCGATCTCACTTACTTGGCGGCGGGTTTAACGGTGCTGGTTGAAGAGGACCCGAGCATTCGGAAGAGCTGGGCGGATTTCTTCGAAAAGTGCGGGATGAAGCTTCTCACTTTTGATTCGGCAGAGGCGTTCATCTCGGGCTTTCGCCCGAATGGCGAGCCGGTCGAGTTCTTCTTCGATCAGGACTTTGGTTCAAAAAGAGGCGTTGGGCTGCGGCTCGCCTCCTACGTGCAAACCTGGCCCGGTAGGACGGGGACTTCCCTCGTGACTTCGTATCTGCCGGAGATGTTCGAACGAGAAATGCAGGAGGGGTTGATCGACTCTGTCTTCCCGAAATTTCCGTCGGAGATCTTTGGCAACGACTACTTCGGCAGTCATATCCGGCGGCGTATCTCGGAAGAGGGGCTTTCCCAGTTTTTGGCCGAGTCGTTTGGGAAACTGACGGAAGCGTTTGAGGACTTCGAGCAGAAAATTGCGAAGCGAGGCCTGCTCAACGAGACCACGGAGGCCTACATCTAATGAGATTCGGGCGTCGGAACTTCGGCAAATTCGTTTGTTTGATGGGAGTCATCGCGGCGCTCGGAGGGGGCTGCACGAAAAAGTCCGCGAACGAGGCAGTCCAGAAACAGGGGGTAAGCGGCACGGTTCCCCGGGAGACGGGGCTCCCGGGGAATCCTCAAGATTACGGTCGCTCCGAGAAGAGCAGTGAGTTTGGAAAACTGGAGCTCTTCTCGATCACATCCGCAGCGTTCAACAGAAGGAAGGAGGAACTGCAAGAACACGCGATTCGGCGTCTCGAACTCACCGGAAATTTCAATACGGAGGTCTACGCTCTGGATGGGTACGAGACGCCGGGCGCGGTGATCGCGAAGCCCAGGCTCTTTCTTCGGAGTTCGGTTGCGGGGGGCCGGGTCCGTTTTCAAGAGAACAAGGACGGCCTCGTGGTCGCTGACGTCTCGGTGGCGCTAGTGGACGGAATGGTGCCGCAGCTTTTTACCGGCAGAGGCGTCCGTGCGCTGCCGGAGGAGTTTTTGGTCAAGGACCGGGAGCGGTTGCTCGGAGCAGTGGAGCGAGCTTTGCGGCAGAAACCCGTTTTCATCTCGAATGTTCGTTGTCCCGAAGAAATGAGGCTTCGTGCGGATGGCGTAGGTATTTTTCCGGTCACCTTTAAAACCAAGCTCAAGAGCTGTCCGATCAATACATTTTTTCCGGCGGAAATAGCGTTCAAGAAAGAGGAATGGGAGAGCCTTCTGCTGGCGTTCGCGGCAGGTGGCGCGGTTGAGGTCGAAACAAAGCTCAATCTCACGCTTCCGCTAGCCCTGGACTATGCCAAGTTCACAATCAAGCGTCCGCCGATCACGAAGGCACTGCGCGATCTTCTGCGGGAAGCCAAGGAGCCCTTCACGGCCGAGCAGGTTGCCGACACCGGAAGGAACCTGCTCGACCTGATTCAGAAATCTTTCGACATCTGTATCCCCCACGAGCTTTTTACGTCTCTGTTGGACGAGATTGTGCGGGACCACTTCAGGATGAGGGTGCAGCCCGACTGTCCGAATGGTCTCGGGGTGTGCTTCTCGTGGAACTCGGATTTTAGCGGAAACTTCGGGGAATATACGCTCAGTACGCGGCGAGAGGAGTATTTTGGTCGCCCGCTGCTGCTCGACAGCACCGCGCCGGTGAATGACTACCTGGCCGACCGTCAGGAGTTCATGCTCCGCGGATTGCCTGATAGTCCGCTCTCTCCGCCGCAGGAAAGCGAAGTCAGCCAACTCTTTCGAACGATCCGTGAGGGTGAGATCGCGGAGTTCAAGATCAAGCATTTGCAGCTTGGGGAGATTAGCTTCGAAGAGCCGAAGATCGAGCGCCTCTCCAATAAAGTCTGTGTCGCGCCCTATGCGCTTTGCATGGAAGGTCGCTGGACTTGCAGCAATCCGAACTCCGAGGATTACAATTGCCGGAACGTCTGCACGGGGGGCCATGAGCGGCGCTGTAAGCGCGGCTATATCTGTGTCGGTTGTGTGGAATGGGAAGAGGTGTGCCGCGGGTGGAGCAGTGTCTGTGATCGGCGTCGAGTTTGTGATCGCCTCGCAACGCCAGCATTGCCGGCGCTACCTTATCGTACCGATCGAACGGCGCCGACGGCACCGGACTTCTCCTGGGAGTGTGGGCGGTATGCCCAGAATCAGTGTGACCCAGATAAAATAGAAGACCATTGGCAACGCGTCACTACCTGGTCCCTGCCCTCTGCGAACCCCAGGTTACGGGAAACCGATTGGAAGTCTGATTACTGGTCGCGGGTGCTTTCTGGGGTCAGCGTTAAGTTCTCCTACGCCACCGGGAACGGTTCAGAGACCACCGTATGTCCGCTCTCCGCTCTGGAACCGAGAGTAGTCGGTGAGGATCGGATCATCGTCTTCTTCCGAAACACGGCGAAGTGTTCGCCATTCAACGAGCACAATCGAAAGCCCGGATATGGACCTTCTCTCAGTCTGATTAATCAGATCACTTTTCCGTCGGAGTTTCAGTGTGGGGCGATGACGGAGAATTGGGAAGGCAAGCGCCGGTACCTCTGTCGGTTGCAGGATGGGAGCGAAGTCAATCTCGACACGACCGTGGCGGAGGATGAGCAGCGCCTGCGGCGTGGAGAAAAAATTGGAATTCAGAAGCCTTACTACCCCCGGGTGGAGCTGCAGGGAACGCTCCGGATGGTGGGTTCATATTTCGAGAGTCGAGGGGAGCGTCAATGAGAACAGAGTGGAAAACAGCCTTTCTTGCGGCAGGTATTGCGGTGATGTCCGCGGGCTGCGGATTCAGTAAAACGGATGCGAATGGGAGCGGGGAAGCAGTGGCGGGAAATTCCAATCCTGGGAGCCTGTCTTCGCTGCAGATCGGGCCGGAGGATTGGACGATCGAGGAGGGCGCGCGGGGGAAAGCCCAAGCCATCGTAAAGACCGTTAAGCCAGAGAAAATGGCCGTAGTGCGAAAATACTTTCGTGTTCCGCGCTTGAGTGCGGTGACCGTACCCGAGAGTAACGGCTTCGAGCTTTATGATGTGCGCGGGTATTCAGAACTTGAGAGCGCGGTCTACATTCGTCCGAAGGTCTATATCAATACGGGGAACGGTCAGGGACAGGTTTTAGGATATCGGACTGGGAAGAAGGATCCTCTGGGCCGAGATCTGATTGAGATCTCGATTCCGGTCGCGCTCGTGAACGGCCTCGTGCCGAACATCCCGACGATCGGGGGAGTCCAGAATGGGCCAGGTGCGGCAGTCACTTTGCCGTCGAAGTACCAGATCCCGGATGTGAACGCCTTGAGGTCACGACTGGCGAGTAAAGAGCTCGCGACGTTACCGGTTTGCCCGAAGCTCTTTCGCATGACCTTTGAGGGGCGCGAATATTGGGCGCGCTCACCGTTCGATCATTTGTCGAACTGCCCTGTGAACCAGTTCTTTCGGATCGCTTTTCAGGCTCCTGCCGATGAAATGCGCGGACTGCTGGAGACCGCGGCAGTCAGGGATGAAGCGGTGAGTCTCATTACCAGCCTTGCCGTGGTCTTTGACGTCCCTCGACAGATTGTCGACGTCAGCTTCAAACCCCAAGACTTCAGGACGGCCTTACCGCTTGCGCTGGCGAAAATTCCGGTCGCGGGAAAGGACCGGCAAGGAGCGGACGGCTACATGGTGCAGGACCTCGAAGAAGCAGTCACCGAGACCTTGTTCGATCTGGCGAAGGAGGCGGGGTTGGAACCTCGTTACAGCAGCGCCCTCGTAGCAACGATCAATCCCCTGATTGCGAACTATTTCGGTGCACCTTATGCCTGCGAGGCGGGCGGGACCTGTCGCTCGCTCCTTCGGTATCATCTGCAGCGAATGCCCGTGCGCTATACTTGGATGGCGACCGAAGAGTTGGCGGCGAGCCTTGAGACCGAGAGTGTTACGGCGCTGGGCGCGGTTGCGAATTCAAGTGAGTTCCTCGCCAAACCCGCGCGAGAGCAACTGGAGATGGTGCGGAGGCCGCAATACTTTCGAGGGCGTGCGCTCTCCGACATCATCCAAGAGTGCCGCGAATTGGCAGCGGCGGGCTTTGCGTTTGTCCCGGAGAACACGGACGCGGGTCGAGCATACTTCAGATCTTACTGCGTGACGTTGGTGGCAAACGGGGTCTCTGATGAGGGCGATTCGAACCAGTCAGATGGCTATTATCCCCTGGGTAGCAATACGGTCGTCTATCCTGGTGCTTGGCTCAAGATCGACATTGACGACATCTCTGAGTTCACGACCGCCAAGACTCGGACGCTTCCTGATGGTCGAGTGGTCGTCGAATCCGAGGTCGTTGATATCCTTGCGGCGGACCCGAATGCCAAGCGGACCCAGTGTCTTGATGGAAACGCGGTAGCTTGCACGGAGTATCAGATAAAGTCGATTCCGGTTCGCTCTTCGAGCGGTGACCCGCTGTATTCTAACGAACCTTGCCGCAAAGGCGAATCCGGCTGCGATTGTACCCGCGCGACGAATGCGGAGGGTGCTCCCGGGGAGGAGGTGTGCGTCCGGAGACAGTACCTCTTTCAGGACGTGATGGACTACTCCTGCGACGTGGCGGATCAGTTCGAGTTCTGCCCGTATTGGCGAAACCAAGAGGAGGTCGTTGACTACAAGGTTGAGTGGCAGTGTGAGAACGTCAAGGTCGAGGATAAGACCACGTTTCTCTGTATTGGCGGCTGCCATGAGCGGTACGAAATACAGTGCAAGGAGAAGTCGCGAGAGCCCGTCAAAGCGATCCGGCAGAAACTAAACTGCATTGAAGACGACCCGCTCGGGAGCGCGAGTCGCGAGCGGATGTGCCGGGCCCCGAAATACAAGTGTAAACGCTGGGCGACCTCCTGCACTCGCTACAGTGTCAACGAAGTCTTCAACATTGTTCACGAGGACATCGCCGCGAAATGGCGTCCTTTTGCGATCCAAAAAGGGGAGTACCCCAAGCGTTTCGAGGAAGACATCTCTCTCAAGTTCGTCTCGCCCGGTCGGGTAGTGAGCGGCTGTCGGTTGAATCGTTTTGCGCGAGAGTTCCGTGGCAACTCGGTCTACATCAAAATGCCTTCTGAGAAGAATGAGGGTCTGCAGCCCTGCGAACAGCCGCTCTGGGACGAGCACAACACGCAGCCTCTCTATCTGCCCAAAGTCTATGTGAAGAACGCGATCTCCTATCCCGAGCGGCGTCTCTGTGGGCGGACGGAGTACTCTTTCACGACTAAAGAAGTGCCGATGACCGATGGCGCTGGCCTTGTACCGCCACAGTTCTCGTTCAAAACCGAGAGTCGGATCGGTCCGATTCGCGAGGCTTGTCGGGCCGAGACTGCCTTTCAAATCGGTTCGGATCTTTGGTTCACGGAGTACCCAGCGGTTCGCTTCTCGGGACGCGTCTCCGTACTCGGTCGTGTTTTAGAGAGTATTGTGACGGAGGCCAAGCCATGAAGAAGCGTGAGTCAATCTTGCGTGGGCTGGGGGCTACTCTTGGGGTCATTGCTGCGACCCTAAAGGCGGGCGAAGCGAAAGAAGTAAAAGCACCTCCGCGAAAGCAGGGAAATCAGGAGGTGGCCCCGCAATTAGGGGAAGCTGACGTGCTTGGGCACTTTCGGCTGGGTTACGTGGATTGCCTTCCTTACATCGGCCCTGAGCAGCTGCTCTTGCTTGATTCGGAGGGTGTGATCGAGTGCTTCCAGGAGGAGGTCATTCCGGGCCTGGGCAGTTCTGAGAATCGATCCTTTAAGCGCCGAGAGTTCGGAAGGCTTAAGTCGGGGTCCCTGTTGAAGGGTGAATTGCGGCCCGCCTCTGATTTTCAGTCGAGAGCATTCGAAAGTACGTCCGTGTTGGCCGCTAAAATCCAACTGGTGAACATGCCGGGGGGACCCGGGGTCTGGTTTGCGATGCGTTCCGAGGCCAACGGTAAGGTTTTAATTTGGGATGAGATTTATGTTCGCGCGACCGGGGAGCTCTTCCAGGGGGTCCAGGTATGAG
>Ga0172372_10007499_pt1 | contig 14632 bp, 12 predicted proteins | sample LakKiv5m_2_FD_114544 | JGI IMG/M metagenome (GOLD analysis project Ga0172372, IMG submission 114544) | Freshwater microbial communities from Kabuno Bay, South-Kivu, Congo - kab_092012_9.5m | ecosystem: Environmental > Aquatic > Freshwater > Lake | place: Democratic Republic of the Congo...
GCATCGCCCGCGATCTGCGGCCGGCTGAACCGCCGCCCGCCACCGCCCCGGCCCGCTGAGCCCGCGCCGCGCCCCGACGCCGACCATGCCTTACTGTCCCTCGCGCTTCCAATCGATCCGCCGGCGCACCCTCGAGGTGCGGGCCGGCGAGGTGGGCATGGGCGGCGACAACCCGATCCGCATCCAGTCGATGACGACCAGCGACACGCAGGACGTCACCGCCACGGTGCGGCAGGCGATCGCCCTCGCGGAGGTCGGCTGCGAAATCGTGCGCGTCACCGCTCCCAACGTAGCCGCCGCCCGCTGCCTGCGCGAGATCCGCGCCGAATTCTCGCGGGCCGGCTTCAGCCGCGTGCCGCTCGTGGCCGACATTCACTTCCTCCCGCAGGCCGCGATGGAGGCCGTCGAGCACGTCGAGAAGGTCCGCGTCAATCCCGGCAACTACGCCGACAAGAAGCGCTTCGCAGTGCGGGAGTATTCCGACGCCGACTACCAGCGCGAGTTGGAGCGCCTGCACGAATCGTTCAGTCCCCTCGTGCTGCGCGCGAAGGCGCTCGGTCGCTGCCTCCGCATCGGCACCAACCACGGCTCGCTCTCCGACCGCATCATGAACCGGTACGGCGACACGCCGCTCGGGATGGTCGAGAGCGCGCTGGAATTCCTGCGCATCGCTGAGTCGCACCAGTTCCGGCAGCTCGTGCTGTCGATGAAGTCCTCCAACCCGAAGGTCATGATCCAGGCCTACCGGCTCCTCGTCGAGCGGATGGACGCGGAGGACATGCACTACCCGCTGCACCTTGGGGTGACGGAGGCGGGTGACGGCGAGGATGGGCGCATCAAGAGCGCGATCGGGATCGGCTCGCTCCTGCTCGACGGTCTCGGCGACACGATCCGCGTCTCGCTCACCGAGGATTCGGTCTACGAGATCCCGGTGGCCCAGGCGATCGCGGCGCGCGCCCATTCCCGCTGGGCCGCCGCCGCACGCGCGGAGACGGAGCGCACGGACCGCATCGACCCGCACCGCTTCACGCGCCGCCCCAGTACGCCGGTGGACGTCGCGCCCGGGCTCCCCGCGGGGGGCGCGGAGGTGCCGCGCGTGCTCGTGCGGACCACTCCTGCGCAATGGCCCACCCTCGCCGCCGCGGCGGCGGGCCCGCTCCTTGCCGACACGCCGATCGAAGGCGCCGTCGTGCGGGTCAACTCGGCCGAAGAGCTGGCGCGCCTGCGCGCGTGGCGCAGCCAGCCCGCCACGCGTGGCCCGGCGCTGCTCGCGGTCGAGTGCGCCCCGGGCCTCGGCGCGGACGCGCTCGCGTCGCTGGCCGCGGATCCCACCGCCGCGCCGCTGGGGTTCGTGCATGCCTGCTCCGCGGAGGCGGAGGACGCCTTCGCGGATCTCGCCGCGCTCGCCGCGCGGCACGGGCACCTCGTCGCCGTCGCCGTGGCCCCGTCCGACGTCCCCCTGCTCGCGCGCCTCGGCTCGCGCACGCCGTCCCTCCGCCTCGTCGTCACGCTGGCCGACGCCGCGATCCCGTCCGCGCCCGGCCACGCGGTCGGCGCCTATCGCGCGCTCGCGGAGGCGCTCGGCCGCGCCGGGCTCGCCGCGCCGCTGTGGATCCGCAGTTCCGCGCCGGCCGCGCTCGTGCCGGACTCCTCGTTCCTCGGGCGCCTGCTTGAGGCGGCGATGCTCGCCGGCACGCTGCTCGCGGACGGACTCGGCGATCTCCTGAGCGTCGAGACGGAGACCGATCCCGGGCGCGCGGCGAAGCTGACGTACAACGTGCTGCAGGGCGCCGGTGCCCGCATCTCGAAGACGGAGTTCGTCGCGTGCCCCTCGTGCGGACGCACGCTCTTCGACCTGCAGTCCACCACGCAGCGCATTCGCGCGCAGACCGGCCACCTCAAGGGCGTGAAGATCGCGATCATGGGCTGCATCGTGAACGGCCCCGGCGAGATGGCGGATGCAGATTTTGGATACGTCGGCGGCGCGCCGGGGAAGATCAACCTCTACGTCGGCCGCGCCTGCGTGCAGTACAATGTCCCGCAGGCCGAGGCGGACGCGCGCCTCATCGCGCTCATTCGCGAGCACGGCCGCTGGGTCGACCCCGCGCCGACGGCGACGTGACTCACTCCGCGCGCGCCTCCACGGCACCACGCGGGGCGTCGAGTCCAGGGCCGGTGACGACGTAACCACATTGTCACTTCAACCGCCCCGTCACCGCGGCGTCACTGGGGCGTCACCGCCGGCATGGAAAACCTCCCCCCACCCCTCGACCAGCAAAACGTGGCAACCAAAAAATCGCATAAGTTATCCGCAGCGTCCGTGTGAGTAAGTTGGGAGAAAGTTGCCCTTGAAACGGAATTTCCGTTGCCCGTTAGTCGTTGCCTTGCCCGTTTTCCCCGCCAGTCCCGGCTTCGGCCACCTGCTCTTTTCCCCCGCCGCCTCCTGCGGCGGAGAGATTTTGGCTAGTACCTCGTTAGCAACAACTAACGAAACGAACATCCCGCCCGGCACCTCGCTTGCCGCTCCGGGACGTTTTCGCGCTCGCCCTCTCGGTTGGAGCAGGAGTAGGACTTCCTTCCGCAGCCTCTACCGGCGCGGATGTGAATAAATCCGCCCCTGTTCCCTCCATGGCTCTCGCCGTCACGTCTGCATCCCTCTGGGAAACCGCGAAGAGCGACCTTCGTTCGCTCTTCCCGGACGACGTTTTCAAGCTGTGGTTTGAGTCAATCACTTGCCTTGAGGCGACGCCCGATGCGTTGGTCCTTGGGGTGCCGACGGATTTTGCGGCGATTTGGATTCACGACAACTACCTCGACCTGATCGTCCAGCGGCTTCGCCTGACGGCGGGCCGGCCGATCAGTGTCAAGCTCCGCAAGGCCGAGCCGGCGACGGCCGACGGATCGAGCCGGGTGGAGACCGCGCCGCCCGCCTCGCGGCTGCGCCCGGTGGCGCCGAAGCGGACGGGTCGGGGTGAGGAGCGCGGTGCCGGGACCCCTGGGGGCACAATCAACCCGCGCAACACGTTCGAAACGTTCGTCGTGGGCAGCAACAATCAGATGGCGCACGCGGCCTCGCTGGCCGTGGCACAGGCGCCGGCGCAGGCCTACAATCCCCTTTTCCTCTACGGCGACACCGGGCTCGGCAAGACGCACCTCATGCACGCGATCGGGCACGCCGTGCTCCGCAACAACCCGGAGGCCCGCGTCGCCTACCTCTCGACCGAGAAGTTCACCAACGAGTTCATCCAGGCCCTGCAGGAAAACGCCCTCACGCGGTTCCGCCAGCGCTACCGCAGCGTGGACGTCCTCCTGATCGACGACGTGCAGTTCCTCGCCGAGAAGGAGCGCATCCAGGAGGAGTTCTTCCACACGTTCAACGACCTGTTCGAGTCCGGGAAGCAGATCGTGCTGACCAGCGACCGGCGGGCCGCGGAAATCGCCAAGCTCGAAGCGCGCCTCGTCTCCCGCTTCGAGTGGGGACTGCCGGCCGACATCCAGGCCCCCGACTACGAGACGCGTCTCGCCATCCTGCGCACCAAGGCGAGCGTGCTCCGTTTCAACGCCCCGCCGGAAGTGCTCGCGTTCATCGCCCAGCACCTCTCGCGCAACATCCGCCGCCTCGAGGGCGCCCTCATCAAGGTGTCCAGCTACGCCGCCCTCACCGGCCGCCCCCTCGACCTCGCCACCACCGAGGAACTGCTCAAGGACGTGTTGATGGAGCAGGCCCAGCACCAGCTCACGATCGAGATGATCCAGAAGCGGGTCACCGAGCACTACCAGCTCCGCATCGGCGACATGACGAGCAAGCGCCGCCCGAACAACATCGCCATTCCCCGCCAGATCGCGATGTACCTCGCCCGCACCCTGACGAAGCACTCGCTGCAGGAGATCGGGGACCACTTCGGGGGCCGCGACCACGGGACCGTCATCCACGCCTGCAAGGCCGTGGAGAACATGATGGATCAGGACGCCTCCGTCCGCGGCAGCATCGAGTTCCTCAAGACTCAGCTGGCGCGCTGACCGCCGCCGAACACCCGCTGCCCCGCCGATCGCCGTGCGGGGTCGGTCGCCACGCGCAGGATGCGAGGATCCGCCGTCGACCGCGCCAGGGCCCGGTGGGATCCCGCGGAGGCGTGCGGTCCGATTCAGCCGCGGTCGACCCAAGGCACCTGATCGCGGATCCGGCCGCGCCGGACGTTGCATCCGGCGACTTTCTCAGCATACCTTTTTCGTCCGCCATGACGCTCTCCCCCGAACAGTCCTCCGCCGTTTCATCCTGGATCGCCGCCGGCGATAGCCTGTCCGCCGTGCAACGCAAGCTGCGCGAGCAGTTCTCCCTCTCGCTCACGTTCATGGAGGTCCGCTTCCTTGTCGATGACCTCAACCTGCAGTTGAAGGATCCGGCTCCGAAGGTGAACGCCAGCGACGTCACCCAGGCGCCCCCTGCGCCCGCGGCCACGTCCGCCGCTGGCAACCGCCGCGAAGCGCCTCCCGCCGCGGCCGGCCCTGGTCCGGGGCAGCCCGAGGACGACGCCGCGCTCGAAGAAGAGGCCCCGCCCTACGGGCAACCCAACCCCGCGGACGCCTCGCCTGAGAATGAGCTTCCCGCCGACGGCCTCGGCGTGGCGGTCGACGTGGATAAAGTGACCCTCCATCCGGGCGCGCTCGCGAGCGGCAGCGTGACCTTCAGCGATGGCGTGACGGCGAAGTGGATCATCGACAACTACGGTCGACCCGGCTTCACCGAAATCAGTCAACCCGGCTACCGCCCGAAGCCGGCGGATGCGCAGGCCTTCATGCAACAGTTGAGCGTCGAGCTGCAGAAGCGCGGATTCTAGGACCCGCCCGCCGGAGCGGAGCCAGCCAGCAACGCCCGGAAGCCGGCCTCGTCGATCACCGGCACGCCCAGCGTGCGTGCCTTGTCCAGCTTCGAACCGGCCTCCTCGCCGGCGAGCACGTACGAGGTCTTCTTGCTCACGCTGCCGCTCACCTTGCCGCCGGCGGCTTCGATGAGCGCCGTCGCCTCCTCGCGCGTCAGCGCCGGCAGCGTGCCCGTCAGCACGAACGTGCACCCCGCCAGCGCGGTGCCGGTGACGACCCGCTCCGCCGGTGCCATCGGGGCCACGCCGACCTCCCGGAGACCCTCGACGAGCGCCCGGTGCTCCGCGGTCGCGAAGAAACCGACGATCGCGCGGGCCATGGTTTCGCCGATGCCGGGTATGAGGCTGTTTCCCTTCGCGTCGATGAACTCCCCCAGCGAGGCTCCGGCCAGCGCCTCCAGGCTGCGGAACCGCGCCGCCAGATCCTTCGCCGCCGCCGCCCCGACGTGCGGAATGCCAAGACCGTGGATGAACCGCCAGAGTTCCGCCCCCTTGCTCGCCTCGATCGCCGCCAGCAGTTTGTCCGTCGACTTCTCGACGTTCTTGCCGAGGCCGAGAAGGTCTTCGCGCCGCAGGCGGTAGATGTCCGGCACGGTCCGCACCCAGCCGCGCCCCGCCAGGGTCTCCGCCATCGCCTCGCCCAGGCCTTCGATGTCGACGCACGCCTTCGAGGCGAAATGCTGCACGCGCCGGCGCACCTGCACCGGGCAGGAGGGGTTGGGGCAGCGCATCGCGACCTCGCCCTCCTGCCGCACCACCGCCGTGCCACAGGCCGGGCACTGCGTCGGAAACACGTACGGAACGCAGGACGGGCCGCGCCGCGCCAGGTTCACGCCGATCACCGCCGGGATCACTTCGCCCGCCTTCTCGACCCACACGACGTCACCCTCGCGGATGTCCTTCCGCGCGATCTCGTCGGCGTTGTGCAGGGTCGCCCGGGCAACGGTCGTGCCCGCCAGTTGCACCGGCTCCAACTCCGCCACCGGTGTCAGCACTCCGGTGCGGCCGACCTGCAACGTGATTGAAAGGAGCCGCGCCTCGGCCCGCTCGGGCGCGAACTTGTACGCGCAGGCCCAGCGGGGCGAGAGCTTCCGGGCGCGTTCACCCTCGCCGCGGAATCCCGCCTCACGCTGCTGCGCAAAGTCATTCAGCTTCACCACGGCCCCGTCCGTCGCGAACGGAAACCCCGCGCGCTCCGCATCCAGCACCCGGATCGCCGCCAGCACGTCCTCGATCCCCCGCGCCCGCGCCACCGCAGCGAGCCCCGGCAGCCCCCACCCGCGCACGGCGCGGTGCCAGTCGACCTGCGACGACACGACGTTGGCCGGACGGCACGCGCCCAGGCCGTAGAGCACCACCTCCAGCCGGCGCTCCGCCACCACCGCCGCATCCAACAGCTTGAGCGTCCCCGCCGCGAGGTTGCGGGGATTGGCGTAGCGCTCCACGCCGAGTTCGTCCTGCTCCTCGTTGATGCGGTTGAACTCCTCGAACCGGAGGTAGATCTCGCCGCGGATCTCGACAAACTCCGGAACCGGCGCCCCTCCCTCCGCGGCGTGCAGCCGGTGCGGCAGCGACCGGATCGTGCGGACGTTGGCCGTCACATCGTCCCCTTCCTCCCCGTCACCGCGCGTGATCGCCCGGACGAGCTTTCCCTGCTCGTAGATCAAGCTGATCGACGCCCCGTCGATCTTCGGCTCGATCGTGTACTCAAGGGGTTCGCGGCCGATCAGGCGCACGAGCCGCGCATCGAATTCCCGCATCTCCGCTTCGTCATAGGTGTTCTCCAGCGTGGTCATCGCCGAGGCATGCCGCGCCCGCACGAACCCCTGGGCCCGGTCGTCGCCGATGCGGCGCGTCGGGGACTCCTCCCCGGCCGCCAGCGCCTCCGCCGGGAAATCCCGCTCCAGATCCGCCAGCTCGCGGCGCATCCGGTCGTACTCGAAGTCCGTGATCTCCGGGCGCGCCTTGCGGTAATACAGTTCGTCGTGCCGGCTCACCTCGGCGCGGAGCTGGCGGATGCGGTCCTGGGCCTCGGCGGATGTCATGGTGCGCCCTCCATTGAGTCCGGCGACGCCGGCTTTTCAATCCGCGCCTTGCGGCATAACCGCCCGACGGGGGCCTCCAGCAGGCGGCGGTAGGCGGCCCAGCGCAGGTACGCCAGCACCGCCACCGCTGCCCCCAGCGTATCCGCGACCCAGTCCGCCCAGTCCATGTGGCGCCCAGGCGTAAAGCTCTGGTGCCACTCGTCCGTCGCCCCGAAGAGCGATACCTCCGCCACCGCGACCCACGCGGCGGAGCGGGGCAGCAGCCGCACCGTGAGCGTGGCAAGCAACCCGAAGACCGCGAAATGCACCAGCTTGTCGCCGCCCGGCGCGCCGATCCCCGGGACGCGGCTGCGGCTGGAGGCGAACACGATCAGCGCCGCCAGCGCCAGCGGGTACGCCCAGCGCGCCCACGCCGTCCTGCCTCCGGTTCCAGATCGCCGCGCCTCCATCGCCCCACGTTGAGGGAGGGGAGGCAGGGGAGGCAAGAGGGCGCGACCGAACATGGGCGCGGTCGCGCCCAGCCCTACGCAGCCGCGACACTCATCTGGTGCCCGCGAGACGCCGCGTCCCGTGCCGGAGTTGCGTCGGCCCCGCTTCCGGATTTCCTTAGGCTGACCATGCAGACACTGGGGCTCACCGACGGCATCCGTCGGCCATCGATCGCGCTCTCCCACCCCCTCCTCGGCGGGGAGGCGCGCATCCGCCGTGCGAGCTGGCGCGGCCGCGACGCGCAGGGCGTCGTGCCGATCCCGTCCGAAGTCTCACCGCGCCGACGCGCCGCCCCCGTTGCAGTCCCGGCGATCGAACGCAATGGACTGCCCGCCCCCAAGGAGTTGAGCCGGGCCGCAGCGGCAAGGGTGCTGGCAGACCCTCCCTTTCCTCGGCAGGCCGGTCCAGCCGCCGGCCAATCTCAGAGTCGCACTCACTGATGTCCTCCTGTCCCTTTCACGCCCCCGCAGGCGAGACCACCGCGCCCTCCGCCGCGCCTCCCCTCCCGCTGCCGGGCGACGCCGCGCTGGACCTCGACGCGGAACTCGCGTTTCTCCGCGAAGCCCATCGCGGCGTCCTTCCCGCCGTCCGCCGCGCGGAGCTCGCGTCAGCGCTCGCCGCGGGAAGCCCCGCGCCCCTCTCCTCGGCGGAACTCACCTGGGCGGGCCGCATCGCCTGGCGCAATCACGCCCGCTGCATCGGCCGACTGCACTGGCGGAGCCTCGTCGTCGAGGACTGCCGCGACCTCTCCTCCGCGGCGGATCTCGCAGACCGTCTTCGCGAGCACCTGCGTGTCGTGCAGGAGAGCGGAACGGTGAAGTCGATCCTCACGGTCTTCGCGCCGCCGTCCCGCCGCAGCGGCCCGGGGCCGCGCATCTGGAATCCCCAGCTCTGCGGCTACGCCGGCTACCGCCAGACCGACGGCTCAGTCCTCGGCGACCCCGCAAACGAGCGCCTCACCGCCTTCGCCTGCCGGCTCGGCTGGCGGCCCCCGCGGCAGCCCGGTGCGTTCGATCTCCTGCCTTGGATCATTTCCGGTCCAGACGGCAAACCTCACCTCATCCCGCTGGCTGACGGCGCCGTCCGCGAAGTGCGCCTGCGCCATCCGCGGCTGTCGTGGTTCGAGGAACTCGGGCTCCGGTGGTACGCGGTGCCGATCATCAGCGGGATGCGATTCCGGGCGGCCGGGACGGATTTCACGGCGGCGCCCTTCAACGGCTGGTACATGGGCACCGAGATCGGCGCACGAAACCTCGCCGATCCCCACCGCTACCATCAACTCCCGCGTATCGCCGAGCGCCTCGGGCTCGACACCTCCACTCCGCGTTCCCTGTGGAAGGACCGCGCCCTGCTGGAACTGAACGAGGCAGTGCTCCACTCCTACGCTGCCGAAGGCGTGAAGCTGGTGGATCACCACACCGCCTCTGACGAGTTCATGCGCTTCCTCGCCCGCGAGAAGAACCTCGGCCGCGAGGTCTCGGCCCGCTGGGACTGGATTGTGCCCCCGATGTCGGGAGCCGCGACGGCGGTCTTCCACACCCCGCTGCGCGAGTTCCCCAGCACACCCGACTTCCACGCCCAGCCTTCACCCTTCGACGCGTCGGCGCCGCAGGGGTGCCCTAATCAAAAAGAATCTTCACGGTCCTAGGCCTCGGTAAGGCTGCGCCGAGCGTGATCCAAGACCGCCTCGACCTGTTCCCGCTCCTCATGCGGTCCCCGCACCGCCCGCCGTCCCGCAAAGCGGTGGTTTTAAAATGGTCGGGCCGGCGAGATTCGAACTCGCGACCTCTTGCACCCCATGCAAGCGCGCTACCAGGCTACGCTACGGCCCGAAACAAGAGAGGGTCAGAGAGGCCCAAGCCACGCCCGCTGGCAAGCGTCATTTTCGGCCGTTGGCGGCCATCGGGCGGCGCCGCCCGTGATCGGGCATCGCGAGGGCTGGGATTACAATGGGTGCGGGAAGAACGGCAAAATCGGAGTAGCCGCTGCCGACAACCTGCAGTAGGCTGACCGCGTGAAAACGATCCTCGCCCCCGTCGATTTCTCGGCCCCGAGCGACCTTGTCGCCGATACCGCCGCCGCCTTGGCCCGTCTGCATCAAGGCCGCGTTGTCCTGCTCCACGTCGTCCAACCCCCCATCGTCACCGTCGACTACGGTGTCGGCATCGACAACCTCCAGGAAATTCTCGTCATGAGCGAGAAGGCGGCGGCAAAAAATCTCGAACGCCTGCGGGAACGGCTTGCCGGCAGCGGCGTCGCGGTCGACACGTCGCTCGTCACCGGTGCCCCGATCCCTCACATCCTCAAGACTGCGGAGGACCAGAGGGCGGACTTCATCGTGATGGGATCGCACGGGCACACCGCCTTCTACGACTTCGTCGTCGGCAGCACCACGCACGGTGTGCTGAAGGGTGCGCCCTGCCCGGTCGTCGTCCTGCCCCGGCGCAAGCACGCCGCCTCGTGACCCGCGACGGCGCGGGTCGTCGCGCTTGCCGTGCCGCCACGTCGACGGCAGGCTGCGGCCTGCATGCTGTCGCCCGATGACTCGTTCCTCCGCGCCCGCCGTCGGCGGGTCGCGGCCGCACTCCGCCCGGTGCTTGGCGAGGCGTCACTCCTCGTCCACGCCGGCACCGCGGTTCCGTTGCCGGAGAATACGGACCAGACGTATCCGTTCCTTTCCCACACCGAGTACGTCTATCTCGCCGGGACCGAGGGCGAGCGCGGCATCGTGACCTTCGATCCACGGCTCGCCGACGACGAGGCGTGGGAGGTCTTCGTGCCCGTCCCCAGCGAGGGAGAGCGGATCTGGGAGGGCCGCACTCAGGCGCCCGGCACGCCCCTGCCCCGGCTCGCGTCATGGTTCTCCGCGCGGGAGGGCCGGCCCTTCGTGCACCTCGGCTCCCGCCCGGTGGAGCAACCCGTGGATGCCACCACCCTCGCCGCCCGCGAGCACCTCCGCCACGCGCGGCGACCGAAGGACGCCGGGGAATTGCGCCTCCTGCGCGCGGCCGCCGCCTGCACCGCCGCCGGATACGCGCGGCTGCCCTCCCTGCTGCAGGCCGGCGCCACCGAGCGCTCGATCCAGATCGAGTTGGAGGCCGAATTCCAGCGCGCCGGCGCGACCGGGACCGGCTACGGCACCATCGTCGGCGCCGGCAGCAACGCCGCGATCCTCCACGTCTCGCCCTCGTCGCGCGCCCTTCGCCCGGGCGACTTCGTCCTCGTCGATGCCGGCGCCCGGGTCGGCCGGTACGTCTGCGATGTCACCCGCACCTACGTCGTGGGCGGGCGACCCGACCCCTTTCAACGCGACCTCCACGCCCTTGTCACCACGGTGCTCACGAACGCCGTGGGTCGCTGCCGCCCAGGGCGCGAGTGGAAGGACATTCACCTGCGGGCGTCGGAGGACATCTGCGCCGGACTCGTCACGATGGGCGTGATGCGCGGCCAACCCGCCGAACTGGTGGAACGCGACGCCCACGCGCTCTTCTTCCCCCACGGCCTCGGGCACCTCGTCGGTCTGGGCGTGCGCGACGCCAGCGGCACGCTTCCGGGCCGCGCTGCGGATCCGCGCCCCGCCCTGCGCACGCTGCGGTGCGACCTTCCCCTCGCCGACGGCTACGTGATCACAGTCGAGCCGGGCATCTACTTCATCCGGGCCCTGCTGGAGGATCCGACGCGCCGCGAACGCTACGCCGACTGCGTGCACTGGGACCGCGTCACCCCCCTGCTCGATCTCGGCGGCGTGCGCCTCGAGGAGAACGTCCTCGTCACCCCGGGCGAGCCCGAGGTGCTCACCGCCGCCATCCCGCTTGGCTGGGGCTAGGACCGCAGGTCGTTCGCAGCGACGGCGCCGCGCTCCGGGCCGGCCCAGACCCCGCTCATCCCGATCCCGACGATCGCCAGGGAGGCGAGCGAGCTGAGCGGCATCAGGACCGCGGCGACGAGCGGGTTCATGTGCCCGGTGACCGCCAGACCGACCGCGAGGAGGTTGTAGGCGATGGAGAAGATCAACAGGGCGACCTGCGTCCGGCGCCGGGCGTCGTTCACGCGGAAGAGCGCCGCGACTCCGGACAGTCCGCGGCCCAAGTAGTAAAAGTCCGCCTTGTCCGCGAGCACGCCACGGTGGATCACCGGCGTGCCGCGACACAGGGCCCGGTCGAAGGCGAGGCTGTCATTGGCTCCGTCGCCGAGCATGAGTGCCGGGCCGCCCGACCCGGCCTCCGCGCGATCCGCCTTGTCCTGCGGGGAGAGTTCACCTTCGGCGCGGTCGGGCGGGAGGCCCAGTTGCGCCGCGAGCCGGGCCACCGCCGCGCCGTTGTCGCCGCTCAGGATCGAGCACGGGAGGCCGCGCGCCGCCAGCGCCTCGACCACCGCCCGCGCATCCGCCCGGAGCGCATCCTTGAAGTGAAACCGAGCGACCGACCGACCCGCCCGTGCCAGCACGGTCGCAGCGTCCGCGCCCGCCTCCGGCAGCGGGCTGCGCCAGCCGTCCCGACCCAGCGACCATCCGCCCGCTTCGATCCCGCTCCCCACCGTTTCCTGGACGTCGCCGAGGTTCGCGAGGGGCACGCCGCGCGCAAGCAGGGGCGCGGCCAGCGCCTGCGCGACGGGATGGGGGTTGTCGCGGACCAGCGCGAGCAGGGCCGACTGCGCCTCCGGCGTCAGCGCCTCCAGCGCCTCCGGATCCTGCAGCACGGGCGCCTCCAGCGTCAGCGTGCCCGTCTTGTCAAAGATCACCCGCCGCAACCGGCCGAGGCGCGCGAACACGCCCGACTCCCGCACAAACACGCCGCGCCGGCGCAGCGCGACCGTGGCCATCTCCGCCGCCAGGGGCACCGAAAGCCCGATCGCGCAGGGGCACGACACCACCAGCACCGCAATGACCACCGCCCAGGTCCGCGCCGGGTCTCCAGTCATCACCGCCCAGACGACGCCGGAAGCGATCGCGACGGCGAAAATCCCGATGAGGTACCCCCGGATGATCCGCTCCAGCAGGGGATCGCGGTCCGCCTCCCGCTCCGCCGGGCGCAACAGTCGGGCCAGCAAAGACTCGTTCCACGCCTGCAGCGCGGTCACCGGCACCGACAAGCGGCTGAGGAGCACCGCGCCCGCGGGAACCCGCTGGCCCGCGTGGAAGACCCGCGGGGCTGACTCCCCGTTGATCGAGGCCAGCGAGAACTCGGCCGATCCGGGTTCCAGCCGCGCGTCCACCGACAGCGTCTGGCCCGGCCCCACCTCGAACCGCTGCCCCGCCCGCAGCGCCTCCGGTGGCACGGACCGGCCGGCGCCGTCCGGACCGAGCAGGCGCACGTGCGGGGGCTTTGGCTGGCGAGCCAGCAGCCGCCGGCGGTTGCGATCCACGGCCGCGACCTGCGCCCAGCGTCCGATCAGCATGAGCACGATGAAGGAGCCGACGAAGTCGAAGTACACCAGTCGCTCGTCGCCGACCATCCAGCCGTACACCGAGCCGACGTAAGAGCCGATGATTCCGACTGCGATCGGGAGATCGATGTGCATCGCACCCAGGCGCAGCGCGCGCCATGCGCGCTCAATGAAGTACCAGCCTCCCGTCAGGAACGAAAGGGTCGCGAACGCCATGGCCAGCATCCCGAACAACCGCGCGTAGGTGAAGTCCGGCTCCATGCCGAAGTACGTCGGCAGCGTGAACAGCATGATGTTCATCGCAAAGGCCGTGCCCAGACCGATGCGCCGCGCCAGCGCCCGCGACTCCGACCGCTCCGCGGCGGCAGTCGCTTCGACCGGCCCAACCAAATAGTTGAACGCCTGGAGGCGCCGCGCGAAGGCCGGAGCATCGAAGGCACCCTTCTCCCAGCGCAGCCGCATCTGACCCGTCTGCGCATTGACGCCCGCCCAGCGGAGATCGGCTTCCTGGTGAGCCAGGCGTTCGATCAGCCACACGCAGGCCGCGCAGGAAATGCCCTGCAGCCCGAGCGTCAGCTCCGCCAGATCGTCCGCCCCCGACCGCTCCGCCTGCTGCTGCAGGTCGGTGAGCCACTCGTAGTCCCGCGTCTCGAAGACCGCCGGATCGACCGGCGCGGTGACCGCTTCCTTGAACTTGTAATAGTCGTCGAGTCCCTGCTCGCGCACCAGCCGGTGCACGTATTCGCAGCCCGCGCAGCAGAAGTCCGCCGCTGGCGGATTCGGGGCCCCGCAGTGCCGGCACTGCGGCGTCGGTGCGCGCTGCGGCGCGGCGGGCTCCGGTGCCGCGACCGGCACGGCGCCCGTCGCCGGCGAAAAGGAATCGGCGAGCGTGCTCATGGTCAGAAGCAGACGAACGACCCCGGATCCGGGCCGGTGAACCCCAATACCCCCCGGGCGCGCCAGGCCACGACGAGCGCGGCGCCGAGAGTGAGACCGAACTGCAGCCGGGCGAGTCCCGCCGAGCCGAGGTGCCGCCGCAGCCAGCCCATCTGTGCCTGGGCGAGCCACAGGAGCGGAACGGTGCCGAGACCGAACGCCAGCATCCACTCCGCCCCCCGCAGGGCCGAGCCCGCGAACGTCGCCATCGCCACCACGAGATACAACGGCGCGCACGGAAGCACCGGGGTCGCCGCGCCGACGATGGCGGCGCCGCCGACCGGACCCAGCTTGCGCGCCAACGCCGGCAGGGCGAGGGAGAGGCGGGCCAGCGCGACCGGCTTGGGCAGGCGCCGATCCAGCCGCAGGGCGAGCGCAAGCAGGAGCATCACCAACAACCATGGCGCCCAGCGCGCGGCGTCGCTTCCGAGCCACGCCAGCGGCACGCGACCGACGCCACCCGCCACGGCACCCAGCACGGCGTACGCCGACAGCCGAGCCCCATGATAAACGGCGCGTGCCACGCCGGCATCCGCCTCCGGCGCGCGGCTTCCGCCGAAGACGCACGCGACCGGCCCGCACATCCCCGCACAGTGCAGGCTCGTGGCGAGGCCCGCCAGGAACGCCGCCGTCGAGGAGTCGATGGGCGGAACGGTCATCGGCCACCCTCTGCACGCTGGACCGGGATGAACTGGGTCTGCACCTGGTCCGCCGCGACGAACAGCGCAGTCCATGCCAGCGCGAGGAGCAGGAAGCCGGCCGCGACGCCCAGCCAGACCCACCGCGCGGTGCGACGGGCCAGCGGCGAAGACGAGGTCTCAGGCCCCGCCGTCATCGCCGGCCCTCCCCGGAAGACGGGTTCGCCGCCCCCGCATCCTCCGCATGCAGCAACTCCGC
>Ga0172372_10007501_pt1 | contig 14629 bp, 13 predicted proteins | sample LakKiv5m_2_FD_114544 | JGI IMG/M metagenome (GOLD analysis project Ga0172372, IMG submission 114544) | Freshwater microbial communities from Kabuno Bay, South-Kivu, Congo - kab_092012_9.5m | ecosystem: Environmental > Aquatic > Freshwater > Lake | place: Democratic Republic of the Congo...
AAGTAAATTATTTAAAAATAAAATCTTTAGTAAATATATAGAATGGTGAAAAAGAAAAAGAAAGAAACATTCAAAACTTTTAGAAATTTAGAGAAATCTAAATTCAAAACCATCAAAACAACGCTCAAATCTGTTTTATTGAAACATAGTGAAGTTCAACCGCTTATTACTAATTTGGTTTTTGAAATAAATGATTTGGTTATTCATACTTATCAATTTATTAGATTATATATTTTGTATTGTTTTCATAAAGATTTAGCATTCCCTATATTTGATGACAAATTCACTTTTGTAAAATATTGTATCAAAACATTAGGAATAAAATCTAATAGTGGAAGAAAATCAAAAGATACACAACTTTTAGATAATTTACAAGAATTTTATAATAAAGAATATCAACATTTACTCAATCATAACAAAACAAGTTTAGTGAATAAATCACATTTGATAAATATTTTAGCAGAGCAAATTCAGATATGTATTTCTAATAATATTCAGGAGCATTTTATTCAACATTTTTTACGCTTTATCAATAAAACAACAAATGGTATTACAAATGATAAAAGGGAATTATTTGAATTGAAACATAAATTGCTTATGTTAGAAGAAACAAATGAAAAATTTAATATATGGAAACTTACTCATTTACCAAATATTTTTCCAAATAACATTAAACAATCTATATATTATGATGTCAAAGTAAGACAATTTGAATATTTGAAAGGAATGTTGTATATGAATTCTGTATTAGAAACACAAGAAAATAAGTTATTTCAACCTTTACCATTACGAAATAATATTATTCCAAAGAATGTTAAATTTGATAGTAGTTGTATTGCTGAATTATTTTGCCCTGAAAGTGAAAAGAAAGGAGAAGTTCTGAAAAAGATTACTAATTATCAAAGTGTATTATGGAGTAGTTTATTAAATATGAAACACAGATTATTCAAAAATAAGTATTATACTTTTCATAATGAAATAACTACAGATGGTATTAGTTGTTCTTTATTGTTTATAAGGAAAGATTGTAAAGGAGAAGAAAATAAAAATAAGCAAATAAATAGTGAGGATTTTGAATACATTACTATTGAAGAACTGGATAATCAACAATTAGACAATTTGAAATCAAGAAATATAGTAGGTTGTGATCCTGGTAAGCGTTCTTTGGTTTATATGATGGATGGAGAAGGCAATAAATTACAATTTACAGCACCACAACGAAAAAAGGAAAGTATGGCGACACGAAATCAAGTTATTCTACAACGAGAGAAGAAAAATAACAAGATAAATGAGTTTGAAAATGTATTGTCTTTACAAAATAGCAAATCAGTAAATTACAATCATTTCAAATCTTATTTGATTGAGAAAGATAAGTTAAATAAACAAACAATAGATTTTTACAAGAAAGAAGTATGGAGAAAAATGAAATTTAGACAATACTCTTATGGTAATAAATCAATAGATACATTTTTGAATAACATAGAAAAGGCATTTGGAGAAAATATTCTAATTTGTTATGGAAATTGGAGTAGGTCTTCTCAAATGAAACATTTTATGCCTACCATGAATAAAGGGTTAAGAAAACTAATCCATAAAAGATATGATACAATTACAATAAATGAATGTAATACAAGTAAGAAATGTTGTGATTGTTTCAAAGATTTGAAACATTATATAAATAAAGAAAACAAAGAGGAATTTCGTCTTTTAGTGTGTTCTAACTGCGTGAGTTGCGAAAACAAAAAAATCGTATTTAGAACACGAGATGCTAATTCAGCAATAAACATAATGAATTTGGGAAAATGTTGGATATATAAACAACAAAGACCAAGCGAGTTTTGTATTTCGTCTTTCACCATTTCAAATAAAAAAGAAGAAATGGAAAAAGTAAGACCATCAGTTGATTTTACGGAAGGTAATGCTTCCAGCCACCGAAATTTAGGATGAGTTTGTCTCATTTTTCTTTTCGGTCGGTGTAATATGGAGTAAAAACTGGTGGGATTTCAGAAAGTTTGAACAGCAAATAATATTGAATCCTGAAAGTAGGATAATTGCTCAATCATTAGGCAGAGCCAATTTGAAACCTGAAAATTATCCGAAAGAAGGAGACAAATTTATTGTCGAATATGCTGGTAAAATAGTAGCTAGAGGAATTGTTAGAAGCAATGTGTTTGTAGATGAAACACTACGTTCATTTGAACACAGTTGTAACATTGGAACAAGCCCACATGCTACAGAAACTAGAAACAATATAATAGAAATATTAGAAATTTATAATGAAGCAGACCGTGTTCCTGCTGTATGCCGCGGACAACGCACGTGGGTTAAAATACATAATTAAGCTAGTTACAATGATAAAAGGGTTACCAATAAGGATTTGTAAAACTCAATAATAGTAAATAAAGAGTAACCCCTTTTTTATTTTATTTTTTTCCAAAGGGTTACAACTAGACATAAAGAGATTGATTTGTAGCGACAAATTTCATAGTTAATTCTGGAATTCGTTTTAACTTATCTAAAAATTCAATATCACACATTGTCTCCGCTACTTTCTCTAATTCGGCGCTAATATTATTAATTTTTAAAACTGCTTTTATAAATTCTCCCAAAAAGATGCCCTTTTCTTCGAATATTTTTTGTAACAGCTGTTTACACTCTTGCTCATTTTGGCATTCACACCATTCCATCATATAATCCGTTAAATCAAAATGAATACTATAATCGATACCAGTGTCTATGTTATTTTTGACTTCTATTTCTCTATACACAGTATACATTTCACATATCTCGGAAATACAATTTTTAACATCCGTATTTTTTGATACTGGAAATGCTGACCTTTGTTCCACTAATACAGAAACATTTGTAAAACAACTAAAAACGCCAATTAATTCTACTGTAGTCATCGTTTTAAAACGGTTTTTAATTATTAAATCCGAAAAAACAATACAATGAACTTCGCGCAATTGTTTCGCAACGTGACCGTTAAGTGTTAACTCATATGTATATGTATATGTATATGTATCAGTATCACTTTTTGGTTTTAAAGCGGAACTAATCAATTGATAAATAGTTTGATTTGTTTGCGACTGTGTATTAGTCTTAGCTATAACATTCCATTTCCCTAATAAATCCAATACACAATTCACACTATTATCAATCGACTTTTCTGTCCTAACAATTTTGTCGCAAATAGTATCTTTTTCCATACATTTGGTATTATGTCTCTTGTATATCTCAACATCTTTTTCGATATTATAGTATTTTTCAACAATGGCTTCCATAGCGCGTTCAACCTCACGGCGTTTCTTATTAAAACTGGTAATTTGTTTATTCTTTAAATCCATATATTCAACGATTATGGGAACTGGTGCTTTACAGCTGGCCATAACCATATTACTTTTCTCTAGTTCATCTTGAACTTTAACCAAATCTTTGTTATAATTTTTAATATCAGATTCAATCTCATCTTGTATCATACTCTTTTTCGCAAAGTTGGTGAAATTCGTATCTCCAATATCAATCAAATTTAAGATTAAATTATACGATATTTTAAATTTGGAAACCAATTTTTGGGGCACACCTTTTAACATTGTCTTGTAGCTAACTGTGTCTATATTTCCAAACAAATTATTCAAATGTATTACGTGTCCCACTGTGTCTAGACCTAAACGTCCACTGCGCCCGGCTGCTTGAACATATTCGTGTCCTTGTAAAACCGTTAAGTGTTCTCCATCGTGTTTATAAAGGTCAGTGAATAAGCACGTTTTAACGGGCAAATTTAAACCAATGGCAACGGATGTTGTACAGAATAGAACCTTAATTGAGCCTCGAGCAAACAATATTTCAACGATTTCTCTCAATATTGGCATCATTTTGGAATGGTGTGTAGCAATTCCCTTTCTCAAAAGGGCGACTAAGGATACATATTCAGGCAAATGTAGATATTCTTTATAATTGGGCAATCTACGAATAATTTGCTCACATTCGTAATCTATCGTATAAGGTATTTTGGAATCAAATTCTAATAAAGGAGTTGTAAGTTCCTGAGCATATCTTTCAAGCTGTTTAATGGAGAAAACATAACACAGCGCTGGCAACATTTCTTTCTCTACTAAATATTTGGTCACTTGATTTAGGACGTGTGGTCTAGATACACGAATATCGTTATCGCTGAATAGTTTAATTGTTTTGGATATACTATTATGGGTAGCTTGGTTGAATACTCCATTTTCGTCTTGTATAACGTGTGGTTTATCAATGATAGAGCGGATTTCGCTGTGAACTGATTTGTCCTTTATTGCTTTGAATATTCCACTGTTCACTGTTATAAAATTGTAATGGGTTAATGGAACAGGACGGATTAATTTTTTCGCAAAGTAAACCATTTTATCGGGAACAATATTAGTTATACCACGGGTTTCAATCCATGACGCGAATTTTTCTGGGTTGTCGAGTGTCGCAGATAATCCAATTATTTGAATATGAGTTGGCAACATAATGACAGAATTTTCCCATACGTGACCTCTATCGCGGTCGCCAATCATATGGAATTCGTCGAAAATTACGCAACCGAGTTCGTTTTCAATGTCCATATCGAATGAAGTCGTTGTTTGAAACGCAACTTGTGGTGACGTAACACTCTTACTTTTAAGCTGATATAATTTGTTTAAAAGTATCTCGGTTGTCATAATTAGAACATCCGCATCCGGGTTCGCCTTTATATCGCCAGTTATAATTCCAACACGAATATGGGGATACTTTTTCGTAAAATCGTAATATTTTTGATTCGACAAGCTTTTAATCGGACTACAATAAATTGTCTTTTTGTTTTTCGAATGAAAAAAATCAAGAGCAAATTCGGCGGGCATAGATTTGCCAGTTCCAGTAGGAGCGGTGATTAATACGTGATGTCCATTTACGAGTGCTTCAATTGCCCATTTTTGAAAATCGTGAAGTTCATAACTAAATTTATCATAATATTGTTTATATTGAGGTTCCGATTCTTTTGGGTATGTTAGCGAGCAGATTTTTACCATTTTATCGTATTGTCTGTATAAGGTCTTATATAATATAATTTCTTCTGTTTATATCATTTACATAAAACAATAAAATAATAAATTTTAGTGACACGAATTATGTATATCAGAATAAAAAAATTGAAATACTTTTGTTTTTATTGGCAGCATTCAATATTGTAAAAAAAGGCGAATCATTAAAATGAGCGTATCCAAGAACATGATTAATGTTAATAATAAATTTAATAATAATAATAATAAAATTAATAATAATAATAATAAAATTAATAATAATAATAATAATAATCCTATTGCTAATAATGTTGATAATTTAGATATTTACATTCCGAGAATCAGTGCGTCGGAGACAGAAGAAAGTATTAAAGAAGTGTTCTTTAACTTTTATATTGGTGCAGTGGATTATGCCGATATTGTAGCAACGAAAAATCCAGATACAAAGGAGGTTCAATACTACAGTGCGTTTGTTAGACTCAATTATTGGGGTCCTAATCGTTACCCAATGGAAGTATTCAATAGTACAAGGTCTTATAAGATTATGTTTCCTATTACTAATGAAGAAAATGAATCATATTGGATTTTGCTTCCAAACAAGAACCCATTGCCAAGAACCAAAGTAAATGTTCATCAATTGGCGGCATCAACAGAAAAATTGTTTGAGCAATTAGAGGTAGCTGAGAAGCAGTTGGTTAATAAAACTGAAGAGATTAAGGAATTAACAGCCTGTGTATCAAGACAAAACGATGTTATTGAGGAACTAAATTTCCAGTTGTTATCAGAGAGAGAAAATACAAATGCTCGTTTTGAAGAAATGATGTATTTAATAAAGGATTTACAAAGTCAGCTCAAATATAATACTGATGCTTTGAGTCCAGTGAAACTAGCTGAAAATAATAGTAATAACTTGACTAAATTAGCTGAGAAGCCGGAACCAGAGGAACTGGTTGGTCGTTTGATAATCGCGGATGAAGACGATTGTCTATATTCAACACCAATTAGAAGAAAAACAATGTATTCGTTTGATAAAGAATCGAGAAAAGAACAGATTAATTCATATGAACAGGCCGAAAAATACAAGACACCCAAAGTAAATAGAGAAAAAAGTATAAGTCCTCCATCATTTGACTATATGGTTAGAGCATCCATTACAAGGGACTTTTGCGGAAATAATTAAATAACAAATAATAAATATCAAATAACAAATAAATAATTAAAGTATATCAAATGGGCAGCCAAAAAGCAGAGGATAAAAGGTAAAAACATATTATATATTATATTGTAAATTGTTTACTAATAAAATGGGAATCCCTTTTTTTATTCTAATGCTTTTTCTCTCCTTGTTTCATTTCTAAGAGACAAAAATAAATGAAAATATATTTGGTAACCTATTTTTCAGATATATTATAGATAACAAGTTTTATAACAAGTTTTACACCTTTTTACACCTTTTTACATTTCAAATGCCGATTCATGATATTTATAACTTACATATAATTATCAAACCTAAAATAATTATGTGACCATTCATTACAAATAAATGGAAAACTAAATAATCTTTGACAGAAAAAACATATTTTTTCAGAATTATTTGTTATCATATTTTTTTGTTTTATATATTCGTTAATATCAATATGATTTATGTTATAAAAAATAAAATCACTCATATCTTTATACATATATACAGTCACAAGCGATATTTTATCAAATCTTTCATAAATTAAAAAATATCTTGGTCTATTACGAAAAGAAGGTTGTGTTGTATAACCAACACAATCTTTTAGATTAAGTAATTTTGTTCCAATTAATACCTTCATTATAATACCTATTATAAAAGTAATATTTATATAATTTTCAATATATAAAAATCGGCGTTCCAAAGGCTTTACGAAGTTATAGCGTTTCGTGAAATGTCCAAAGGTGTAAAAGGATTATTAATAACAAGTTTTATAAAATGTAATAAAAATAATACAACAAAATAATACATAATTAAAATATTGAAATGATAGCAAATAAATACAGATTACTAGAAAAACTAAATGAAGGTTCGTTTGGCTTAGTATACAAAGCAGAAAATGTAAGAACAGGAGAGAAATTAGCAATGAAGGTTGAAAAAAAAATGGGAAACAATGTCACCACATTAAAAACAGAAGCCAAAATATACCAATACTTAGATAAGCTAAATGGGTTTCCGCAGCTAAAATGGTTTGGCACAGATAATGAATATAATTACTTAGCAATAGATTTATATTTATTTTCTCTCAATACAATTGTTAAAACGAATAAAATAATAAATATTGAAACTGTTTTACTCTTTGGAAAACAAATTATTGAGAGAATAGAAACACTACATTCTAAATTATTGCTACATAGAGATATAAAGCCTGCTAATTTTTTGCTAGACGAGTCGAATAAGTTATTTTTAATAGATTTTGGTATATGTAAACGTTACGACTATGATGGAAAACACATATCAAAAACTCAAATAACCAGTATAATTGGCACTATAAATTATGTAAGCCTAAATGTCCATAATGGCATAGAGCCAAGTAGGAGAGACGATTTGGAATCATGTATTTATATAATGATTTATATGATGTTTGGGAAATTGGATTGGGAAAAACAGGTATCTCCTGTTGTTATTAAAGCACAAAAAGAAGAGCAAGTAGTTAATACAAAATTGCCATCGTTTATAATAGAGATGTTGATATATATTAGACAACTAAAGTTTGAAGAAGCACCCGATTATAAGTTATTGATAAGTATATTAGATGGAGAACTATCCCGTTTTTCATAGTTCGCCGATTTCGCCTAAATATTTTACACCCAGTTTTACCCCCATAAATTTACCCCCAGGTATAATATTATATTTTTATCATTTATTTGTATTTCTCCGAAAAACAACTTAAAGACAAATCTGTTTATAATAGTATAATACAATGTCAGTTACCGAGAGATACACAGGTCGCGTCAAGTGGTTTAATAACAAAGCCGGTTATGGTTTTATTACTGTAACTGATGGGTCAAAAGCAGGCAATGATATTTTTGTCCACCACAGTTCAATTCAGATTGATACTGAGCAGTATAAATATTTGGTACAAGGCGAATATGTGGAATTTAGTTTATCAGCAGTATCTTCTGGCGACCACGAGTTTCAAGCTGGAGAGGTCAGCGGAATCAAGGGCGGCAAGCTTATGTGTCAAACTAGACACGAGATGAGAAGCGTTCGCACTCAACACAAGGAAACTCAGGGAGAAAATGACGGAACATGGACTCAAGTTAAGTCAACTGAACAAAGTGCTGCTCCTAAGCAACCAGTTAGACTTATGAGAAGAGCCAGTAGTCATACCGATAATGCTCCTACCGGTGGCAGAGGTGCTCCTCCTGGTGGCAGAGGTGCTCCTCCTGGTGGCAGAGGTGCTCCTCCTGGTGGCAGAGGTGCCCCTAGTGCCAGAGGAGGTAGAGGTCGTTTGTAAAATATTAATATAATATTGAAATAATCCAAAATAAATAAAATACAAAAATATTTTATTTACTAATCCATATTCGAAAACTTATTTGCTAACACATTGGTCCTTATCTATAACAATCTCCTTCGATATATTTTTTATAATCTTTTCATAATTATTAATCTGTTCTTCTTTCGATGAACCAGACATTGCTTCACAAATTATCTTATTATATCTATCGTTTTGTTTTGAATTGTAATCACTATATTCCGGATTCATTTTTTGCCATTCAAATATATTTTTAATATTTTTATTAGAAACTTCCTTTATTGCCTTTGTTAGATTAATCTTTTCATCGGTTTCCTTTGTCCATTGATTGTCGTCCTTGATATATATTGTGTTCCTTTTAAAATCACTACAATGAAGAGGGCGCTTACATACATCTAACTTATTGAGCCCATTTATAAATATTTTAGTTATACCATTCGCATACCCTAGTCGAGCTGTTTCTTCCAAATCGCCTATTCCCAAAACCAAGGAATCCACAAAATCAGACAAATTTATAGCGTCTTTACATTTTTCGTTCAAAAATATGTTTAGATTAAAATTATTACTGTTGACATTATTTGTGACACTGATATTATTTCCACTACTTATTGATGTGCTGGTTTTTTGTAATTCTACTATTTGTTTTATAAATTCATTATTTTGTTCTACCAGTTTTGTTAACAATTCTGAAAATATTTGTGTATCTGTTGTTGCTTTGGTTTGCTCTAATGTTATATTACATATTTCTACATTTTCTTCCTGGTTAGCAACTGTATTTACACATTTTTTTCGATGATACCATAAGCTACTTCTTGCTGTGTATACTTTATTACAATTATCACACTTCATCTGTTTCTTATCGCCTAAAGTAGCGACATTTGGTTCTGTATTGTTGTTCGAAATGTTCAATTTCATTATGATACAATGTTTTTTCGTCTGAAAGTGTTTTTTTAAATCACTTAACTTAGATGATTTATAGTCACATAATTTACATTCGTTTATTTGGCGAGGTTTGGCGTCATTTTTTGGCGATTTATTGGACATTTATATAACATACTTATTATTTTTTTAAGTTGAAAAGAAGTATATGATATTTTAAGTCCATTTATTTTACGTAATGGCTATCACGGATATGTAATGGCTATCACAGATACGTAATGGCTATCACATAGTTTCCAAATTTCTGAATTTTTTATTTTCCGAATTTTCTATTTTCCAAATTTCTGAATTCCAAATTTCTGAATTTCTATTTTCACATTTTTTCATTTTTATAAAAATTTGCGACAAAAATGATTCAAAATGACGAAACGATATATGATTTGACATAAAAAATCTCTATAAAATTATTAAGACGATAAACCCCCGATTTGGCGACTTTTTGTTCGAAAATGTTCGAAAATGTCCAAAAAATGTCCAATTTTAAAGCATAAACATTAAAAAAGTCGCCAAAAATAAAATATATTTTGAATACATTTATCGTCACATTTATTTTAGTCGCGACAACTGTCGGTAAATAAGTGCGAGAAACTGGACATTTTTCGAACACAAAAAGTCGCCGACAAATTTTTTATTCGCCGAAAAAAATGAAAAAAAAGTATCGTAACAAATATTTTCTAAAAAAAACGGAATTTAGAGCATTATGCTCACAACTCACTTTTTTGAAAAAGTTGAAATATTTTTTCCCAAAAGTAAAAAGGAAAATCGATTTTGGACATTTTTAAAATGTCCATTTTTGAAAAAGGGAAAGACTTTTGAGAAATTACTTTTCTTCCTTTTTGGCGAAAAAATATGCTAACAATATTATCCAATTATTTTATTTGCGAACAAATCATATATCATAACATTTGTAGAATTAAAATATTTGTAATAAAAACGATATAAAGCTGCCTACATATTATGTAGTATAGAAAATGTCAGACAATAACGAAACAATTCCGGAATCGGTACAAGCAATTACCGAAGCATTTAGCACAATTTCGGACAGTATTACTTTATTTAAGATGCAGTTGAGCACATTACAACAACAAGTGAAAAATGTTGAAAAACAGGTAAAAAAAGAATTAAAAAACATTAAGAAAAAGACAACCCCTAATGATAAACCAAAGGTAAAAAAAGCACCATCCGGGTTTGCGAAACCAAGCAAGGTTACAAAGGAATTATGTGAGTTTATGAATAAACCAGAGGGTTCAGAAATAGCTAGAACCGAAGTAACCCGAACATTAGTTCAATATATCAAAACACATAATTTACAAGAACAAACAATGGAGTCAAAAAACAAAATAATTCCAGATGATAAGCTTAAAAATTTGTTGGGCATTGAGACAATTGAATCCGGCGATTTGACATTTTTTAACATTCAGAAATATATGAATAAACATTTTATTTCAAACAAACAAAAAACAAATGAAACAAGTATGTAAAGAAGATTAAATTACAATTGTAGTTTATATTTTATTGGATATAACAACAAAATATAAATATTTTTATAAAACATGGAGTATACAACTATAGGCATTTTTGATTTTATTAAAAATCTAGAAAAATTAGAGTTATTAAATAAATTTAATGAAAAACTTAATGTGGAAAAGAACAAAATAGTTTTTGTATACAGTGCACCAAAGGTTGGTTCCACATCCATAATAAGTTCTTTACGATTATACGGAATAGATAACCTTCATATAATACATATACATGATGAAGAAATGTTATATGCTTTAACACAAATAAAAGGCATTACAGTTAATGAAATAATATTGTATTATAAATATTTGGGAAAAGAAGTGTATGTAATTGATGTTTATAGAGAGCCTATTGAGAGAAAAATTTCAGCTTATTTTGAAAAAATAGGAGCATATCATTTTAATAATTTTGATGAAAAAGTAAACACATACAAGGTGGAAAAAGTAATACACCGTTTCAATAGAATAATGCCACATATAGCAAATGGAGACCATTTTATGGAAAAATTTAATATACCAATTCCGAGTCAATTTGATTATGTAAATAAATATTTATTGGTAGAAAGTAATGGAATAAAATACATAAAATTGAGGCTAAGAGACTCAAATATTTGGAGTCAAATTTTGTCTGATATATTTGGATTTAAGATAGGAATCGTTAAAGATTATGAAAGCGCGAATAAACCCATAAAGGATTTATATAGTAATTTTAAAGTGAATTATAAAATACCTAAAAATTTATTAGATGATATAATGAAATGTAAATATTTAAATTATTTTTTGTCACCAAGTGAAAAACAAGATTACCATCATAAATGGTTTGTAAATTCTGATAATTATTTTGTTGCTTTTACAACTGAACAGTACAGTTTATATGATGAGTTAACGTTAGAGAACTGTCATCTAGATTATATTCAATCAAATCATTATATGGATGAAGGATGTATTTGTAAAGCGTGTTCATTAAAAAGAGAGACCATAAGAAATAAAATAAATAATGGAGAAACAATAACCATAAATGATAAAGTATACCATAGTGAAGCAAAGAATGAATTATTAACGAATAGAGTAAAAAAACTAAATAAAATTAATAGCGTTATCCCAGGTAGAGGGAATGGTCGCAAAAACTTTACACAAGAAATGTCAAATATAGTGAATGGTCGACGCTAAAAGAGACGCATCCAACCCGAAAAAATTCCACTGTAGCTCCGCATCCAACCCCGAAAAAATTCCACTGTATCTCCAACTATTAGAGCAACGCGTATTTTAAATGCCGAGTTAATTAGTCCTTATAAACCTTCAATGTTCTTCTTTTAGTATATTTTCTTTTGAGTGTTTTATTTTTATAGTAATCTTTATTATAAGCATAAATAAAGTAGTTTTCATAATTGGTTGGTTTTATTTTATCTATTGATGATTTTACACTTCCATCTAATGCTGTAAATGTATTTGGTTTATCCAACTTGATATAATGTTTCATTTGATTGAAAAACTGCTCTATACTATTCAATCGTGGGTGATAAGGGCAAGTATAAACTAAATAATTTCCGCTTTCTTTTATTATTTGTTTTGTGCCTTCTTTTTTATGTATTTGTCCGTTATCTAAAACAAATAATTTACCTTTTACTTTGCTACATATCTTTTTCAAAAAATCATTAAACCTTTCAGCATTTACTGCTCCATTTTGAAATAGTTCAGACGCTATACATTTTTTGTTATTTATTGCTACTACCAAAGAATATTTTTTGAATACTTCATTATTTGTTGTTTTCTTTACACATCTATCACCTAAAAATGCTCTACAATAATTATGTGTAAGTGATGTGCTTACAGATGTTTCATCAATTGAAATAATATCTTCCAGTTTGAATTTATTAATTACATCAAAAAATTCTTTCAATTCTTGTTGTTCGTTTCTAATATTTCCTCTATAAGTTTTCGGAAAATGTTTGAAAGTTGCTCTTTTTCTGGTAATATTATTATCTCTAATAATGTCTGATAAATATTGTCTTGATATATCTAACTTTGGAAATTTACTTTTTAGTAATTCCTGTAAAAAATTCATTTGTATATCACTATGTTTTCGCAAGGTTTCTTTTATAAATTGAATATGTTGGTTTTCTAATTTATAAGACCCTAATTTTCTGGTTTTTCTATTCACATTTTTATTTTTATCATATCTTTTAACCCATCTTTTCAAACTTCTTTCACTACATTCAAATACTTCACATACTTTAACATAGTTTTTTATTTTATGGTAATAATTAACTGCTTTCAATTTCAAATCTGGTGTAAATTGTTTAGTCATTTATATAATAATAGAAATTATATAAATAATTATTTTTTGAAAAAATCTGTTATTCTAATACATTTACATATTCTTTTATTACAACTACCACATTTTATTATATTATATTCGTTTTTTGTAAAATTTCTTGTTAAACATTTACAATAATTTATATTACAAATACCACATTTCTCATCATTATATGGCGAATGTTTCCATTCTTCTTTTTCCTTCCTTATTTTCTCTTTTCTTTCTTCTTCTTCTTTTTTCCGTTTAAGTTCTCGTTCTTCTTCTATTATTTTTATTTGTTTTTCTTTTTCTATACGCTGATTTTCTTTTTCAAGTTCAATTTTCATTTTTATTTCTATGGTTCTACCATCTTCTTTACCCATTAATAATAATTCATTATTTTCTAATTTTTGCTCTCTTTCTTTAATTTGAAATTTTTCTATAATTTCTCTGTTTCTTTTTCTTTCATACTCTTCTTTTTCTTTACAGCAAACGCATTTATAATCTCTAATACATTCTATTTCAATTTCACCTTCTTCATTTACATTCTCACCTGTGTTTGTTTCATTTATAAGAGTTTCCGCTTTAATCTCAAACCAAGGTTCTGGTCTATTTTCTTCTTTTGTTTTATTTTTATAACAAATTTCAAAAATATACTTTAATTCATTATTTTTTAATAATGCTACATCAGCACTTTTTTTAGAATTGTTATAAATAAATTTGTATTCAATAGTTGCTTGAGTATCATTATATTCATCTATTTTTATATTTAGAAAATATTCTATTTCTTCATTATCATAAATAATGAAACTATCATCTGAATCACTTTCTTCATTACAATAATAACATTTTCTATAAATATTTATACATCGTTTATTATCTAATAAAGTTTTCATTAATAATTTTGCGTCTTTATGTATTTGAGTTTCATTTGGTTTTTCATAATAACTACAAGGATTTTCTGATTTATAATGAGCGAAGTGTGGTTGTTTAATTTTGCCGTTTCTAAAAATAACATCTTTTTCACAAAAAGGACATTTATATTTATTTATCTTATTTGCTATTTTAGGATATTCATAATTATTTGTTGTTTTATTTATTGCTCCCATAGAAAAATGGTTAGACATATTTATTATAATATGTAATATAATATTTAAGTAAATTGGAAAAATATTTAAAAATATATTAATATGTTATAATAATTAGCAAATGGAAAATAATATAGACTACAAACGACTATATGAATTGTCTATTATTGAAAAAGAAAAAATATTAACTGATAATGAAAAAAAACAAGAAAAAATTAATGAATTAACAGAAGAATTAAACTCATATAAGATTGAA
>Ga0172372_10007504_pt1 | contig 14626 bp, 12 predicted proteins | sample LakKiv5m_2_FD_114544 | JGI IMG/M metagenome (GOLD analysis project Ga0172372, IMG submission 114544) | Freshwater microbial communities from Kabuno Bay, South-Kivu, Congo - kab_092012_9.5m | ecosystem: Environmental > Aquatic > Freshwater > Lake | place: Democratic Republic of the Congo...
AACCTCCGCGAGCTCGTGAAGCAGCTTCAGGCCACCGGCGCGAAGCTCATCTGGGCCACCACCACGCCCATCCCCGACGGCGAGTTGAACCCGCCGCGCACGTTCGACAAGGTGCCGGCCTACAACGCCATCGCCACCCGCGTCATGACGGAGCACGGCGTGACCATCAACGACCTCAACGGCGCGATCACCCCGCACCTGGGCAAGCTGCAAAACCCGAAGGACGTTCACTTCAACGCGGCCGGCTCCGAGTTCCTCGCGAAGGAAGTCGCGGCGAAGATCGAGGCGCAGTTGCCGAAGCGGTGACGGGTTCTGCGGCCGGTGACTGCGCTTGCTCCCGCCGAGTTGTGCGCTACGCTCCGACAGTGACCTTCTGCTCAATGCCAGTTCAACGCGCCGGTGTCCTCGCCGGCCTTTCGCTGGCCCTGGCCCTGCCACTGGCCGCCGCTGAAAAATCCAAAACCGCCGTGTCCACCAATTCGCCCGCCGTCCACAAGCACACCAACCGTCTCGCGCAGGAGAAGTCGCCCTACCTGCGCCAGCACATGCACAATCCCGTGGACTGGTATCCGTGGGGCGAGGCGGCCTTCAAGAAGGCGCGCGACGAGGGCAAGCCGATCCTGCTCTCCATCGGCTACTCGACGTGCCACTGGTGCCACGTCATGGAGCGGGAGTCGTTCGAGGACGAGAAGGTGGGTGAGTTCCTGAAGAAGCACTTCGTCGCCATCAAGCTGGATCGCGAGGAGCGCCCGGACGTGGACAAGATTTACATGACGGCGGTGCAGGCGATGGGGCAGGGCGGCGGCTGGCCGCTGAATGTCTTTCTCACGCCGGAGTTGAAGCCGTTCTACGGGGGCACTTACTTCCCGCCGGAGCCGAAGTTCGGGCGGCCCAGCTTCCTGCAACTGCTCGGGCGCATCTCGGAATTGTGGGTCGAGAAGCGCAAGGAGATCACGGAGAGCGCGGGACAGATCGCCGAGCAGCTCAAGTCCCTCGGCGAGCACGAAGCGAACAAGGACGCGGTGCTTGCGCCGGTGGTGCTGACGAACGCCTTGAAGCGCATGACGGCGGAATACGACCCGCGCAACGGCGGGTTCGGTCGCGCGCCTAAGTTTCCCCGGCCGTCGCAGCCCGCGTTCATCCTCCGCGCGGCGGTGCGGCAGGGCGACGACGCGAGCATCAAGGCCGTGCTGCACACTTGCGAGCGGATGGCGGCGGGGGGGATGTATGACCAGCTCGGCGGCGGGTTCGCGCGCTACTCGGTGGATGAGAAGTGGCTCGTGCCGCACTTCGAGAAGATGCTCTACGACAACGCGCAGTTGCTGCACCTCTACCTCGACGCCCATCTGGTCAGCGGCGAGGCGCGCTTCGCGGACGTGGCGCGGGACATCGTGCGCTATGTGCTCCGGGACATGACGCATCCCGAGGGCGGGTTTTACTCGGCAGAGGATGCCGACTCAGAAGGGCACGAGGGGAAGTTTGCTTGTTGGACGAAGGTGGAGGTGATGAAGGTGTTGAGCGCGGAGGAGTTCAAGGTCGCGGAGCGTTACTTCGGCATCACGGAGGAGGGGAATTTTGAAGACCATTCCCATCCGCAGCCGCTCAAGAAGCTGAATGTGTTGAGCATCGTGGACCCGAAGTTGAGCGACGCGGAGTCCAAGCTGCTCGCGGCGGCGAAGGCGAAGCTGTTCGCCGTGCAGCAGAAGCGCATCCGCCCGCACCTCGACGACAAGGTGCTCGCGTCATGGAACGGCCTGATGCTCGGCGCGCTCGCGCGGGCCGGCGTGGTGCTCGGCGAACCGAAGTATCTCGCGGCGGCGGAGAAGAATCTGGCGTTCCTTCAGAGCAAGCTGTGGGACGCGAAGACGAAGACGCTCTACCACCGTTGGCGCGACGGCGAGCGGGACAACGTGCAGCTCCTCGATTCGCACTCCTACCTGCTCGATGGGGTGATTCACCTCTACGAGGCGACGCTGGATCCAAAGCACCTCGACTTTGCCCTCGCGCTGGAGTCGGCGATGACCGCGCGCTTCTACGACGCGGCGAACGGAGGGTTTTTCCAGAGTCCCGCCGGCTCCGCCGACCTGCTGTTCCGCGCGAAGGAGGATTACGACGGGGCCGAGCCGAGCGGCAACAACGTGGCGACGCTCGCGCTGTTCAAGCTCGCCGCGATCACCGACAACAAGGAGATGCGCGGACGCGCCGAGAAGACGTTGCGCCTGTTCGCCGAGCGTCTGCAACGCCTCCCGCAGGCCGTGCCGAACCTGCTGCTGGCCCTCGACTTCTTCCTGCACGAGCCGTTCCGCGTGGTCATCGCCTCGCCCGCGAAGGGCGACGCGAAGGCGACTTCCGCGCTGCTCCGCGCCGCGCACGGGGTCTATCAGCCGAACAAGGTCGTGCTCGGCACGAGCGGCGCGGTGGAGCCGTTTGCGAAGACGCTCACGGCGAAGGACGCGCCCGTGGTCTTCCTCTGCACCGGCACCGAGTGTCGGCCGCCCACCAGCGATCCGGCGAAGGTGAAGACGATGCTGGCGGGGAAGTGAACGGGACACTCCTGTCCCGCAGGGGGAAGATGGTTGCCGGGGAATCGGTCTGCGGGACAGGAGTGTCCCGCCCACCTTACCGGTGCCGGAAAGTGATCCGTGCCTTGCTCAGGTCGTAGGGCGACATCTCGGCCTCGACCTTGTCGCCCACGCTGATGCGGATGAAGTTCTTGCGCATCTTGCCGGAGATGTGGGCGAGCACCTCGTGACCGTTGGGGAGGGCGACGCGAAACATGGTGCCCGGCAACACTTGCGTCACCGTGCCCGTAAAAGTAATTGGCTCTTCTTTCGCAGTCATTCCAACGACTTGAGGGCGCGGAAACTGCCCGTTCCGCCGGGGTATTGCAACTCTGAACTGCCTCTGAACAGCCTCGTCCGCAAGGCCAGGGCGCAACTAGACATCCGCACCATCCGAACGAGGAGGCCTGCTCCCTCTCCTCCATCGGATGGAGGAGGGCCGGGGAGAGGAAGGGCGTTACCGCTGTATTATCAAGGCTCCCCATGAACCGCCTAAAGAAAGAACCCAAAGATTCAGGAAAGGCAAAGATGGGAACCCAAAGATTAGGGGCGGACAAAGATGGGGAAGCGGAATCTTTGTCTTCCCTGAATCTTTGGGGCTTTTGCTTCGGTTCAGGGGCCGAAATCGCGGCTTTCGGGCCGTTGGTTCTCTCCCCAGCCCTACCCGCTCCTGCGTCGTAGGGAAAGGGGGTTCACCTGCCGTGGTGCGTGTGCCACATTGCGCCGGCGCTGGCCGGACGGGCAGCTTGACTGGTGCGCCGCTGGTTTTAGGATGCGTTCCGTTCCGAAGCCATGCCCCCGCGCGCCACCAGAGCCTTCACCCTGATCGAACTGCTCACGGTCGTGGCGATCATCGGCGTCCTCGTGTCGCTTACGGCGGGCGGGCTGGCGCAGGCCAAGGCGCGCGCGCACCGCATCACCTGCCTGAACAACCAGCGCGAGCTGCACACGGTCTGGCACAAGTTCGCCGACGACCACGACGACCGGCTGGTGGTGAACTCGAACCCCATCGGCAGCATCAACCCCGTCACGACCAACGTCCCGTGGGCCTCCGGCGGCGTGCATCAGTTTTACGCGACGGTGACGAACGAGGTGTTCCTAACCGATCCGCAGTATTCCGCGTTCGCCTACGCGAAATTGAACCCGCGCCTCTACCGCTGCGGCGCGATCAAGCACAACATCCAGGGCCGCCCGATGATCCGGCATTACAGCATGAACCCCTACATGGGCATCCAAAGCGCGAATTCCTTCGCCGCGCCGGGCGGCTTCGAGGCGTATCGCCGCCTGAACGACGTGACCCAGCCGGCGGAGCGCGCGGTGTTTGTCGAGATGAACCCCTACGTCATCTGCACCACCGCCGTGCGCATCAATCCGGGGATGCAGGCGGACGCCGGCACCGGGCAGATCACCAGCGGCGAGTTCGCCACGCTGCCCATCTTTCCGCACGGCGGCGTTGCCGTGGCGGGCTTCGCCGACGGCCATGTGGACATGCAGAAGCGCCAGACCGAGGAGATGGAGCGCACCTGGCCCGTGGACTGGATCGCGGACCATCAGGGCCTGCACGCGCCGGACAACGCGGACTTCCTCTGGTTCGCCAACCGCTTCACCCGCGCGCGATGAAACGGAACCGCCCCCGTCGAATCCCCGGCCCGGCGCGCGCCTTCACGCTGCCGGAACTCCTCGTTGTCATCGCCATCATCGCGGTGCTCGCGTCGCTCCTCCTCGGGGGCGTGAGCAAGGTCAAGTCCCGCGCGCACCGCACCGAGTGCGTCAACAACCTGCGCCAGCTCATGGTCGCGTGGTTCAGGCACCCCGGCGAGCACGACGACCGGCTCGTCCTCAACTACCGTCCCCACAGCGGCACCAACAACCCGCCCCCGCTCCCGTGGGTGCAGGGCGACTACCACTACACCTACGACAGCGTCACCAACTCCGCCTTCCTCACCGATCCCAAGCTCGCCGCCTTCGCCGGCGCCATCCCGAACCCCCGCGTCTATCGCTGCCCCGCCGTGCGGCACGACGTGCAGGGCGTGCCGCTCACGCGCAGCTTCGGCCTCAACCAATACATGGGCGCGGGCAGCCGCAGCGAGACCGACCCCGCCTACGCCAAGTTCGCGCGCCTGGCCGACGTGCCCAACCCCGCCGGCATCTTCACCTTCCTCGAACTCAACCCCCACACCATCTGCACCAGCATGGCCCGCGTGCCCATGGACACCAACTCCGCCGACGGCTACTTCCACATGCCGTCCTTCCTCCACGGCGGACGCGCCGCGATGGCCTTCGCCGACGGCCATGTGGACAGCTACGGCATCCGCGACAAGGACACCCTCCGCACCTACCGCGTGGACTGGCTGCCCGACCATCGCTTCGCCATGACCAACGCCGACATTCTGGCCATCCGTGACCAGACCTCGTATCTGAAGTAACCCTCCGCCCCGCCATGCAAAAAGTCCTCTTCTCCCTCTTCGTCGGCGTGGGTTACGCGCTGCGCTCCCTCAAGCACCCGGCCACCTGGGCCGTCCTCGCGCTGGTCGTCGGCCTGCTGTGGTGGCGGAACCGCAGCACCGAGGCCGCGAAAGTGGTCAATCAGCTCGCCCCCATCGAGTTCAAGCCCCTCGTGGCCGCCGCGCCCGCGCCCGACGCCGCACCCGGCACGACGCCGCAGGCCGTTCAGGCGGACGGTGCGAGCCTCGAACTCGCCGCCGCCTTCGCCGACGGCGTCACCGACCCCGAGCAGCTCCCCGTCATGTCCTCGCGCGAACTGGAAGTGGCCGTGGGCCGCTTCCACAAGGACAACCTCCGCCTGCCGAACGACGCCGACGAGTTGATCGAGAAGAAATACCTCGTGGGCGTGCCGCCCGCCCCGCCGGGCAAGCGCTACCTGCTGGACCTCTCCCCCATCAAACTGCGCCTCGTGCGCAAGTGACGCGCCGAAGGGAGCGGCTATTTCGCCGCGCGGTTGAGAACCACTTCGACGCCTTCGCGGGCGGCGTCCACTTCCAGGGTGCTGCCGTGGATGGCGGCGAGTTCGCGCGCCCAGTCCTGCATGGCGTCTATCTTGGCGTCGTCGTGGTCGGGGTCGTGGTGGAAGAGGAAGAGTTTCTTGACCTTGGCGATGACGGCGAGGGCGACGGCGTCGTCCACGCAGGTGTGGCCCCAGCCGATGTGGGACTTGTATTCCACGCCGTCGTATTGGGAGTCCATGATGACGACGTCGCAGTCGCGGATGAACTCGATGAGTTTCTCGTCCTGCTTCTGGGCGAAGGCGAGGACCTCGTAGGATTGCGCGCTGTCGGTGACGGGGGCCATGCGGAGGCGCGAGTGCGGCTCGTTGTCGGGGAGGAAGGCGAGGGAGCCGCCGCTGGTTTCGAGGCGGTAGCCGACGCAGATGCCGGGGTGGTTCATGAAGGCGGCGGTGACTTTGACCTTGCCGATGTGGAACTGGAGTTCCTTGAGTTCCTCGACCTGGAGGTAGCCGGGCAACTGCTGCATCGAGACGGGGAAGTAGGGGCTTTCCATCTGGCTGCTCAGGACGCTCTGGAGGCCGACGCGCGCGCCCTCGTAGCCCATGATGCGGATCTGGTTGTGCGGGCTGTAGGCGGGGATGAAGAAGGGGAAGCCCTGGATGTGGTCCCAGTGGGTGTGCGAGATGAGGATGCTGACCTCGATGGGCGTGGACTTGAACTCGGCGGCGAGCTTGCGGCCGAGGTTGCGGATGCCGGTGCCGGCGTCGAGGACGATGAGTTCGCCGTCGGCGCGGACTTCGACGCAGGTGGTGTTGCCGCCGTATTTGAGCGTGGAGTCGCCCGGCGTGGCGATGGAGCCGCGCACGCCCCAGAAGTGGACGGTGGGCGGGGTGCCGATGGCGCGGCGGAAGTAGGTGGTGTCGGGGGGCGTGGGGCCTTTGCTGACGGCGGGGGTCTTGCGGATGAAGGTGGTGCCGCCCTCGAGTTCGAGGACGTGGAGCAGCTCGGCGGGCTTGATGGGCTTGAGGAGGAAGTCGTCCGCGCCGGCGTCGAGGGAGTTGGTGCGGTCAGCGGCGTAGTTGCTGCTGGAGATGACGATGATGCGGGGCTGGGGGAAGAAGGCCTGGTTCGAGCGGAGGGCGCGGCAGACCTGGTAGCCGTTGACGCGCGGCATGAGGAGGTCGCAGACGATAACGTCGGGCCGCTCGGCGACGGCGAGTTCGATGCCCTTGTCGCCGTCGTCGGCCTTGAGCACGCGCCAGCCGGCATCCTCCAGCGTGCGCGAGAGCACCGTGAGCACGATGGAGTCGTCGTCAATGACGAGGGCGGTTTTCACGAGTGGTGGCGACCGGGTGCGGAAAGGACACCAGCAAAGCGGCGTGAAGGCAAGCCGAAGGGCGGAGATTTCCTGAGTTGCGCGGCTTCGGAGCGTTCCCCTACGCTGCGCGGACGTTTTGACATGAAAGTCTATATTGACGGCAAGTTTTACGACGAGGCGAAGGCCAAAGTGTCCGTGTTCGACCACGGGCTGCTCTACGGGGACGGCATCTTCGAGGGCATCCGCGCGTATCACGGGCGGGTCTTCAAGCTGAAGGAGCACATTGACCGGCTCTACTGCTCGGCCAAGGCCATCCTGCTCACCATCCCGATGACGCCCGCCGAGATGACCAGGGCGGTGGTGGACACCTGCCGGAAGAACAAGGTCACCGACGGCTACATCCGCCTCGTGGTCACGCGCGGCGTGGGCACGCTGGGCCTGAACCCGAACCGCTGCAAGAACCCGTCCGTCATCGTCATCGCCGGCAAGATCCAGCTCTACCCGCCGGAGTTGTATGCGCGCGGCATGGACATCGTGACCGTGGCGACCACGCGCAACCTGCATAACGCCGTCAACCCGGCCATCAAGTCGCTCAACTACCTGAACAACATCCTCGCCAAGATCGAGGCCAACAACGCGGGCGTCGAGGAGGCGATCATGCTCAACGCCGACGGCTACGTGGCCGAATGCACGGGCGACAACCTTTTCATCATCAAGGGCAACGAGCTGCTCACGCCGCCGCTCTCCGCCGGCGCGCTCTACGGCATCACGCGCGCGACGGCGCTGGATCTCGGCCGCGAGCTGGGCCTCAAGACCGGCGAGCCGAACCTCACGCGCTACGACCTTTACAACGCCGACGAGTGTTTCCTCACCGGCACGGGCGCGGAGATCATCCCGGTGGTGAAGATTGACGGGCGCGTCATCGGCACGGGCAAGCCCGGGCCGCTGTCGAAGCAGATGATCGAGAAGTATCACGCTTTGACAAAGGTGAGCGGCGAGCCAATTTAGGGCAGTACTTCTCCCCATGCTCTGCAACGTCTGCAAACAGAACGAAGCCAAGGTCCACCTGACCAAGATCGTCGGCGACAAGATGCAGAAGGTGGACCTGTGCGACGAGTGCTCGAAGGAGAAGGGCGTGGAGGATCCCACGAACTTCTCGCTGGCGGACACGTTGCTGGGCCAGTTGCTCACCCCGGAGGCACCCGCCGCCGAACCGGAGGCCGCCGCCGAGCCGGGCGTCAAATGCCCCACCTGCGGCTACACGCAGGCGGACTTCAAGAAGGCCGGGCGCTTCGGCTGCTCGGACTGCTACACGACCTTCGGCGAGGGCCTGGGCACGATGCTCAAGAGCATGCACAAGGGCACCAAGCACACCGGCAAGGTGCCCGCCGCGCTCCAGCAGTCCCGCGCCGAGGCGCAGAAGGTGAAGCAGCTCCAGAAGCGGCTGGACAAGGCCGTGGCCGAGGAAAACTTCGAGGAAGCCGCGCAGTTGCGCGATGAAATCAAGCGGATGAAGTAGCACTCAGTTTCGGGTTTCGAGTTTGGCGTTTCGAGTTGTCCCCCCAGCGGCGACGCCCCTCAACTCGAAACCCCAAACTCCAAACGCGAAACCAAACATGACCATCCACGAGTTCCTCGTCGCCCCCGCCGTCGCCTGCCAGCGCACCGGCCCGCAGGATGACATCGTCACGTCCAGCCGCGTGCGCCTGGCGCGGAACCTCCGCCAGCAGCCGTTCCCCTCGTGGGCCAAGAAGCCCGACCGACTGCGCGTGCTGGAGCTGATCCTGCCCGCCGTGGAAAGCCTGCCGCAACTGGATCCGCACTTCGCCACCGCGATGGACGAGTTGGCACCGCTGGACCGGCAGATCCTCGTCGAGCGCCACCTCATCAGCCGCGAGCACGCGGCCAAGGGCGTCGGCAGCGGCCTCGTCGTCAACCGCGAGGAGAGCCTCTGCGTGATGATCAACGAGGAGGACCACCTCCGCATGCAGGCGCTCCGCCCCGGCCTCCAGATCAAGGAATGCTGGCAGGCCATTGACGCCCTCGACACCGCGCTGGAGCCGAAGCTCGACTTCGCCTTCTCCCCCGAGCTGGGCTACCTCACCGCCTGCCCGACGAACCTCGGCACCGGCATCCGCGTCAGCGCCATGCTGCACCTGCCCGGCCTCGTGCTGGCGGAGGACATCACCCGCATCATCAACGCCGCGAACAAGCTCGGCTTCGCCGTGCGCGGCCTCTACGGCGAGGGCACCGAGGCGCTGGGCAACGTCTTCCAGGTCTCCAACCAGATGACCCTCGGTGAGTCCGAGGCGCAGATCATCGAGCGCATCGGCAAGGCGCTCAATCAGATCATCGAGGAGGAGCAGAACGCCCGGCAGTTGCTGCTGGAGCAGAAGCCCAAGATCGTCTTCAACCACATCGGCCGCGCCTACGGCATCCTCGCCAACGCGCACACGATCACCTCGAAGGAGACGATGAACCTGCTCTCACTCCTGCGGCTGGGCGGGGAGCTGGGCCTGTTCGAAAAGCTCGGCCGGTCGCTCACCGACGAGCTGTTCCTGCTCACGCAGCCCGCGCACCTCCAGAAGCAGCACACCGAGAAGCTCGACGCCGAGGAACGCGACACGCTCCGCGCCGACATGCTCCGCGAGCGGCTGCGGAACATCCCGCGCCCGCAGGTGCCCGCGAAGTAGGCCGGCGGGCGGGCGGGGAGTGATGGAGTTGCTGGGCCGGATGCAATGTCTAATCACTCCACTACTCCACCACCACGGCCTTCCGAACTTTGACCTTCCCCGCCGCCGCGCTCTCTGCCTACAGTTCGCGCGAATTCAGCCCGCGTGGTTGGCGTGCAGCGCCACGGCGCGGGCGCGGTTTTCTGCGAGATGAGCGACGGCAAACAGGCGCGCATTCTGTCGGTGGATGACTCCGGGGCCTTGCACGAGGTCTTGCGCGGCGTCATCTCCGGCGCGGAAGGCGGCCCGGCCCTCGCCCTGACCCCGGTGCGGCTGACCGAGGCCCTCGGCGTCGCCCGGCTCGAGCGCGCGTCGGACAAGCCTTACTCCATCGCCTTCCTCGCGCTGCCGCCCGTCGCGGCGCTCACCACCATCGAGACCGCCGCGCAACTGGCCGCCGAGGATGACGACCTGCAACTGGTCCTGTGCCCGGCGGGCGAGCTTCCCACACTGGCTGAATCGTTGAAGGGCCGCTTCGGCGCATCCGACCGCGTCGTGCTCCTGCCACCGCCGTTCGCCCCGGGCGAGGCGTTGCAGCTCATCCGCGCGCTGGCCGGCAAGGCGGACTTGCACCGCGAGCTGCGCGCCGCGCGGGCCTCGACCGCGTCGCTGAACCGCGACCGCTTCGCCGCCGAGACGGCCGCGAAATCCGGCTTCGAGCAGGAGGCGCAGTTCGAGCGGGCGCTGATGGACACGTTTCTCGCGAACGTGCCGGACGCGGTCTATTTCAAGGACCTCGAATCCCGCTTCGTCCGCGCCAGCCATTCGCTCGCGCAGCGGGTGGGCTGCGATGACCCGAATGAACTCGTCGGCAAGAGCGACCTCGATGTGTTCAGCGAGGAGCACGGGCTGGCGGCGTTCTCCGACGAGCAGGAGGTCATCCGCACGACCAAGCCCATCCTCGGCAAGATCGAGAAGGAGACGCTCGCCGACGGCCGCTCGACGTGGGTGCTCACCTCGAAGCTCCCGTGGCGCAACCCGGCGGGCGCGGTCATCGGCACGTTCGGCATCAGCAAGGACATCTCGGCGCTCAAGCGCGCGGAGGAGGAATTACAGAATGCGAGTGACCTGCTCCAGGCGCTGCTCGACAACATCCCCGACCGCATCTACTTCAAGAACGCCCAGTCGCGTTTCATCAAGGTCGGCAAGGCGCTCGTCACACGGCTGGGGATGACTTCGCCCGAGCAGGTCATCGGCAAGACGGACTTTGACTTCCATCCGCCGGAGCTGGCGCGGCAGTTCGTCCATGACGAGGAGAACATCATGGCCACCGGCGAGGCCATCGTTGCCAAGGTCGAGAAACAGGTTGGGCCGGACGGCGAGCCGATTTGGGCGTCGGTGACGAAGGTGCCCATCTACGACCGCATCGGGCAAATCGCCGGCATCATCGGCATCTCGCGCGACATCACGGCGCTCAAGCGCGCGGAGGATGAATTGCAGCAGAAGAGCAAGGAACTCATCGAAGCCTCGCGCGCGGCGGGCATGGCGGAGGTCGCGACGGGCGTGCTGCACAACGTCGGCAACGTGCTCAACAGCGTGAACGTCGCCGCCACGCTCGTCAGCGACATGGTCCGCCGCAGCAAGGCCATCAACCTCGCGCGCCTCGCCGCGATGCTGAAAGACCACGGTCAGAATCTCAGCGCATTTCTGACTCAGGACGAGAAGGGGAAGCAAATCCCCAGCTACCTTGAGCAGCTCGGCAAGCATCTCGCTGACGAGCAGCAGACGCTGTTGCGCGAACTGGATGAGATGCGCAAGAGCGTGGACCACATCCGCGACATCGTCGCCACGCAGCAGGGTTACGCGAAGGTCGGCGGCACCGTCGAACCCATCATCGCCGTGGATCTTGTGGAGATGGCCTTGCGGATGCAGCTCACCGCGCTGACCCGGCACGACGTGACGGTCAACCGCCAGTTCAGCCCGGTGCCCACGGTGTCCGCTGAGAAGCACAAGGTGCTGCAAATCCTGAACAACCTCATCCGCAACGCGAAGCAGGCGATGGAGGCCAACCTCGATGGCAAGAAGCACCTCACCGTCCGCATCGCGCCCAACGGCCGCGGCGGCGTGAGCATCCAGGTGCAGGACAACGGCATGGGCATCTCGGCGGAGGGCCTCACCAAGATTTTCGCGCACGGCTTCACCACGCGGCAGGGCGGCCACGGCTTCGGCCTGCACAGCGCCGCGCTCGCCGCCAAGGACATGGGCGGCGCGCTCACCGTCCACAGCGAGGGCCTGGGCAAGGGCGCGACGTTCAGCCTCGACCTGCCGGCGCAACCGAAGGAGGACAAGAAACCTTGAGCAGCATCCCTGAAAACAAACGCATCCTGGTCATTGACGACAACCGGGCCATCCACGAGGACTTCCGCAAGGTGCTCACCGACAGCGGGGCCGACGCCGGCATGGACGCCGCCGAGGAGGCGCTGTTCGGCGACACGGCGGAATCACGCCCCAGGCGCGCGACGTTCAACTTGGAGTATGCCTCGCAGGGCTTGGAAGGCGTGGAGAAAATCCAGCAGGCGCGCGAGGCCGGCACGCCTTACGCGATGGCCTTCGTGGACGTGCGGATGCCGCCGGGCATTGATGGCATCGAGACCACGGTGAAAATCTGGGAGGTCGCGCCCGACACGCAGATCGTCATCTGCACCGCCTACTCGGACTACTCGTGGGACGAGATGGTCGGCAAGGTTGGCTACTCGGACAAGCTGGTGCTGCTCAAGAAGCCGTTCGACAACGTCGAGGTGCTCCAGCTCGCCTGCGCGCTGACCGAGAAGTGGCGGCTCGCGCAGGAGGCGAAGCTGAAGATGGAGCAGCTCGAACGCATGGTCGCCGCGCGCACCGCCGAATTGCGCAACTCCATGGAGCTGCTCCAGCAGAGCGTCACCAACTACAAGCGCACCGAGCAGCGCCTGCGCCGCAGCGAGGAACGCTTCCGCCTCATCACCGAGAACGCCGCCGACCTCATCATCGTCGTGGACGGCACGGGCCGACCGCAATACCTCAGCCCGTCCGTCGTCCACACGCTCGGCTACGCGGCGGAGGAGCTGCTGCGCGGCTCGCTCTTCTCGCTCGTCCACCCGGAGGACCGCAGCGTGACGGTGGACACCATCAAGTCCGCGCTGCGCCAGACCAGCGACCAGGTGCTCGAATACCGTCTCCAGCACAAGCAGGGTTACTGGCGCAAGTTCGAGGCCCATGCCAGCGTCGTGCGCGAGAGCGACACCAACGCCGGCAACCTTGTCCTCGTCTCGCGCGACATCACCGAGCGCGACCGCGCGGAGAAGGAAAATTTCCGCCTCGCCATCCAGCTCCAGCGCGCCGGGGACTCAGGCAACCTGGGCGTGATGGCCGCCGCCATCGCCACCGAGCTGGAGCCGCTCCTGGAAGCCGTGCGCGACAAGGTGCGCTTCGCCGAGGACGCCGCGCGGCAGTTGCAGCCGCTGCTGCGCGCCGAGAAGGAACTGCTGGCCGCCGCCGCCGCCAACAAGCTCACGCCCGAGCTGCTCGCCAGAGCCACCGCCGCCGACCGGGCGACGGATGTGGATTACCTCTCGGCGGAGGTGCCGAAGGCCCTCAGCGAATGCAACGCGAACATCGAGCGCATCGCGGACATGCTGGCCGACATCCAGGCCGACAGCCCCGCGTGAGCCGGGGGGGACGCCCGCGCGTCACGCGCCGAGGCGCAGGTGCGACCGGATGGTTTCCGGCGCTTCGACCACGGAGACATTCAGCCCCTGCACCGTCGCCGGCGGCAGTTCCGCCAGCAGGCCGAGCCGGTGCGAGTTGATCAGGTCGCCGGCCGAAAGCACCGCGTGCTCCGCCGCCCCGCCCGCCTTCGCGGCCTCCACCACGAGATCGCCGGGCTGAAGCTGGGCGAGGGCCTTGTGTTTCACCACGGCCGGCGTGCTGAAGAGCGTGGCCTGAACGACCAGTTCCGGCAGCTTCAGCGCGAACCGCCGCACCGGGCCGGCGGCCGGCCGGGGCAGCGCGTCACTGCGGACGGCCACCGGCGGCAGGACGGGCACCAGCCCGAGCGCCTGCTTCACGGGCGCGAGGCTGCGCGCGGCGAGCAGCAGGTGGACCGCCTCCGCGAGGACGCCGAGCAGCTCGTGTTCGGAGTTGGCCGAACGCCGCAGCACCGCGCGGCACAACGCGTGCGCGCCGCCGCGCGTGATGTCCAGCCGCGCGTCCACCCACGCCGCGTCGCGCTTCACATAGGCGGGCAGCAGGACGGAGAAATCCGCGTCCCCCGCCGGCGCGGGGTTCAAGTCCAATTGCGCCCGCCCCAGGCCGATCTCCCGCACGGCCTCGCAGAGCATCGCGCCCAAATCCGGCGCGGCGGCGGGGACAACCGTCGTCGGCGGGCTGGCGGGCTGCGGCGGGACCTGCGCCGCGACCTGCTGCCCGGCCATCTCGCCGAGCATGGTGTGGCGGCGGATGAGCGCGTCGTATTCGGCGATGGTCTTGCGGAGCTGCTCCTCGTATTTGAGCGCGCGCAACGCCACGCGCAGCCGCGCCTGCAACTCGGTGAGGTCGCACGGCTTGACGATGTAGTCGTCCGCGCCGGCGTCGAGGCCCTTGACGATGTCCAGCTTGCTGTTGCGCGAGCTGAGGAGGATGACGTAGGTGCGGATGGGCTGCTTGAGGGCGCGCAGCCGGGCGCAGACCTCGGGGCCGGTCATGCGCGGCATCATCCAGTCGCAGATCGCCAGCGGCGGCGCGGCGGGCGTCTGAAGAATCTCCCACGCCTCCGCGCCGTTCTGCACGACGAGCGACTCGTAGCCGAAGCGCGCGAGAAAGCTCGCGATGATCTTCCGGCTGATTTCGTCGTCGTCGGCGAGCAGGATCTTCATGGAAACGCGGGCGCATGGTAGGCGAAGGCCGCGCGGAGCAAAGCCCAAAGAAGTTTCGCGCCCGCGGCAGGGCCATCTCACTTTCTTGCAGGCTGCCGAAAGCCTGGTTGAGGCGCGGTCGGCAACTGGTGGCGCCCCTTCCCCCTCACCCCGGCCCTCTCCCCCGGGGAGAGGGAGGAACGCCTTCCGCTTTCACCCA
>Ga0172372_10007506_pt1 | contig 14626 bp, 14 predicted proteins | sample LakKiv5m_2_FD_114544 | JGI IMG/M metagenome (GOLD analysis project Ga0172372, IMG submission 114544) | Freshwater microbial communities from Kabuno Bay, South-Kivu, Congo - kab_092012_9.5m | ecosystem: Environmental > Aquatic > Freshwater > Lake | place: Democratic Republic of the Congo...
ACGTGGGCGGTCCCACGCCGCTGTCGTTTCCGTTGGCAGTCGACCGGCTGCGCGAACGGCTGAGCTCCGAGCGCATGGAAGACCGCATCCGCCGCATGGTCGCGGTCTGACCGGGCGGCGTTACCTTCGCGCTTCCATGCAAGGAATGCGCATTCTCCTCACGGTCCTGCTCGGGGCCATGTGCACCGGGGCCGTAGTAGCCCAGTCCACCGTCAAAGGATTTCTGCGCGACAAGGGGTCGGGCGAGCCGGTGATGTTTGCAAACGTGACCTTGCAAGGCACCACGTACGGAGCGGTTTCCGACATCGAGGGGTATTTCAGTTTGAGCCAAATTCCGGCAGGAACCTACACCCTCGTGGTCGCCTCCATGGGCCATGAGGAGGTTCGAGAAGAAGTCAATTTGGTCAACGGTAAATTTCTGACAAAGAACTACCTGCTCATTCCCCGTGTGATTGAGTTGGGAAGTGCGGAAATCAGCGCAGACCGCCAGGAAGCGCAGACCAAGGTGAACCTCTCCATCGCGACCATCCGCCCGGCCGACCTCAAGCGCATTCCGAGTTTCGGCGGGCAACCGGACCTTGTCCAAGCCCTCCAGGTCATGCCCGGCTTCGTGAGCACGGGCGACCAGGGCGGCCAGCTGTACATCCGCGGCGGCTCGCCCATCCAAAACAAAGTGCTGCTCGATGGCATGATTGTCTACAACGCGTTCCACAGCATCGGCCTGTTCAGCGTCTTCGATTCCGACGTGATTTCAAATGCGGACGTCTACACGGGCGCCTTTTCCGGCAAGTTCGGGGGGCGCATTTCTTCGGTCATGGACATCCGCACGCGGGACGGCAACAAGCAGCGTTTCACGGGCAAAGTGGGCGCCAGTCCGTTCGGGGCTAAACTCACGATAGAAGGTCCCCTCAAACGCCTGAACGCCCAAGGCGGCGGCATCTCATACATCCTGTCGCTGAAGCACAGCTACCTCGCCGCCACGTCGCCGTACCTCTACGACTACGTCAACCGCGACGGAAAAGGGCTTCCCTTCGACTTCACGGACGCCTACGCGAAGATCAGCTTCGGCGGGGCAGGCGGCAGCAAGTTCAACCTCTTCGGTTTCCGGTTCTCGGACCAAGTGCGCTACCAGGCCCTGAGCGACTTGAACTGGACAAACACCGGTGCGGGCGGGAATTTCACCGTCGTCCCTTCCGGCTCGGCCGTCCTGATGAGCGGCCATTTCTCCGCCAGCGATTACCGCATTTTCCTCGCCGAAGAGGGGCTTGCAGACCGGTACAGCAAGGTCAACGGGTTCAACTTCGGCCTGGATTTCAAATACGTGCTCGGCGAGGACGATGTGCAATACGGGCTGGAGGTGGTGGGCATGCGCACGGATTTTCGCACGTTCAACCTCCTCGGCGTGGGCGTGGAGCAGGTGGACAACACCACCGAGTTCGGTGGCTACATCGACTACCGCATCCACCGAGGGCCGTGGATCATCAACCCGAGCATGCGGATGCAGTACTACAGCTCGCTCGCACGTTTCCGTCCGGAGCCCCGCATCGGCATCAAGTACAAGGCCACCGAGCGGCTGCGGCTCAAGGCCGCCGCGGGCCTCTATTCCCAAAACGTCATCGCCTCGAACTCCGACCGCGACGTGGTGAACTTGTTCTACGGCTTCCTCGCCGGGCCGCAAAATCTGCAAAACGACTTCGTGACGCCGAACGGGCAAGTGCGGGAAGTGCGCCACTCGCTCCAAACCGCCGAACACCTCGTGGCCGGCTTCGAATTCGACATCACGGAGCGCATCTCCCTCAACGTCGAGGCCTACCTCAAGAACTTTTCCCAGCTCACGAATCCGAACCGCAACAAGCTGTTCCCAGACGACGCGGACCACGCCGAAGTGCCCGACGTGCTCCGCAAAGACTACATCATCGAATCCGGCTTTGCCCGCGGGGCAGACATTGTGTTGGAATACGAAGAAAAATACACCTACCTCTGGCTCGTATACGGCTTGGGCAACGTCGATCGTTGGGACGGGGACCGTTGGTACGACCCGGTGTTTGACCGCCAACACAACGTCAACCTCGTCGCTTCGCAAGGATTCGGGAAAGAAGGAAGATTCGGTGTGAGCGCCCGCTGGAACATCGGCAGTGGCCTGCCCTTCACCCAAACCCAAGGCTACTACCAACCGCCCAACCTCACCGGCGGCATTGCCTCCGACTACATCGTCGCAAACGCTCCCGATTTGGCCATCCAATACGGCCCACTCAACGAAGGCCGCCTCCCGGCCTACCACCGCCTCGACATCAACCTCCGCCGCACCTTCAACTTCGCCGCAGCCACGCCCGGACCCGCCCGGAGCCTCGAAGTGTCTGCAGGAATCACGAATGTGTACAGCCGCAACAACGTGTTCTACATCAACCGCGTCACCGGAGAACGCGTCGATCAGTTGCCGTTCCTGCCGACCGTGGGACTGGATTGGTCCTTCTGAGCCTCGCGGCAGGGAATCACGCTCCCTCGGCGAGGAGGGCCTCGGCGTTCGCCCGAGATTCCGCCGTAACCTGCGCGCCGCTGAGCATGGAGGCCAGCGCTTCAATCCGCTGCGCACCGGCGAGGGGCACGACCTGGGTCGCTGGAGGCACATCGGTGGTTTTGTACACCAACAGGTGGTGCGGGGCCCGGCTGGCCACTTGGGGCAAGTGCGTAATGGCCAGAACCTGGCGGTGTTGCGCCATGCCCCGCATCAACGCGGCCATGCGCGCAGCAACGTCGCCGGACACCCCGGTGTCGATTTCGTCCAGCACGATGGTGGGAGCCAGCGCGAATGCACCGCTCGCAGCTTTCAAGGCCAGCATCAACCGGCTCCGCTCACCGCCCGAGGCGGCAGAGGCCAGCGGAAGGGCGGGGGTCCCCAGATTCGCGGAAAAGTAGACTTCCACGTCATCGGCACCCCAACCATCCGGCGCGCTCATCGGACTGAACTCAAATTCGACGTGGGCCTGCGCGAGCTTCAGCCCTGCCAAATGTTCCCGGGTACGCTCGACAAGGGCGACGGCAGCATCGCGCCGCGAGGCAGTGAGCAGTTCACCGGCGCGGTGCACGGCGGTGCGCGCTTCGTGTTCCGCATGCTGGGCCTGTTCCAGCGCGGTGGCGCGGTTTTCCACTTGCAGCAGTGACGCGGCAAGCAAAGCAGCATGCGCGCGCAGTGCCGCTTCGTCGGCACATCGGTGCTTCGTGCGCAAACGTTCGAATTCCGCGACCAACTGCTCCACCTGGGCCAGCCGTTCGGGGTTTTCTTCGGTGGCTTCCGCGAGTGCGGAAAGCGACCGCGCGATGTCCAGGACTTCGACGCGGACGGAGGCGAGGCGCTCTGCGAGTTCGTCGGTGGCCGGAGTGTTCAGCGCATTTTGGAGCAGTTTCGCGGCAGCGGCCAACGCGTCCAGCCCGCCGGTGGCGCGGTCATCGCCCTCCAGCGTCGCCGCTGCACCGTGCAATGCGGCGCGGTGTTCAGCGGCATGCAGCAACACTTCCCGCTCGGCATCGAGTGCAGCGAAGTCGTTGTGATCGAAATCCAATCGGGCGAGTTCCTCGAGTTGGTAAGTGAGGTAATCGGCATCCGCCAAGGGGGCAGCGGCCTCCGCACGGGCAGCTTCCAGCGCCGCAAGTTGGGCTTTCCAGCGACGGAATTCGGTTTGATAGGCCTGAAAAAGCTCCGCATTTCCGGCGCAGCGGTCGAGGAGCTTGAGCCGGGTCGGACGTTCGGCAAGTGCCCGCGTTTCGTCTTGGCCGTGCAGATCCACACACCGCATGCCGAGTTCACGCAGGTCTGTAACGCTGCAGGGGGTGTCGTTGATGAACGCCCGCGAACGTCCGGTCGCTGCGATTTCTCTGCGCAGAATCAGCGTACCCGTGGACTCAAAGCCGCGCTCTTCCAGCCAGGCCTGATGGGGCAGGAGGTCAAATTCGGCCTCCACCGTGCAGCGTGTGGCGCCAGTGCGGAGGATGGAAGCGTCTGCTCGGTCCCCCAAAGCGAGCCCCAACGCCCCGAGCAAGATGGATTTGCCGGAACCCGTTTCCCCGGTCAACGCCGTCATCCCGGGGTGCAATTCCAGGTCCACGGCCTCGAGCAAGGCGTAGTTTGAAATGGAAAGCCGCTGCAACATCTTCAGCCGAGGATGCTGTCGTACTTGTTGATGTTGCCCGGGTCCATTTGCTTGAGGACCGGCAGCAACCGCGTCTTTTCGGGCTCGGGCGCAGGACCGAAAACCTTCAAGATTTCGTCTGACTTCGCGAGGAAGAAGAGCTGCAAGTTGTAGGACGACGGTCGGATGCGGTGGGTTTGGCGCATTTCGATGAGCGCATCGGCAATGGTCATGCGGGCCTTGTCGACGTCGTCATAGAGCCGGTCCATGCCCAGCCGATGGTAGTGGTAGATGCAACTCCGGACGGGGCGAAAGGTTTGGCTCAACATGTTCTCCACCAACCAGTAGCGGTTTTGTTGATTTTGGGAAGCCTTCCAGCCTGCTTGCGGCGCGTTTTGGGCATTTGCCACAATGGTCTGTGCCTTCAAGAACTGGTCCGTGCCTCCTTCGAGGCCCATGGAATCGTAGTCCATGCCGAGGATCATGTAAGCGTAGAACGCGAGTACCGAGCTCAGGTTGTCGCGGAATTGGTCGGGCATGAACTGGATGACGGAGCTGCCGTCCCACACAAATTCGAAGTCCCCGTCGTTCACAAAGAACATCGGGGTTTTGTAGTCCGAGTTGTACACCGGCCGGGAACTCTGGATCTGCAAGTTTCCCTTGAAATTCGTCGGATTGACGGCCTCGGTGATGGTCAACTGCATGGTGCACTCGATGCGCTCCTCCATGCGAAAGTCGTCGTTCGTCCAGCGCCGGCCGTTGATGAACTCCCGAATAGAGGACTCGAGGGATTCGATGACCGTGGCTTCGAGGTTCGAAATTTGGGGGGCAATGACATTCACCGTGCAGTTCAACTCTTGGGCAGAGCCGACCGCATGCACCAGCGTCAAAGCGGCGAGGAGGACGAGTTGCTTCATCGTGAAGAAAGCAGCGGAATCAAATGCGCCACCAGCGCAGTGGCCGCATCCCGTTTCGCTTGCAGGGTAAAGGTATGTGAATTCCCGTCCGAGGTCAGGAGGGTCAATTCACCGGCGTCGGCTCCCATTGCACCGCCGTCGTCGGCCGTGGTGTTGTAGACGATGAAATCGAGTCCTTTTGCCCGCAATTTTTCCCATCCCATGCCGAGGTCCCGTCCGGAATCCAGCGCAAATCCGCCGATGCATTGCCCCGGTCGGCGCGCAGCGGCTGCGGCGGCCAGCACGTCGGGATTGGGCACCAACACGATCGATGAGGGGAGCTCGTGGCGGCGCAATTTATGGTCCGCGGACGCGGCCGGACGCACGTCTGCCACCGCCGCCACGCCGATGAAAAGATCCGCTGCATGGCAGCGGTCCACGACGGCTTGGTGCATTTCACGTGCCGTTTCGACGTGCACCACTTCGTCCAGTCCGTCCGGGACGGGCACAGACACCGGCCCGCAGACGGCCACCACCGTTGCACCGGCATCGCGCAACGCCTCACACAGTGCAAATCCCATCTTCCCGGAGCTGCGGTTTCCGAGGAAACGCACAGCGTCAACGGGTTCGTGTGTGGGGCCGACCGTCAACAAGGCCCGCACGCCGCGCAGGGGAAGCGCAGCTTCGAACCGGGCTTCCAGCGCAGCCGCGATGGATTCAGGTTCCATCATCCTGCCTTTTCCTTCCAGCCCACTGGCCAGCGGGCCCGATTCCGGCTCGAGGACCTGCACCCCGCGGTCGGCAAGCAAGGCCAAATTTGCCCCAGTCGCAGCATGGGCATACATGTCCAAATCCATCGCAGGGGCCACCGCCACCGGGCAGCGCGCACTCAAAAACACCGCCTGCAACAGGTTCGTGCACGTCCCGTGCGCAAAAGCCGCAGCGGTCTCTGCCGTGCAAGGAGCGACGAGCAGCAAGTCCCCCCACAGGCCCAACTCCACGTGGTTCGTCCACGTTCCTTCGTGCACACTTTCGGTAAACTCGCTGTACACCCGGTGCCCCGTCAGCGTCGCAAGGGTCAACGGCGTGATGAATTCCGTGGCGGCCCCGGTCATGACCACACGCACTTCGGCCCCGCGGCGCATCAATTCGCGCGCAAGGACGGCGGCTTTGTAGGCCGCGATGCTGCCTGAAATGCCGAGCAGAATCTTCTTCCCGGCGAGCGCGGAGTGACCCGCCATTGCACTCAGTGTGCCGGCTCCGGACGCTCGAGCGCAGGCTGGGCGGTCGGCTTGTCTTCGTAGATGTGAAGCATGTTTTGCTTCAATTCTGCGATGGCAATGCTGTGCGGCTTTGGGAGGCGCTCGTAGAACTTCGAAATCTCGATTTGCTCGCGGTTTTCGAACACTTCGTCCAAGGAGTCCGTCGGGGCCACGAATTCCTCGAGCTTGTGGCCCAACTCCGTCCGCAGTTCCGTGGCAATCTGGTTGCTCCGCTGGCTCAATACCACGATGGTTTCGAACAAGTTGCCGGTGCCGTTTTGTTCGAGGTTGTACGTGTCACGTGTCTCGGTGGTCCGGTCGGCTTTGATGCTCTTGAAGTTCATGGCGTGTCTGCGCTGGTGAGTTCCGCTTGCTTCAGGGCGTCGATTCCGCGGATGCACGCATCGTAAATGCGCTGGGCATCCGAAGCATACCGACTGTCCGGATAGCGGGCGACAAAATTATGAAAAGCAGTGATGGCTTCGGTGAAGCGTTCAACTTTTCTTCGATCGGTGCTCCGGATGGCATATTGGTAGTGCGCATCCACAATCAACCAAGCGGCCTGCTCGCGGTGGGGAGAATCCGGGAAATCCCGCACGTGCTGGGCGAGGGCGAGGGTGGCCGCCTTGTATTGCCCGGTCGTGTGGTAGAGGGCGGCGAGCTCGAAGTCTTTGTCGTTGAGTTTTCGACGTAACGTGCTGATCAAGCGTTGGCTCGAGTCGCGCCGCGCACTCGAAGGGTAGCGGTTCATGAAGAGTTGCAGTTCTTCAATGGCGGCGCGGGTTTCTGTTTGGTCCAGCGAAGCTTGCGGACTCAACCGGTAGCTGCAGACGGCGCTGATGAAGGCAGCTTCCTCCGCGCGCACATCGTACGGAAAGGCCTTCGCGAAGCTCTTGTAGTGGTAGCGCGCCAGGTACAAGTCGTTCACGCAGTAGTGCGCGCGGGCCAAATGCCACTGCACCTCCCGCGCTTGTTCCGTGCCCCGCATCAACCCCGACAACTCGTCGAGAATGGGCAGCGCACCCATGCATTTGCCGCTGTCCACAAATGCTACAGCCCGCTCGAATTTGTAGTCCAGATCGGGGCTCTTCAGCACCTTATTGTAGTCGTTGCAGCCGAGCGCGACTGCACACACCGCTACGTGAACAAAGTTGCGAACCATCGCCGCGAAGGTAGGGTGCGCGGTTCGGTTATCTTTGGCCTCGAAAACCTGATTCTCTTGGACATTTTCGATCGCATCCGCAAGGACCGGGGACCGCTGGGGCAACACGCCCGCGAGAGCCACGGCTACTTTACCTTCCCGAAGTTGGAGGGGCCCATTTCGAACCGCATGACCTTCCGCGGGAAGGACGTATTGGTTTGGTCCATCAACAATTACCTCGGTTTTGCGAACCACCCGGCCGTGCGCAAGGTGGATGCGGATGCCGCGGCAGAATGGGGGATGGCCTATCCGATGGGGGCGCGGATGATGTCTGGCCAAACCTCTCAGCACGAGGCGCTTGAAGCGCAGCTTGCCGACTTCATGGGCAAGGAGGATGCCTTCCTGCTCAACTACGGCTACCAGGGCTGCATGTCGGCCATCGAGGCCCTCGTCAGCCGCCACGATGTCATCGTGTACGACAGCGAAAGCCATGCCTGCATGGTGGACGGCGTCCGCCTGCACCAAGGCAAGCGCTTTGTGTTTCAGCACAACGACATGGAGAGTTTTGAGAAGCAGCTCCGCCGCGCAACGACCCTCGCGAATTCGCAAGGGGGTGGGGTGTTGGTTGCGACAGAAGGCGTCTTCGGTATGGCCGGAGACCAAGGGAAACTCAAGGAAATCTGTGCATTTAAAAAGGAGTTTGGCTTCCGCCTCTTTGTGGACGACGCACACGGCTTCGGCACCATCGGACGGGATGGGCGCGGCGCAGCAGAATTCCAGGGGGTCCAAGACCAAATCGACATCTACTTCGGCACCTTCGCGAAATCGATGGCCACGGTCGGCGCGTTCGTCGCAGGGGAGGAGGACATCATCGAGTACCTCCGCTACAACATGCGGTCCCAAACCTTCGCCAAGGCCCTCCCGATGCCCATCGTCATCGGCGCGCAAAAGCGCCTCGCGATGATGCGCGACGAGCCGGAGCACATGGAAAAGCTGTGGGTCATCGCAAACGCATTGCAGAGCGGCCTCCGCGCGGCAGGATTCAACATCGGTCACACGAATTCGTGTGTGACGCCGGTCTTCCTTGAAGGCGGGCTCGGAGAAGCCACGAACCTGACCCTCGACCTCCGGGAGAACTACGGCATTTTCTGTTCGATCGTGGTGTACCCCGTCGTTCCGAAAGACACCATCATGCTGCGCCTCATCCCGACGGCGGTGCACACGTTGGAGGATGTCCGCTACACCATTGAGACGTTCTCTTCCGTGAAGGAGAAGCTTTTCGCTGGCGAATACCGCAGCGAGCGCATCGCTTCGTGGGCGTGAGCCGGATTTTCATCGAATTGTCCTACGACGGCCGCGCCTTCCACGGGTGGCAGCGGCAACCGGGGGCGCGCACGGTCCAAACGGAACTCGAGCGCGCCCTCGCTGTGTGTGCGCGCACCGAACATCCGGTGCCGGTTGTGGGCTGCGGTCGGACGGATGCGGGGGTGCACGCGAGCTATTTCGTGGCCCATGCGGAGTTGGACGCGGCTGCCCTGCCGGAGCCGGCCCTGGTGCGTTTGAACGGCTTGCTGCCTCCTGAAATCGCGGTGTCGGGCATCCATTCAGTGGGCGAGCGGGCCCATGCGCGGTTCAGCGCCACCGAGCGCACCTACCGCTACCTGCTGCATGCCTACAAGGATCCCTTTTTGACCGGTCGCTCGACCCGGCTGTACCGCGCGCCGGACGGAGCGCGCATGGCCGAGGCCGCGAACTTGTTGGTGCGCAAAGGCGACTTCGGGGCGTTTTGCAGGACAGGAGGGGATTCCGCCACGACCGTGTGCGATGTGCGCAAGGCGGTTTTCACCGCGGTGGCCCCTGGAAGGTGGGAGTTCGAGATTGTTGCAGACCGGTTTTTAAGGAACATGGTTCGGGCGGCGGTGGGGACGCTCCTCGAGGTGGGGTACGGCCGGCGCACGGTGGAGGAGTTTGCGGCCGTGCTGGCTTCGGGCGACCGGACGCGCGCGGGCAAATCGGCGCCGGCAGAAGGACTGTACCTCTGCGATGTCCGGTATCCCGAGGCGGTGTTCTGTCGGGTGTAACTTCGCACCCCATGGCACCCCGCAAACCCGGGCTCGACCGAGCCGTCTTGGCCCAAATCCTTGCGCTTGCGGCGCCGTACCGGCGGAGGTTTGTGTGGACGGGCGTGCTGGTGTTGGCGACTTCGGCGCTGATTTGGGTCCGGCCAGCCCTCATCCGGCACGCGGTGGATGTCGAGCTCGCTTCGGGCAACCTGCAGGGGATGCTGGAGGTGTTTGCCGCCGTCGTGGCGGTGCTGCTGGCGGAGGCCTTTTTGCAGTACCGCTCCGCCTACCTCGCAAACTGGGTGGCCCAAAGCGTCAGCCTCGACCTGCGCGGCCTGCTGTTTCGGCACGTCGCCCGTTTCCGGCTTCGCTACTTCGATCGGACACCCGTGGGCACGCTGGTGACGCGCCACGTCGGCGATGTGGACGGCATTGCAGATGTGTTTTCAAACGGCATTTTGAACGCAGTCGGTGACCTGCTTTCCCTGACGGTCGTGGTGGTGGCCATGGCAGTGATCGATTGGAAGTTGACGCTGGTGGTCCTCGTGCCCATACCGGTGCTTATCGTGGCCACCCGGTTGTTCCAACGGGCGATCAAGGCTTCGTTCACCGACGTGCGCAACGCGGTCGCGCGGATGAACGAATTCGTGCAGGAACACGTGACGGGGATGCACATCGTGCAAGCGTTCAATCGCCAACCGCGCGAAGCACAGCGGTTTGCGGACATCAACGCCGCGCATCGGGAGGCGCACATTCGGTCCGTTTGGGCCTACAGCGTCTTCTTCCCGGTGGTGGAATTGCTTTCCGCGACCAGCGTGGCCTTGCTGCTGTGGCTGGGCATGAACGATGTGCTGGCAGAGCGGGTGACGCTCGGGGTGCTGCTGCAGTTCATCCTGTATGTCTTCATGTTGTACCGGCCGATCCGCCAGCTTGCGGACCGGTTCAATGTGCTCCAAATGGGCGTCGTCAACTCCGAGCGCGTGCTGGCGCTGCTCGCTACAGACGAGGTCCTGCCGGACGAAGGCACTGCCGCGGACGTTTCGTTTGCGGGCGAGATTCGGTTCGAAGGGGTTTGGTTCGCTTATGTGCCGGGGACATGGGTACTTGAAGACGTCACCTTCACCGTACGGCCTGGCGAAGTGGCCGCATTTGTCGGGGCCACAGGCAGCGGCAAGTCCACCGTGGTCAATTTGTTGAGCCGGTTTTACGAGGTAGACCGGGGCACCATCTTCCTCGACGGTGTGGACATTCGAAGCATCCCCCTCGGGCTTCTGCGCCGCCGCATCGCGGTGGTCTTGCAAGAAGTCTTTCTCTTTTCCGACACCTTGCGGCACAACGTGACGCTTTGGGACGAAGGCATCGGCACCGATGCGCTCGACGCTGCCGCCCGGGAAATCGGCGCTGCTTCCTTCATTCACCGGCTCCCCGACGGGTGGGAAACCCAAGTCCGTGAACGGGGTGCCCTGCTCAGCGTCGGCCAACGGCAACTCATCGCCTTCCTCCGCGCGTCCGTGGTGCATCCGGCCGTTCTCATCCTCGACGAGGCCACCGCCTCCATCGACTCCGAAAGCGAACAGCTGATCCAACAAGCCACCGATCGCATCACGCGCGGCCGCACTTCACTGGTCGTCGCCCACCGCCTCAGCACGGTCCGCAACGCCGGCCGCATCTTCGTCCTCGAATCCGGAAAGCTCGTGGAATCCGGGACCCACGACGAACTCAGCGCCGCCGGGGGTGCGTACAGCCGGTTGGTCGAAGCGCAGTTCAGTGCGCTTGCGGAGTGAACCCGAACTGATGCAACCATGGCATCAGCGAATGACCTGCCTCACGTCCGATGAAGGCAAGATCGCTTTGAATTTTCGTGTTGTCGTATCTGCCAAACAAAATCCTCAGTCGAAGTTGATTTATCTTGCGATGAATCTTCTCCATGTCATTTGCTCGGTCAGGATGCCGTTCCTCAGTTAGAAGAACACGATTCTTCCGAACAAATTTGCCATAAGGACTCTTCAGGAAAAGCAAAATTGCCATTCGTTGAGACCAAGAACCTTCGGTCATCTCGTGACGAATGTAATCACGCTTATCTAGGAACGTACGTGCCTCGCCGTTGTAAAAGACTTGGATGGCAAGTTGAAGCTTCGTCCGACGGTCAGGTCGAAGTTTGTTGAAGAAGTTCAACAATTCAGCCACCCCTTGAAGGGTAAATGTCGGGTTGCTTGAAATCAATGTTTCCATACCCGATTGTACGGAAATTTATAGCAAAAGGTTTCACTTCAGATGCACTTGAAGTGGTCGAAGGGTTCGCCGCACGACGCGCATGCGAAGTGCGCCTTGCACGCCGTGGACCCGAAGGCGCTCACGAGCCGCGTGTCCCGGCTGCCGCAGCGCGGACACGCCACGGAAGTGGACGTTCCGGTGAGGAATCGGCGGTCCGAGGAGGAACCTTCCGGGGGGGCGATTCCGTGTGCGCGCATTTTCTCGCGGGCCCCGGGGCCGATGCGGTCGGTGCTCCAAACCGGATCCCCCACCCAGCCGACACGCACCGCATCCCCCCAATCCGCCACGGCCGCTTTCACACTTTCCAGGATCACGTCGGAGGCCGGGCAGCCGAGGTAGGTCGGCAGCAAGTCCACGGCGAACTGCCCTGGGGCGTCCTCTGCAATGCGGCCCACCATGCCCAACTCTACAATGGAAAGGAACGGAAGCTCCGGATCGGGAACTTCCGCAAGCACCTGCTGCAATTCGGCTTCGGTCACCACGTGGCTCCGGGGTAGGTCCGCGGCAGCACCTGCATTTCGGCCAGCAGGTAGCTCAAATGTTCCGTGTGAACGCCTTGCTTTCCTCCTCCGGCTTGCGGCACCACCACCGGCATTTCGAGTTGGGCTTCAGCCAGGCACTCCTCGAGGGCGCGCTGCCAGTCCGCTTTCAAGGAGGAAGGCAGTGCACAGAGTCCCGCTTCGGCCGCTGCCACGTCGAGCGCATCGTCGATGAACAACTCTTCACACCACGGCAGGAGGCGCGCAAGCGCAGCAGCGGTGCGTTCGTGGCTCTCGTCCGTTCCGTCGCCGAGCCGAATGACCCATTCCCGGGCATGCGCCACGTGGTACTTGAGCTCGGTGGCTGCCTTGCGGGCAAAGTGGGCGGTGGCGGGGTCAAAGGTCCCGGTTGCGACCGATTCGGCCTTGCGCACCGCAAACTCGGCGTACAACAGGTGCCGCACGAGCGTTGCGCTGAAGTCGCCATTCGGCTGCTCGACGAGCACGTGGTTGCGGAATTCGCGGTCGGTGCGGAAGAAAGCGAGGTCGTCTTCCGTCCGACCCAACCCCTCCAACTCACCGGCGCGGGTGAGCAGCCAGCGCGCTTCGCCGATGAGGTCCAGCGCGAGGTTGGTCAATGCAATGTCCTCCTCGAGGATGGGGCCGTGGCCGCACCACGCACTCAGGCGCTGCCCGAGGACGAGGGCATCATCGCCCCACCGCATCAGCCACGCAGCATGTTCCGCAGCCGTCATCACATGTTCCGGACCTCGTCCGGCAAATCGTAAAACGTGGGGTGGCGGTACACCTTGTCATCCGAGGGGTCGAACAAGATGTCTTTTTCATCGGGGGAGGAAGCGGCGATGGCGGCGGCCGGAACGACCCAAATGCTCGTGCCCTCTTGCCGCCGGGTGTACACGTCGCGGGCATGGCTGAGGGCCATTTCCGCGTCAGGGGCATGCAGGCTGCCCACGTGGCGGTGGCTCAAGCCCTGGCGGCTGCGGATAAAGACCTCCCAGAGAGGCCATTCAGCGGAGGCGCTCATGCGGCAGATCGTGCGGCCGCGGCACGGCGTTTCTCAGCGTGTGCCCGGGCGGCATCGCGCACCCAGGCGCCTTCCGCATGGGCCTGTTTTCGGGTTTCGAGCCGCTCTCGGTTGCAGGGGCCGTGGCCGGAGATGACTTGCTGGAATTCCGCCCAATCAATGGCGCCGAAGTCGTAGTGGCCTGTGGAGGCGTTCCACTTCAAATCCGCATCCGGGAGGGTCAGGCCGATGAGCTCTGCCTGCGGAACCGTCATGTCCACAAACCGCTGCCGCAACTCGTCGTTCGAGAAGCGCTTGATGCGCCACCGCATCGATTCTGCTGAATTGGGAGACTCGGCGTCGGTGGGCCCGAACATCATCAGCGACGGCCACCACCACCGGTTCAGGGCGTCCTGCGCCATGTCCTTCTGCGCCGCCGTGCCTTGGGCCAGCGTGAGCATGATTTGGAACCCTTGGCGCTGATGAAAGCTCTCTTCCTTGCACACCCGCGTCATGGCGCGGGCGTAGGGTCCGTAGCTGCACTTGCACAAGGGCACTTGGTTCATGATGGCCGCGCCGTCCACGAGCCAACCGATGGCGCCGACGTCCGCCCACGTCAAGGTGGGGTAGTTGAAGATGGAACTGTATTTCGCCTTTCCCGAATGCAGCTCCTCGAGGAGCGTGTCGCGTGAGACGCCCAGCGTTTCTGCGGCGGAATACAGGTACAACCCGTGGCCGGCCTCGTCCTGCACCTTCGCCAGCAGGATGGCCTTGCGCTTGAGGCTCGGCGCCCGCGAAATCCAATTCGCCTCCGGAAGCATGCCCACGATTTCGCTGTGTGCGTGCTGGCTGATTTGGCGGATGAGCGTCCGGCGGTACCGTTCGGGCATCCAGTCCTTCGCCTCGATTTTCAGGTCGCGGGCGACGTAGTCCTCAAAGTGTTCCTCAGGAGTCATTGCCTACAGGGTGTGTGCCAAATATACGGCCGTATTTTCGCGGCCCATGAATGACTTCTACCCACTGACCGTCTCAGAAGTTCGCCGCGAAACCGCAGAATGTGTTTCGGTGCTGCTCACCCCCCGTCCGGAAGACGCTGGACGCTTCGCATTTGCGGCCGGCCAGTACCTCACAGTGCGCACACGCATCGGCGGCGAAGAAGTCCGACGCAGCTACAGCATCTGCACCTCGCCGGGATCGGGCGAGCTCCGCGTCGCCATCAAACGCGTGCACGAAGGCCGCTTCAGCACCTGGGCGAATGCGTCCTTGGCTGCAGGCGCGGTCCTCGAGTCCATGCCGCCGGCCGGACGGTTTACGCACACTCCCGCCCCCGAGGCCGAGGTGAACCACGTGGGGGTTGCGG
>Ga0172372_10007509_pt1 | contig 14623 bp, 12 predicted proteins | sample LakKiv5m_2_FD_114544 | JGI IMG/M metagenome (GOLD analysis project Ga0172372, IMG submission 114544) | Freshwater microbial communities from Kabuno Bay, South-Kivu, Congo - kab_092012_9.5m | ecosystem: Environmental > Aquatic > Freshwater > Lake | place: Democratic Republic of the Congo...
CAGCTTCTGCTCGTATCCTGAACTTTCAGCATTGATGGAAGCGCATTGATTCGCGCTCCACACGAACAGAATGAAGAGAGCCACGGTAACGGTGTAGCACCACAAATACACGAGGTCCAGGAAGGTCAGATAGCTGAGTTGCGGAATTGTGGTTTCGTAGGACTGCTGCATGACCACCAGGGTCAGCAGGGCAGCAGAAGGAATTGCGATTCTGGCGTCACTGAGGCGTGCAGATACGGCGGGTCCTACGAAGACTGTCAGCATCACGATCAGGATTGGAATCAGCCATTGACCGATTGCCGTGATCGGATGGGTGTTGAACACGGTCAGGATGCGCACCTGGGAAAAGACTTTGCTGTTGTTTGCTGTTGCGAAGCTTGAGTCGTCGGAATAGCGATGTAGGAAGGGATCCAGTCGGGCCCCCTTGAATTCAAGGCCTGGGATGTCGATCAGGCTGCCGATCGGGTCGGACTGCTCCGCATCGGCAACCAGGCTGACCGGGGTTGGACCATTGAGGGCAAACTCTTCCTGGGCGATTTCAAAGCGAATCGGAATTTCCATGGTCTGGAATGGAAATTGGTGGAAATCAAGTTCTTCTGTCCAGAAATGGCCTGAGAATCTGAAGGCCTGTTCTCGGCCGCCATCCGCCAGAATCTTGGGGGCCTTCAGCATCGGCTCATAGAGAAAGTCGTAGGAGACGATGTTGTTGGGAAAATCAATCAGTTGACGCGGCTCGATTTCGCTGGCATTCATCCATTGCTGAACAGTTTCTGGCCACTGCAGCCAGAAATAACCGTTGGACATGAATGTCTGTGTTGCCAGTTCAACATTGTAGATGTTGCTAATATGGATGCCAATCTTGATGACCTGAGGTGGTTTGTTGCTCTCGTTCGCGCCGCTGGCGGCGGCCGCGAAGGATGGAAGCTGCGCGAACTGATTCTTGGACGTCAACAGCTGGTGGGGCTGCTGGAGCTGCTTGAACTGCTCCCGATACCAGATGCCCAACCCCAACACCAGGATCAGCACGAGTCCAAGAACGGCTGCCGTCCTCCTCCGGTTGCTCATGGTTTCAGCGGCACTCCAGCGACGGGAATCGGCCTGCGCTGTGCCTCAAGTTGACGTTGCCGCTGGGCAAAGCGGGCCCGATCGCTGTCGCTGAAGCGGTTGATGCAGTGGTGGCAGCTGATCCCTTCGCGGTAGGCGGGATGTTGACGTGCTTCGGGTGGCAGGGGCAGGCCGCAGGCAAAACAGAGGCTGTGGCTGCCCGGCTCGAGCCGGTGGTTGACCGTGACGCGCTGGTCAAACACAAAACACTCGCCCTGCCAGCTGCTGCGCTCCTCAGGGATCTCCTCGAGATAGCGCAGGATGCCCCCCTGCAGATGATGCACTCCCACAAAGCCCTGTTGCAGCAGGTAGGCGGTGGCCTTTTCGCAGCGGATGCCTCCGGTGCAGAACAGGGCGAATGCCCTGGGCTGGCGCTCCTGCACGAGGGGACGCAGCTGCTGCTCCACCCATTGCGGAAAGGCGCGGAAGCTCTCGGTTCCCGGGTCGATCGCCCCCTTGAAGCTACCCACGGCCACCTCGTAGCTGTTTCGGGTGTCGATCACCAGGGTGTCGGGGTCGCTGATCAGGGCGTCCCACCGCGCGGGAGGCACATAGGTGCCTACCCCCTCGGCCGGCCGCACCGTGGGACATCCCATGGTGACGATCTCCCGTTTGATCCGCACCTTGAGCCGGGCGAATGCCTGCTGCTCGGCCCAGTCCAGCTTGGCCTCGAGGGGCTCCATGCCCTCCAGTTGCCGGAGTCGCTGCAGCACCCTCTGCACGCCCGCCTCGGGACCGCTGATGGTGCCGTTGACCCCCTCGCCCGCTATCAGGATCGTGCCACGTACCGCGATGCTGGAGGCGAGGCCGTGGAGTTCATCCCGCAGCGCCGGCAGGGCTGCTGGGGACAGGGCGCTGAAGCGGTAGAAGGCTGCCACCTGGAAGCCAGGTGCCGGGCATGGTTCCATCGTCATCCCTGCCAGGGGGTGACCCCGGCGGCGGCCAGCAGCTCCCGGTCAGCCTCGGCGGCGGGGTTGCCGGTGGTCAGCAGGGTGTCGCCATAAAAGATCGAATCGGCCCCTGCCAGCAGGCACAGGATCTGGGCTTCGCGGCCAAGCTGCTCGCGGCCGGCGCTGAGGCGCACACGGCTGGTGGGCATCAGGATGCGGGCGGTGGCCACCATGCGTACCAGCTCGAGTGGGTCGATCGGCGGCAGTGCCTCGAGGGGGGTGCCTTCGACCGCGACCAGGGCGTTGATCGGCACGCTTTCGGGGTGGGGGTCCAAGCTGGCTAGCACCTGCAGCAGCGAGGCGCGATCGCCCAGGCTCTCGCCCATGCCGATGATGCCGCCGCAGCACATCGAAATGCCGGCCTGGCGCACCCGTTGCAGGGTCTCAAGCCGCTCCTGGTAGGTGCGGGTGCTGATGATCCGGTCGTAGTGCTCGGGGCTGGTGTCGAGGTTGTGGTTGTAGGAGGTGAGCCCCGCCTCGGCCAGCCGCTGGGCCTGGGTTGTGCTGATCATGCCGGCGGTGACGCAGGCTTCGAGGCCGAGCGCGCGCACGCCACGCACCATGGCCAGCATCGCCTCAAAGGGGGCGCCATCGCGGATCTCGCGCCAGGCCCAGCCCATGCAGAAGCGATTGGCGCCGGCGTCCCTGGCGGCGCGGGCCCGCTGCAGCACTGGCTCGACCTGCAGGGCGAGATCGCTGTGCCCCGTGACATCGCTGCTGTGGTGCATCGACTGGGGGCAGTAGGCGCAGTCCTCCTCGCAGCCGCCGGTCTTGACGCTCAGCAGCGAGGCCAGCTGCACCCGGTAACCGGGGTTGGCCTCGCGGTGCACCGCCTGGGCCTGCCAGAGCAGATCCATCAACGGCAGCGCCAGCAGAGCCTCGATCTCGGCGCTGGACCAGTCGTGGCGCAGGCTGGCCTGGGGTTGGGTCGGGGTGGTCGTCAAGGCTGGTGTGCGGAGGGTTCAACGCCCGGTTCAACATCCGGTTCAACACGGGCTTGAACACGGGCCTCAACTCCCGGATCAACACCGCCGAAGCGGCGCTGCCGGTTCTGGTAGTCGAGCAGCGCCGAGACCAGGGCCCGCGCGTCGAAATCGGGCCAGAGCACATCGGTGATGTGCAGCTCGGCATAGGCCAGCTGCCAGAGCAAAAAGTTGCTGATGCGCAGCTCACCACTGGTGCGGATTAGCAGATCGGGGTCGCGCTCGCCGGCGGTGTGCAACTGGGCGGCGAACTGCGTCTCGTCGATGCTGGCCGGGTCGAGCTCTCCACTGGCGGCCTGTTCGGCCAGCCGGCGGGCGGCGTGCACCAGTTCGGCGCGTCCGCCGTAGTTGGTGCACACGTTGAAATGGATGCCACCATTGCCGGCCGTGCGGGCGGTGGCGTTGGCGATCAGCGCGCGCAGGCCGCTCGGCAGCGGATCCAGGTCACCCAGAAAGCGGATGCGCACCTGCTCGCGCTCGAGCGCCTCGAGCTCCCGCGCCAGAACGCGTTCAAACAGCGCCATCAGAAAGCTGACCTCTTCCCCGGGGCGATTCCAGTTCTCGGTGGAGAAGGCGTAGGCGGTGAGGGCGCCGATGCCCCAGTCGCTGCAGAGCCTGAGCGTGCGCTTGAGCGCTTCGACCCCTTCGCGATGGCCCATGACCCTGGGCAGGCCGCGGCGACTGGCCCAACGGCCGTTGCCATCCATGATCACCGCCACATGGGCCGGCAGCCGCGCCGGATCGAGCCCCGCGGGCAGCGCTTGCTGGCTCAGGGTGCTGGTGGTCGCCAGGGCGCGACTCATCCGCGGGGTTCCGGCGTGTCCTTGGATACGCTACGCCCTGCGGGCAAGGCGAGCGCTTCGCTCAGCAGGTCGTGCAGGCGATTGCTGGTGATCGGGCGTTCCAGCCGGCCCTGGCTGGCCAGGGACAGGGTGCCGGTCTCCTCGGAGACCACGATCACCAGGCAGCGGTCAAAGCGTTCGGTGAGCCCCAGCGCCGCCAGGTGGCGCGTGCCATAGCGGTTGATGCCCTGCCGCGATAGCGGCAGGATCACGCCCGCCGCCAGGATGCGTTTGCCCTTTACCAGCACGGCGCCGTCATGCAGCGGCGTGTCGCTGGCAAAGAGATTGAGCAGCAATTCCACCGACAGCTGGGCGTCGATGGCGATACCGGGGTTGAGAAAGTCCTCGGGGCGCAGATCGCTGCCAAGATCGATCACGATTAGGGCACCTCTGCGCAGTTGAGAGAGCCGTCCCGCCGCTTCGCTAAGGGTCGCCACCGCCCCTGAGGCCAGTTGGTCGCGGCTGCGATCCCCCACCAGCACCCGCAGCCTGCCGGTGCCCAGCAGCTCCATCAGCCGGCGCAGATCCCCCTGCCAGAGAATCGCAAGGGCCAGGCTGCAGGCCAGCACCAGGGCATCCACCAGCTTGCTGGTGAGCGGCAGGTTGGCATAACGCTGGACCACCCAGGCCAGCGCCACCAGCATCAGATAGCCCCGCAGTAGCCATAGGGTGCGGGCTTCGGTGACCCGTCCCAGCAACAGCACACCCACGCCCACGGCACAGAGCAGGTCGAGCAGCAGACGCAGGTCGATGGCCGGGTGCCGATCCCTCAAGGGATCCGGCGTGAATGTCGGCCTTCAGGCTATCGGGGCGAGGCGCGCTGGCACAACGTCGTAGCGCAGTAGCTCTTCCGGCTGTTCACGGCGCTGCACCAGTTCGGCGATGCCGCCGCTGACCAGCACGGCCGCAGGCCTGGGGATGCGGTTGTAGTTCGACCCCATCGAGGCGTTGTAGGCACCGGTGGCGAACACCACCAGCACATCACCGGGAACCGCCGGCGGCAGGGCCACGTCCTTGAGTAGCACGTCGCCCGATTCGCAGTGCTTGCCCGCCACGGTGACGGTTTCGCTGGCGGTGGCGTTGGGTCGGTCCGCCAGCACCGCGGTGTACCGCGACTGATAGGTGATCGGCCGCGGGTTGTCGCTCATGCCTCCGTCCACCGACAGGTAGGTGCGGATGCCGGGTATCTCCTTGCAGCTGCCGACGCTGTAGAGGGTCACCCCGGCGGTGGCCACCAGGGAGCGTCCCGGTTCGCACAGCAGCCGCGGCAGCGCTAGCGCGCGCTCCTGGCAGGCCCGCACCACGGCCTCGGCCACCGTCTGCACCCAGGCGTCGATGCTCGGCGGGTCGTCGCTGGCGACGTAGCGAATGCCCAGTCCCCCTCCCACGTTGAGATCGTTGACCGGATGGCCCAGGCTGCGGGCCAGGGCCAGGGCATCGGCCATCACCCCGGCCAGGTCGCGGTGGGGTTGCAGCTCAAAGATCTGGGAGCCGATGTGGGCGTGCAGGCCGTTGAGGCGGGCCCAGCTGCAGCCCTGCAGGTGGCGCAGCACGGTCCCGAGCTGGTCGGGGTCAAAGCCGAACTTGCTGTCGAGGTGCCCGGTGCGGATGTACTCATGGGTGTGGCATTCAATGCCGGGGGTGAAGCGCAGCATCAGCTGCACCGGAGCGTTCAGACCAGGGGCCAGCTCCGCCAGCAGCTCCAGGTCGCGCCAGTTGTCGGCCACAATCGCGACGCCGGCGCCGGCTGCCAGGGCCAGCTCCTCGGCCGATTTGTTGTTGCCGTGCAGCACGATTCGCCCAGGCGGCATCCCCCCCCGCAGGGCCGTGAGCAGCTCGCCGGCCGACACCGCATCAAGGCCCAGTCCCTCGCTGGCCACCAGGGCGCTCAGGGCTAGGGAGCTGTTGGCCTTGGAGGCGTATAGGGCTAGTGAAGGACCTGGATAGTGGTCCTGAAGCGCCTCGCGGTAGGCCCGGCAGGTTCCCCGCAGGGTGGCCTCATCGAGCACATAGAGCGGTGTGCCATAGGTGCGGGCCAGTTCGCTCAGGGTGCAGCCGCCCACCTGCAGGCGACCATGGGCATCGAGGGCCGTGCCCAGGGGGGTCAGGTTGCGGTTCGGACTGTGTAGGTCCTGGTCCAGTTCAAACATGGCGGGCAGCGCCGCAGGCTGGCTGGAGATCACCATGACAATCGCGGCCCACACAAGGTCAGCCCATGAATGTACGGAATCCGTCGTTGCGGCAGTTGACCATCGCCGACCTGCAGGCCTGCCGGGCCCTCGATCAAGAGGCCCTCGGCGGTCTGTGGAGCGAGACCCAGTGGTGCACCGAGCTGGCCGATGGTCGGCGGCCAGGCGTGGGTGTGTGGCAGGCCGAGCGCCTGGCCGCCATGGCCTGCGGCTGGCTTGTGGTCGATGAGCTGCACATCACCCTGGTGGCCACCCACCCAGGCCAGCGCCGCCAGGGACTGGGGCGACTGGTGTTGTCGGCGCTATTGCAGCAAGGGGTTGGGGCCGGTGCCGTCCACGCCACGCTGGAGGTCGCCGCCGCCAACGCCGCCGCTGTGGGCCTGTATGCCGCCCTGGGTTTTCAGAGCGCAGGGGTTCGTCGCGGTTACTACCGCAATGGCGACGACGCCCTGATCCAATGGCTCAGGCTTCCCGCAAGATCGCAGTCTGGGGAGTAGGGGAAACCGACATTTCCTGTCGATTAAACCCCCCACTTTCGGGCCCTCGCGTGTTGCTAACTGGCCGCATAACGCCTGTGGCGGCAGCGCTTCTGCCCGTCTTGCGCCGCAATTCACACCACCCCTGCCAACCCTGATAGGTTGGAGCCATCAAGCGTTGGCCTGGGCCATGTTCGAGCGATTTACCGAGAAGGCCATCAAGGTGATCATGCTGGCCCAGGAGGAGGCCCGCCGCCTCGGCCACAATTTCGTGGGCACCGAGCAGATCCTGCTCGGGCTGATCGGCGAGGGCACCGGCGTCGCCGCCAAGGTGCTCAAGTCGATGGGGGTCAACCTCAAGGACGCCCGGGTCGAGGTCGAGAAGATCATCGGCCGCGGTTCCGGGTTCGTGGCGGTTGAAATTCCGTTCACACCGCGCGCCAAGCGCGTGCTGGAGCTCTCCCTGGAAGAGGCCCGCCAGCTCGGGCACAACTACATTGGTACCGAGCACCTGCTGCTGGGCCTGATCCGCGAGGGCGAGGGCGTCGCCGCGCGGGTGCTCGAAAACCTGGGCGTCGACCTGGCCAAGGTGCGCACCCAGGTGATCCGCATGCTCGGCGAGACCGCCGAGGTCGCCGCCGGGGGTGGCGGTGGCAAGGGATCCACCAAAACTCCCACCCTCGACGAGTTCGGCAGCAACCTCACCCAGCAGGCCACCGACGGCAAGCTCGACCCTGTGGTGGGCCGCCAGAACGAGATCGAGCGGGTTATCCAGATCCTGGGTCGCCGCACCAAGAACAACCCCGTGCTGATCGGCGAGCCCGGCGTCGGTAAGACCGCCATCGCCGAGGGTCTGGCGCAGCGCATCAACAGCGGCGATGTGCCCGACATCCTTGAAGACAAACGCGTTCTTACCCTCGACATCGGCCTGCTGGTGGCCGGCACCAAATACCGCGGTGAGTTCGAGGAGCGCCTCAAGAAGATCATGGAAGAGATCCGGGGCGCGGGCAACGTGATCCTGGTGATCGACGAGGTGCACACCCTCATCGGAGCCGGTGCCGCCGAGGGTGCCATCGACGCCGCCAACATCCTCAAGCCGGCACTCGCCCGTGGCGAACTGCAGTGCATTGGCGCCACGACCCTCGACGAGTACCGCAAGCACATCGAACGTGACGCCGCCCTGGAGCGTCGCTTCCAGCCGGTGATGGTGGGCGAGCCCTCGGTCGACGACACGATCGAGATCCTGCGCGGCCTGCGCGAGCGCTACGAGGCCCACCACCGTCTCAAAATCGCCGATGAGGCCCTGGTGGCTGCGGCGACCCTGGGGGATCGCTACATCTCCGACCGCTTCCTTCCCGACAAGGCCATCGACCTGATCGACGAGGCCGGCAGCCGTGTGCGCCTGCTCAATTCCAAGCTGCCCCCGGCGGCCAAGGAGATCGACAAGCAGCTGCGCGCCGTTCAGAAAGATAAGGAAGACGCCGTGCGGGAGCAGGATTTCACCAAAGCCGGTGAGCTGCGCGACAAGGAGGTCGCGCTGCGCGAGCAGATCCGCTCGATCCTGCAGACCCGCAAGGACGACGAGCCCGCTGCGCCCCAGGCCGACGAGGCCGGCACGGCTGCTACCGCCGTCGCCGAGGTGGCCAGTGCCGAAGCGGCCAGTGCCGAAGCGGCCGATGCTGACAAAGCTCCGGTGGTCACCGAAGAGGACATCGCCCACATTGTCGCCTCCTGGACCGGGGTACCGGTGCAGAAGCTCACCGAGAGCGAGTCGGTGAAGCTGCTCAACATGGAGGAGACCCTGCACCAGCGCCTGATCGGCCAGGACGAGGCTGTCAAGGCCGTGTCGCGCGCCATCCGCCGCGCCCGGGTGGGCCTCAAGAACCCCAACCGCCCGATCGCCAGCTTCATCTTTAGTGGCCCCACCGGCGTCGGCAAGACCGAGCTCACCAAGTCCCTGGCGGCCTACTTCTTCGGTAGCGAAGAGGCCATGATTCGTCTCGACATGTCTGAATTCATGGAGCGCCACACGGTCAGCAAGCTGATCGGTTCGCCTCCGGGCTATGTGGGCTTCAACGAGGGCGGTCAGCTGACTGAGGCGGTGCGCCGCCGTCCCTACACCGTGGTGTTGTTCGACGAAATTGAGAAGGCCCACCCCGACGTGTTCAACCTGCTGCTGCAGCTGCTCGAAGACGGCCGCCTGACCGACTCCAAGGGCCGCACGGTCGACTTCAAGAACACCCTGATCATCATGACCTCGAACATCGGTTCGAAGGTCATCGAGAAGGGTGGCGGCGGCCTGGGTTTCGAGTTCGGCGGTGGCGACGCCGAGGAGACCCAGTACAACCGCATCCGCTCGCTGGTGAACGAGGAGCTCAAGCAGTACTTCCGCCCCGAGTTCCTCAACCGCCTCGACGAGATCATCGTCTTCCGGCAGCTCACCCGCGACGAGGTCAAGGAGATCTCCGAGATCATGCTCAAGGAGGTGTTCTCCCGCATGCTCGAGAAGGGCATCAGTCTTTCGGTCACCGAGGCCTTCAAGGAGCGTCTGGTCGACGAGGGCTACAACCCGAGCTATGGCGCCCGCCCGCTGCGCCGTGCGGTGATGCGCCTGCTTGAGGATTCGTTGGCTGAGGAATTCCTCAGCGGCCGCATCGGCGAGGGCGATGCGGCCGTGGTCGATGTCAACGACGACAAGCAGGTGGTGATCCGCAAACAGGGCGCTGACCTGCCGGCGGTGCCCCAGCTGGCGAGTGTCTGATCGGATCGGATTCGATGGCCACCACGGCTCAGGCGATCGCACCCACCACCGTGCTGCGCGGACCGGGTGCCTGGGCAGAAGCCTTGGTACCGATCCGGGGGCTCTGCAGCAAACCGATGCTGCTGGGCCGCAGTGCGGCCACGGCGCCGCTGCGCCAGCGGCTTGGCAGTGATCTGAGCGCTGCAGGCCTGGCGCCATCGCCCGCCGAGCTGCTGCACGACTGCTGCGAGGACGATCTGCAACCCCTGGCCGCAACGGCACGGGCGCACGCGGCCGATGCCGTGATCGCTATCGGCGGCGGCAAGGTGCTCGATGCCGGCAAGCTTCTTGCCGATCGCCTGGGTTTGCCCTCCATCACGGTGCCCACCAGCGCCGCCACCTGCGCGGGCTGGACAGCCCTCGCCAACGTTTATTCACCGCAGGGAGCCTTTCGCCATGATGTGGCCCTGCGCCGCTGCCCCGAACTGCTGGTGTTTGACCACGACCTGGTGGCGGCTGCCCCAGCGCGCACCCTGGCCAGCGGCATCGCCGATGCGGTGGCCAAGTGGTACGAGGCCTCGGTCAGCAGTGGCGGCAGCAGCGACGGCATGATTCAGCAGGCGGTGCAAATGGCGCGGGTGTTGCGCGACCAGCTGTTGCTCGATGGCCAGGCGGCCGTGGCGCAGCCAGGCTCTGAGGCCTGGGTTCGGGTGGCTGAGGCCTGCGGCCTCAGCGCCGGTGTGATCGGCGGCATTGGCGGTGCCCGCTGCCGCACCGTGGCTGCCCATGCGGTGCACAACGGCCTCACCCAGCTGCCGGCCTGCCACGACCGGTTGCATGGCGAAAAAGTGGGGTTTGGGATTTTGGTGCAGCTGCGCCTCGAAGAGGTGCTAGGCGGCAGCCAATTGGCGGCCCAGGCACGGCGCCAGCTGCTGCCCTTTTTTGCGGCGTTGCATCTGCCCCTGACCCTGGCCGATCTGGGCCTGGCACACGCCAGCCTTGCCGACTTGCAACTGACCTGTGACTTTGCCTGCCGCGAGGATTCTGATCTGCACCATCTGCCCTTTGCGGTGAGCCCTGCCGAGCTGCTGGCGGCGTTGGTCAGCACCACGGCCGGCTGTGACCTTGAGGCCGCTGGCATCGCCAGCCAGCAGCCCGCGTGAGCGAGGCGTCTCTGACAGGTCGCGAGCTGCTCGAGCGCGCGGCCACTGACCTGCTCGACCCCCAGGGACGCGATCTGGCGGCGGCGGTGCAGTGGTGGCCGCTGCCCGGTTTCCCCGACACCTGGCCCGTGGCGGTGATGGGCCCCGGGGCCAGTGGCTCGTCCCCAACACAGTCGCCTGAACCGGTGCTGCTGCTGCATGGCTTTGACAGCTCGTGTCTCGAATTCAGGCGGTTGGCGCCACTGCTGGCCGGCAGCACCACAGTGTTGGTGCCCGATCTCTATGGCTTCGGGTTCAGCCCCCGGCAGGCGGCCGCAGACGACGGCCCCGCGGCCGTGCTGCGCCATCTCGAAGCGCTGTTGCAGGCTGTGCTGCAGACCACCGGCTCCCAGCGGGTCGGGCTGATCGGGGCCTCGATGGGGGGCTCAGTGGCGGTGGAATTGGCCCGCCGCCGCCCAGCGCAGATCAGCCGGTTGCTGCTGCTGGCGCCCGCCGGCCTCACCGGCAGGCCCATGCCCCTGCCGCCACTGCTCGATGGGCTGGGGGTGTGGTTTTTGGGCCGACCTGGCGTGCGTCAGGGGCTGTGCCGCAGCGCCTTTGCCGATCCAGGCGCCTGTGTAGGGCCAGCTGAGCTTGAAATTGCCTCGCTGCATCTGGCCACCCCGGGCTGGGGACCGGCGCTGGCGCGTTTTGCCCGCAGCGGTGGCTTCGCCGGTTGCGGCGAGCCCCTGCCCAGCCAGCCCTTGCAGGTGCTGTGGGGCGCCGATGACCGCATTCTGCGGGCGCCCCAGAAGCGGGCTGCCCTCGCTCTGTTAGGAGAGAGGGTGCGGGAGCTCGAACACTGCGGGCATCTGCCCCATCTCGATCAACCGGCCCAGGTCGCTGCGTCCTGGGACCACCTCTGCCGGAACGCTGTCTGATGCCATCTGTGCCGGGGGCGTCGGGACCCATTTTGCAGCTGCTCTCCAGTGGCCTCGAGCTGTGGGTGCGCCAGCAGTGTCAGAGCATTGTCAGCCTCGAAATCGCCCTGCAGGGCTCGGCCCTCGGCCTGTTGCGCGGGCGGCTTGAGGGGGCCCAGCTGCTGGCTCGGCGGGCCGTGTACCAGCACCTGCCGATCGAGCAGGTCGAGCTCACCAGCAGCCCCATCAGCGTGCAGATGGGCAATCTGCTCAAGGGCAAGCCCGTGCAGCTCGATCGGCCGTTTGCCGTCGAGGGCCATCTCGGCCTCAGCGCCGAAGGCCTGCTCAACCTGCTGGGCGAACCGCGCTGGCGCTGGTTGGCCGACGCGCTCGGCGAGCGTTTGTTCGGCCAGTTGCCCCTGCTCGATGTGCGCATTGAACCCGATCAGCTGGTGTTCGTGCTCCAGGGAGTCTCACCGTCGCGGCCCATCGAGCTCGGCGTGATCCCCAGGGCGACCGGGGGCACGATCGAGCTCTGCCGTTGCGACGGTGCCAGCGCCCTGACCCTGCCGATGGACCCGGGGATCACGATCGAACGCGTCTGGATCACCGCCGGCATGCTGCAGCTCGAAGGCCGCGCCCGGGTCTCACCGTGATCCGAGCCACGGTCCCATCAGGCTGACCAGGGCATAGACCACGGCCGGGGCAAACAGGAAGCTGTCGATCCGGTCCAGGATGCCGCCGTGACCGGGGATCACGTCGCCCGAGTCCTTGAGGCCTGCGTCGCGTTTCATCATCGATTCGGTCAGGTCGCCCACCAGGGCCATGACCGCCACCACAGCGCCCAGCAGCGTGCCCAGCAGCAGGCCCGGCAGCAGCGGTGTCCGGGCCTGCCAGGCGATGGTGGCGCCGCCGATCACGCCCACCCCCATGGCGCAGAGCAGGCCGCCGATGGCGCCTTCGACGGTCTTGCCCGGCGAGATCGGCGACAGGGGCCGGCGTCCCAGCCGCCGCCCGATTACATAGGAGCCGATGTCGGTGGCCACCACCATGAAGCAGGCGGTCAGGGTGAGGGCCAGGCCAAGGCCGTCAGGTAGCTCCCGCAGGCGGATCCAGTGGCTGGGGAGGAACCCTAGATAAAACAACCCGAAGATCGAGGCGGCAATGTCGGCAATGGTGCCGGTGACGGGCTGCAGCAGCAGCCAACCGCAGATCACGGCGCCCGAGACCGGCAGCACGGCGGCAGCCAGATCCTGGGCAAACCAGCCGCCACCGGGGCCTGTGCTGGCCGCCATCGTCGCCAGCAGCAGCAGTTGCACCGCCACCAGGGTGGTCTTGGTGGCGGGCCGCATGCCCTTGAACTGGGCCATGCGGAAGAACTCCAGCAGGCCCAGATGCACGATCACCCCCACCGCCACGGTGAACCACCAGCTCCCCAGCAGCACCACCACAAAGCCGAAGCCGCCCACGGCCCAGCCGCTGAGCAGCCGGGCCGCCGAGGTGGCCTTGCGGGGCGTGGGCTGCTCGCTCGCCATCAGCGCTCGGCGGCGATCACAAACAGCGGTTCGGCCGCCGCCAGCTTGGCCTGGCTGCCCCGCCGCTGCATGCGGTGCACGGTCGCCTGGACCACCTGCAGCCCTTTGGCCTCCAACTGGCCGAGGGTGTCGGTCGCGTCGACCAGCCCCTCGAGGCTGGCGGTGCTGATCACCAGCCGGCCCTCGGGCTTGAGGGCCTCCCACACCAGCCGCAGCACATCGCCCAGGGGCCGTCCCACTTCGAGCAGAACCCGGTCGGGGTGGGGCGGCAGCTGGGCCAGATCCTCGGGGGCCGCGCCGGCATGGATGTGCAGGTTGTGGATGCCGAAGCGTTCGCGGTTGCTGCGCAGCAGTTCGATTGCCTCGGGGTCACGCTCGAGGGTGTGGACCTCACCGCGGGGCATCAGCCGGGCGATCTCGAGGGCCAGGGCTCCTGTGCCGCCGCCCACATCCCACACCAACGAGCTGGCGGTGGGCCGCAGGTGGGCCAGCAGCATCACCCGCAGTTCCATTGGCGTGGGGTTGAACCCCGGGGCCCGGCGAAAGGCACCATCGGGCAGACCCGGGGTCACAAAGTCCCAGCGGTAGGCGTCGCTCTCGGGCAAGGGCCCCTAACCTGCCACAACCCTTACCGTATCAGCGATCTGCCCGGGCCACAGCAGGCTCTGCTGCTGCAGCCACAGTGCCCGAGCCGCATCGATGCGCTCACCCGGCACCAGTAGGGGGATCCCGGGTGGATAGGGGCACAGGGGTTCGGCGGCGATGGCGCCTGCCGCCTCGCCCAGCGGCAGGCTGCGCTGGGGCCCTCGCCAGGCCTGGGCAAGGGATAGGTCCAGCTGGGCCACCAGGGGCAAGGGTGGTGGCTGCTGTGGCCCCAACGGTGCCCCGCCCAGGGCCTGGCGCAGGCGGCTGAGCTGCCGTGGCAGCCGCCAGGCCACCCCCCGCGGCGGCCGCATTCCCAGGCAAAAGGTGAGCGTCGCCGGCTCGGGCAGCTCGCCGATCACCCCGCGGCTCAGTAGCCAATCGTCGGCCTCCAGACCGTTGATGCCCATGGCTGCGGTGTGCAGCACCAGCCGCTGAGGATCGTCGCAGCCCACCAGGGGCAGTCCCAGGCGGAGGCAGCGCTCGCGCAGGCGGGCGGCCACGGCCGCAGCCCGCCTGTGCCGCGCTCCCCCGGCAGGGCTGGTGAGCGCGGCGATGGCGGCTTCGCAGCTGGCCAGCAGCAGGGCGCTGGGGCTCGAAGTCTGCAGCCAGAGCAGGGCGCGCTCAAGGGCGGCGATGTCGAGTCTTGGGCCCTGGGCCAGCAGGGCGGCACTCTGGGCCAGGCCGCCGGCGCTTTTCTGCAGCGACAGCACCTCGAGATCGGCCCCAGCGGCGATGCCCTGCCCCGTGCCGTGGGCCCCGTCGACCAGCAGCGGCAGGCCGGCGCCGTGCGCCACCGTTACCAGGGCCGGCAGCTCGGCCGCAAGTCCCTGGTAGGTGGGGGAAACCACCGCCAACGCCGCGACGGGTCCGCTCGCCTGCGCCGCCGCGATTACCCGTTGCAGGTGCGCGGCGCTGGGCGGCAGCCACAGGCCCGTGGCCGGCTCAAACGGCAGGTCGAACAGCAGGGGCTCGAGCTGCCCCAGCACGCAGCCGTGCAGCAGGCTGCGGTGCAGGTTGCGCGGCAGCAGCACCCGGCTGCCCGGCGGGGCCAGGGCCAGCAGGGCCGCCTGCAGCAGGCCGCTGGCGCCGTTGACCCC
>Ga0172372_10007510_pt1 | contig 14619 bp, 13 predicted proteins | sample LakKiv5m_2_FD_114544 | JGI IMG/M metagenome (GOLD analysis project Ga0172372, IMG submission 114544) | Freshwater microbial communities from Kabuno Bay, South-Kivu, Congo - kab_092012_9.5m | ecosystem: Environmental > Aquatic > Freshwater > Lake | place: Democratic Republic of the Congo...
CCGAACTCCCGCGCCATGATCCACCAGCCTTGGGGCGGTTTTCAGGGGCAGGCGACGGACATCAGCATCCAGGCCCGCGAGATGCTGCTCACCCGTGAGCGCTTGAACACCATTCTCGCCCGCCACACGGGTCAGCCGATCGAGAAAATCCAGACCGACACCGAACGCGACAACTTCATGGGCGTGGAAGCGGCCATCGAGTACGGTCTCGTGGACAAGTCGCTCGAAAAACGAGCCGAAACCTTATTCCTGTAATATTTAGACGTCGGTAATTTCAATAAAAATTATGGCGGGTTGGATGACTATAATACCTGTTGCTCTCAAGGGGCCTAAGAGAAACACCCTGATTTCCTTGCTGATTACTATTGCGGTATCGGCTCCTTTGTCGATTGCGCAGGGACTTGTGGGTTCGGGTAATCAACAAGTGTCTTCCGATCAAGCCAATACGATCCTAACCGCCATCGCGCAGGCAGCTCAGTCGGGTGACTTAGCTGGCGGCGCCGGAGCTACGGCACCCGCAAGGGTTGGTCCTCTGATGCCGGCTCAGGCCGCCGCCGTTGGAGAGGCTGCACTTCCTTCGGATAAATCTGAAGAGAAAGAAGCCCCCCCTGCGGAACCCAGCGAGTTTGAGCGTTATGTCAGCAGATTGGTCGGTCGGGAGGTCGCTCGCTACGGTAGTGGCTTCATGCGGAGCGGCGTCAGGGACTTTGCGGTGCCCTCGACGACCGCCGTGCCGCCTACTTACCCACTTAATGTCGGTGATTCGCTACGTGTCGACGTTATCGGATCGATTTCAACTAGTTACGATATCCGAATCGATAACGAAGGAAACGTTTTTTTGCCAGTAGTTGGTCGGATTGCTTTGGCTGGAGTGCAATACGGAGATTCGAAAAAAGTTTTGACCGATGCATTGGCTACGAAGTTTAGGAACTTTGAACTTTCGGTGATTATAAAAGAATTGAGAGGAATCCGTGTTTATGTCACGGGCTTTGCTAATAGTCCGGGAGCCTACACCATCGGAAGTCTATCCTCACTGCTCAACGCAACGTTTGCGGCTGGCGGGCCTTCGCCTGGGGGAAGTTTTCGTTTTATTCACCTGTTTCGTGATGGGAAATTCTTAGCAGAGTTTGACCTCTACCAGCTCGCTCGGTCGGGAGACAAGTCGGGCGATTTGATTCTAAAAAATGAGGATGTGTTGTACATACCTCCAGTTGGAACCCAGGTCGCCGTTGTCGGAAGTGTTAACGAAGAAGCTATCTATGAGGCCAAAACAGGGGAATCACTTGCGACTTTAGTGGAAGAGCTCAGCGGTGGATTCAACTCTCTCGCGGACGTTGGGCGGGTCCTATTGTATCGAGTCGAAGACTTAAAGAGCCAAGGCAGTCGTCAACTGACGCTGGCTGAGTTACGGGATACGAGTCCAAAACCCGGGGATATTATTCGCGCACTTTCGGTTGGTGACGTCGTTCAGCCGCTTGAGCGTCAGGCGGTGCTCGTCCGTATCGAAGGCGAGGTGGTGTCTCCTGGCGATTATTATGTCGCGCCTAACACACCCCTTGAGGAGGTTATCTCTCTTGCCCAGGGCCTGACGCCTCGAGCGTACGTATTTGGGACTCGGCTAGAGAGATTGTCGGTCAGACAGCAACAGCGAGAGAGTTTTTTGGAGGCTGTCGAGCAACTCGAAATCGCGCTGGCTGGGGCTCCTCTCGGAGGCACGGATTTGCAGGATCCAGTTGCTCGCGAAAGGCAGCGGCTCGCCGCGAAAGAGGTTCTTGAGAAGCTCAAGCAAAAAGAGCCTGACGGTCGAGTGGTTCTCGATCTGATGCCCGACTCGAGTTCCTTGCCGGGCGATTTTGTTCTCGAAAACAACGACCGCATTTTTATTCCACCTCGGGCGAAGACAGTAGGGGTATTCGGTGCGGTATATCGGGCAGGTTCTTTCGAATTGGGCCGTGGAGGAACGATTAGGCAATTTCTTGAAAGCGCCGGAGGTATCCGAGAGATTGCTGACAAACGAGAGGTCTTCGTAGTGCGGGCAAACGGAGCCGTGGTCGCTAGACATCAGGGTGCTCTTGATATGAAAGCCCTTCCCGGAGATTTAATCTTCGTGCCAGTAAAAACACAGTCTGCGTCGCTTCTCGCTCGAATACGTGAAATCAGCACGATCATCTTTCAGCTCGGCGTAACGGCGGCAGCGATCAACTCGGTAGTCCAATGACCACGCGATACATGGGGGTGATGGGAAGACTCGCCTCGACCTCATTTTTTTTAAATGTACGACGGCGGCGAATGTGGTTAGGGACTGCCGCGGCGCTTTTGGCTCTCCTGTCGATTTTTCCTCAGCCTCAAAAAGCTGTGGCCTCGCTATCTCCCATGGACCAAAACCAGTCGGGCTTGGCTTCTGCGCTGGCCCCCCTTGGCGGATTTGCTGGGTATCTCGGAACACAGCAAATCATGGACGTCTACCTAAAGGTTGGGCGCAGTGTCGAGGTTCGTCGTAAAGTTATTAAATCTTTGAAGCTTAATGATAGGTGGGGTAGTGCCTCGGAGTCTTATCTCCTAAGGCGTCTCGAAAGTGAGATTGAGATCAAAGCGCTCCGCGGGAGCATTCTCCAGATCGAAGCGAAATTTTACGATGGGGACTTCGCCGTTGCTTTGGTCACTGCTTACGCGGCAGCGATGCGCGAGCGCCTTGCTGAGATAAGTCAGTCGCAAACGTCCTTTAAGCGGGCGGTTCTCGATGGCTTGATGAGCGACGCTTCTAAACGATTGAAGGCGGCTGAAGATAAACTTAACAAGTTCAGGAGAGAAAACGACATTCCCGATATAGGCGCGTTGGGTGGGGCAGGCGGGCGACTCCCAGGCCTACAGACGCTTTTGCAGAATAAAGAAAGCGATTTGGTGCTCATGCAGACGTACCTCGCGCCCGGGAATTACAGCGTGCAGGCGTTGAAAGCGGAAATAGCAGAAATCAGACGACAGATCGAGTTAGCAAGGAAGCCCGACTTTTCGAACCCGACCTCGCTGGAGCGGGTGATCGTTCGATCGACTGAGTATCAGTACCTGATTCGAGAGGTGAGTTTTACCCAGAATTTGTACGAATCGTACATGAAGCTTTTAGAGGGTACATATCTTGAGGATCTGGTTTCCGTAATGAATCTTCGTTATCTCGAGGATCCGCATCTCGATCCAGGTTGGCAGGTTAATTTTTTCCTTTTTTTGCCGAGCATATTTTTATTGCTGTTGATCGCGGCTTTTGAGTTTAGAGTTATTGCTCCGCGTAGCGAATGATTGAGACTCCAGAAATTTCGGTTGTAGTCCCAACTTTTAACGAGGAAGGGAATGTAGGCGCGATCGCATCTGCGATTATTACGGAGTTATCGACTCTCAACGTCTCTTGGGAGCTGATATTTATTGATAATCGATCATCCGATAATACCATCGAAGCCGTGAAGCGGCTCGCGGCGGCCGACGATCGAGTCAAGTTGATTTGTAATCAACGAAACTTTGGTCAAATGCGCTCGCCCACTCATGGAATTTATCAGGCGAGCGGGCGAGCGGTTATTAGTTTGTGTGCGGATTTTCAAGATCCTCCCGCGATGATTCCTGCCTTCGTAGATGCTTGGAGAAGCGGTGATAAAATCGTTCTCGGCCAGAGAAATTCAGAATCTGTCGGTTTCGGTTCGTTTTTAGCGAGGCGAGCAGGATATTTTTTTGCGAAAAATTTTTTTGATTATCCCATCATTCCTGATGTCACAGGTTTCGGACTCTATGATCGTACGGTGATCGCCTCGTTGACAGCGTTGAATGAGCCCGAGCCTTTGTTCCGAGGTATGTTAGTTGAGTTAGGGGTTCCGATCAGGCTTATTCCCTACGAAAGGCCTGAACGTCGGCGGGGGTTTTCAAAGAATAACTTCCTCACTCTTTACGATTTTTCTCTATCCAGTTTGGCAAGCTCAGGGAAGCGATTGTTGAGACTGCCCGTTGCCTTTGGGATTGTTAGCCTGGGCTTGTCGGCCGCTGCCTTTCTTTGGGCGCTCGGTTCATGGGCTCTCGGACGGGCGGTTTCATGGCCTCTTTTGCTCGGCTTGATTCAATTGAATTTTGGAATCCTCTTTTTATTCATTGGTTTGATAGGCGATCAGGTTCGATTGAATGCGGAGCGACTAAGAGGTACTCCCTTAGTTCGGGAGGCTGAGCGTGTCAACCTCCGCAGCGAGCAAAAATGAGATCCTTTAGGTTCTCCCTGGAACAAGTCATCCAATTAGTTCGCTTTTATCAAGCGGCTATCGTAAACACCGTTTTCGGTTTTGGTGTTTATTCGTTTTTTGTTTTTATCGGAATACCCATGTTGGTGGCGCAGGCCGTGTCCCACGTGTTTGGCGTGGCCTTCAACTACGTTACCTACAGTAGATATGTTTTCAGGGATCACAAAGGGTCTATTCCGAAGTTCATTTTTTCGTATGTTGCTGGAGGGCTACTGAACTTTTTTCTACTTTTTCTTTTGGGTCGGTATTTGACTTCGCCCTACGTCGCTGGCTTATCCTCGATGATTCTCACTTCACTTGTGCTGTACTTCCTTCTAAGTCGTTTGGTTTTCATTTCGGAGCCGACGGGTCGATGACTCTTGAGCGCCGGCAGAAGGTGTTGCTTGAGCAGTGCCTCGGGCTCGCTGTTTTCGCTTTGCTGGGCTACATAATCTGGTTTTATTTTTCAAATCTCTATCTTCCGCAGCCGTTTTTTTACAACCCATCCGATATCTTTATGGATTGGTTTAATACGGCTTATTGGGCGAACAACGGAGGTGCTTACGACGTTTGGATGACGATCTACCCTCCGCTTTCGTTTGTTTTTTTAAAAGTGTTCGGTCTTGAGCAATGCTATAGTTTCTCTGAGCCAAGCCTCGCTAGAGATTGTGATTGGCTTGGCAAAGCGGCGCTATTTGGGTTTTTTTTCAGCAATATTGCTATTGCAGCGTGGGTTTTCTTCAAGAGGGACCCGACAACTGCGCTGCCGCGGACCATAGCCACTGGCTTGGGGCTGCCAATGCTGTATGCGTTGGAGAGAGGAAATCTTCTGATCGTGACTTTTACCGTTTTCAGCTTGGCGGTCGGGGGAGTGATGGCCGGCGCTAGGCTCCGCTGGCTATTTTCGGCGTTGGCGGTCAATTTCAAACCGTACCTCGTAGTGATGCTCGTACCTTCACTAGTTCGTAGACAGTGGGGTAGGTTTGAGACACTTTCAATTTCGGTTATTGCTATTTATTTAATGAGTTGGGCGGTTTATGGAGAAGGCGCTCCGACCTCGCTCTATCGAAACATTACGTCTTACGCAGGAGGCTTCGAAGCCGCTGGGTTTCTCGATCTATGGTACTCGACAACCTATAAAGCGATCCTGTCTCTGATTACGGGGCCGTATCCCGCCACTAGCATTTTAGGGTCGTGGAGAGTAGAAACCGCCGAGTTGTTAATACCCGCCTATACGGCCCTTATTCAGATATCACTAGTTCTGGCTATCGGAACTGTTTTCTTTCGCAAAAGTAGCGAAGATAACGAAGCGATTCTCTTTTTTTGCGTAGCTCTTGCCCTGATTTCCTCTGAGGGCGGCGGTTATACGCAGGTGTTTATAATTTTTTTGGTTTTCTTGGCAAAGTGGGAATCATGGCCGAAGGGTTGTGCGATAGTGCTCGCGTACCTCTTGGCGCTCCCTGGCGATATTACCTGGGGCAGGCTCGATATGGTTCCTTCCTTCAGCTACTTGGCCGATCGAAGCGTTACGTTGGACTTCGGGGTCTCCGTTGGCATGGCGGTTCGTCCAGGGTTCGTCCTTCTCATCTGTCACCTGCTGAGTTGGGAGTTTTTGTGGAAGGAGTTTCGCGCGAGTGAGGCGCTTAAATTCCGTTTTCGTGTCAAGTCCACAAAAATTTAAGACCTGAGTTGGGACGGAGCCCGAATCCCTTGTTTACAGTATCCCTCGCTAATGGTAAGCAGTTTTCCTCAGCGCCTGGCGAAAAGTTACTAGACGCAGCCGGGAGATCCGGGCTCGTGCTGCCGCACAGCTGTCGAAGCGGCCGTTGCAGCGCCTGCAAGTGTCGGCCCTTGTCCGGATCATCGACACCACTGTCTAGTGAGCTTGGGATATCAATTCAAGAAAGAGAGGATGGATGGATTCTTTCGTGTGTTCGTACAGCGACATCGGATCTAAAGTTGGACATCAATGATCTCGGAAGATTCGCACCCTACGCCGTAAAAACCACTCCGTGCAAGATTCATGCACTCGAGAAGTGGTCATCTGATTTTCTTCGAGTCTTCCTTCGTTTTCCGCCTGGGGTCGAGCTCAAGTATTTTGCCGGTCAATACGTTGAGTTAAGGCGGTCTGCCAGTGCGAAACGTAGTTATTCCATAGCAAATGCTCCGAGGGAAGACGGTATCATCGAACTGCATATTCAGCGCGTCGATGGAGGGGAGTTCAGTCAATACTGGTTTGAGTCAGCGAAAGTAAACGATCTACTAAGGCTAACGGGCCCACACGGCACTTTCTTTGTTCAAGATGTGTCGGATTTAGATCTAATTTTCCTCGCGACCGGGACGGGGTTCGCTCCCATTAAGGCGATCATGGAATCACTCGAGCGACTCAAGCCGGAGGAGAGACCTCGAGGCGTATGGTTTTATTGGGGTGGCCGCACGATCGATCGTCTCTATTCGGAACTTCCTCGTACCACTTTCCCGGTTTGTTTCATGCCAGTGCTGTCGCGGGCGCCGGATTCGTGGGCCGGTTCTCGGGGATATATTCAAGACGTGGTGTTGTCCAACAATCATGATTTTGAAAGCGCTATGGTGTTCGCATGCGGAGGAACGTCGATGATCTTCGGCGCTAGGCAAACGCTTCTCAATGCGGGTTTATCCCCGGCAAGGTTCATGTCGGATGCATTTGTTAGCTCCGGCGACATTTAGGAGTTGAGAGTTTATGAAAGCTGTCATTCTCGCCGGGGGGCTTGGTACCCGAATTTCCGAGGAAACGTCTGTCAGACCGAAACCAATGATCGAGGTGGGTGGGCGACCGATTTTATGGCACATAATGAAGATTTATTCTGCTCATGGAATCAACGACTTTGTTATCTGCTGTGGATACAAGGGGTACATTATAAAAGAGTACTTCGCTAACTATTTCCTGCATATGTCTGACGTAACGCTCGATATTGCGAGTAATCAGATAGAGGTTCATCAACGAAAGGCGGAACCTTGGAAAGTGACTCTAGTTGATACTGGAGAGTCGACAATGACCGGTGGGCGAATCAAAAAAGTGGGACACTATCTCCGTAATGAGCCTTTCTGTCTGACTTACGGTGACGGTGTCGGTAGCGTTGATATCTCGGCCAGTATCGACTTTCATTACAGGCATGGACGACTCGCGACCATGACTGCGGTTCAGCCCCCCGGTCGTTTTGGTGCCCTCGAAACGGACGGGGCTGCTGTTCGCAGTTTTCTGGAAAAGCCGCATGGCGATGGCGGATGGATCAATGGTGGTTTTTTCGTCCTCTCTCCCGCTGTTCTCGATCTAATCGAAAATGATGAAACGATTTGGGAGCGTCGACCGTTAGAGGAGCTTGCGAGAACGGATAACCTCCGGGCGTTTTTCCATCCCGGATTTTGGCAGCCCATGGATACTTTGCGTGACAAAACCCATCTAGAAGAGCTTTGGTCTGGTGGCCGAGCGCCGTGGAAAGTGTGGTCATGATTCCAAACTTTTGGTCGGGTCGCCGGGTTTTCATCACTGGTCACACTGGCTTCAAGGGAAGTTGGTTATCACTTTGGCTACAGTCGTTAGGTGCGCAGGTAACTGGTTTCGCTCTTTCGCCGCCTACAGACCCCAGTCTCTTTGCAACAGCCAAGATCGCTGATGGCATGGATTCAATAATCGACGATGTTCGAAATCTATTTGCTTTAAAAGCTGCAATGCGGCGTGCTGAACCAGAAATAGTTTTTCATATGGCCGCACAGCCGTTGGTCCGATACTCTTACGAGAATCCGGTAGAGACCTACACGACTAACGTGATTGGAACCGTGAATCTCTTGGAAAGCGTTCGAGAGGTCTCGTCGGTTCGGGTGGCGATCGTGATCACAACCGATAAGTGCTATGAAAATCGGGAGTGGTTGTGGGGGTATCGGGAGATCGACAGATTGGGGGGATATGACCCTTATAGCAATAGCAAGGCTTGCGCCGAGCTTGCGGTTGCTGCGTATCGAAGCTCCTATTTCAATTCTGATCAGGTCTCAAAGCACGGGGTGATTCTGGCGACTGTTCGGGCTGGCAACGTGATCGGCGGTGGTGACTGGGCAAAGGATCGACTTATTCCCGATATCATTGCCGCTTTTTCAAGGGGCGAGAAAGTGCGCATTCGATATCCTAACTCAATAAGACCCTGGCAACATGTCCTTGAGCCATTGCATGGGTATATGTTACTCGCCGAAAAGTGTGCGGAAAACTTCGGAAGCTTCTCGGGGGCATGGAATTTCGGGCCTGTCGATAGTGATGCAAAACCCGTCCGGTGGGTCGTGGAGACACTATCGAGTCTTTGGGGTCAGGGGGCCTCGTGGGAACTTACTCAGGGTGAACATCCGCACGAGGCGGGATATCTAAAGTTGGATATCTCTAAATCTCGCGGTCGTCTTGGCTGGGAACCTCGTCTTCAACTCGTTCAAGCGCTGAAAATGATCGTTGATTGGAACCATCGATATTTTCGAGGAGAGGATGCTCGAAAAATCACCCTAGACCAAATTCGTGAATTTCAAAAACTAATTTAAGGATTGAAGTTATCCATGCAGCGTAAAGATTTAAACGACATCCGTGAAAAGATATCGGGCCTCGTCGGTGAGTATGCTTCTATTTCTCTGGCGTCGAAAAAATTCGAACCGGGCGTTACTCCAGTCCCTCCATCGGGAAAACTACTTGGAGTCGAAGAGCTTCGTGCGATGGTTGAAGCATCCCTAGACGGCTGGCTTACTACCGGTCGGTTTAACGATCAGTTCGAAAAAGAACTAGCCGGTTTTTTGGGTGTCGAGCATGTGTTGACGGTGAATAGCGGGTCATCCGCGAATCTCGTTGCCTTCAGTGCGCTGACTAGTCCTAAACTCGGTTCTCGCGCCATCAGGCCGGGTGATGAGGTAATTAGCGTTGCGGCCGGTTTTCCAACTACCGTTAACCCGATCATCCAGTTTGGTGCCGTTCCAGTTTTTGTGGATGTCACGATTCCAGGCTATAACATTGACCCCTCAAAAATCGAGCAGGCGATTACATCAAAGACCAAGGCAATAATGTTGGCGCATACGCTCGGTAACCCGTTTAATCTAGATTTGATTACCTCTCTCTGTAAAAAGTACAACCTTTGGTTGGTTGAAGATTGCTGCGATGCCCTCGGTACAACCTTCAACGGCAAACTAGTCGGAACGTTCGGTGATATTTCGACATTAAGTTTCTATCCTGCTCATCACATAACAATGGGGGAAGGAGGCGCCGTATTTACCAATAATTCGGAACTAAAGTTGATCGCGGAAAGTTTCAGGGATTGGGGTCGCGATTGTTATTGCCCTCCGGGCAAAGACAACACCTGTAACAAGCGATTTTGTTGGAAACTAGGATCGTTGCCCGAGGGGTATGATCATAAATACACTTACAGTCATTTAGGGTACAACTTAAAAATTACCGATATGCAGGCCGCTTGCGGGTCAGCCCAGCTCGCTAAGGCCGACTTTTTTATCAAGCGCCGCAGGGAAAACTTTGATTTCCTCAAGCGCCGGCTGTCAGGCTGCGAGGACTTCCTGATCCTTCCAGAACCAACCAAGAGTTCTGAGCCGTCCTGGTTCGGCTTCCCGTTAACGTTGCGTAAAGACGAAATCACGCGAGTAGACCTTCTTAATTTTCTCGATCAACACAAAGTGGGTACGCGACTACTTTTCGCGGGAAATCTGACTCGTCAGCCGTACATGCTGGGTCGTAACTACCGTGTTAGTGGGGATCTCACCAACACCGATATCGTAATGAGTAACACATTTTGGGTTGGCGTTCAGCCGGCCCTGACTGAAGAGATGCTCGACTATACTGCCCAGAAAATCGAAACATTTTTTGGAGTCGGATTTTGAGCCTGAAAGTTCGCGTTGCGGATTACATCGCCAGTCGGTGTCACGAGGCAGGTGCGACGCATGTCTTCCTCGTGACCGGCGGCGGCGCAATGCATCTCAATGATGCATTTGGTCGTCATACGAACCTCACGCCAGTTTGTTTTCATCATGAACAGGGTGCGGCTTTCGCAGCTGAAGGTTACTGCAGAACGACCGGGCGGCCCGTAATTCTCAATGTGACCACTGGACCCGGCGGTATCAATGCTCTGAATGGAGTGTACGGGGCGTACGTCGATTCGATTACGATGTTCGTTATCTCTGGCCAAGTTAAGCGTGAAACTTACGTAAAAAATTATTCGGTTCCGCTGCGCCAATTGGGCGATCAAGAGGTTGATATCGTAAGTATGGTTCGGCCCATAGTGAAGTATGCGGCCGTTCTCCAAGACCCACTTCAGGTGAGGCGGGTGATGGATAAGGCGTTATTTCTCGCAACTTCTGGCAGGCCTGGGCCGATTTGGGTTGATGTCCCGGTGGACGTTCAGGGTACATTAATCGACCCTACGATTTTAGAGGGCTGGTCATCCTCCGACTTTTCAAGTCTGAGGAGCGATCCGGGGTTGACTGATAATACTTTATCCGAGATCGAGGCGCCTTCTGCCAGATGTTCGGATAATGATTTAGATGAGGTCATCGCGCGTTTACGATCGGCAAACCGGCCAGTGATTATGGCTGGAACTGGAGTGCGCATATCAGGGATGATCGATTCCTTCCTGCAGTTGACGTCTAGATTGGGGGTTCCAGTGGTCACGGGCTGGAACGCGCACGATGTTTTGACGAACGATAACCCCTGTTATGCGGGTCGACCCGGCACGGTGGGTGATCGGGCAGGGAACTTCACGGTCCAGAACGCCGATTTCATTTTGGTGCTTGGTTGTCGTCTAAATATTAGACAGATCAGTTACAACTGGAAAAGTTTTGGTGCGAAAGCTTGGAAGGCGATGGTGGATATTGATAACGCCGAACTCGCCAAGCCTACTTTGGACATTCAATTGAAGATCCACGCCGACCTAAGAGACGTGATTCCTGCTCTTTTAGAGCGACTTGGTGAGCATAAGCCACAGACAGAGCATGCAAGTTACTTGGAATGGTGCAGAGACAAAGTGGTTCGTTACCCGACGGTGCTGCCCGCTTACCGCGAAAAATCCACACTGATAAACCCATATTATTTTATGGAGTTGTTGTTTCGATCATTGCGGCCTGATGATATCGTTGTCTGTGGAAACGGATCAGCTTGCGTCATCGGGTTTCAGGCGGCGCGACTCGTTAAAGGGCAGCGTTTGTTTACTAACTCAGGCGATGCGTCGATGGGTTATGACCTTCCGGCGGCTATTGGCGCCAGCATCTCAAGGGGTGGTGCCCGAGTCGTCTGTGTCGCGGGTGATGGCAGTCTGATGATGAATTTGCAAGAGCTGCAGACTCTGGTAGGTTATAAATTACCGGTTAAGGTGATTATTTTGAATAATGATGGTTATCTCTCTATAAAGCAGACTCAACAAGCCTACTTTTCGGATAACGTTTTTGGCATAGGCGCTAATAACGGAGTGACATTCCCAGACTTCGTGTCCGTTGGCCGCGCATTCAACATCGGCTCCGTCCGCGTGATCTCCGAATCCGATTGGAGTTCTCCTGAGGTGCGTGCGTTGATGGACTCTGCGGAACCCGCCTTGATCGAGGTCGTGGTAGATCCTGATCAGCCATTCAGTCCCAAGCTTGCCTCTAGAAAGCTGGAAGATGGGACGATGGTATCTCCGTCATTGGAGGATATGGCGCCATTTCTCCCGGAGGAAGAGATGCGCGCGAACCGGATTGTCGATTAGCAATTAACTGGTTATGCAGCGCAAATTGATTGTTTTTGATCTCGACGGGACGTTAGTGGATAGCGTTCCGATCGTGTCTTCGATCCTCAACGAAAAGCGTGTTGAGCGGGGACTTCCGCCTCTTCTTCCATCGGCGTTCTATCCTTGGGTGAGTCTGGGTGGGGCGGCGATGGTTGCGGCGGCATTGGAAATTGATCGAATCGAGGCAGAACAAGAACTGATTGAGTTTCGTTATCGGTATGCGCGACGGCCAACGCCTGCTGAAAGTCTCTACCCTTGGGCAAAACTTGCGCTCAGCGCTGTACTTGCGGCAAAATTAAGTGTGGCTTTGTGCACTAATAAGCCTCGTAATCTCGCTGGAAAGGTTCTGACGGATTTGGGTATCGTTAGTTGGTTCGGGTACGTTAATGCAGGGGGAGATCTGCCCAGAGGGAAACCAGACCCGAGCAATCTCTTGGCGTGCCTCGAGTTTTTTCGTGTAGAAAAATCTGAGGCCGTGATGGTGGGTGACAGTTCGGTCGATCAAACGATGGCCTCTTCGTCTGGGGTGCCCTTTTTGTTTTTCGAAGGAGGGTATGATGACGGAGTCAATAAATCGAGAGCGCTGGGCTCGTTCTCATCATCGGATAGATTTTTAGACTTGATTAAGGGATGCGTTAAATGAACTCTCGTGAGAAAAAAATGCTGAGCATTCTTCGATCGCTTAAAGCCAATTATGGGGCGGTCGCAGTTAAGGCGGAGTTCGAAGCTGAGGGAACTCGCATCGATGAGCTTCTTCGCTTGATCGAAATCGCACGAAAAGCTGATATGAAGGTGGGGCTAAAGATCGGGGGCTGCGAAGCGGTGCGCGATTTAATCGAGGCCAAGCAGATCGGCGTTGAATACATCATCGCGCCCATGGTCGAAACCCCGTACGCACTACAGAAGTTCATTGATGCGAAGAACAAGGTTTACGCGGAAGATGAACGTGAAGACACTGATTTCCTCTTCAATATCGAGACGATCACCGCCTTCAATCACCTTCACGAATTGACCAAGACGGCGTCACAGCCCAACGGAGTTAAAGGAATGGTGTTCGGGCGCGTGGATTTCAGCGGCTCGCTTGGATGGGGCCGAGACGCCATCAATACCCAAGCGATCACCGACTACGTTTTGACGACTGGTGAGGTTTGTAAGACAAGTGGTCTTGACCTCGTCTTAGGCGGTGCGATCTCGACAGATGCAGTCGATATCGTCACTCAAATCAATAAGGCGTACCTGACGCGGTTTGAAACCCGGAAGGTTATTTTTAATGGGTCTGCGGTAGATATTCCACAGATTTTCAAGGGGCTCGCAGAGGCGGTTCATTTCGAGCTTCTGTGGCTTTTGAATAAGCGTGACTACTACACTGTCATCGGAGATGAGGACACCAAGCGTATCGATATGCTGGAGAAGCGCTGGAAGGTTTTAGGCGGTTGAAGTTGCCGACCTCGTCTCGTTCTTTTCAGCGAAACGATCGAATTCTCTTCACTGGGGGGACTGGCTTTTTCGGCAAAGCCATCCTCAAGCATTGGTTAAAGAGGGTTTCGAAGGGTGATGGCGTCCCCTCAGTTCTCGTTTTAACGCGAGATCCTGAGCGTTTTTTATCAGCGAATCCCCAGTTTCAGGGCCGAGAGTGGCTATCGTTTGTTCAAGGTAGTGTGACCAATTCTCGAGACTTTCCCGACGGTCAGTTTTCCCACGTTCTGCATGCAGCGACGGACTCCACCTTGGGGCCGTCGCTGTCCCCTCTGGAGCGGTTTGACCAAATTGTTCAGGGAACTCGAAATACGTTGGATTTTGCCGTTAAATCGGGCGCTCGGCGTTTTTTGCTAACGAGTTCCGGTGGGGTTTATGGCCCTCAGCCGCAAAACCTGGAGCGACTACCCGAGGACTATCTTGGGATTCCCGACCCACTAAATACTGTTAATTCATACAGTATAGGTAAACGTGTGGCAGAACATCTGTGCGCTCTGTACGCGCATCGCTTCGGCTTAGAGATGGTAATAGCCCGATGTTTCGCGTTCGTCGGGGAGGATCTGCCCCTGGATGTGCATTTTGCGATCGGAAATTTCATCCGTGACGCTCTTTGGGGCGAGGAGATTGTGGTGGGAGGGAATGGTAGCCCCATTCGGTCTTACCTCGACCAGAGGGACCTCGCGGAGTGGATTTTGGCCCTTCTGGTGCGCGGCGTGCCAGGGCGCTCGTACAACGTGGGGTCGGATGAGGCCATTTCGATCGCTAATCTGGCAACGCTCATCCGAGATCTTATAGCGCCTGGTAAACCAATCCGAACTCTCAAGCGACCCGAAACCGGGCCGTCTCGGAACAGATACGTGCCATCTGTGGAGCGCGCCCGGGAGGAGTTGGGACTCCGGGTCCAAATCCCGTTGTCCCAAGCAATTCTCGCAGTAGCGGAGTTCCATCGTGGACAATCCCGGCGCCCGCGGGATATAAAGTCCGAATGACCGACGATTCCCGCAGCCGTAGCGACGACGGCAAGTTGCTGTACTGCTCCTTCTGCGGAAAGAGCCAGCACGAAGTTCGCAAGCTCATCGCCGGGCCCTCCGTGTTCGTCTGCGACGAGTGCGTCGAGCTCTGCAACG
>Ga0172372_10007512_pt1 | contig 14616 bp, 21 predicted proteins | sample LakKiv5m_2_FD_114544 | JGI IMG/M metagenome (GOLD analysis project Ga0172372, IMG submission 114544) | Freshwater microbial communities from Kabuno Bay, South-Kivu, Congo - kab_092012_9.5m | ecosystem: Environmental > Aquatic > Freshwater > Lake | place: Democratic Republic of the Congo...
ATTTCGCGCATGTTGCGTTCGAGCCATAAAGGGTATTGGGTCATCAGAAACTCCTCTGCAAACCAATCAAACATCCCCAGCCGCGCCCCGGCATCGTGGTACTGCTCCGCGCACCGCAGCTGCTCGGCGCGGCAAAACTCGATCGTCACGCCGCCTCCCTGTCCAGCCGCCGCACCTCGGCCTCGCATCGTCGGCGCCAGTCGTCGTTGCGCTGGATGGCGTGCGCGACGGCTTCGATCCAGTCTCGCAGGACTGGAGCCATAACCCCGCAGCGGTCGACGACGACGTACCGCCACCCGCTCAACCAATACACGCCGCGCACGTGAAACCGGGTCATGGACGAGCCCCTGGCGACCGGGCCGCTAGAGCCGCCGCAATCGCCCGAAGATAAATGCCGTACTCGGCAATCTCACTTGGCGAGTAACCCTCACCGGTGCCGACGGCCTCAAAACACTCCAGCCATTTGGCTAGTGATTGACGCATGCATCCGATCCGCACATCGTCGTCAATCGCCACGATGGGGTGCCGACTGCCGTGAATCTGGCACAAAAACTGCTTGGCGCTCAGATCCGCCCAGCGCAGATCCGCCTCGCTCAGATCCGCCCAGCGCAGATCCGCCTCGCGCAGATCCGCCCCGCGCAGCTTCGCCTCGCGCAGATCCGCCCAGCGCAGATCCGCCTCGCGCAGATCCGCCCAGCGCAGATCCGCCTCGCGCAGATCCGCCCAGCGCAGATCCGCCTCGCTCAGATCCGCCTCGCGCAGATCCGCCCCGCGCAGATCCGCCTCGCGCAGATTCGCCCAGCACAGATTCGCCTCGCTCAAAGTATCTGCATCAACCGCATAAATCACATCACCATTTTTGTTTTTAATCTGCATTATCTCGCCTCTCCGTGTTTAATGATCCGAAGTTCCCGCGCCTTATCCCGCGCCCAGTTCTCGGCGGCGGCGCGGGTCGAAAACGGCGGAGACTGCAACACCATAGATTGCTTGTTATAGACCTGAACCCAGTACACATCCAGAGCGTACGTTGTAATCCTGTCGTCAATAATAATCACCTGCCACGGCGGCTTGATACTGGGCATCACCGTACGCGTCATTCACTCCCTCCCGGCCTTACCCAATAAGCACCGTGCTTATTTTTGTTCCTCAGTACCGCTTTGCCCTCCCGCTCTAGTTCTCGCAGTGGCCGCGCCAACCCCCGGTTATGGTCGGCCCAGAACCAGCCCCGCGACTCGATGACGCGGCGTATTACGTCCTTGCTTGGGCCTTTCATTCCCCCTCCGGTGCGGGCGGCATGAGAATGGCGTGAGTGGGAGCAACAACATATCCATCGTCTGGCCTGACCCACATCTGCGCCCTTTCTCGCCATTGCGCCTGCACCCACCGCTCGCAAAACGGCTCCCACACCACCCACCAGTTGCCGTCCTTGTGCTTGTCGCTGATCGGCTCGGGCGTCGTCAGCGTCCGTAGGTGCCGCAGTTCGGCAAGAATGTCGGGGAGAGCATTGTGCGATGACATCAACAGATTGGCATCGCCTGACGAGATAAATCCGCTAACGTCAAACCCATCGCTTCCGTCAAACGATGCTCCTCGCCCCTTTCTGATGGCCCAGTAGTTTTCGTCGGGATCAAGCGCCGGGCCTCCGTTCTCTATCAGACACACCTCTCCCGGCGTAGCCTTCGCCAGCGCCGCCTCCAGCTTCCCCAGATCAATCCGTTTCATCTGTTTCCTCCGGTCCGTCCGTCATGCTGACGCCCTTTGTTTTCTTTGTGTTACTCAATGTCGCCAAAGCTGACTTCGGGAAGATAACTTCGAGCCGCGTCAGAGCCTCGGTCGCCAGACACTCGCTGCACTTGCAGGGATCGGGTCCAGATGCAGCATATGTGAAAGCCCCGATATCGCCCTGCCTGTTCTTGATGATCTGGCGCAATGCGATCTCGACGGCCTCGACCGCCTCCCCGGCGCGGAGCGCAACCACACGCTCCCGCACAATCTCCGCAAATTCGCACTGCGTTGCAATAGCGGTCAGCGCAGCGTGATCCAGTTCATGGTCTGGCGGTTCGGCCAGCTGCCGCGTTGCGGCCTCGTAAATGTTCCGGAACGCGTCCACCGCCCGCGCCGCCTCCTCCCGCGCCGCGTCCCGCTCCCCCCGCAGCCGCGCCGTCTCGGCGTCCACCTCCTCGTACCGCGCCCGCCATTCGTCGAGCGTCACTCTGCACCTCCCTCCAGAATCTCCAACACCTCCCGCAGCATGGTGCGCACCTCCTCCAGCGCCGCCTGCGCCGCCATTAATTGCAGTCGCAGCTGCGCAACCTCCTCTTCTGACGTCATCGAGGCCCCCCTAGCCAGTCCTCCACAAACTGCCGATCACGCTCCTCCCGCACCAGCGCCGCCTCGTGATTGGCTCGGCACCGCGCCGCAAGTCGCCCCCAGACGTACGCACGGCCATGCTGGCGAATGTATAACCAGCCGTACGCCACCCCCCCGAAAATAATCAAAAACAATGCGCCCGCCAGTCCGGACATCATGCCTCCACCTCACTCGACACCACCAACCGCGCACCCCGCGTTACCAGCTGCGCAGTTGGCCTCATTTGGCACCGCCCAAAATTGCCTGCTCAAGCCGCTCCACTCGACTACCAAGGTCGGTTGGCGCCAGCAGTCGAGCCCTTACCCAATCGCTAAGCGTCCGCGCATCATCATCCTTAGAGCGGCGCCTTATCTCGACAAATTCATCTTTTGTAAGACGGAACATCACCATTTTGTCCCGCCGTTTTTCAATTATTGTGCTTGCCATGACTCTCCTGGTTTTGTTTTTTTTCCCGGCCTTAACCATCCGATTGCTTTTTGAGCGTGCCTGCTTGATTCCGCAGGGCCGGCCGTCGAACCCGTCGCTGCAGCTCCGCGTGATAGGCCGCCATCAACGCCCGAATCGCGTGATTTATTTCAATCGGCAATGACTTATTAGTCAGTTCCCACTTTGTGTGGAGCAAGCTCATTTGCTCAAGGCAACGCTCCAAGCATTCCAGCCGCGCTTGGTGCTGGTGCCAATGCACCTCATCCAGTGCACTACTCAGTCCTTTTATTTGGTGATTCATCTTGATCCTTTATGTCTGTCAACTTCAGCCTTCCGGAGAACCATCCCCGGCGAAAAACTCCAACCCGATACTGGCCGGCGGCCAGGCCGCTGCACTTGTGCTGCGGTAGCTCTCCAGCCGCCACCTTGCCACCTGGGACCTGGGCCCAAACCCGGCAACCATCAGGAAACATGATTCGCACCACGTGAGAGGTAGAGCCGACTCCCGTTGGCGTCTCAACGAAAATCGAGCGTGCCGGCATTGGCTGCAAAGACTGCACCAGCACAACACCCCAATCGGTTGACGACGCCCAATCCTCCCAATCAAATGGCATCTGCACCGCGCCCAGAGCGGCCATGCTGGCAAACGCAGCCAGGACTGCTTTATCGATCAAACTATCCGCTTTCACTGTGTCTCCTCCCTTTTCTTTGCGCCCATCAAATGATCACCGCCTGTGAAGTCGCCCGTTGCCCGATGTAAAGCACATCGCGGGCCCGCGTCATGCCGACATAGAATTGCCTGACAACGCTGTCCCGGCTGTCACCGGCGCGGCCGTATTCGATCGCGCCAGCTTGGCTCAGGTCGGGCCACATCACCACCACGTCCGCTTCGCCGCCCTTTACGCTGTGAATGGTTCCCACGATGATGCGCGGTTCCTCAATGAGCGCCTCCGGGCCATGTATTTTGGCGACCGCCACCGGAAACTCGCAACGCGCTTGTACCGCACTGTCGAGGCGCCGCAGCCACCACTCAAGCAGCGCTGCGCGATCGCCATCGAAGGTCGCCAGCAATTCGTCAAGCGCCGATACGGTGAACAACTGGTCCAGGTCCTGCTCGGTCACCAACTGCTGCATGTCACCCTCGTGTAAGCTCTTTTTCCTGCCGCGCTTCATGATGCCTTCGGCCTTGAGCCAGTCAGCCCATGCCGCTACATCCTGCCGAGTCCAGCGGCGTTGGTCTGGACCCATGTCAGGATGCGCGGCCAGCAGCGCGAGAATTCGATTGGCCGCCGTGCCGGCCTTGCCTACCCGGATCGGATTCCAGGCGCCGTTAGAGCGCCGATACGGATTGTGGAATGGCCAGCCGCGATCGCGGAGCATTTTAATCAGCGGACGCAGCTGATACGTGCACGAGGCCAAAAACATCACGCTCTGCCCTTCATTGAGGTGCTTCTCAAGCAAGCGTAAAACCGGGTCGCCCGGGTGCTCCCATGTGCCGACAGCAAGGCGCTCGACCTTGCCTGGAAACGGCCGCGGAAAGTATTCCTTCTCCTGCCGGCGGCGGACCGCCTTGATCCACCGGACAGCCTTGGCATGGACCGCCACCGGCACCCGGTAGCTCTGCTTCAGGACTATAATGTTCCGCTTGGGGATTGGTGGGTCGATTAAGACGTCCGGGTCCGCTCCAGTGAAGGAAAATATGCATTGGTCGTCATCCCCCACGACAACGTAGTGGCGAGCCCACTGGCCCCACCGGCGGACCAGCGCCGCCATCATGCGTGTCAGGTCCTGCGCCTCATCCGCAAAAAGGACGCTCGGTGCACCTGGAGCCATCGAGGTATCGCGCAGACACACCTCAATCAGGTCGGTGAAGTCCAGCAGTTCATTCGCCGACTTATAATCCTCCCATTTCGAGGCAAAGTGCCGGACCGCCGGCGGCCAGAAGTCTCGCTGCATCATCAGGCCGCGCAGTCGACTCATTTCCCCAAGCAGATGGTCACCGTCCTTCGATCCAGTGCCGTCGTCGCCACCGTCGTCCATGCGCTCGGCTTTGCCCTGCTGCGTGATCACCATTGACGGATTGGCTTGATTCCATTCCTGGACGCGACTCTCTGCGATCTCGGGATGGCCCAGCGCCCGATAGCAGTGACTGTGCAGCGTTCCGACCTGGCTGGCCGGAATCGGCAGGTCGCGGCCCGCCAACTCCGCCGCAGCCGTCCGCGAGAAGCTCGTGACAAGAACCGAGTTCTCGCCGTATTTTTCGACCGCGCGCCGGACCTGCCGAGCGGTGTTAGTGGTCTTGCCGCAGCCAGGCGGCCCCAGGATCCGATACTCGGCCCCCTCGCTGTCTTGATCCTGCCCGATGGACTCAAGGGCCTCGGCCGTCTGTTGTGCCGCCCGGCTGGACATCAGCGCCCCCTCCCCGCCGCTTCATCCTGTCGCGGCAGCCACCCAGGGCCTTGCCCTAACTGCGACAGATGTCGGCACAGCGCACACCTGAGATTGCTCCCAGCCAAACACCCGCACCATAACCAGCACTTATACGGTGTCGGTTTTTCTGGCTGGTGCCCCTCGTATTCCATGCGTCATCTCACTGTAAACCAAAATACCTATTACCGCAATGCCGCAATACCGAAATACCGTAAGACCAAAAGCGGAATTTCTCTTCACGCCAAGTTACTAATCTCGCTGCGGCGCTGGAAATTGACCTTAGCGCTCTCGTACTCGCTGATAAGCCAGTCGTGGCTCGGCAACCGCCACCGGCTCTGCCGAGCGCTGGTGAGCTCGATTGGTGTCGCGCCGATGGCGACCAGCGCACTGGTGATGTCCTTTGGGGACACCCGAACCTGGAGCGTGCGGCCCAACCACTGCAGCAGGTCGTTTACCGTAATCGCAATTTGCCCACCAAGAATCATCGGGCGCAGAAGAAACGTCGGGTTCTGCTCGTCCGGATCAACGAAGTTGGTCTGTTGCAGATATGCGTGCAGGTAGGTCCTCATGGCGCCCTCGAACTCCATGTCCATGCCGCCGTCGACCTCGGTCAACGCCGCCAAAATGTTGCCGGCCACCTGGTCCCACTCCTTAGCACGAAACCGACGGATCAACTGGTTTGCGTGCGCGGCGATCGCCAAGCGCACCTGCTGCTGATCCAACAACCGGTCAATCTTTGGGAATTCGACCTTCCCGCTGTGCAGCTCCATGTGATAGCTCGGCTCCTTGCCACGCACTTTAACGATGCGGAGAATTCGCACTCCCAGAAGATCAGACAGGTATTCGCACATCAATACCCGGCTGGCTTCGTCGGGCGGGCCGGTCGGTGGCGGCGCCGCGGATCCCACCGGCGCCGTGCGTTTTGGCTTGGCCGCCTTTGCCGCCCCCGCAGCCGCCAGCGCCTCCGGTTCGACCGACGCGCCTTCGAGGCCCTCCCCCGCCTGAGCGGCGCGCATTTCGGCCGCCAGCCGCGACTCCAGCTCGGCTAGCGGGTCCGGCGGCGCCGGGGCCAGAACGGCTGTCGCTGCCTCCTGGTCCGCGTCGCCCGTCGCCGGGGCCAGAGGCGTCAGCCCTGTAGCTTGGGCCACAACCTCGGGCGCCACGATCTGGACCGGCCGCGCCCCGGCGCCTTTTTGGTAAGCGATATCCAGCGTGCGGCGATAGTAATCCTGGCGCAGTTTTCGTCGCGCTTTAAAATCCGGGTTGCCGCGCCGGTGCTCAATCATCAAATTCACGATCAGCTGTTCGGGTAGGCCGGCGTCCAGCCCGAAGTTCGCGATCGCCAGATCGTAGTGTGACTGGCTGGCGTCGCCGTTGTGGAGATCCCACCTCTGCCGCTGCCAAGTCGCTCGGAACTTTAAACTTGCATCGAGCAGTAGCTCAAGCAGCTTATGGTCGACCGCAGCATCAGGGTGCAGGGTTAACTCGGGCTGCTCGACAGTCCCCAGGGCCGCCCGGCGCGCCGCCTGGAAGTCGCGCGGCACGTTGTGCTGGTCCAGGATCTCTTCGAGGTCCGACGGATCGTATCGTGGCCCGTCCTTCGCAAGTAGCGACACCATTCGTGGAGGATCGCTCTTGTGGTTCAGTGTCCCCGGCAGGCGCAGCACCCGCGCCAAGTCGTGCGTGTGGTCAAGCGACCATCCCCGTGCGGCCGCGCGCATTCGGAGCAGCGCCTGCCAGCGCCGCAGCAGCTTGGCAGCCACCTCACGCTCCTCGACGCCCTCGAAGATCCATGGCTCGCGAAAAAGCCACCACGCATGCAGCCCATTGCCGCTGCGCACCAACACGGTTGGCTGGATGTCGTGCGGAATGATCTGCAGCGCCAGTTCGGCCGTTGCCGGCAGCGCCTTGGCCTGGTGAACCTCGCTGCGGATGTCTATATCAACCCAGACGCCTGGGATCCCGGCGGCGTCCTCGTTACCGACCCGCTGCTCGGCGCTTCGGGCCATCATCGATAGCGCACAGCCGACGTAAAGATCCGCCTGCCGCCCAGCCTCTACCGCTGCTGCGGCTTGCGCCACGGTCTGGCACCAATGTGATTGTTTGGAATCACGCCGCTTGGACCAAATTAAAAAATAGGATTCTTCCGGCTTGTACTGCCAAAGAGCCTGTAAAAACTGTTGTGTGGCGTCGTTCATGGGGGGGAGGGCCTTCCGTCCGTTATCATGCACTATTCGTCACTCTTTTGCGACGACATCTTTTGTTGCTGGTGGCTCCAGCCGCGCGGCGCCGGCCCATACCAATCCTGCGCGGTTTCAATGGCATGCCGCAACCACGGCGAGGCAAAATCTGTTCTGCGGCCGCGTTTTCGGCTGCCCACATACATCTCCCACCGCTCAGCTTCGCGCACCAGCCACACCTTTGTGGTTCCGCAGGTCGCCACTGTCTCGGTCGGCTCCGGCGGCACTGGATGCGGCGGGTTTTGCGCAAGGTGATTCCGCAGCGATCCAATGACCGCTTCGTCCCATGTCATGGTCGGTGCGTCCAACTCGGCCGCCCAATCAACCGTCACTGATTCCGCGGGACAGGCCGCGGTCTCGTGCCGACGAACGTGGTCTAAGTTGCGCCGAGAATACATGTTGTCACCCTACGGCTCGTGCAAACCAAGCATCTCACGGAACTGCCGGAGGCCGCCCCACCCGGCAAGCGCACCGGCGGCCGCCCATTCCTGCAGTCGCACAACCTGCAGCGGGGTGGGCTTTTCGCCCTCCCGCTTGCCCTCGAAGACCCAGCATCTGCCTTCAAACACTCCGTACAGATCGGGGTCGCCTTTGCAACCGAAAACAGTGCCGTGCTTTTTTCGCAACACCAAGCGAGGCTGATGCTTTTGTGCCTCCCGACGGATGGCCGCGATGACGCTACTCTCTCGCGCTGGCATAGATGTCAGCCATAGACACAGTCTGCAGCGACGACGGCACCTCGATCGACCGCACAGCCATACACGCTCGCACAATTGCTTCCGGCACGGTTGGCGCTGTGGCGAGCGACCCCTGCATGGGTCCGGTCGAGATGGAGACCTTGGGCCGACCTCCGGGCGGTTGGACAATCATGTAACTAGTAGGCCTGATGGACTCCAGCAGGCGAAAGGCGTCGTTCAGATCCGTTAGCGGCCGGAAGCGCTTTCTCAGAATGTATTCTGTCCTCGACGTATAAAATCGATCCGCTTGGCAGGTCCAGCCCAGTGCGTTTTTTATCAGCTCATCCACGACTTCCTGGACCAACATTGGCAAATACGGTTGTGTATTCATCTGATTACATTACCCGGTGGATTTTTGCGCCGGGCCAGAGGAAATCCAGCCCGGCCTTGGGTTTGCGTGTCAGCACGAGCGAAACAGCACCGGCAAGCCGATCCCTGTTTCAATCACGCTGGCAGCCGTGAATTGGTTGGCTGACATCAGTGACCTTCCTGGCCGAGTTGCTCGGCCTGCACCGCATCGCCGAGGTCGTTCTGAGCCACAACCAGCGACTTCACCAGATTGTGGAAGTACTCGACGACAGTGGCCTCCTGGTCGGTCAAGCGCCGGACCATCGTGAACTGCGCCTCGGAGTACGACACCCCAGCCTCGTTTCGATCCTTGCGAAGCGTGATCGCCGTGATCACATCGGTGTAGGCGTCGAGCGTGCCGGCCAGCCGCGCGAGGTAGGTGTCCACATGCTTTACGCTGGTCGGTGGCAGTTTAACCATCATCGGCAGGATCGAGTCTTGCCCCAGAACAAACAATAACCGCAGGTCGGCGCAGGCCTTGCCCTTGCCTCGTAGCGCGCTGCCGTATTGATTCATCGGGCACTTAAAGCACTGCCCGCCGGGCGTGCCGACTCCGACCAGCCCGTCCATCGACGAGCAGTTCGGGGGAGTCTTGTTGGCGCCAGCATCCTCGTATGCGATTGAATAGTAGGCTTTGGCCGGCTGGCTGAATACGATCACACCAACCAAGGCGTCCATGTTTTTCTCGCCCTGGACGGTGGGGACCTGCCAAGCGGTGCTCCCTCCCGCCGGCACGACTACCTTCGGCATCATGCTCGTCGACAGGCCGCCGCTTCCGAGGTTGACCTGCATGGCGCGCTCCAGACGGCTAACTTCAACATCCAGCGCCATGATTCTGCTTTCTTGATACTTCTCTATGTTGCTCATTGATCCTCTTTTTTTTTTGGGGGGGGTGGTAGTTTAGGTCTTCGTGCAGCGCAGAACCGGAACAATTGAAACTTTGATTGTGCTCGCCAACTGCGCGGGCAGTGCAGCCTTGATTGCCTCGGCGTCGTACATCCGACCCTGCTCGGTGCATTGCGCCTGGACGTCGCGGGCGATCTCTCGCACGTAGGCATTCAGGCTCTGCGAGTTGTACGACTCGGTCACATAACCCTCGAGCTGGTCGAGGGTTTTGAGCGCCTCAATGACCGATTCCTTGTCGCTCTCAATCGGCGAGGCAAACACGTCGCTACCGATCCGCAGGCTGCGAACGAATGGCTTCCTGGGGCCGTGCAGAACCGGAATAGCCGGGGCATCGGGCATTTGATCGCCGGATCTGCCGGCCTCATAACATTCGAGCGCCCACTGGCGCAGTTGGCCCGCCAGTTGAGCTGCCGGCGACAAGGCCTCGGTCTGGACCTGTGGCAGCCGGTTGGTAACCAAATTCGTAATGATGGCGGGCTCTAATTCAGTCAGCGATGCATTAATAATTTTTATGCGCTGATTTAGTTCCCGCTTTTCTTCTTCGAGCGCCGCATACAGCTTCAGCTTTTCAACATCCAGGCCGGCGGGCGCTTGTGGTTCAGTTGGTTGTTCAGTTGGGGACAATTACGCTTTCTCCTTTTGGTATGGCTCAAAGGCCCGGGCCGCCACCGACGACATAATGCTTTCCATCACGTCCTGGCGATTGCGCAACCCTTTGAGAATCTTTTGGTCCATCGTTCGACGAATGGTGAGGTAAATGTGCAGGCATTTGTGCTTTTGCGTTGCGCGGTGGATCCGTGCGCGGCCCTGGTCATACAGCACCAGCGATGTGGCCAGCGAGTAATAAATGGCCGTGTGCGCCCTGGTTCCGTTGATCCCGACGCTGCCCGACTGGTTCTGCGCCACCAGGACATCGGCTTTGCCCTCCTGCCAGGCGCGCAACTCGTCCCGCTGGCCGGAGACCTCGAGCGAAGTCAGACCGACCGCGGCGCACGCTTCGTGGCAGAAAGCGATGTCGCTACGGAATTGCGCAAATATTATTAGCGGCTGTGGCCCAAGGTCCTCAAGAACATCGACCAGCAGTTTGTATTTTGAGCGGTCGACAATATGGTACAGTCCATCGTCGGTTGGCACGGCGCCGCCACAAATTTGCTGCAAACGCAGGACCTTGGTCAAGGCGTTCTGCGCGGTCAACTGGCCGCCCTCAATTTCGCTGATCAGGTCGCGCTCCATGTCCGCATACACCCGCGCGCCATCTTCGTCGAACTCGGTTGAGTACTCGACGTCCATCTCCTCAGGTAGATCCGGCAGTGCTTCCCGCTTCGTGCAGCGCCACGTGATCGGCGCCATGCGACGCTCTAAGTCGTCGATGCCTTGGTATCCCACGACCCACTTTTTGTCCGGCCCGCCCATCTTGGCATAGCGCTGCTTGAATGCCGCATAGGATGTGCCGAATATGGAGGGGGCGGCTGCGCGGAACTGGCCGTAAATATCGAGCGGGGAGTGGGCCAGGGGTGTGCCGGTGGCCAGGACTACATCTTTGGCCCGCTGGCGCAGGCGCTTGGCAAACATCGACGCCTTGCCGCCGGCGGCCTTCAGGCGGTGACAGTTGTGGGCAAGGATTCCGTTTGCAAAGTAGTTCCCTGTTCCGGTTTCGATGTTATAGACAAGCGAGCCTGGATGCTGGCTATGGCCTGCGGAAGGTCCTTCAGGATTTGCTTGTTGGCAAATCGAAGCACCGTCCATCCGGCCTCCATCAAGAACTGCTCCTTTTTCATGTCGGCGGCTCGAATCGACGGACGTTCGTGGGAATTCCCATCGACTTCGATCGCAACTTTGGCTTCGGGGTTCGCTATGTCGATCTTGTAAGACCGTGGCAGTCCCCGCTTCAGCGCTCCCAGCCCGGTTGCAACTACCACCTCCATCGGCCAACCGAGCGCCGAAGCTAGGAGTTTCTGTGGCTTCGTCGGTCCCCGGCCATTTCCGCCGTTCAGATGAATGAAGTTGGTGTTCCGCCGCACCGCTTCCGTACCTTTCGCCGTCACTGCGGGGTCTCGAAGCGGATTGCGGTCCGAGTGAAGATACGCAGTCAGGTTCGCCTGGAAATCCGGACGTTCCCTGTTGGTAAGCATAGACTGGCGCATCGCTTGCCGTCCGCGCTCCGTCAGTTGAACCGGGCCATACGTCTGATGTCTCCACTTTGCCGAGCATGACTTGCCGCAAAACCTCTGTTTCTGCGGTCTTTCGCGCGAAAACAATGTCCCGCACCAGGCGCATTGCAAGGTGACCATTTGTATCCAACTCCAAGACTTCGTCATCGGCGTGAATGTGTGCCGCGTCCACATAGCCTCGCACCGTCCAAATCGGGTGGTTCGGAGTAGCGCGAAGAAACGTTAAATCGGTCAGTTGCCCGCGCTGCGGATTGCAGAACGTATGAGCAACCGTTGTCTCGACTAATTGCCCATCCTCGTGATCAAAGCCGTAGACCACATCGCCCGTTTTGAGCGTCTCTATCGGCACATCACCGTTCGGTGTCGCAATTAGGATGCCGGGCGGCAGGCACTCATCGTAGATCATCATGTCCCACTGACGCGCCGCGATGAACGCGACCATCTGGTCGCGCCAAAACGAGTCGTAGTTCACAATTACCCACAGGCGCCGGCCGGAAGCCTTAGCCAGCGCCGCGGCATCCGCCGCCTGCTGCGCGCGCCGGCGCGTCTCGCGACGGTCCAGTGCAGCGATGACCTTGGGTCCATCCAAGTACTCTTCAATTTCGCGGGCCCAGTTCGGCACCACGCGCAGCGGGCACACAACCAGCACAGACTTGGCGTCGCGCCCAAGGGCCAGCATCGTCGCCACAAGCGTTTTACCGACTCCCATCTGCGCGGCCAGCAGGACGGCGTTGTGGCGACCGAGTGCCTCCATGCCGAAGGTGTAGCCTTCAATCTGATGTGACCACGGCGTCACCCGCAACCCAGAGGGCGGCGGGAGGAGTGGCGTCACTTTCGCCGGCGTTGCCGGTCGCAAGTCCAGCCGCGCCATCGCGTCGGCAGCTTCTGCCACCAACGGGCGGCCACGCAGTGCACCAGCGCTTGGTTGAGCGGTCGGAGTCGAGACCAGATATTGGATACCGGCGGCCGCGGCGGTCGTGCAGGCACCGGACGCCCCTGGTCCGTTGCATGTCTGGTCAATTGCCGCCGGGGGCGCCAAGGGCGCTGGGGTAGTGCGGATCGCGGAAGAAAGGGGTGGGGTGGGCGCGGCTCCCCCCGGATCAACGCCCACCTCCGGTGGCATCCGGTCGGAGGTTCCGGTTGCCAGCTCGTGGACCAGGTGGCGCAGTTGCGCGCTGCCCTGGTCGATCTTGAACTTGCTGAGGATGGCCTGCGCCGACGCAGCGGACGCAGGCATGACCCAAGCACGCGCCGCCGGGATCCAGCGTGCGCCGACAATCTGCCGCGCTGCCGGCGAGTACGCAGGCACGCGCAGCAGGATCTGGGCACCGCTGATGGCAACCGTGGCCATTAGGCTTTGCTGCCTGCCTCGAAGACATCAAGGCCATTGCGTTTCAAATCAGCCACCACCAGCGACATGACATACGCGGTGGGCCGTGTGGCCTGCTGAATGCAGTGCAACCGAATGGCCTTTACCAATTCGGCCGGCCAGTACAGGTCCAAGCGCTGCTTGCGTGGGTTTAGCCGGATTGGGTTTGGCTTCCCACTTGCAGGGTTTTGCAGCATTGATCTTATTCGCTCCATGCCGTAAGGGCGACGAAAAATGCCGCGCTAACCAGCGCGTATAAAGCGAAAATGGTGTTCTCCAGCCACGCCCGGCAGATAGGCGGGGCTGGAGAGCGCTGGCGTGATCCTGTTTTAATTCTGAGTTTCATACTTCTCTGAGCAGTATACGCTTCGGTATTTCGGTATGTAAAGTCACACGACGGTTTTTTTGATGTAACGATCCAGCTCTGGCGGAGCGGCTGGCCGTGGCTGCCCGGCGGCGTCGGCTGCCGTGCAAGCAGCCGTGTAATCCTGCAGGACGCGCCCGACCTCAAGCAGTTGCGCGGTGCTCAGCGGCCCTTCGCCCGGGATCGCGGGCTGATCGGAGGCTAGCTGGGCCTTGGGCTTTGCGCGGCCGGCGGGCAGATCGTGCAGGAATAAGGCCGAGATCTGCTCGCCGTTGAGTCCGGCCTTCCGCAGAAGGACCACGGCTTGATCCTCTCGCATCTGCCGCTCGTGTGCGGTGGGGCGGCCAATAACGAGCGGCTCGAGGCCGAGGGCCAGGCGAATGGAATTGGCCAGGCTTTCATTCTGGCGTTCGGCCACAGAGCGGAGGTAGATCAGTTCCGCCACTGTAAAGATTAGGGTGACACGCTTGGTGTCGAAGGCAGCGTTCATGGCCACAGGATACCTCCGCCGCCGAAGGTGTGTGTGTTTATTTCTGCGGAACGCGACCAAACCGCCCCCTACTATATAGGGGAGAAAAAGAACACAAGAAATATATATACACACCCCACACGCGCGCGGAATAGACTGGACCCTAAAGTCTACATTTTCAGTACTTTATATATTTCTTGTGTTCTTTTTCAATTCTCACGATATACGCGCGGGAGGCCAAAACCGCCGGTTTTTTGGATAAATATGTAAGGGGTGCTTATTTTCAAGGGGGTGTGGCTATGGCGGGTCCACCCACCCAACCCTAGTCGCGGGGTCCGTGCCCGTCTGTGGCCGGCGGGCAAATACGGGTATGGTGTGGCGGCTGAGGGCGCCGAATTTGGCGCCTGGGAGGCCGTGGCGGGGCTGGTGCCGCTCCGGAGGGCCTGCGGGTCCTCTGGGCATTCCGCGACGCGCCAGAGGCCGATCGTGAGAGCGCAGCAGTTGTGTGGCTGTGGGCGGGCCGGCGGTTCAAAAGTCGGGCGGGTTGGGCGGCGATCGTGCTGTTCCAGCACGTAATGTGCGAGTGCTTATTTGTTTCGTGTGGCGCGCGGGCACGATCAACGGCAGCAATGGCAAGCGGCCACGCGAGGAGCGACTGGCGCGCGGCCTGTCAAGATCTTAGGGGGGGGGGTGCGTCGGTGCTATTGACCGGCCAAAATGATTTGAGGCGTCGTCGCCCTGGAAGTTACGACGCCCCGCTTACCCACTCACACAGGAAAACCAACA
>Ga0172372_10007513_pt1 | contig 14615 bp, 15 predicted proteins | sample LakKiv5m_2_FD_114544 | JGI IMG/M metagenome (GOLD analysis project Ga0172372, IMG submission 114544) | Freshwater microbial communities from Kabuno Bay, South-Kivu, Congo - kab_092012_9.5m | ecosystem: Environmental > Aquatic > Freshwater > Lake | place: Democratic Republic of the Congo...
CAGGGCGGCGTAGATGTCCTCGATCACCACCGGTGCCAGACCCAGGGAGACCTCGTCCAGCAGCAACACACGCGGGTTGCTCATCAGGGCCCGGCCGATCGCCACCGCCTGCTGCTCGCCGCCGGACAGGTTGGTACCGAGTCGGTCCCTTCGGTCCGAGACCAGCGGGAAGGCGCGGTAGACGGACTGCAGATCCCACGGGCCCTTGCGCTTGACGTGCGCCCCGACGAGCAGGTTCTCCTCCACCGTCAGGCTGGGGAAGATCCGCCGGCCCTCCGGGGTGAGCGCGATGCCGAGCGGGACCCGGCGGTGACTGGGGAGCCGGGTGACGTCGCGTCCGTCGAAGGCGATGGTGCCGCTGGTGGGCACCATCAGCCCGGCGATGGCCTTCATCAGCGTCGACTTGCCGGCGCCGTTCGCCCCGATGACCGCCAGGGTCTCGCCCTCGCTCAGCGTCACCGAGGTGCCGAAGAGCGCCTGGAAGTCCCCGTAGTGAACGTCGACGTGGTCGACCTGAAGCAGGCTCATACCGCCTCACCCAGCTCGAAGGTGGAGCCGAGGTACACCTCGATGACCGCAGGGCTGCGCATCACCTCATGGGGATCGCCCTGGGCCAGGACCCGGCCCTCCGCCAAGCAGAGCAGGTCGTCGACCACCGCGGTCAAGGCATGCACGATGTGCTCGATCCACACCACGGTCACCCCGGAGTCGCGCAGGCCACGGATCAACTCCACCAGCGGCGGCAACTCCTTGTCGGTCAGCCCGCCGGCGATCTCGTCCAGCAGGATCAGGGACGGATTCGTCGCCAACGCCCGGGCCAGCTCCAGTCGCTTGCGATCCAGCAGGCGCAGTTGCCCGGCCGGCTTCTGGGCCAGATGCGCCAAACCGGTGATCTCCAGGGCGCCGACAGCCGCCTGGTAGCCCTGCTGGCCGTGTCGGCCGCTGCCGAAGGCGGCGCCGACGTAGACGTTCTCGAAGACGGTCATGTCGACGAATGGGCGCGGGATCTGGAAGGAACGGGCGATCCCCGCCTTGGTGCGGTCGGCTGCACCGAACTGGGTGATGTCGCGGCCGTCGAAGCGGATGGTTCCGGCATCGGCCTTGAGCACCCCGGTGATCAAGGACAGCAGGGTGGACTTGCCGGCACCATTGGGCCCAACGATGCCCAAGGCGGTGCCCTTGGCCACCGAGAAGGACACCTGCTCGGCGGTCACCACGCGGCCGAACAGCTTGAAGGGTTCGACCCCCTCGAGGATCTGGCTCACCCCCGCCCTCCTTGTCTGCTCGATGCCCACAAACCGCAGATGATTCGGCGAATGGGGGGCCGGACTATGCCGACCCCCATCCACACATTCCTAGCTCAGCGGCTCGACCTTGCCGCCGGTCGGGATCTCAGGTGCCAGGGAGTTCGACACGATGACGATCTCGTACTGGAACTCCCCGCCGTCGGTCAGGCGCCACTGCCCGCCGGTGAGGGGGGTCTTGGCGACGTTCGCCACCGGTCCGGCGGACCAGTCGAGGTTGCCCACGACCGTGGGGACCTGCAGGCCGGACAGGGCGGCCGCGATGGCCTCCTTGTCCTTGCTGCCGGCCTTCTGCAGGGCCGCCGCCATCACCTCGAACAGGGCCTCGGAGAATCCGATCGGCTGGGTCCATTGCTTGCCCGTGGCATCGGTGTAGCCCTGGGCGAGCTCGCCTGCCGACTGGCCGGTGAGGCTGGACGAGAACGGATAGGTCGGCGTCCACCAGACCTCCGTGGTCAGGCCGTTGCCGATCGGGCCCAGTGCCTCAAGCGAGGACGGGAACAGCAGGGCCTTGCCCACCGAGGCGATCTTCGGATTGAAGCCCTGCTGCTTGGCCTGCTTCCAGAAGTTGGTGAAGTCCGGCGGAATCGGGACCCCGGTGAGGATCTCGTCCCCGCTCTTCTTGTAGGCCGAGATCTGCGCCGAGAAGTCCTGGGTGCCGTTCTCGTACAGGCCCGGATCGTTCACCGTGTAGCCGTTGCCCTTCAGCAGATCGGGGAAGGCTCCACTCCAGGCCTGGCCGTCCGGATCGTTGGGGAACAGGCCGGCCACCTTCTTATTTGTGTCCAGCTGGCCCCACATGTCCTGGAACACGGCAGCGACGTCCTCAAGACCCCAGAAGAAGTGGTACGTGTACTTGAACGGCTTCTCCGGATCGCCGCCGCGGCCGAAGAAGTAGGGCTGCCAGGGCGCATCAGAGGTGATGCACGGGGTGGCATTGGCCTCGCACTGATCGGCAACCGGGTTCGTGGTGTCCGGAGTACCGTGCGCGAGCACGACGTCCACGCCGTCCTGGTTGATCAACTCGCCGGCCACCTCGCCGGCGCGCTTGGCGTCGGACTGGGAGTCCTTCTGGACGATCTCGACGTTGTACAACGTGCCATTGACGTCGATCGGGTTGGCCGCGAACCAGGCGCCCATCTGATCGACGATGTAGGTGTCCGGTTCGCCGAAGCCAGCCAGGGGGCCGGTCAGCGGGGAGACGAAGCCCACCTAGATGGTCTCCGTGGCAGCGGCGGGAGCACTGCTCCCGGCCGCCGAGGGTGCCGCGCTCGGGGCTGCCGGCGAGGCACCGCCGCCCGATGGCTCCGCGTCGAGGCTGTTGCCGCACGCCGAGGCGAGCAGGCCGACCGCTGCAACGGCAGCGACGATCCGCAACGACCGCGCAATCTTCATGCGTTCTCCTTCTTCACTCGTGGCGCTCGCGCGTCCACGTCTGCCGTCCCGCGGTTGCGGGAGTCCAATCCATTCGGAACCTAGACCTGCCTCAGGCTCCCGTCAATCACTTTCTCCCATTCTGAAAGAGGAATTTCCCACATTGTGGGAGTTCATTGGGTCGCTCCCCGGCAACCGCCGCTCGGAGCAGACCTTCGACCCCGGTCGCATCCACCTGCCTGGGGTTGACCGGCTGACCGGCCACGATGAGATCGACGGCCTGCGGAATCCAGTCGGGGTCGAAGCCGACCGCGGTCAAGCTGGTGGGGGCACCGATCGCGCAGCTGAGGTCGAATAAGCCGGCGGCCGCCGAGGTGGCGGGTATCCCGGCTTCGTTCAGGGCCGAGACGACGGCCGCCATGGCGCGCTCCGCGTGATCGGCGTTGAACTGCGCGGCGAAGGGCAGGACGGCGGCGTGCATCGGCGCATGCGGCAGGTTGTACGCACCGCCGAGGACATGGCAGACCTTGTGATGGATGCCCATCCCGGTGGTGCCCAGGGCCCAGCCGGCGAGCCAGGCCCCGTAGAGGGCATCGGACCGGGCCTGGAGGTCACCGGGATCGGCGACGACCCGGGGCAGGGCGTCCGCAAGTGCCCGCACCCCCTCGCGCGCCTGCATGAAGCTGATCGGGGAGATCCCGGGCGCATAGAGGGCCTCGACCAGGTGGGCCATGGCGTTCATCCCGCTGGCCGCGGAGAGATCGGCGGGCAGGCCGAGGGTGAGCACCGGGTCGTAGACCACGGTGCGCGGCAGGACCCGTGGGTCTCGACCGGTGGTCTTGCGCTGCACCTCGGTGAGCCCCCAGATCGAGGTCATCTCCGAGCCGGCATAGGTGGTCGGCACCGCCAGGATCGGCACACCGGTCTGCAGCGCGACGGCCTTGGCGGTACCGGTGGCCGATCCACCGCCGAGGCTGAGCAGCAGATCCACCGACTCCGCCCTGGCCTGCCGGACCGCCGCATCGGCGATCTCCACCGGAACGTGCATGGTGACCTGGGTGAACCTGGTGACGATCCGATCGGCAAGGTCGGTCTCGATCGGCGCAGCGAGCTCAGCCTCCGGTCCCCCCGCGATCAGCATGATCCGCCGACCCCCGAGCCGACTCGCCTCCGCCGCCACCTGCGAAATCGACCCGGTTCCGAAGACCACCCGTGAGGCGGGAACCTCGTGCACGAAGTCCTGCATCAGCTGACCCCTGCCGTCAGCGCCCGCAGCACCCGCAGTTCCTCGGCTGTCGGCGAGGCGGTGACCTGGAGTGCCTGGTGAACGACCAGTGGCCAGCCGGTGGCAGCTACCGCCTCCTGGACGGTACGGCCCGGATGCAGGGCTGTCAGGACCAACTCGCCGCTGCCATCGGGTCGCAGCACGCCGATATCGGTGATGACCACCTGTGGGCCGGCTCCGGTCATCCCCAGCCGGGACCTGGAGTCCTGGCCCTCGGCATGTCCGACCGAGGTCCGAAAGTCCAACCGCTCCACGAACGTGCGCGGGGACTGACGCAGCATGATGAAGGTCTGCCCGGCGCTCGCGGCGATCTCCGGCGCGCCGCCGGCACCCGGCAGTCGCACCTTGGGGTGCGCGTAGTCCCCCACCACCGTGGTGTTGATGTTCCCGAAGCGATCCACCTGGGCCGCTCCGAGGAAGCCCACGTCCACCCGGCCCGCCTGCAGCCAGTACGAGAAGATCTCCGGTACCGAGACCACTGCGTCAGCCGTCTGGGCCAGTTCCCCGTCGCCGATGGACAGTGGGGGCCGGGTGGGCTTGGCTCCGATCGTGCCGGACTCGTAGATCAGCACGGCAGCAGGGGCATGGGTATGGCGAGCGAGGTTGGCTGCCGTACTCGGCATGCCGATCCCGACGAAGCACACCACCCCGTCGCGCAGTTCCCGGGCCGCCACCACGGTCATGATCTCGTCGGTGGTCGCCGCTGGACCCTCTTCGACCAGTTGCATGGTCATGCCGGGAGCACCTGCCTGTCGACCAGTGCCAGGTGCTCGGCAAAGCCGCCGGTGTCATGGATGTGCTCGTCCACCCACGAGGCGAAGGCAGCACGATCCCGACTGACGGCCTCCCAGGCCTGGTAGAAGTCGTTGTCCCGCTCGTAGTAGCCGTGGGCGTAACTGGGGTGGGCTCCTCGGGGGACGATGGCGATACTGCTGACCACCCAGGCGGGCAGCACCACCCGGACCCGGGGATCCAGTTCGTCCACCACCTCCTCCACGGTGACGATCGACCGCTTGGCGGCCAGCACCGCCTCCTTCTGCACACCCTGGATGCCCCAGATGCCGACATTGCCGCAACGGTCGACCTGTTGGGCGTGGATGATCCCGACATCCGGCGCAAGGGCCGGGACGGCGGTCAGTTGCTCGCCGGTGAACGGGCAGGTGATGGACGCGATCGTGGCGGTGTGTTCGGGCAGGTCCGTGCCGACGTAGCCGCGCAGGACACCGAAGGGGAGGCCGCTGGCACCGGCGACGTATCGGGCTGCCATCCCCGCGTGGCTGTGCTCCTCGATCTGCAGGGGTCTCGGCCAGCCCTGCTCGACCGCCTCCCGGAAGCGATGCAGGGAGCCGACGCCGGGATTCCCACCCCAGGAGAAGACGAGTTTGCGTGCGCAACCGGCACCGATCATCTGGTCGTACAGGACGTCGGGGGTCATCCGGACCAAGGTGAGGTCACTGCGCCGTTGCCTGATCACCTCGTGACCGGCGGCGTAGGGGATCAGGTGCGTGAAGCCCTCCATGGCGACGACATCACCGTCGAAGACATTGCTCGCCACCGCATCGGCCAGGCTTTGGAAGGTGGCCACCTCAGCCCCTCGGGTAGAAGGGCGGCAACTGGGCATCGACATTCACCCAGACCGCCTTCGGCTCGGTCACCTCGCGCATGGCCTCGAAGCCCATCTCCCGGCCGTAGCCGGATCGGCCGATGCCACCGAACGGGGAGCCGGGGTTGACACGCTTGTAGGAGTTGATCCAGACCATGCCGGCCCGCAGGTCGCGGGCGACGCGATGTGCGCGACTGAGATTGGTCGTCCACAGTCCGCCGCCCAGGCCGTAGTCCACCGAGTTGGCGATCCGCAACGCCTCCTCGTCCGAACTGAAGGTATGCACCGTCATGAATGGACCGAAGACCTCCTCGCAGGCCACGCGCGCCGACGGATCGACTCGGACCACCGTGGGCTCGACGTAGCAGCCATCGGCCAGGGCTGGATCGCTCGGAGCAGTGCCACCCGTGAGCACCTCACCACCCTCCTGACGGGCGATGTCGATGTAGGCCAGGACCCGGTCCCGATGCGCGGTCGAGGTGAGCGGACCCATCTCGGTACCGGAGTCCTTCGGGTCGCCGACCTTGATACTGGCCGCCAGTGCGATGAACCGCTCCAGGAACTCCTCGGCGATGGACTCGTGGACGATCAGCCGCGATGCCGCGATACAGGCCTGACCCTGGTTGTGGAAGATCCCGAAGGCCGTTCCGCCGACGGCGGCAGCCAGGTTCGCATCCTCGAAGACGATGTTGGCGCCCTTGCCACCGAGTTCGAGGTGGACCTGCTTCAGGGAGGCCGCGGCATCACGCGCAACGCCCATCCCGACCGCGGTGCTGCCGGTGAAGGAGACCTTCGCGATCTGGGGGTGCTCCACGATCCGCTGGCCGGCCGTGGGCCCGTACCCGGGCACGATGTTCACCACCCCGGGTGGGAACCCGACCTCGGCCATCAACTCGGCGATGCGCAGAGCACTGCAGGGCGTGAGCTCCGCCGGCTTCAGCACCAACGTGTTGCCGGCTGCCAGGGCCGGTCCCATCTTCCAGCTGCAGAACATCACCGGGAAGTTCCACGGCACGATCTGGCCGATGACGCCCAGGGGCTGTGGCACCACATAGTCCAGGAACCCGGCCTCCACGGGCACCACTGAGCCCTGGAACTTGTCCGCCATGCCGCCGAAGTATCGGAAGGTGGCCGCCGTTCGCGGGACATCGAGGTTTCGGGTGTCCCGGATCGGGTGACCGGTATCCCTGCACTCCAGCAACGCCAGGTTCTCGGCATCCGCCTCGATCGCATCTGCCAACCGCAGCAGCAGTCGACCGCGATCGGCCGCAGCCATCCGGGACCATCCATCCGCCGCCTTGGTGGCCGCCGTGACGGCACGGTCGACGTCCGCCGCCTTCGCCTGGGCCACCGCTGCGATCAGCGAACCGTCATGGGGATCCAGGACATCGATCGTGTCACCGTCGACGGAGTCCACGAACTCCCCACCGATGAACAGCCTGGTCTGCATCATGTCCCTTCGCGCGTCGGCCGGATCGGCGGTGCGAATCGGGTCAGAACTCGACCGGGTAGGTGGGGGTCTTGCCGCTGGCGATCAGGTCGGGCAGGCCCGCGTCGCCGTTCTCCCACACCAGCAGCATGGATCCCTTGGGCGAGTAGCCCTGGTGGCGGATATCGGCAGGCATCGCGCAGATGTCCCCCGGCTTCATGACCACCCGCGAACGAACGGCGCCGGTATCCCGGTCCTCGACCTCCCAGGTGATCTCGTCGCTGAGTTGCAGGAACCACTCGACCCGATCGTTGCCGTGGATGATCGGCAGGATGTACTCCTCGGTGGTCGGGCAGAACAGCGAGTCCTTGCAGGCACTGACGACCGAGGGATTCCAGGTGACGTCCGAGCGGGAGAGGTACGCGAAGAGGTTGAAGGCTGCCACCTCCCCCTCGAAGCCTGGCTCGACCTCGATCACCGGCTCGCCCTGGTCCACATCGGCGAACATGCGGTTGACCGGGAATCCGCTGTCATCGGTGCGGATCTGCTCGTCGCCGGGGACCGCCACCATCCGCTGGGCGGCCACTCGGCGCCGGGTGATGGCCTCGGTGTTCGCCCCGTTCTTGACCCCGAATGCCGAGCCGGTCTCGTGTGGGGACGCGAAGGGATCGAAGGTCTGGTTCGTCCAGTCCTGCAGGATCGCCTTGAAGGTCTCGCGGATCCGGGGCGTCTCGACGTTCTCGCTGTAGTCCAGTTCCGCCTTGCGATACGAGTCGTTGAACCGGCCGGCGAAGATGTCCACCGTGCCGTAGTGGTTCACGGTTCCGAAGACGCCGTCGAAGTTCACGGTCCCGTAGAAGAAGTCCCAGGCGATATCCCGCTGCAGGGCGCGCAGGAGGGCGTCCGCGCTCATGATGTGGTTGCCGGTCGGCCAGCCGATGTAGACGAAGAACTCGTCCCGACGGAAGGTGAACTCCCCGAGCCGGAACTCGTGATAGCCCTCGTCGTTGCTGGCCTGGCTTCGCAGCACTTCGAACTCGGCGATGCTCATGGTGATCGACTCCCTTTCCTGACGTGCGTTCAGACGGTCTGGCAGATCTGGGCCCAGCGGTACTGGGTGTCGGGCCCGGCGATGGTCTGCATCAGCAGCACTCCGGTCCTGGTCGCGATGAAGCGATAGGCGCTCCCCGCCGGCAGCAGCGCCTGATGTCCGCGTCCGAGGTGGATACGCCCCATCGGTCGGCCCTGGGGATCTCCCGGCAACGCGATCGACCCCTCGGCGTCCGCGGGAAGTGCCGGGGCGTCGAGTTTGACGAGCTCCACGGTGATCTCTCCGTCGAGGCAGACCGCGAACTCATCGTGCGCGCAGGTACGCCATTGCGACGTGCCTTCCGCTCGCACCACCTCCAGCACGTACTGCATGTTCTTGCCGACGGCGACCTTCTCCCAGGGACGGGAGGTGCTGGCCACCTCGAAGACGTTGGAGAACGCGTAGTGCCGGGGGTCATCGTTGACCAACTCGATCCGGCCCTTGGTGAAGTTCTCCAGGGAACCGAACCTGGTCGTGTAGGAGCTGCGCTCGACGCCGCCGCCGGCTGCTGGCCTGCCTGTGCTCACCTTGACTCCTCGCTGGGGGCTTGGGTTGTTCAGCGACCTGACGAACGGTGTTCCACCATCACCACACGGCCCCTCCCAGAAGGAGGATTCCGTCGAGGAGCTGGCGCCCCTCAAAAGTTCGTATAGTGAACGAACGTTCGCAGGATGAACACATCGTAGCGTCGTGTGGGCACCCGTCAAGGCCTTTGGCACATTCGCGTCCACAACAGCGAGGGCACGTACGGATGGCGAACGCTGCCTAGGATGACCCGATGACCGGATCCGGTGCGGGCAGGAACAGCGGGGAGCGGCCCGCGGAGTTCGTTCAGTCCCTCGAGCGAGGGCTGGCCGTCATCCGGGCCTTCTCCGCACAGCGACCCCGGATGACCCTGGCCGAGGTCGCCCGGCAGACCGGGATGACACGCGCCACCGCGCGCCGCTTCCTCATCACGCTGGAGACCCTGGGCTACGTGGCCAGCGACGGCCGGTCCTTCACCCTGCGCCCGGCGGTCCTGCAACTGGGATACGCGTACCTGTCCTCGTTCACGGTGGCTGAGGTCGCCCAGGATCACCTGGAGGAGCTCGCCGAGCAGTTGCACGAATCCTGCTCCGCATCGGTGCTGGACGGTGAGGACATCGTCTACGTCGCTCGATCCTCGACCAATCGGATCATGACCATCGGCCTGTCCGTGGGAACCCGACTTCCGGCCCACTGCACCTCGATGGGCCGGGTGCTGCTGGCCGGGATGAGCGAATCGGATCTGGATCGCTACCTGAGCTCGGCCAACCTGCAGGCGCGGACCGAGCGAACCATCATCGAGCCGAGCCGACTTCGGGCCGAACTCGATGCGGTCCGTGCCCAGGGCTGGGCACTGCTGGATCAGGAGCTCGAGGAGGGCGTGCGATCGGTCGCCGTTCCGGTCCGGGACACCGGCGGCCACGTGGTCGCGGCCATCAACACCTCCGCCCACGCCACCCGGGTCACCCTGGACACCCTTCGCGGCACGTTCCTTCCGGCCCTGCGCATCTGCGGTCAGCGAATCGAGAACGACCTCGCCGGACGCCTGCGCTAGCGGCCCATCAGGACCGGTGTCGCCCCGACCACCAACGCACGCACCTGGGCCAGCACGTCGGCGACGTCCACGTCGTCCGGAATGTCCACCAGGAGTACCTCGGCTCATGCTCGAGCCAGGGCCAGCACCTGGTCCTGGGCCTGCTCGAAGGTCCCGAAGATGCCGGTCTGCGCCGGGTGGTTCGCACCGGTGAAGCGCGGCTCCCGGTCGGCCCGGGCCACCGCCTCATTGAGTGTCCGTCCGATCGAGATCGGGATCGCAACGACCAGTGGTTGGCCGCCCTCGTCGATCGCGGCCCGGGCCCGGCGCACCAGTTCGGGGTCATTGCGGCGAACCAGTCCGGGACGATCGAGCCCATCGTCCAGCACCACGATGGCCGGCTGCGCCCCCTCGATCAACCCGGGGAGTTCACTGCGATCGAACGAGGACCCAGTCAACGAACTTCCAGGGGATCCGCTCGCCGAGACCGGCACATGCACGGCCACGTATCCCAGGCGGGCAGCAAGCATGGCGACGTGCGCCCGTCGCCGGCGGTCATAGCTCGGGTTGAGGACGAGGGCGAGGTCCATCAGTTGGTCGGCGGCACCCATACCCATGCCCATACCCGTACCCTTCCTGTACTGCACTCGTCACCGACGCGTTCGCCAGACGAACGCTTGTTCGCTCAGAGAACCAAAGGCTAGGCTCATGCGGTGCCGGACGCAATCGTCCCTCCCGCAGCGATCCCCGCGATCCAGGGACTTCCGACCGCGGTGGTGGCCCTCGCCCAGCGCTTGCGGGCCGGGGGGTTGGGCGTGTCCACCAGCGAGGTTCTCGATGCCGCGCGGGCCGTGGCGGCCATCCCACTGGAACGCCGAACCGACCTGCGCACGGCCCTGAGGGCAACCCTGGTCAAGGACACCTCCCACGATGTGCTCTTCGACCGATCATTCGAGGCGATCTTCCCGCGCATGCGTGCTGACCGCGCCAACGGTCCTGGTCGAACCGATACCGACGGGGACGGTGAGGATCACCTGACGGACGACCTGGTCCGCGCCATGCGTGAGGGAGACCTCGACCAGATCGACCAGTTGCTGCAGGATGCGGTGGATCGCTATGCGGGAACCGAACGGCAGACCGGTTCGGTGGGCCATCACACCCAGCGGGCGCTGCGCCGGATGAACCTCAATGACCTGTACCGGCGAGCCCTGGACCAGGGTTCGGGTCAGACTCCGGCCGAGCGTGCGATCGACGCCGCCGAGGCGGCTGCCATGGTGGATTCGATGCGGATGCGGATGGAGACCCTGGTAGCCGGCCGCCTGCGTGACACCGGCATCGACAGCCAGCAGAGCCTGCAGGATCCCGAGGACCGCCCCCTGCTGCTGGCCGGACCCGACGAGTTGGTCGCGATGCGCCAGGCGATGCGCCCGCTGGCCCGCCAGCTCGCCACCCGATTGGGTAACCGCCGTCGACGCGGTACCGCCGGGCTGGACATGCGACGAACCATCCGGGCTTCGATGGGAACCGGTGGAGTCCCGGTGACACCGGTACTGCGCCGGCGCCGGCCCACCAAGCCGGATCTCATCGTGCTCTGCGATGTCTCCGGCTCCACGGCGGAGTTCGCCCCGTTCACCCTCACCCTGCTGCATGCCGTGCACCAGGAGTTCCGCCGAGTGCGGTCCTTCGTCTTCGTCGACGGGATCGTGGAGATCACCGACATCCTGGCCGCATCCCCAGGTGTCCTGGAGCCACGGCTGCTGCTGGGCCGGCGCGGCCTGGTGGCCCAGGACGGGCGCAGCGACTACCAGCGCGTGCTGGCCGGTTTTCTGAGCACCTGGGCTGATGCGGTCACCGCGAAGACCACGGTGATCATCGCCGGCGACGCGCGCTCGCATCGACGCGCTTCGGCCGTGCGGGAGCTGACCGAACTGCAGCACCGAGCTCGGCGGCTCTACTGGCTGAACCCGGAGCCACGACAGGACTGGGACACCCTTGACTCCTGCGCCACCGAGTTCGGCAGACATTGCACCAACAGCTTCGAGGTCTCCACCATTCGCCAGTTGATCTCCGCGGTCACCCAGATCGTCTAGCGTGCCTCGATCTCACTCGTCGACCCGCTCGATGACCATCGCGGCTCCCTGACCGACCCCGATGCACAGTGAGGCGATGCCGAGCCGACCGCCGGTGCGTTCCAGGTGCCCCAGCAGCGACAGCACGACTCGGCAGCCGCTGGAACCGAGTGGATGTCCCAGGGCGATGGCTCCGCCGGCCGGATTCAGCCGCTCCCGGTCCAGGCCCAGTGCCTGCTCACAGGCCAGGACCTGGGCGGCGAAGGCCTCGTTGATCTCCACCGCGTCGACCTCGTCGAGTCCGACGGCGGCCCGGGCCAAGGCCGTCTGGATCGCCGGCACCGGACCGATACCGAACAGGCTCGGCGCGACCCCAGCCACCGCGTAGCTCAGGATCCGGGCTCGCGGGCGAAGACCGTGCTCGTGGACTGCACGAGCTGAGGCAACCACGATGGCACTGGCTCCATCCGACAGTGGGGACGAGTTACCGGCCGTCGAGACCCCGTCCGCACCGAAGGCCGGACGCAGGCCCGCGAGGGACTCCGCGGTGGTGCCCGGTCGCAGGGTCTCATCCCGACCGAACTCACCATCCCGGACCGGTACCGGAACCACTTCGGCATCGAAGTCACCCCGTTGCCAGAGCGCCACAGCCAACTCCTGGGAGCGCGCCGCGTAGGCGTCGGCATCCTCGCGGGTGATGCCGTACATCCGGGCGAGCTTCTCGGTGCATTCGCCCAGGCTCAGGGTCGCGTCCCCACCGTCGAGTTCGCGCATCCGGGGATTGACCAGGCGCCACCCCAGCGCCGTGTCCGCGATCTCCCCCGGCTTGCTCCAGGCGGCCGCCGGCTTGGCCATCACCCAGGGTGCCCGAGTCATCGACTCCACGCCACCGGCGACGACCAGGTCGGCATCCCCCGCAGCTATCCCCTGGGCGGCCGAGGCGATGGCCTGCAGCCCGGATGCGCACAGCCGGTTCACCGTGAATCCGCACGTCCCCTCGGGCAGTCCCGCGAGCAGGGCCGCCATCCGGGCCACGTTTCGGTTGTCCTCGCCGGCCTGGTTCGCGGCGCCGAGGACGACGTCCTCGATTCGATCGGCCGGCACCCCGCTGCGTTGAACTGCCTGCCCGACGACGAGGGCGGCCAGGTCGTCCGGTCGCACCCCGGCCAGGCTCCCGCCGAACTTGCCGACGGCGGTGCGGACCCCGCCGACCAGGTAGACCGGCTCCCTGGCCATCAGTTCAAGCCCAACTGCTCGACGACCCGCTGTCGATCCGCCTGATGTTTCACGACAACGCCGAGCGTCTGCTCGATCACCTCGTCGGTCAATTCGGCGACCCCCAGCGCATGCATGGTGCGCGCCCAGTCGATCGACTCCGCGATGCTCGGCGGCTTGCGCAGATCCAGGGCTCGCATCGCCCGAACCGCTCGAACCAGCGAGGTCGCGAGTTCGTCGGTGGTCTGGGGAACCAGCGAGGCCACGATCGCGCGCTCCCGAACGGCATCCGGATAGTCGACATGGGCGAACAGGCAGCGCCGCTTCAATGCCTCGGAGAGCTCGCGGGTGGCGTTGGAGGTGAGGACGACGAAGGGTGGATTGGTCGCCGTTATCGTGCCGAGCTCGGGGATGGTCACCTGGAACTCCGAGAGCACTTCCAGCAGCAGGCCCTCCACCTCCACATCGGCCTTGTCCGTCTCGTCCACCAGCAGGACCGTCGGTCCCTGCTGGCGGATGGCTCGCAGCAGGGGACGGGCCAGCAGGAACTCCTCACTGAAGATGTCGTCGTGGACGGCGTCCCACTGCTGCTCGTCATCGGCAGCCTGCCGAGCCTGGATGCGCAGGAGTTGCTTTCGATAGTTCCACTCGTAGAGGGCACGTGCCTCGTCCAGACCCTCGTAGCACTGCAGTCGCACCAGAGTCGAGCCGGTAGCGGCGGCCACCGCCTTGGCCAGTTCGGTCTTGCCGGTACCGGCCGGTCCTTCGAGCAGGATCGGCTTGCCGAGGCTGGCACCCAGGTAGACCACCGTTGCCAGCGCATCGTCGACCAGGTAGCCGGTTCGGGCAAGCTGCTCACGTGCATCACGAATGGAAGTGAACATACGTCCTCCTCGAACCGTGCTCGATGGCCGAGCGTGTTCGCTCATCGAACATTCGTGCGCATTGCGTACGAAGCCTAGCGCTGGCCGAGTCCGTCCCGTACCCGCGCGACGAACTCCAACAGCCCCTGGCGCAGATCTGACGCTCGTTCGGCGAAGCGCTGAGCCGGCACCGGGATGGAGATCGCCAGCAGTTCACCGTCGATCCGGCCGAGGCTGGCCCCGATGGCGCAGACACCTTCGGTCAGCTCCTGGTGATCGAAGGCCACCCCCTGTTCGATCACCATGGCGATCTCCTTGCGCAGCCCGGCCGGGGTGGTGATCGTGGCATCCGTGTACCGCTCGAGCCTGCCGCTGATCAGCCGAGTCCGATCCTGTTCGGACAGGGCGGCGAGCAGGGCCTTACCGTTGGCGCAGGCGTGCAATGGGAACGACTCGCCCACTGCCGAGACCGCCCGCAGCCGATTGCCGGCGGTGACCTGGTCGACGAACAGGGCGCGGTCCCGCTCCAGAATGGACAGGTCGACCGTCTCGCCGATCTGGAAGGAGAACTCCACCAGGCGTGGATGCAGGTCGTCCCAGGCATTGCGTCGGGCCGATCCGGCCAGTCGGGCGATCTCCGGGCCGAGTCGATACCGCCCACGGGGGCCGGTGGAGGCCACCAGGCCCTCGTTCTCCAAGGCGATGAGCAGGCGACTCACCGTGGAGCGGGCCAGCCCCAGATGCTCGCCGATCTCCGACTGACTCAAGCCCGCCTGATGCCCGTGCAGAAGTCGGAGGATCTGAGCAGCCCGCACCAGGACCTGG
>Ga0172372_10007514_pt1 | contig 14613 bp, 6 predicted proteins | sample LakKiv5m_2_FD_114544 | JGI IMG/M metagenome (GOLD analysis project Ga0172372, IMG submission 114544) | Freshwater microbial communities from Kabuno Bay, South-Kivu, Congo - kab_092012_9.5m | ecosystem: Environmental > Aquatic > Freshwater > Lake | place: Democratic Republic of the Congo...
CATGTACGCGGTCGATCCGTGCTTCGGATCATCCGACCTGGCATCCCCGTGGATCCCTCCATGGAACTCGAGGCCATCCGACTTGAAGACGCCCAGGCCCCATCCGCTGTCATCCACCAGGGCTGCCCAGCCCTCCGTCGCGTTGAAGCGGCTCCAGGGCCAGGGTCGCCGCCAATCATTGGTGACCTGGGTCAACGGTGCGCCGGTGAAGGGCCGATCACCTGTGTAGGACATGAGCCGGCCCAGGCGTGAGATCGTATAGACCGCCGGCAATTCCTGCGCGCAGGGCCGATACCGGGTCTTGTCCTGCCGCTGGTTGGTACAGCGGAAGCGCATGTGGATCACTGAACCCTCAAGCGTCGTCCACGTCTCGAACACGCAATCGCCCGGGACGTTGTCCAAGGGCCACTGCATCGGAACGCACCGGATGTAGATCTCCTTCCCGTCATTGCGCCATTCGACCACTTCCGAAGGATGCAGGTGGAAATCGCCGGTTTGCACCGGATTCCAGCCCAGTCCCGCCCACGCCGGGTAAGGCTTCTTGTCTCCGACCTCGAACGGCCAGGGACCCGAGTAGTGGGACATCTGGATCTGCCGCCCGAGGTCGGCGCTGTTGATGAGGTTCCCGGCATGTCCCTTGCCGGAAAGGAAGGTGACGGCACCCCCCAGTGCCAGATCCATCCCGATGCGCACCTCGCCGTTGTCCAGGTACGTCATGCGCGGTGCCGGCATCAAGGGTGCAGCCGAGAGATCATCGATGGCACCCAGAAAGGCCATCACGACAGCGAGGACGATCCACCGACTGGCAAGTCTGCAACAGTTCATCATTTCAGGAGAATCCCATCACGGCCGGGTCATCGGCTAGCGGACGACGATTCGGTCGGCACGATGAAACCAGCATCGGTGCAGATCCTGAGCGTACAAGCACCGACATCGTTCCCACCCTGATGGCACGGCCTCGCGCAGGGAATGGCAGGCCTTGACCTGTGCATGTCACTTATTAACCGTCCGCCGAGGCATGACTCGCAAACCACCAAGAGCCCAGGAACCTGCATTCGTCTCCAGGCAGGTCTGCGAATCCCATCGCTACTACCTGGACCTGAATCCCTCGCCGCGAGCCACGCTGACCGTGGTTTGCGGTGGGGTGGAGCGCATGCGTCCGGACTACCTCTTGGAACGACGGGACTTTCCCTACTTCGCCGTCGAGTTCGTCACGGAGGGTCGCGGGACGCTGGAACTCGACGGACGACGCCACCTGCTCGCACCGGGCACGGTGTTCGCCTACGGCCCAGGAATCCGGCACACGATTCGAAACGATCCCCAATCCCCGATGCGGAAGTACTACGTGGACTTCGCCGGAAGCGCTGCCAGACCGCTCCTGCGGCGCTCCGCGCTTGGCCAGTGGAAGACCCTCTCTGTGGGCGATGTCCCGTCCCTCGTCGACGTGTTCGAAGATCTGGCACAGGAGGCGAGGGGCGACGATGCGACCACCCGCTCCCTCTGTGAGCTGCGCCTGCGCGTCCTCATGCTGAAGATCGAGCAACTCGCCGTTTCCGGTCGCCGGGACACCCCACGCGCCTTCGCAACCTACGACCGGGTCCGGAAGTACATCGAGTCCAACTTCCTCAGACTTTCTTCGATGGAGGAAGTGGCCCGCGAATGCCATGTCAGCGCGGTCCACGTCTCGAGACTCTTCCAGCGGTTCAATCGCAATGGGGCCTACCATTTCCTGACCCGGCTGAAGATGAACCGGGCGGCGGAGATGCTCCTCGAGGAAGGCCTGCTGGTGAAGGTGGCGGCAGAGCGGATGGGATACCCCGATGCCTTCCAGTTCTCTCGGACGTTCAAGCGGATCTATGGCGTGCCGCCCGCCCGACTCCTCGCCTCGAGGCGGACTGATACGAGTGCCGGGGCATCGGCAGACTGATCCAAGCCGCGGACGAACAACGGGCTTTGCCGGCTCCCTGTGCCCCCCTCTCTCACCCGATCCACCGTTGTGGCCCCGCCCGGCGATCGATTGGCCACGGAGGAACCAGAAATCCGCGTCAACCCACGGCAAAACTCTCAGGATCCATCGAATTACACGTGTTTTAGTCGTGTCTCCATAGTCCTGTTCATTAGGCATTTAGAATACACTTTTTGATCTATGCAACAATTCTACATTTACTCGATTGACTTTATCAGGTCCCAAGCCAAACCTCTCGCCATCGGTCCTCCCACTCACGTGGGCGACGCTCTCCAGTCCAGTTCCCGACCGTGCTGACCGCTCTCCTCGGAAGCATTGGTCCCTCAGCCCCGGTCCACACATGTTCATGGCAGGTCTGTTCAACCTTGGCGCCCCTTGCCGGGCCCGCGGCACAAACCGCCACCCGATGCACACGATTTGAGCGGGCGGCGAGGCTTCTGGAGGCGCGGATTCCTGCGCTTCACCTTCGGTTCCGGCAGGACCGATTGGAGTCCGCCCCTTCACCGGATGCGCCACACCGCCCGGGAAGCCTCGCCGTCGGCTCGTATCGCCGCCCCGCCCTGAACGATCGCCCTCCCATTTTCATGAACACGACGCTTCAAATCCGAAGCCGCCCGCCCCACCGCGCCGGCTTCACGCTGATCGAACTCCTCGTCGTCATCGCGATCATCGCGATCCTCGTCGGGATGCTGCTTCCGGCGCTGGCCAAGGCGAAGTCGAAGGCCAAGGCCACCTCCTGCCTCTCGAACATCCGCCAATGGGGAATCATCTGGAATCTGTATGCCAGCGACAGTCAGGAAAAGTTGCCCACCGGCCTTTCGGTCGGATGGTCCCGCGGCGAGTGGTTGAACGCCCTGCAGGGGCATTGGAAGAAGAAGGCCGATCTCCTCCTCTGCCCGGAGGCCACGCAACGGCGCAAGGGGCCCGATGGAAAAACCCTGCTCGAACACGGCGGCGTGAACACGGCCTATATCATGGGCACCGGTTCCAACGCGACCAATGAACTGGCCAGCTACGGGATGAACAACTGGGGCTATAGTGCGCCGACCGACATCCAGGGCCGCGCGAGGGCCTGGCACTGGGGCTCGCTCAGTGTTCCGGGTGACCCATCGAACATCCCACTCCAACTCGATGCCATGTGGCGCGGGGGCGGTCCCTGGTACGGCGAACGCACGACCTACGCACCATCGAACAAGCCCGGCGATTACTCGGACGCCAGCAACTTTGCCGCATATGAGATGCAGCACTTCGCGTTCGGCCGACATGACAAGCGCAACCAGATCCTCTTCTTCGACGGCTCCGCCCGCGGCGTCCGCGTCCGCAACCTTTGGACGCTGAAGTGGCATCGCGAATGGGACACCGAGGCCTACCGCACCAAGGTCCAGTTCCCCGAGTGGCTGAAATAAGCCAGCCCAACCCAAGCTAGACCCAAATACCGGCTCCCACGCCTCCAAGGCCTGGGTGCCACGCAACCTCCACTTCCATTTCAAACACAAAAGCACCATGAAGAATCCACGTTCCACCCACGGAATCCTCTCCGCCGTGGCCTTGGCCATCGCCGCGGGGCACGCACAGGCAGGCTCGATTGCCCGCCTGGTCTATGACGGCGTCACCGGGGCAACGACGGCCTCCCTCACCAATGCTTCCATATTCCCGGATCAGCCGACCTTCCGCGAACAACTGGACGACTACACCCCAACAGCGGCGGGTACGCTCGTGAGGGGCCTGCAAAACAAGGAGAGCTCGGGCGCGAACTACGGCGCATATATCCGCGGCTACCTCGAAGCCCCGACCACCGGCGATTTCACCTTCTTCGTTGCCAGTGATGACGCCTCCGAACTCTGGCTCAGCACCGACACCAATCCTGCCAACCGCCGGAAGGTCGCGTTCGAGACTTCCTTCAGCACCGCGCTGTTCTCCGGGCCGCGGCTCGATGAACGCCGCTCGGCCGCAATCAATCTGGTGCGCGGGCAGAAATACTTCCTTGAAGTCATCCACAAGCAGGGAACCGGCACCAGCGGCCTGCAGGTCGGCTGGCAGCGGCCCGACGGCACCCAGGAAGTCATCCCGGCTCGGCACCTGGCCCAGCATCCCCTCGATCCCTATCTCGGCCGTTCGGAGCCAAACCTGGCCCCCACCTTCAATCCCTCCGGGCTCAACGGGGGTGACCTGCCGGGCACGTTGAACGTCAATGAAGGTGATGACCTCACCGCAGAGTTGGACGTCATTGCATCCCAACCGACCACCATCCAGTGGCGGCGCGCGGGCAATCTGATCGCCGGGGAGAACCTCTCCTTCCTGAGCCTGCGTCGTGTCTCGGCGGCATGGAATGGCCAGACCCTCCGGGCCACCATTGCCAACGCCTTCGGCCAGGCCACCACGGCTTCCGCAGTCCTGTCGGTCACTCCTGACACCACGCCACCCTCCATCGCCAGCGTCGATCACCGCGGCAACCCGAACCAGGTCACGGTCACGTTCTCGGAGCCGGTGGCCACCGCAGGGGCATCGTCGGTCGCCAACTACGAACTCCGGACCTCCGGCGGCACGCTGATTCCCGTCGCGAGCGCTGCGCTCTCCGAGGACGGTCGCACCGTCCGACTCGATGGTGCCTTCAACTTTGCGGTCAATGGCCAGTACCAGCTCACGGTCCGCAACATCGACGACCTTGCGGCGTCGGCGAACCGGATCTCGCCGAATCCCACGACGGTTCCCTTCAGCTTCTCCGGCGAATTCCTCGGCCCGATCGCCTTTGATCCGGCCCATCCGCTCCAGAGCCTTGCCGTGCTTGAGAACCGGACCGCCACCTTCGAGGCCTTCCTCAAGGGTGCCAAGCCCTGGTCCTACCAATGGATCCGGAACGGCAGCCCGATCGCCGGCGCGAACGCCAGCACTCTCCAGGTGGTCGCCAACGCGGCGAACGCGGGAACATTCCGGGTCGCGGTCAGCAATGACTTCAGCGCCGCCACCAGTGCTGACGTCCAACTCACCGTCATCCCCGATACCGTCCCGGCCCAGCTCAACAAGGTCCTCGGCCTCGCCGGGATCAACACCGTCCGTCTTACGTTCGACGAGGTCCTCGCCACAGCCTCCGCCACCAACCTCCTCAACTACGCCATTGAAGGAGTCGCGATCCAGCAGGCCACCCTGCTTCCAGACGGCAAGGCGGTACTGCTGCAGACCGGACCGCTGACCAAGGGGCAGGCCTACCTCGTCTCCTACATCGGCCTCCAGGACATCTCCGTCGCTGGCAATCCGGCCAGCGGCACCGCTTCCTTCGTCGCCGAGGTCGACTATGCCGGAGAGGTGGTCTCGGATTCGCCGGTCCGCTATTGGCGGTTCAACGAAACCACCGGAACCACGGTGGCCAGCCTCGCCCGCGGCGTCGACACCCTGGCCACGGGCGTCGGCACGCTCGTGAACAGTCCAGCACTCAACCAGCCCAGCCTCCTCCCCAGCGCGCCGGAGGATGGTTCCCTCCAGCTCACCGCCGCCTCCAGCCAGCGGATCACCGTGCCCAACGGATCCGACATCAACGCCACCGCCGGGCCATGGGCCAAGCGCACGGTGGAATTCTGGTTCAAGGCCAACTCCGTTCCTGCGCCGGACGCAACGGGCCTCGCCGCAACCGCCGGCATCTGGGAGGAAGGCGCTGCAACCCGTGCGATCTCCGTGTACCTCTGGCGCGATCCCGCCAACACCGATCCGAACCAGGCTGAGCTGATCTTCCATTCCTACAACAACGCCAGCGACGGCCCGGGCGCGCCCTTCGGCATCACGACGCTCCCTGCGGTCATCGCGCAGCGCACGGTCACCGTGGGGCAAACCTACCATGTCGTCGCGGTCCTCGATGGCGACAAGACCGGCACCACCGGCAACGCCATCCTCTATGTGAATGGCTCCGAGGTGTCCCGCGCCCCGGGCGTCGGACAGATCTACAACCATACCGGCGACATCCAGATCGGTCGCGGCAACGCCCTCACCCACACCGGTGACAATGGTAACTTTGGATTCTTCGACGGCTTCCTCGACGAGTACGCCGTCTATAACACCGCCCTCTCCGCCCAACGCGTCGCCGCCCACTACCAGGCTGGCCTCGGTGGCGGCGGATCCGGAGGCACCGCGCCCTCGCTGACCAAGGCCGAAACCCGCGGCAATCCCAACCGGATCTACGCGACCTTCTCCACACCGGTGAACCCCGCTTCCGCCACCACGGTCGCGAACTACACGCTCACCCCGCCGGCCGGCGCTGCCCTTCCGATCTCGAGCGTCGTCCTGCTGCCTGGCCAGATCACCGCGCAGATCTCAGGCAACTTCAACCTCCTGCCCGGCACGACCTATCAGCTCTCCATCAAGGACGTCACGGACCAGTCGTCACCCGCCCGTCTCCTGAATCCCAATCCGTCCACGCTCGCCGTGCCCTTCACGGCCAACGGGTCCGTCGGCATCGGCGCTTCCAGCGAACTCGCCAGCCGCAAGGGCTACGAGAACCAGGTGATCCGATTCGCCGTGGTTCCCACCGGCTCCGGACCGTTCGCCTACCAATGGCTCCGCAACGGAACCAACCTTCCCGGCGAAACGCGCCCAGAACTCCTCGTCACCACCACGACGGCCACCGTCGGCGACTATACCGTCCAGGTCCGGAACGACTTCAGTTCGCTGACCAGCCCGGTGGCCAAGCTGACCCTCGACGTCGACTTCACCCCGCCACAGATCCTCTCGGCCAGTGCGCTCGCCGGTTCGCTGCACACGGTGTCGCTCAGCTTTGACGAGCCGCTCGATCCGGTCACCGCCACGAACACGGCCCGATACAGCCTCGGCAGCACCGCCGTCCTCTCGGCTGCGCTCGACGCTTCCGGCCAGAACGTGACCCTCAAGACGGCCCCGCTGGTCAACGGTCAGGTCTATACCCTCGCGATCAACGGCCTGAAGGACCGAGCGGCCGCTGGCAACGTCCTCAATACCACGACCGTCTTTGCCGCGGCAGTCAGCTACATCGACGAGATCCTCGCAGAGCGCCCCGTCCGCTTCTGGCGCCTCGATGAATCCACCGGCTCCTCGGCCACCAGCCTGGCAGCCACGCTCGATTCCGCCACGACTGCGACCGCCACCTACGTCAATGGCCCTCGACTGGGCGTCGCCGGATTGGTGCCGAACCACGTCCGCGGTACCGCCGTCCAGCTGACCGCCACCAACAGCCAACGCCTCACGGTGCCGAACGGCTCCGACCTCAACGCCAACGTCGGCCCCTGGGCCAAGCGCACGATCCAGTTCTGGTTCCGCGCCAACAGCGCCCCGGCCATCGACGCCACGGGCCTCGCGGCCACCGCCGGCCTCTGGGAGGAAGGCGGCGCCAACCGGAACATCGCCGTCTATCTCTGGCGCGATCCCGCCAACACCAACCCGAACGAGGCCGAACTGATCCTCAACGCCGTCAACAACGTCGCTGACGGTGGTGGCTCACCCTTCGGACCGCCTGCGGACGCTCCCGTCTTCACCCAGACACGCGTCACCGTCGGCACCACCTACCACGTGGTCGCAGTCTTCGACGGAGATCCCACCGGCCTCACCGGCAACCTGATCCTCTACGTCAACGGCGTCGAAGCCGGGCGTGCCACAGGCCTCGGGCAGATCTTCAATCACACGGGTGACATCCAGATCGGCCGCGGCAACGCACTGACCCACGACAACAACAACGGCGACTGGGGCTTCTTTGACGGTGTGATCGACGAGGTCGCCGTCTTCAACACCGCCCTGACTGGTGCCCGTGTCGCGCAACTCCACCAGATCGCCAGCACCCAACCGCCGGGCTTTGTGGAGATCGACGTGGCCGGGAGCCAACTCGGGGACCGGAACGTCCTGGCAGGCCAACCAGTGCAGTTCTCCGTGTCCGCCAAGGGCGACGGAACCCTCACCTACCAGTGGTACCGCGATGGCGTCGCCATCCAGGGAGCCACTGGAACCTCGCTCCAGTTCGTCGCCACCCCGGCCGTCGCCGGCCGCTACACGGTGAACGTGCAGAATGCCTTCAGCTCGGCCACCAGCCAGCCGGCGCGACTCACGGTCGAAACCCAGAGCCAGCCGCCCGTCCTGGCTTCGGCTTCCGCCGTTGCCGGCACGGTCAACGAAGTCCGCCTGAGCTTTGCCCGCACTCTCGACACCGCGTCCGCCACCAATCCCGCCACCTACTCAGTGGGCAGCCTCGGAGTCACGCAGGTCGGACTCAGCGCCGATGGCCGCACCGTCACCCTGCGCACGGGACAACAACAGCCCGGCCAGTCGATCCCGGTGACCATCACCAGCCTCCGCGACCGCGACACGCCCGAAGGCACGCTCTCGACCAACCTGATCGTGCAGGCCCGCCTCAGCTTCGCGGACGAGGTCATCGCCAGTGGTGCAGTCCGATACTGGCGCTTCGAGGAAACCGGCGGCACCAACGCCTTCAGTGCAGCAACCCGACTCGACAGCGCGGCCACCGCTGCTGCCAACCTCTTCAACGCGCCCACCCTCGCGGTCCCCGGCCTCGTGCCAAACCTGGCTGGCAATAGCGCCATCCAACTCGTCGCGGCCAACACCAACCGCATCGTGGTGCCGAACGGCTCCGACCTGAACATCAACACCGGTCCCTGGGCGAAGCGCACCTTCTCGTTCTGGTTCAAGGCCAACTCCCTCCCGCGGGGTGGTGCCAGCCCGCAGGCGCCGGTGCTCTTCGAGGAGGGTGGCGACACGCGTGGTCTCGCGCTCTACCTCTACGGCACGCAGGACTCCGCCAACCCTTCCGAGGCGCTCTTGGTCTGGAATGCCTACAACAACGCCACCGCGGACGGGCCCTCCGGCGGCTGGGGCGTCGCCCTGGGCAACAAGACCAACGCCGTCTACCTCACCACGCCCATCCGCGCCGGCGAGGTCTACCACGTCGTCGCCGTACTCGATGGCGATACCAAGGGCAGGACCGGTTCGATCCGGCTCCACGTGAACGGCCAGGCCATTGGCACTGCCACCGGCGCCGGCCAGATCTTCAATCACAGCGCCGACATCCAGATCGGCCGCGGAGCGTTCGTCCGCCACGACGGCATCACCGCGGGCAACCTCCATTACTTCGATGGCGTCCTCGATGAGTTCGCCATCTTCAACACCGCCCTCCCGCCGGAGCGTGCCTCGCAACTCTTCCAGTTCGGCCAATCCGATCCGCTTGCAGCCGATGGCCAGAGGATCTCCGAGATCCGCGTCGAGGGCGGCAACTTCATCGTGTCCTGGCAGGGGTCTGGCCGCCTCGCGGTATCCGACTCGGTCGAAGGAACCTTCACTCCGATCCCGGGCGCCACCAGCCCGCACTCGGAACCCATCAACGCCTCGGGCAGCCGGTTCTTCCGCCTCGTGCCCTGACACCCTCCCCAACCCAGCGCGCATCCTCATGAATCCCCGCACACTCCCGCTCCTGCTCCTGCCCGCCCTCGCTTCGGCCGCGTTCGCGGCGGCCGAAGCGGATCCCGCCCGGTTGGAGTTCTTCGAGAAGAAGGTCCGGCCCGTGCTCGTCGACAACTGCTACAACTGCCATTCGGCGGACACCAAGCCGGCCGGTGGCCTGCGCGTCGATGATCGTCATGGGCTGCTCACCGGCGGTGACAACGGCGCCGCCATCGTCCCGGGCGACCCTGAAAAGAGCCTCCTGCTCCGACGGATCCGCCACGAGGACGCCAAGCGCCGCATGCCCAAGGAGGGCCGGAATCTGACCGACGCCGAGGTCGCCGACCTCACCACCTGGATCCGCGACGGTGCCGTCTGGCCCGCCGCCATCGTGCCGCCCAACCTTGGAAAGGGCCTGCGCGACTACGCCGTCACCCGCTCCAACCACTGGGCCTGGCAAGCCCGCACCTCCCCGAAGGTCCCTTCGGTCAAGGACTCCAAGTGGCCCCGGAACGACATCGACCGCTTCCTGCTCGCGAAGCTCGAATCGAAGAAACTTCGTCCTGTCTCCGACGCCGAACCCATCCAGTGGCTCCGTCGCGTCACCTTCGACCTCACGGGCCTTCCGCCCACCCCGGCCGAGATCGAGGAATTCCGCCGGGACAGATCCCCGAACGCACGAGCCAACCTCGTCGATCGCCTCCTCGCCTCTCCACGCTTCGGGGAACGCTGGGGCCGCCACTGGCTCGATGTCGCCCGCTACGGCGAGTCCACAGGCCCGTCCCGCAACATCCCGTTCCCCCACGCCTGGAAGTATCGGGACTATGTGCTCGATGCCGTGAACCGGGATGTGCCCTTCGACCGCTTCATCCATGAGCAGGTTGCCGGAGACCTCCTGCCCGCCTCCTCCGAAGCCGAACGCGACCGGCTTTCCATCGCGACCGGCTTCCTCGCCCTCGGCGTGAAGGACGTGAACCAGCGTTTCAAGACCCGGTTCATCATGGACAACGTCTCCGAGCAGGTCGACACCGTCACCCGCTCGTTCATCGGCCTCACGGTCAGCTGTGCCCGGTGCCACGACCACAAGTTCGATCCGATTCCCACCACCGACTACTACGCCCTCGCCGGCATCTTCACGAGCACCGAGGACTGCGCCGGCGTGCGCAGCAAGATGGGTGGCGGCGGACTCGACTACTACGACTCGAAGGCTCTGGTGCGATTGAGCTCCACGCAGCCTCCTCCACCGGCCGACCAGGTCGCCAAGCTCGAGGCCGAAGTTGCCGAAGCCAAGAAGGCCTGGGACGCCATCCGGGGAACTCCGGAGGGACTCAAGCCCGCCGCGAACGGCCAACCCACCCAGCGCCCCTTCCGCCTCAAGTACGAGAAGCTTCAGGGCGAACTCCTCGCGCTCACCGATCCCGCCGCCCGCGGGGACGCCGCCCATGGCGTTCGCGAGGGCAAGACCATCGGCGATACCGAACTGCGCATCCGCGGCGAGACCGAGCGACTCGGACCGCCTGTTCCGCGGGGTTTCCTCACCGCGTTCCAGGTGCCGGACGCTACGCAGATCCCCACCAACGCCAGCGGCCGCCTTGAGCTCGCCCGCTGGATCACGAATCCTGCCAACCCGCTCACCGCCCGCGTCGCGGTGAATCGAATCTGGTCGCACCTCTTCGGCCAGGGAATCGTCAACACGACCGACAATTTCGGCGTCAAGGGCGACGTCCCGTCCCACCCCGAACTCCTCGACCACCTCGCGAACGAATTCATCCGCGATGGCTGGTCGGTGAAACGCCTCGTCCGCCAGATCGTCCTCTCACACGCCTATGCGCTCGGCACGGACGCACCAGCCAGCCTGGTCGCCCTCGACCCCTCGAACCGCCTTGTGTGGCGGCACTCGCCTCGTCGACTCGAAGCCGAGGAGATCCGCGACTCCATGCTTGCCTCCTCGGGGTCGCTTCAACTCGAACCGCCCCAGGCTTCTCCCGCCCGGGAACTCAAGATGATCGAGATGCGCGACAACGGCCCCGAGGCCCGCCGCATCCGCGAAGCCGCCAACAGCTCCCGCCACCGCAGCATCTACCTGCCCCTCCTGCGCGGCGTTACCCCCGCCGCCCTTGAACCGTTCGATCCCGTCGAACAGGGCCTCGTCACCACGCAACGCGAGGCCACGACCGTGCCAACGCAGGCGCTGTATCTCCTCAACTCCACCTTTGTCCGGGCCCAGGCCGTCGCCCTTGCCGAACGACTCCTCAAGGACGCGAGGCAATCCGATGCCCAACGCATCGAGGACGCCTATCTCCTCGTCCTCGGTCGGACTCCTCGCAAGGCCGAGGTCACGCGTGCCAAGCGCTTCATCAGCGACTTCTCCGTCGCCTACGGAAAAGGCCCTGCGGAATCCGCGCCCTCCGACCTCATCGCTGCCTCCGAAGACGGCAAGGCCAGCGACACCGACAAACCCGCGCCGGTGAACCCCGACGACATCGACCGCACGGAACAGACGCCCGTCGAGGAATCCGTGCAGGTCCGCAACGCACGTACGGCCGCGTGGTCCAGTTTCACCCAGGCCCTGTACGCCTCGGCCGAGTTCCGCTTCGTCCAGTAACCCCAGGATCCATCTCAACTCAACCAGCCATGTCCAATCCCACATCCAGCCTCCTCTCCCGCCGGGCGGTGCTTCGTTCCGCAGGCGCCGGCTTCGGCTACCTCGCCCTCGCCGGACTCCTAGGCCAGACCACCGCCAGACTCCAGGCTGCCGCCACCCGCGGTGCGCCGAAGCCCCTCGCCCCGCGCAACCCGCCTCTCCCCGCCAAGGCCAAGCGCGTCATCTTCATCTTCATGGAGGGTGCCATGTCCCAACATGACACCTTCGACTACAAGCCCGCCCTCCAGCGCGACGACGGGAAGCCCGGCCCCGGCGGCGGCACCTTGACCGCGTCGAAGTTCAAGTTCAGCCAGCACGGCCAGACCGGATCCTGGTTCTCCGAGCTGCTTCCCAACATCGCGAAGCACGCTGACGAACTCACCTGGCTCCGCGGCCTGCACACCGACACCCCCGCGCATCCGCAGGCCGTCGTCCAGCTCCACACCGGCAGCGCCAACGCGGCTCTCACCCGTCCCTCCATGGGCGCCTGGCTGCTCTATGGTCTCGGCACCGAGAACCAGGATCTCCCGGGCTACGTCACCATCAACCCGCCTCCCAACTTCGGCGGCGCCGTCAACTACGGCAGCGCCTTTCTCCCGGCCCATTTCCAGGGAACGCGCATCAACGACCGTGGCGTCCTGCCCAACGTCAAGGCCGCCTCCCCGCTCAGTCTCCAGCGCCGCCAACTCGACTACATCCAGTCCCTCAATCGCGATCTCGCCGCCCAACGCGGCGCTCCCGATCCTGTCGACGGAATCATCGAGTCGTATGAGCTCGGCTTCCGCATGCAGGGCCGGATCCCCGAGCTGCTCGACATCTCGAAGGAACCCCAGAAGGTCCGCGACGCCTACGGCATCAAGCCCGGCCCCGCCGGTGCCTTCGCCCGGCAATGCCTCATGGCCCGCCGCCTTTCCGAGGCTGGCGTCCGCTTCGTCGAGATCTGCCAGTCCGGTTGGGACCACCACAACAACCTCCACAAGGGCCTCATCGACCGCTGCGGCTCCATCGACCTCCCCACCTCCGCCCTGCTCACCGACCTCCGCCAGCGCGGTCTCCTGGAGGACACGCTCGTCCTGTTCGGATCGGAGTTCGGCCGCCAACCGGCGGCGCAGGGACCCGATGGCCGTGACCACAACATCACCGGTTACTCGATGTTCCTCACCGGTGCGGGCGTGAAGCCCGGCTTCACCTCCGGCGCCACCGACGATTACGGCATCAAGGCCGTCGAGGATCGCATGCATACGAACGACCTCCACGCCACCCTTCTCGCCCTCATGGGCCTCGACCACGAGAAGCTCACCTATCGCTACGCCGGACGCGACTTCCGGCTCACGGACGTCGCCGGCCAGGTCAACCGAAGCATCTTCGCCTGAGGCGCTGCCGGCGAATCCCGATGCAATCCACCCCACCACTTCGGGCCCGGATCCGACGATGTGCGCCGCGTGCTTTCCACGCGGAACATCTCGGCATCAGCCCGCATCCGGATCAGCCTGCGAATGGGGTACGCAGGCGCACCGCGCTGGCCGGCATAACCGGCGCGGTGCAATCCGGATTTCTTTCCCACCTCCCGTCGGCCGGGTTGTTCCGAACGACGGTTTTCTTCCAACTATTCGAACATTCACCCGCGCCAGGGAACATCTCCTGTACCCAGGCGCGGGATCTCCCTTTCCAGCCTTCCCTCGACAGCAGCGCTCAGATCGCGCGCCAACCCAACCCGACACCCAAAACCCGGGGTGCGGTCATGATCAACCCGTGACCGCACCCCAAACCCGCGAACATGCACTCGCTCGCTGACGCTCCGGACTCCACTGCGACCCACCCGACGCCATCGCCGGCCCCCATCCTCTCCTCCGGATTGAGACGTCTGGACGCCCTCGCCCTGTCCGGTTGCCCGCTCTGGGAGCGCAATGTGCGGGGGCCAGCGCCGATCCCCTCCTATCTCTTCCTCGGACCAAAGCTGGATCAGGCCCCTCGGCGTCTCGCCATCATCACCGGTCCCTCCGATCAAGATCAGTCCTCGATCGAGGGGCTTGCGGATGTCATGGAATCCCTCGCTGCCAACCCGGAGCCCTCCACTGGAAGCACCCTCTACCTTTACCCATCCGCCATCCCCGGACGCCTCGACCCGGCTTCGGCCTACGCCCTGAGATTTGGAACATCGCACGAAAGTACACCGCTCCTCCTTGCCGAGGAATTTCGGCGGCGGCGATTCCACGCTTGGCTTCGAGTGCTTCACGCGCCGCACATCCGGACCCCCCAGATCCGTTTCGGCGACTTCAAGGCCCAACTGATGGCCGAGGACTTGATTCAGCACCTGCAAACCCAACTCCACATCACGGCCCTCCTCGGACACAATACGGCCAACCCCATCACCGGGCTCCGCGGCAACCCGCCCGACGCCCTCGGCATCGACCTTCGGATCCCTGATTCGGCGAAGGATCCAACACGTTCCATCGTCGCCGCGGTGATCCATCGCTGGATCTCCCTGAATCGCGTTATCGATGCCTCACAGGCGCCCGGATCTGCCCATCCTGATTCTCCCTTCTTCCACTGAAAACCGCCCTGCAATCATGAAAATCCTGCCTGTCACACTGTTGGC
>Ga0172372_10007515_pt1 | contig 14612 bp, 13 predicted proteins | sample LakKiv5m_2_FD_114544 | JGI IMG/M metagenome (GOLD analysis project Ga0172372, IMG submission 114544) | Freshwater microbial communities from Kabuno Bay, South-Kivu, Congo - kab_092012_9.5m | ecosystem: Environmental > Aquatic > Freshwater > Lake | place: Democratic Republic of the Congo...
AGGCCTCAATCCCCATAGCGCCCAAAAGGCCCGCGGCTTCGTTCAATCCGGCTTCAATGAGGTCCGCGACAGCGCCTGGCATCGACCCCTCCAACGCGGACCTCACAGAACCCTCCAGATTCCGCCTGGCTTCCCCGGTGAAACTGCCTGTTGCTAGCGAAATGCCGCGCTGCGCCCCCCCGCATACGTTCGGGGCCGGGGAGGAACCATGGCGGGGCGGGGGCGGGCGACGTACCCGGCCCAAGGACGTTCGTTTCTCTGTCTCTTATGTCTGAAGCTGCCATCAGGATTGGACGGTCGTTCCGAAGTGCAGAGAGATCTGAAGCAAAGCAGTTACAGTTTCGACCGCAGGCTCCCTACCAGTTCGTCGATCATATCCGGCGTATGCATCGCGAAAATGGCGATGCGGAGGGCACCGTCGTCGTCGACCCCTGGATAGTTGCGCGAATGGGCTATGGCAATGCTGTCTGCCAGAAGTTCGCGTTGCAGGCTGGCCATGGTCTCGCGACCACCTATCCGGACGCACAGGATCGGGGTTGGCAGGTCTTCGAGTTCCAATCCGAGCCCGCGCAAGCCTATCCGTGCCTGACGGACGTTTCGTACGAGCCGCGACCTGAGTTCGGGTTCGTCGCGGCAGATGCGCAGGGCCTCGGCGGTGGCGCCAGCTGCGGGGGCTGGGCAGGCGGCTGCGCCCTGGAACCAGTTGGAACGGTCGCGAAGCCGGTCAATGAACCCGGCGCTGCCGGCAATCATGCCGCCCCAGCCGCCGACGGCCTTGCTGAGCGTACCGCAGAGCCAGACGCTGCGGTGGGGCGGATCGTCAAAGCCCGGGTTCAGGGCTATCGGGAGGCCTGACGTATCTGCAGCATATTCCACACTGCCGCGCCCGTTTTGCCCCAGAACGCCGAGGCCATGCGCGTCATCGATCATCAACCGCGCCTCGGGGTGGTCGGCCAGCACCTCGAGATAGTCGTGGATCGGCGCGATGTCGCCCCGCACGGGCGAGACGCCGTCGCACATCACCAACACCCGTCCGCGTCCCTTGCACGCGCGCAGCCGCCGCCGCAGATCTTCGGGATCGCCATGACGAAAGGTCTTAACCGGCGCGCCGATCAGCCTCGCCGCATCCTGCCCGGCGAGGTGGAGCCATTCGTCCGCCAGAACCAGGGCGACCGATCCGGCCCCGGCCTGCGCCAGCATGCCCATCCCGGGATAGCCCGAGGCGTAGTAGAGCGCGCTCTCCGTGCCCATGAACCCGGCCGCAAGGCGTTCGACATCTTGCAGCAAGGCCGTCTCGCCAAAACCAGTTCGTGTGGTGGCCGCGTGCAGTCCATGGCTGCGCAGGGCGGCGCAGCCGGCCTCGATCACGCGCGCGTCGCCTTGCAGACCCAGATACCCGGTGCCTGCGAAATACAGCACCTCGCGCCCGTCGATGCGGGCCACGGGGCCTGGGGCGGTGTCCATGACCGGCATGGGCGCCTTCAGGCCTGCACCAGATGGCCCGGCGCAACCTCGCGGTAGTCGCGTCTGGGGGGTTCGAAGCCCCTGGGACGGAAGGGGCTTTTCAGCTCATCGATTTCCTGCGTGCGGCGCAGCGATCGGCGCGCCGGATCGGGTACCGGGACCGCCGCCAGCAGTTTGCGCGTATAGGGGTGGACCGGATTGGCAAAGACCGCATCGCGCGGCCCGATCTCGACCACCTCACCCATCAACATCACGGCGACCCGGTGGCTGACGCGTTCGACCACGGCCATGTCGTGGCTGATGAACAGGAACGACAGGCCCAGATGGCGCTGAAGGTCCATCATCAGGTTGCAGACCTGCGCCTTGACGGAAACATCCAGCGCCGAAACGCTTTCGTCCGCGATGATCACCTTGGGGTCGAGGATAAGCGCGCGGGCGATGCAGATGCGCTGACGCTGGCCGCCGGAGAACTCATGCGGCAGCCGACCCATCATGTTGCGCGACAACCCGACCTTCTCCATCAGGTCCTCTGCCTTGGCCCTGGCTTCTTCGACCGTGCCGAGGCCGTTCTCGATGAAGGGCTCGGAAATCGAAGTGCCGACCGAGACGCGGGGGTTGAGGCTGGCGTACGGGTCCTGAAAGATCATCTGGATCGACCTTCGGGCCTTGCGCAATCCTTCACCGCTCAAGCCTTGCATCGAGGTGCCGTCGATAACCACCTCGCCGGCGTCGGGTCGATAGAGGCGCAGGATCGTCCGACCTGTCGAGGACTTGCCGCAGCCGGATTCGCCGACCAGCGACAGGGTCTCGCCGGGGAACAGATCGAACGAGACGCCTTCGACGGCGTGCACAGCGCCCCGGACCCGCGCGAATAGCCCGCCGCGCACCGTGAACCGGGTGCAGAGGTTGCGCACCGACAGCACCGGTTTGTCCGACCGCGCGGCGGGGACCGATTCCTCGGGCCCCACCTTGCCCGTCTCCATGTCGATCAGTCCGAAGGTGGCGGGTGTGGCCCGCCCGGCCATCGACCCCAGCTTGGGCACCGCCGACAAAAGGGCACGGGTATAGGTGTGGCGCCCCCCTGCAAAGATGTCGGCGGTCGTCCCCTCTTCGATCTTGTCGCCGCGGAACATGACCAGCGTGCGGTCCGAGATTTCCGACACCACGCCCATGTCATGGGTGATGAACAGGACCGACATGCCGGTTTCGGCCTGCAGATCCTTGATGAGATCGAGAATCTGCCCCTGGATCGTGACGTCCAGCGCCGTTGTCGGCTCGTCCGCGATCAGAAGGCGGGGCCGGGCCGCCAGTGCCATGGCGATCATGACGCGCTGGCGCTGCCCACCCGACAGCTTGTGCGGATGCAGGTCGAACCGGTCCTTCGGGTTGGGCAGACGGACCTTCTCGAACAGGCCGATGGTCTCGGACCGCGCGTCGGCTGCGGACAGGCCCTGATGGATGCGCAGCACCTCAGCCACCTGCCCGCCGATGGTCATCATTGGGTTCAGCGAGGTCATCGGCTCCTGAAAGATCATCGCCATGCCGTTGCCGCGCAGGGCGCGCATCTCGGCCTCGGGCAGGCTGGTCAGTTCGCGCCCGTCAAGGCGGATCGTGCCTTCGATGCGGCTGGTGCGTTCGGGCAGAAGCCGCATCGCCGACATGGCGGTGACGCTCTTGCCCGAGCCGCTTTCGCCGACGATGGCCAGGGTCTCGCCGGCGGCGATGTCGAAGGACAGGTTGCGCACGACCGGCTTCCAGGGCGAAAAGGCGTCGGCGCGGAACGAGGTGGTCAGGTTCCTGACCGAAAGGACGGGTTCGGACATGCGGTGCTCCTTTCCGGTCAACCGCGACGCGAGGCGCGGGGGTCAAGAAGATCGCGCAGCCCGTCGCCCACCAGGTTGACAGCCAGCACGACGATGGCGAGGGCGACGCCGGGCGCAAACACGGTCCAGGGCGCGCGGGGCAGATAGCTGCGCGATTCCGCGATCATCCCGCCCCAGGTGGCGGTTTCCGACGACACCCCGGCGCCCAGGAAGGAAAGCGCCGACTCGATGATGATTGCGGCTGCACAGATATAGGTGGCCTGCACGATCAGCGGCGCGACCGTTGCAGGCAGCACGTGCCGCGTCAGGATCACATGCAACCGGGTGCCGCCCACTTGTGCCGCCTCGACATAGGGCGCCTCGCGCACCGACAGCACGACCGACCTCACCAGCCGCACGACCCAGGGCACCTCGGGGATCATGATGGCCAGGATCAGGATCCAGACCGAAGCCCCGAGCATCGCGACCATGGCAATGGCCAGCAGGATCGCAGGGATAGCCATCAGCCCGTCCATGAAGCGCGAGACAATGGCATCGACGGCGCGGAAATACCCCGAGAACAAGCCGATGACGGTGCCGATGGAGATGGCCGTCATCGCCACCGATATCCCCACCAGAAGCGAGACGCGGGCACCATAGATCACGCGAGCAAAGACATCACGCCCCAGATGATCGGTGCCCAGCCAGAACTCGGCCGAGGGCTGCTTCAGCCGGTTTATGGGGTTCATCGTCAGCGGATCGCCGGCAAAGAACGAGGCAAGAGCCGCGGCCAGGATGATCAGCCCCAGCACGGCGGCGCCCAGCGACAGCGTCGGATGACGGCGCGGGAAGCTGGCCGAGGAACCGCCGGAATTGGTCGATGGGGCAGACATTGCGCGTTTCCTCTCAATACCGGATGCGGGGGTCGATCAGGGTGTAGGACATGTCGGTGATCAGATTGAGCAGCACATAGACGAAAGCCGAGACCAGGATGACGCCCTGGATCACCGGGTAATCGCGCCGCGCGATGGCATCGACGATCAGCCGGCCGATGCCGGGAATGTTGAACACCGTCTCGGTCACCACGACGCCCCCGATCAGCAGGGCAACGCCGATGCCAATGACCGTGATTATCGGCACCCCTGCGTTGCGCAGCGCATGGGTCAAGAGGATGCGGCGCATTGGCACGCCCTTGGCACGGGCTGTGCGGATGAAATCCTCGCTCAGCACCTCGACCATCGTGGCGCGGGTGATCCGGGCGATCAACGCGGTATAGGTCACGCCGAGGGTGAAGGCCGGCAGAACCAGATGATGCGCCCAGCGTCCGACCCCCTCGGCAATGGGCGCATAGCCCTGCACCGGAAAGGCGCCCATCCGTACCGCAAAGACCCAGACGAGCAGATAGCCGATCACGAAGGCCGGAACCGAAAAGCCGATGACCGAGATCATCATCACGACGCGGTCGGCATTGGTGCCGCGGAAATGTGCTGCGATCACGCCGAACGAGATCGCCAGCGGCACCGCAATCGTCATCGTCGCAAAGGCCAGCGACAGGGTGGCCTCGGCCCGCTGTGCGATCAGGCGCAAGACGGGCTCGTTGGTATAGAGCGAGGCCCCCAGATCCCCCTGCACCACATTTCCGATCCACCGCGCGAATTGCACAAGCAGCGGATCGTTCAGACCCAGGGACTGCCGCAACCGTTCGACCTGTTCATCGGTCGCGTTGTCGCCCGCCAGCACCTGCGCCGGATCGCCGGGTGCGAGGTGCAGCAGCATGAACACCATCAGGCTGACGATCAGCATGATCAGCGCCGTCGAGCCGATGCGTTTGAAAAGATAGGCGATCATGGGCGCTCCTTCAGGGTGACGGGGTGGCAGGGAGCGGCCGGGTCGAGCGGCCAGATCGGCCTGCGGACCTTGCGCCAGGGGTGGTCGCGATAGTCGGTCTTCATCAGCCCCTGTCCGGCCAGGTACAGGACATCGGCCGAGATCGGGGCAAAGGCCGCGTGGAAATGCTGGTTCGACTTGACCACCAGCAGCCGCTCGCCAGCGGGATCGATCCCGAGGCCCGCAAACAGGTCGATCCCCATCGCCTGACGCCGCTTCGACACCAGAACGATCCCGACACCTTCATTCGTTCGCAGGCCGACGGAATCGCCCAGATCGACCGGCGTCCCGGCAAAGGTCTGGCATGCATCACGCACGCAAGCCAGGACGGTCACCTCTGCATCGACGGGCTGCCCCGAAGCCTCGCAGACCTTGCCGCCGATGCGCAGGCGCAAGCGCGCGCCAGGACCGGCCTCGAAAGCGAGGCTCACGGCAACCGGGTCCCAAATCGGCGCGACCGAGGCACCGGCGACCTTGCCTGCAATCAGCGCGCGAAGCACATCGGTATTGTCCGATGGCGCGCCGCCCCCTGCGTTGTCAGTGACATCGGCGAGGGTCACAGGCTTGGCCGACGCTGCAGCGATCGCCAACCCTTGCGTGATTCCCTGCGCCGGTGAAAGGAAGCAATCCGTCCCGGCCCGCGCGACTTCGGCGAGGCGCTCGGCGAAAGACCGGGCCGCCTGGGCCCCCGCTTCCGGCGCATTGTCGGTGACAACCAGCGCCCGCGCGCCGCTTTCGGGGACATCGCCGGACGGAAAGCCGTGCGCCAGCGAGACCGACAGGATTCCGCCCTGGCCCTCCAGCGCCATCGCATCGTCGACCAGACCACGCATCGGCTGCACGGTTGTCGGGAATGAGGCAATCACCCGCGCGTCATGCAGCGACATGACCGGGCGTATCGCGCCGCGCGCTGTCGCAAGAACGAGGTCCAGTAGCTCCTTTGCGCGGTCGAGGAAGTCCGTGTGCGGATACTCCTTGTAGAGGATGATGACGTCAGCCAGTTCGCAGCGTGCAGCTGTCAAATGGCAATGTGGGTCCAGAAGGACGCCGATCACGGCGCGGTTGCCTGTGATCTCTCGGATGCGCGCCAGCAGATCGCCTTCGCAATCGTCATAACCGTCGGCCACCATCGCGCCATGCAGCCCCAGCACCACGGCATCCAGCGGCATTGCAGCCGTGACCTGCCCCAGAATCTCGTCGCGCATCGCCTCGTAGGCGTGGCGGGTGACAAGGCCGCCGGGCATCGCCCAGAAGCATGACCCGGGGATGAAGTCATATCCCAGCCGCGCTGCATGCTCGCGGCACATCCAGAGGGCCGAGGTCTCGAGCGTGGCGGCAACCGGTGGCTCGCCGGGCCGCCAGGTCAGTTGCGACAGAAAGGCGGACAACCCCGTCGGCAGCGGCGAGAAGGAATTGGTTTCGTGCTGCAAGCACGCAGAAAAAAGGCGCATCAGGGTCGGTCCGTGGGCGCGGGGGGCCCTGCGACAGCCGCAGGGCCCCGGTTTCTCAGGCGCGCGAGACGTTCCAGAACGGCACCAGGTCCGGCAGGCCGATCATTCCCTGAATGTCATCGCGCATCGCGGCGGTGGCGAACCACTGGCCCAGATAGACATGCGGGACGAAGTTCCAGGCGTTCTCCTGCATCTCGCGGGCGATGGCCTGGCGCGCGGCCAGATCGGGGGCATCGGCCCATGCCGTGCGCAGTTCTTCGTGACGCGCATCCTCGGGCCAGCCGAACCAGCCTGCTTCGCCGGTTGCGGCATGGCCGGCCAGCGTGATCGGGTTGTTGTAGGCACTGCCCGACGCCCAGGTCATGAAGATGTTCCAGCCGCCTTCCGACACCGGCCCCTTCACCCCGCGCCGGGCGACAATGCCCGCCCAGTCCAGCGGTGCCAGTTCCACATTCACCCCGGCCTGCCGCAGCCACTGCGCGATCAGAAGCGACGCGTTGTTGAGGATCGGCGAGGTCGTCTGCTGCATGATCAGCACCGGCGTGCCGTCATACCCGGCCTCGCGGAACAGTTCGGCAGCGCGGGCGATGTTCTGGCCGCCCCGGAACCAGTCGGTGTTGGCGTCGTTCTCCATCGACGTGCCGCAGCCGAACAGCGAGCCACAGCGCGTGAAGTGTCGCGGGTCGCCGAAGGTGGCGGTCATGATCGCTTCCTGGTCGATCAGATAGAGCATGGCCTGACGGGCCTTGACGTTGTTGAAGGGCGGCTGCAGGCAGTTCATCCGCAGCCAGCCCACGGAGCCGGTCGTGTTCAGCACCTCCATCCGGACGCCGCTCGCACCGACCAGTTGGTCCTGCAACTCGATCGAGGCACGCTCGATGAAGTCGATCTCACCCGCCAACAGGGCCGAGATGGCGGTCTGCTCGTCGGGCATGTTGACAAAGACGATCCGCTCGAAATTGGCGATCCTGGCGCCCGCCATGGCCGAGACCGGCTCGGAGCGCGGAACATAATCGGGGTTGCGGTCGTAGACATACTGCGAACCGGTGCGGGTCTCGTCGGCGTTGAAGCGGTAGGGACCAGAGCCGATGGTAGTCGTGATCGGCGTCGCTGGATCGGCCGAGGCATCGGCCTCGCGCATGATCACGCACAGCGAGGGCGAGGATTTGCCCAGCCAGTCGGCCAGAAGTGGATAGGGACGGCTGAGCGTGATGGTAAAGCTGTTGTCCGAGGTCGCCGCCACGTCGGTCACGTTGCGGAACAGGTGTTGCCCGGCCCCGTCACGCGCCCCCCAGCGGCGCACCGATGCCACGCAGTCGCGTGCCGTGACGGGCTGGCCGTCGTGGAATTTCAGGCCCTCGCGCAGGCTGAAGGTCCAGGTCAGCCCATCGGCCGAGGTCGCGTAGTCCTGCACCATCTGCGGGCGGGCGATGCCGTCGGCATCGTGGCCGAACAACGTGTCATAGATCAGCGCGCCATGATACGCGACGATGCTCGCCGTCGTGGCCACCGGATCGAGCGAGGCGAGATCCGCATGCATGGCGCAGCGAAAGATGCCGTTGCGCGCGGGCTGCGCGTTGGCAGCGAAAAAGGGCATCGAGGCCAGAAGTCCGGTTCCGGCCGCTCCGATCATGAAATTTCTGCGTGAGGTTTTCATCGGGGATCCTATGTGTTGGACGTTTCAACGCCGGACCTCTGGTTCGATCGAAGTCCGTCCGTGAAGAAAGGATGACACTGAGCAACCCCGATGACTTTTCTAAATTCGCCATCTTTTTTTGGTATTCGACAGACGGTCCGAGCCTAGGTCGGGGTTGCTGCCTGCCGCCCGGTGCGCAACCCGCGTGGCGGGGTGCCGAACTTGGCCTTGAAGGCCGTGGCGAAATGCGCGCTGTCCGCAAATCCCGTCGCATAGGCCACTTCTGTGATCGACTGCGTGCTGTTCTCGATCAGGAAGCGGGCATGGCGCAGACGGGTTTCCAGAATGAAATGCTTGGGCGTGACGCCCAGTGCCTCGCGGAACAGGCGCGCGAACTGGCGGGGTGACAGGCCGACAGCCGAGGCTGCGGCGTCGGGCGTTATGTCCTTGCCCCGGCAGCCTTCGATCATCACCAAGGCGCGCTGGATGCGCGGATCGGCGACCGAGCGGAAATCGCGGGCGCGTTCGGCGTCGAAAGCCCCGAGGCCCCGCCGCTCGCTCAGCGAAATCTGGTGCACGGCCTTGGCGGCACGATCCGGGCCGCAATGCGTGCGCAGAAGCTCAGTCATCAGCGACAGGATCGAGATCCCGCCCGGAACGGTCGTGACCCGACCTTGTTGCAGGAAGTCGTCCCGCGTAGAGATCGCCAGGCGGGGATAGGCGGACCGGAAATCCTGTTGGTGAAAGGGGTGGACGGCGACCTTGCTGCCCTCAAGATACCCCTCGCGCGCCAGCACGAAGACACCCGTGCACACCCCGATGATCGGCACCCCGGACGAATGGGCGGCGCGCAGATAATCGCGATGGCGCGGCGGGGACCTGTTCAGTTGCGGCAGCAGGCCGCCGATCACCGCGACATAGTCGAAATCTGTGGGGTTCAGGTATCCCGAATCCGCCTGCACCTTGATTCCGCAACTGGCGGTAGCCCCTTCGCCCATGATCGACCAGCGGCAATAGACCGGTCGCGAATTGTCGGCAAAGTCGGCGGCATGGCGCAGGGGTTCGATGAGTCCGGTCAGCGACATCATCGGAAAACCTGGCCACAACAGGATGCCGACCGAAAGCTCCGGCCGCTGCTCGCCACTCGCGACAAGGCGGCGCGCGAACAGGGCATCCAGCCAGCCGACATAGTCCTCGAGTTCGTCCATGCGCGCCTCCTGTCCTGTGCCAGTCGTGCCGGGCCTGGCGCCCGCGACAGGTATCCAAAGAAAACGACCGATTTCCAAAAGAGCACTGTTCATGCAAGGTGGCAAGGTCAAGGGCACAGACTGACCTGCAAAGGAATCCCTGATGCCCGCCGCCCCATCCCTCACCCGCAACCGGCCGCTGATCCTGATCACGGCCGATTACGAGGAGAACCCGACCCGGCCGACCGAGGGGCTGTGTTCGGTTCGGCGCAACTATTGCTCGGCCATCCTGGCGGCGGGCGGCTTGCCCATGATCCTTCCCTGCCTGCCCGAAGCCGCCGAAGCAGCCCTGGCGATGGCCGACGGACTGCTGATTTCCGGGACCCGACCAGGCGAGGATGCCCATCCCGAACGCCGCGCTTTCGAAACCGAGCTGATCGGCAAGGCTTTGGACCTGAACCTTCCGCTTCTGGGGATCTGCAACGGCATGCAGCTTCTGGGTGAGGTTCTAGGTGGCCGAATCGACCGCGACAACCCGCAACTCCTTGCCCAAGGGTCTGCGCATGTTCCCGCGGAGGTCCCCGCCATGCCTGCGCATGATCTGGTCCTGGTGCCCGGCTCCCGTCTCATGGATTGGGCCAATGGGGAAGCGGCCACCGTCAACAGCCTGCATCGCCATGCATTGCGCGAAGCCGGGGACTTCCACGTGTTGGCGCGTGCACCTGACGGCGTGATCGAGGCCATTGAAGGGCCTGGCGCGGGGTTCTGCCTTGGCATCCAATGGCACCCCGAATACCTGTTGTCGCCGCTGGATACCCGCATCCTTGCCGAGTTCGTTCGCGCCGCCAGCGGCGCCGGGTCCGGAAGCGTCGGGGCGCGACTGCAAGCCCTCGGCCTGACGCTGCCCGACGCGCCGACGCCGCCCGGGGCCTTTGTCGGTGCCATCCGGCAGGGTGATGTCGTGACGGTTTCGGGTCAGGTGCCGCTGCGTGATGGCGAGGTCATTGCGACTGGCACCCTGGGGCAGGATGTGACCGAGGACGAGGCCCGCGCCTGCGCCCGACAGGCGCTGTTGAACGCGCTGGCCCAGCTAGACCGCGTTGCAGGGGGACTCGACCGGGTGACCGGATTTGTGCGGCTGGCAGGCTATGTCGCCGCCATGCCTGGATACACGCGTCATAGCGCCGTGGTCGATGCTGCCTCCGACCTCTTGCGCGAGCTGTTTCCGTCCTGCTGGCAGCACGCACGCTTGGCGGTCGGCGTGGCCTCGTTACCGAGGGGAGTTCCGGTGGAAATCGAGCTGTCTGCCGTCGTCGGGGCGGACTGACCCATGTCTCACATTGCCGTGATTGGTGCCGGCGTTGTCGGCGTGGCGACGGCCTGGGCGCTATGCCGTCGGGGCCATGATGTCACATTGATCGATCGTCTCCCCGATGCCGGGCTGGGCACCAGCGCTGCCAATGGCGCCCAACTGAGCTATGCCTTTGGCGATGCGCTGGCTTCGCCCGGGTTCTTGCGGCATCTGCCGTCGATCGTGTTCAACCGCGATCCGGCCTATCGGGTCAGACTTCAGCCTGATCCCGAGTTCCTGATCTGGGGCTTGCGGTTTCTCTGGAACAGCCGGGCTTCGGCCTTTGCAGCCAACACACGAGCGATCCTTGACCTTACGCGCGAAACGGCCCGGTTGATGCCGGAACTCCTGGCCGAGATTCCGCTTTCCTTCGACCATGTGCCTTCCGGCAAGATGATCCTCTATCCTTCTGCTCAGGCTTGTGCTGCGGGCGAAGACCTGCGCGCGATGAAGCGAAGCCTGGGCTTTCGGCAAGATGTGCTGTCGAGAGACGAGGCCACGGCCATCGAACCTGCACTTGCTCACTACGAGGGCTCCATTGCCAGTGTGCTCTGGAGTCCCGATGACGCGGCCGGCGCGCCGGATCTCTTCTGCCGTGACCTTGTGGCGGCCCTGCGCGCGCGCCATGGCCTGCAGACCCGCTTTGGCGCCGAGGTCGAGTGTCTGGTGCGCGACGGAAACCGTGTCTGCGGCCTTGCCTTCCGCGACCGGGAGATTCTTGCTTGCGATCAGGTGGTGATAGCCACCGGCGCATCAGCCGACCTGGTTCCGCTGATCGATCGCGGGCTCGGTGCGCTGTGGCCGGTCCAAGGGTATTCGCTGACCGCACCCGCAACGGAAAGTGCGATGCACGTGTCGATCACCGACCTGTCGCGAAAGATGGTCTTTGCGCGGCTGGGCGATCAGATCCGGGTTGCCGGCCTCGCCGACATCGGAACGCGGCGCATCCGCTTCAACCCCGCCCGGTTCGAGACGTTGCGCAAAGCTGCCACCGAAGCATTCGGCGCGGCCTTCGACGGATCTGCAGCGGTTTCACCGTGGTCGGGCGGCCGCCCCTGCACCCCCAGCTCGCGCCCCTTGCTGAAGCGATCCAGTATCGAAGGCGTCTACCTAAACCTCGGTCACGGAACCCTCGGCTGGACGCTTTGTCTTGGGGCAGCGCAGCGGCTGGTAGCGGTGATACGTGACCAGCCTGTTCGGTCTATCGCGAAGTCGGTAACTGCCTGAGGACAAATTTTCGGTCCAGATTCACCTCCAATTGCTGACTGAGATACCCACGAATTATCCCGAGGGAAAGTTCCAAATCTGATCTACCCTTTCCCCTGTGCGGCAGCTTTGGCGTTGGCAATACTCAACCAAACTCAATCAAAAAACTTCGCCGATCGTCCGCTTCCCGCCCTCCACGTCGATTTCACGCCTTCTGCCAAGGCCGCACCTTGGGCATTGCCGCTGTCACCTCTACATCCCGCAGCATCCCGCACGCGATCAGCCCGTCCCGCACCCAGCCCAGCGCCTGCCACCAGTCGTCGTAGCCGCGCCGGGCGTCCTCGATCTGATAGGGGTGGGGAGAGAAGGTGACCGGGCAGGCGAGGATGTCTACGGTCTTCCACGTGGCGCGCGCGCCCGGGCCACGCACGCGGATCCGCTCGGTGCGCACGACGATGGTGCCAGCATGCGTGCCGTGCTGGTTCTGCTTGACGATGGTCGGCACGCATCGCGGGACGGCGCCGGGCATCCAGTCCGGTGTCAGCCCGGCGCGGGCCAGTTCGGCGACGCGGATCGCCATCCGCTTGCCGCCGAGGCTGTCGGGGATCCCGGCGACGGTGGCGGCGATCACCTCGGCGTCCTCGTGGGTGTAGCCGCCGATCTTGTGCTGACCGCCGTCGATCCTGCAGCCCAGCACGGCACGCTGGAGCAGGACGTATTCCAGGCCGAAGCCGAAACCTTCTTCGGTGACGTCCGGGGGCAGCGGCAATTCCAGCTGCGCCTGTTCGATACGGAACGCCCATTCAAGGGCGGCCTGCACGCCCAATGCGCGTTTAACGGATCGACTACCCGCACGGGCGATCGGTCGTTGCAGGGTCATCGAACACCTCGCTCGCGCAGGCGTTCGGGCGTTACCAGCCCGCGGGCCAGCATCGCGTCGCGCATGGTGTTGCTGATCGCGCTGACTGGCAGGTAGCGGTCGGAGTTGACGAGATCGGCGTAGAAGGCGGGCAGGTCGGTGATCGGCTTCGTGGCCGGGGTCGGGTCGGTCTTGGGCTTCCGCCGTTCCCGCCCAACATCCTCGACCTTGCGCTGGGCGGCGCGTTGCATGGCCCGGTCCAGCGCTTTCGGTCCATCGGGCGGTTCGGGATGTTCTTGGCGGCTGGCCTCGGCCGCAGCGATGATCTCGGCCTCGGTCAGCCCCAGCTCTTCGCGCCAGCGCTGGACGTGCAGCCGGGGGGGCCAGCCTTGCCACCAGCCGGGCAGGGCGGCGGGGTCGAGGCCCAGCGCTGCCAGCAGGTCCCCGAAGACCTGATCTGAAATCGCCGCGCGCGCCTGCGCGCCCTCCTCCTCCTTTACTGGTTTACTTAGAGGTTCCCTTACAGGGTTAGTGTCCGAAATCCGGACACGGCTTTCGGGATTTTCCGGACACGGGTCAGCCGGAAAATCGGACACGGCTCCCGCGCCATCCCCGTGTCCGAAATCCGGACACGGCAGGGCGTCGGCCGGGACATCGAGGGGCGAACCCTCTGCCATCTCGGCGATTTCTGCATGGGTGCATTCCCTGTGTCCGATTTCCGGACACGGCACCACAGCCACAGGTGTGAAGCCCGGCTCGAACCCCAGGATGTAGCGGGTCGGCAGCTGGCGCTTGGTCACGGGATCGAGCCGCGGCACCCGGCGCAGCAGGCCCACGGCCTCGAGCTGGCCGAGGTGATCGTTCAGTGTGGACCGGCTGATCTCGCAGTCATGCGCCAGCCGACCTTGGGAGGGGAAGCATCCGTAATCCGGGTTGAACCGGTCGCACAGATGCCAGAGCACGATCTTGGTCGTCGGCTTCAACCCGCGCTGCTTGATGGCCCAGTTGGTGGCCTCGTGGCTCATGGCGCGGGCCTCCGCGGGGCAGGGGAGATGCGCGTGGTGAAGCCGTGATCGGCCAGCGCGCCCAGTGCGTCTTCAAGGCCGCGCACCAGCGCCCAGCCGAAGCCCTGCGCTTGCACCGCGTCGCGGAACGCCTCCTGCTCCGGCCGCAGCCGACCCTTCGGCGCCTTCAGTTCGAGGAACAGGACGCGGCCGTCGCAGATCACCATCAGATCGGCGAACCCGGCATGGACGCCCATGCCGACCAGGATCGCCTGGCGCTTTGCCCCACGGGGTCCGGCCTCGGCCACCTCATTGGCGCAGTGATGGATGATGGCGGTGCGGGGCAGGGCGATCCGCAACGCCTGCACGACCGCGCGCTGCAGATCGGCCTCGGGTGTGCCACGACGCATCATCGCGCGGCCCTCCCCTGATCCTCGCGCTGCGCGCGGGCGATGGGCCGCCGCGCATCGACGATGACCAGCAGGCGCTGGGCATCGGCGCGCTCGCCCGGGGTCTCGCCATGCTGAACAAGCACATTGCAAGCGAGCCAGATCAGGAGATCGCTGTGATGCGCGACGTCGGCGATCACGGCGCGGGCCTCGGCCACGCGGTCAGCGGGCCAGGCGGAATTGCGAGGGTGGATCGGCATCACCGGCGCCCTCCGGCACGACGGCGGCGCGGGGCGGCCTGTTCCTGCTCTTCCAGCCAGTCCTCGACGGCGGCACGGCGGTAATAGACCTTCCGCCCGGCGCGCACGCAGGGCGG
>Ga0172372_10007516_pt1 | contig 14610 bp, 22 predicted proteins | sample LakKiv5m_2_FD_114544 | JGI IMG/M metagenome (GOLD analysis project Ga0172372, IMG submission 114544) | Freshwater microbial communities from Kabuno Bay, South-Kivu, Congo - kab_092012_9.5m | ecosystem: Environmental > Aquatic > Freshwater > Lake | place: Democratic Republic of the Congo...
CAACAAAAACAAATAGATGAATTGAAAAATAAATAAAAAGAAAAGGGATTCAATTGAGTCCCTTTTTTATTTCTATTAACATGTTTCCGATATGGTATTCACCAGGTTCATAATAGGGAATAGAAAGTCTAAGCTTCTGAAGATTTATTATGTCTTCATTTGTAAAAGGTTCTACTTCTACTATAATAACATCTACCGTATCTGTAAGAGTAAATTTACTTCTTAAATCATACCTCGTATTTTTTTGTTCATTTTCTATATATTCTTGTGGAATTTCACTCAAATCTATTTTATCAAAGAAAGGTTCAATTTCAAACAGACGATTTTTATTTCTTGTTATTAAACCCATTGTAAATGATTTAAAAGAAAAAATCTCGTCTTCCCAATATCTTAATTCATTAAATGCGTTAATTGGTATTCCCCATTTTCTAACAAAATTTCTATTAGAAGAAACCTCAATTCTATGTCTATCATTTTTATATTCTTCACTAAATCTTGATGTCTGCGAAACAAAATGATATGTTATTGCTGAGGTACAAGTTTTTAATTTATAACCTTTTAGTTTCGCACGAATTAAAAAATCATCATCTTCACAAAACGCGGGTACAAAACTAAAACCATCAAATCCACCTACATCAACAAACATATCTTTATAACCACTCATAAAGAAAACTGCACCATCGTATATGTGGTCAATTTTATTATTTTCAGAAACATAACGATTAAATCCGTTATAGTCAAAATTATCAAAACCGCTTCCAAAGTCTAATATAACTTTACCTGGTCTTTGATGTCCTCTGAATATTGGAGGTTCAATAGTTGTGTATGATAATAATGTATCAGGTTTTAAGAGTCTTTCTATTGATTCCAAAAACCCTTCACCGATTATCATGTCGTTGTGAATTAAAACCAGTTTCTCGGTGTCAACTAACTTAATACCTGTGTTATATGTATCCGAAAAAGTAAGCCTTTGGTCGTCGTGAAATATAGTTATATAATCATCTGTATTTGATATTTCTTCTAACCACTCTTTAGTACCATCGGTAGAACCACCACTACTTATAACCAACGGTGTTTCAGGATATAAGTTTCGAACTCTATCATAACATGATTTAGTTAAGTCTAATTTATTGTATACCGCCAATACTAATGTTATATCCATTTTTTCATATCATTTGTTATAAACATTCTATCAGTTCGGTCTTTCCAAACCAAATTATCAGAATTATTTGATTTTACTTGGGAGACCAAACCACTGTATTCACAAGCACCCCAAACAGAAAACATTTTATTATATATTGCCATATCTAATCCAGATGTTTGTGGTGCAGGATATGATAAACCAGCGTCTATAAATCCTTTTCTTGAGTATGTTACTTGTGAGGAGTCTACTCTTCCTGCACAGTTAATTGGTGTTTTATGTACATTTGTAAAATAACTAAAGTCCATTCTATTAACACCTGAAATGTAATCTTCTTTTAGTGAATCATATAATACCATGTTGTGGTAAAAATAATTTTTATTTAAATTCTCTTCCTTATTCAAGAATACATTTAGTTTAGTTAAAAAGTGTGGGAATATTGCATCATCATCACATAAAATTATTACATGGTCAGCATCACTTTCTTGAATTGCTTTGTTTAGATATTGGCCATGAATACTACCTCCTTGCAATTTTTTTTGTTCGATGGTATTATCAATGTAATCAAACTTGAATTTGTCTATGATTGATGAACATACCTCCCTAACAATCGGTTCTCCTCGATTGACCGACCCATCATCAATGAAATGAACTTCAAATTCGGGATATGAAATATCTAATAATGATTTTAGTGAATTTAATACTATTTTGGGTCTTTCATAATATGCCAGAATTATTAGAAATTTATTCATTTTCATAACCACCTGTGATTGATATATTTGTACCGTTTATATATTCGGTATCGATTATTGTTTTTATTAAATTAGACATCTCACTCACCTTACCCAATCTTTTTAAAGATATACTTTTTAAAACATTATTCAATATTTCTTCAGGAACTTTTTCAGTTAATCCACCCTCAAAATAACCAAGTTGAATTGAATTAGATGTGATTCCGTATTTAGAATTTTCTAATGAATATGTTTTTATTAAATTATCACAAAACGCCTTTGATGCTGAATATATACCAGTACCTCTTATTGGTTTTTTAGATAAGACTGACGAGATGAAAATAACTCTTCCGTACTTATTTTCTCTCATCTTATCTGTACAATGTCTTAGTACATTTAATAATCCTTTTATGTTTACATCTAATTGTTCTGAAATTGATTCTGAACTATGTTTGTGAATCAACCCATCAATATTCTTAACTGACAAATATATAACAACATCAAAACTATTTTGTGAAAAGAACTCTTTTACGTTGTCCTCATTTGTTACGTCACATAATTTAGAACCCACACTTAAACAAGTATGGGTGTCCTTTAATTCGTTAATTAGTTGGTTACCGAGTCCACCGGTTCCACCTATTAATAATACTTTTTTCATTATTTTGTCCATTTAATAAGTCCACTACCCCAAACCCATCCAGAACCAATCGTTGTTAAGAGTAATAAATCGTTTTTCTTTAATTTATTTTGTTCGTAAAGTTTGTTAAGTGTAATAGGAATAGAGGCACCCGCCGTGTTTGCAAACTCACCCATCGATGTTGCAAATTTAGAAAAATCAACTTCCAATATTTCTGCGGTCTTCTTTAGAATGTTTATACTTGGTTGATGAGGAACCACATGTGCAATATTATTTTTATCAACACCTGTCCTTTCTAATAACGATTGGATAGATGACGGTAATTTAGTTGTACCACCTTTGTATATCTCTTTACCAATCATTGAAAAGTATTCGTTGTGGTGTACCGTAAATGCCTCTTTACCTGTACCATCAGCATACAAATCTATTTCACAATAGTTTGACCCATCTCTTTGAAGAACAACCGCACCTGAACCATCACCGAAGAACACACAATCACGTCTTGACCAATCAGTTAATTTTGAATATGTTTCCGAAGCAACAAGTAATATGTTTTTGTATTGACCTATCGAAAGTAACCCTTTCGCAATTTGCAAACCGTAAAGAAATCCTGAACAAACTGCATTAATGTCAACACAAGCGGCATTAACTGCACCAATTTTTTCTTGTAATAAACAAGCGGTCGATGGACTAATCCTATCGGGTGATGAAGTTGCCATGATAATAAAATCAATATCATTAACAGTTAAATCCGCATCATGAATTGCCGATATACTTGACTTAACAGCCAAATCTGAACTTAATTGATTATCAGAACTAATCCTTCTCTCCCTAATACCTAAATTATCTTGAATCCATTGGTCATCAGTATCGACCATCTTTTCAATCTCTTTATTGGTTAAAATTTTCTCAGGTACATAGGCACCCACACCAACTATTTTTATACTCATTATTTGTTATGTTTAAAATCTTTAATGTTTTTACCCGTCAAATCCTTTGTTCTAAAATCACCTTTCCAAGCCTCAGAAAACATAGGAGAATAATATACGTCACAATCATCATAATAATAGTGAGTAACTTGAGAGTATCTGGTACTATTTGGGTCCCTTATGATGTCCCCTCCATGAATTAAGTTAGCTGACCAAACAAGTGATTGACCTTTCTTACAAATAAGTGGTTTCACCTCTAACTCCTGAACACTAACTAATTGTCTAATAAACTCCTCATATTCGGCGTAACTATCAAATTGTTTACCGTACTCAGGAACCTTAACTTTAAGGTCGTAGAAGTCAAATATGGGTAGTTTATGTGAACCTGGTACATATAATAATGAACCATTTTGGTCTGTCATATCTTCTAACGCCACCCACACAGCGGTTAACCATCTATGTGGCATCGAATCAAAGTGAATTAAATCACTATGTAGAGGTTGATTAGACCCATAATTAAATGTAATTGTTTGGAATGGGTATGGTTCTCTTTTATATAACATTCTTAAAGTATCCATAACCACAGGATTTAAAGAAAGTGATTGTAACATTTCACTATCTTTCCACCCTTCGAATATTCGTTTACCTTTTGAATAATGATAACCATCTGCTTGAGTTACAACAGTATCCCTGTCATTTAATGTATCAATTTCTTTTTTGAAGTTATCAATTTGCTCATCTGTTAATCCCAAATCTAAAATGACATAACCATCCTTATTAAGTTTTATAGCCAATTCTTTTTCTTCATCGGATAATTCCTGATGTTTTATCAACTCATTGAAGAACGGGGACTCAACCCACGGCCAATTCATTTCTTCATGATTTTCTTTAAAATTTCTCATATTAATAAATATTTTTTATATACCAACTTTATATATAAATTCCAATTTTTCATATAATGGACTAAAATGTATTCTTTGTCCTTGATGTTTAGTGTAATTTGAACATAGAGGTGAGAATTTTGGGTGATTTTTTAATTGATACCCATTTCTACAAAATACGTTTGTGAATTCTACTTCTAAAGATTGTAATTTTTCATAACTGTTACGGTAGAATTTATTTTCATTTAAAACAAAAAAAGTTTCAATACTTTCTTTTGAATTAACTTTAAAAAATATGTCTTTTGATGTAAGTCCACATCCTCCACCTGAATGTAAGGGAAGATGAGATGAATTAGAAATTGGTGCTAATGAAATAAATCCAACTTCATCATCATTATTTAAAAAATCCACAAAGTCTTTTAAATAATTTTCTTTATACACTATAACATCATCTTCACAAAAAAAGAAATAATCGTAATCATCTTTATATTTTAGTGCCATGTCATAATATGCACCAAAAGAACCATTTATATTTTGTCTTTTTTCTATAATAATTTTTCCGTTTTTGGTTTTTGTATCGTTATATGATTCCAATACATTATTATCACTTAAAACACCACAATCATTGTTAATGTATATAACATCAGTATGTATTCCATTCTCGATAGATGTTTCATTGTTTATACTTTCAACAACATATTCTATAATATTTTTAGGAGTATTAAATTCATGTCTTCTTTTCCCAAAATAACAACATATTATTTTTAAACACTTACTCATCTTTGTTTTATGAAATTTGAGTCGTTAGATAAGTTAATAACGTTTTCTTTATTTCTTGATTTGTGAAACTGTAATGGATTGCCTAAATAAACTGACCATTCTTTTAATTCATTTTTAGAGTAAACAAAACTTTTAGCACCTATTGTACATCCTTCTGGAAAAGTAACGCCAGGTAAAACCATAACATCTGAGGCAATACCTGAATAATCTTTGAATGTGATATCACCCCTAAAGATTTTATTATTACCCCAATATTCGTTCACCGGCCCAAACTCACCACTATAATCTTCAGATGCACAAAATAATTTAGAACCATATCCAATAAAATTCCATTTACCTAATGTAATTTTATGTTGAGCACCACCACCCAAAACTGCATGTGAACAGATTTGAGCGTAACTACCAACCTCCAAAGCAGTTGTTATTAAACAAAATGGGTCGATTCTAACATTATCACCCAATATTACTTTCTTAGGGTTTGTGAAAATTACATTATGTCCAATAAACACATTTTCACCACAGTACCCTAATTCCTTTTTTATTTCTTCATTCCAACCAATCATAATTTACCACCCCTTTTTAATACAATCAACAATATATTCCCTATCTTCACTAGTAACCCACCAACCAACTGGTATTGATATAACATTACCTATGGTTTTATCTAAGTTGGGTAGGAGTGAACGATGTTCTTTGACACAAGTATGAATATCATTTCTTTCGTGAACTTGTGAAACCGCAATTCTACATTCTTTCATATATCTCATAAAATCAGATCTTCTATCTACTTTTAGTGAGTAAATCCAAAAACTACTTTCCATGTTTGGATTTCTTTCAAGTAGAGTTACACCCGAGACATTTTTTAATTGTTCATCGTAAAAAGATGCGTTGGATTTATGTTTACCGATTATTTCATCCATTCGTTTGAAATTTTCAATCCCAATTGAGGCATTTACATCGTTCATATGAAATTTAAATCCCCATTCCTCAACATCAGCTTCGCATCTGAAGTCTTTCCTTGGGGAATCTCTATCAATCCCATACCATCTTAGAAGTCTCGCCCTTTTATTTAATTCCTCGTGAGGTAAGAAGAGAAGACCACCATCTACAGAAGTTACGTGTTTGATTGCTTGAAGTGAGAACGTGCAAATATTACCATGAGTACCAATTAACTTACCCTTATACTTACTACCCATCGCATGTGCACAATCCTCTATAACTGCCGGTTTGTGTCCATATAATCTCATTGATTTTTCTTGAATTTGTCTTAGTCTATCTAAGTCAACCGGATAACCACCCCAATGGACGACCATAATTGCCTTAGTGTTTTTGGTAATCTTTCTTTCAAGATCATCCAAATCCATGTTTAATGTGTTGGGGTCAATGTCTACCCATTTAATTTTGAAACCATTCGCAAGTATGGGCCAATTGGTTGCAGTACAGGTAAGTGCAGTAGTTAAAACCTCATCACCCTCCTTCATTCCCGGCCAATTATTTTCTCTAATACCATAACCATCCGCTTTGACAAAACTAAATGGTTTTTTAATAAGATGAAGTGCCAAATGTTCAGCCGATGTGGCGGAATTAAGAGTTGCGATGTACGGATGGTGAAAATAGTCTGATAAAATTTCTTCAAACTCATCAACCACAGGACCCTGACCGATAAAACCGCTATTTAATACTTTTGATACCTTTTCGGCCGCAGTTTCCGCCATAAAGACCTTAAAAAGCGGGATTTCTCTTTTCATTTTTATATGTGTTTTTTTATAATATATAATTTTTTTTTATTATTTCCAATAACTGTATATTCCCTTATCAAGTTCGTATTTGTCCCACACGAATCTATCTCTTTTTGGTTGTTTCTGTGCCCATTCCCACATCACCTTAAGTCCGTCATATAACGATGTTTTATCCTCATAACCCAAGAGTCTGACAGACTTTGACCAAGTTGGTATTGCGTTTTTTACTTCATGTCTTTGTTCTTTGTATACTGTTTCACCGTCACGAATTACTTCACGTAGTATATTATTGGCTTCGTTAATTGTAAAATGTTTAGTACCACCTAAGTTGATTATTTCTTTTGAACATACGGGTTCTTGTGATGCTTTCCAAATACCCTCTAAACAATCGTCAATATAACTGAACGCTCTTTTTTGTTCACCATCACCAAATATTGTCATTGCTTCACCACACATGTGTTGATACATCCAAATACCCAAAACATTTCTGTACTTGTCCCATATGTTTTGTTTAATACCATAAACATTATGTGGACGAATGATACACCAGTCCAATCCATGTTGTTCACCTGCAACTTTGATATCCATTTCACAAGCGTATTTGGCAATACCATAAGGATCAATAGGGTTTGGTATTTGGGCCTCATCAAAGATTTCTCCACTACCGTGACCATAAACGGCCATAGTTGAGGTGAACACTAATCTTTTTACATCATTTTTAATACACTCATTTACTATTCTCGATGTTGAAACTAAGTTATTTTGATAATTATAACTTCTTATAAACGGACTTAACCCCTCCGCGGCGTAAGCTGCGAAGTGATATACATAATCAAATTTATGAACCTCAAAACAATTCTCAATTGGGTGGGTAACCAAATTCATTTGCCAAAATTCTACTTTTGGGTGTACGTTTTCCTTATAACCACCACTTAAATCATCCACCCCCACAACCTTTACTTCTGGATAATTTTCAATTATATAATCCGCCAACCTTGAACCTAAAAGTCCCGCAACTCCAGTAATTAATATTTTCATAAAGAACTATAATAGTTGTTTTGTTTTTCTTGTTTATTTATTGTTTTAATATGTGTAATAAAAAATTTTTCATCTTCAGGTGGAAGTAACGAATAAATCCTACCGCTAGTAATTCTTTCGTGTACCTTACCATACCAATGAAGACCTTTCTTATATATTCTACCTTGATAGTCTGGAAAATTAACCCAACCACTTTCGTTTACCCTCCATCTCCATTTTTTTATGTGTTCTTCCGTGATTCCGTTGACGATATTTTTTCTCGGAACATAAAATAAATCTACTTCAGTGTTTAGTGAAATGATATCACTTAAGTTTTTTATTAAATGTTCACTAATAATTTCATCTGCGTCTAATTGAAAAATATAATCACCATTACAATAAGAATTTAATTTATTTTTCCATGATGCAAAATCATCATCAAATAAATCACTATGGATTTTTACTGATGAACCATTATCAAAATCATTCAGAAACGATATCACATCTTCGTTTCCGTTTTTTTCATCATATAAAACCACTACCTCATCACATTCTCTTTTATTATCAAGAATGAATGGTAGTAGGGTTTTAATCTCTGTTAATTCATTACATACTGTAATAGCAAAACTTATTTTCATTGTATCTCTCTTGCAAAAATTTTAAATGTTTTTCCATCATTATCTGTAAAAGTTATATTACCATTTTCAGTTGGGGTTATGTGTATGTGTAAATCATTTGGTCCAGTACCAAAACTTACGGGTTCACAATCACCAAACTGAAAACAAAACTCGACATTATTTAATCTTCTCGGTTGATAAAAAGTTGGAGATAACGTTAATGTTGGAGTTTCTTCTCCTCTTAATAATTTAAAACTCATTATTTTACTTTTGTTAATTTGGGTAAAACCAATTTATGTTCCTTAGGTTGATTATTAATATGTGGTGTTATGATTTGTTTAAATTTATCAGTCATTTTTGATAAACTAAAGTTTTCCGAATTTATTTTTCTGAGTTCTTCTGAATTATTTTTGAAATTATCATAATCCTTAATCACTATTCTTAATACTTCAATAAATTCATTATAGTTGGCCTTGAACCATTTTGAACCTTTGATAATAAAATCATCAACAACACTATCATCAACCTCAACTAATTTACCACCAATCATAATTGCTTTGTCCATTGGTAAGAAATCTTTATGTCCTGACCAATTTGATGCGATAATTGGTTTACCGGTCATAGAAAATTCTAATAAAGGTCTACCAAATCCCTCACCCTTAGTAATTGAAACCATTGACTTTACTTTCGGGTGATTATAGAGTGAGTTCATTTCACCTTCCGTCAATTCACCAAACAAAAGATATATTGACGGTGGATCACTAAATCCTGAACATATATCTTGTATTTTTTTTCTTAATACCTCTCTTTCTTTTACAGAAAATGTTGCGTGAGATGTTTTTAGAATTAATCCTGGTTTGTTTTCTTGTCCATTAAAAGACTCCATAAAACATCTTATCAACATACCGACATCTTTTCTATCTTGACCTAAATTACCTTTTAACCAATGACCAACAAATAGGTATGCAAAATCTTCTTTAATATTCAAATCAAATTCATATCCTTGATTGTTAAACACCTTTGTATCGACACCCTCGAATAGAACTTCGATTGGTTTTGTTATTCTATATTGACCAACTAATTTTCCCGTCAACTTTTCTGTTTCATTGTAAACGGTTTGTAATAGAACATCCTTAGAAAATTTTGATGTTGTAATTACCAAATCCATCAAGTTACAACCATCCACCCAATTCTTTGGTGCCACAGTGGTTTCAATACCCGCGGTGATTCCTATATTAAATTTACCAAGTCTTTGAAATTCATTTGGTACGGTAACTTGTACATATAAATCTGGCACCTGTGAAATGTTTTTTACAATTGTTTTTCTTATCCAATCATGAAATTCATTTCCAATTTCTAAAGCAGTTCTTGGTGTGTGACCCCAAGCACAACTATCAACTTTTATATCAAATAAATCCATTTCATATAATGAATGGAGTAAATCTCTCGCGTGTGCACCGTATCCACTTCTTGTTTCTACCGGTCCTCTAAATAATAATGTGGGTTTACTCATACAATTTTATATAAATTAAATCTCTTTTTCGGTTTCCAATTTTCAAGAGTCATTTCAATACCCTCAATTAATTTATCTGACATTACTTTACTCGAGAAGTTTTCTATTGAGAACTCCCTACCAAGTAAACCAATTCTATTTCTTTCTTCTTTACCTTTCTTATACATTTTAAAAATAGATTCCGCAACATCTTGATTATTAATCTTATCATCAAAAATATATGGTGTTGCTGGTGAACCGTTTAATGTATTGGATGATGACCACACAGGAACCACCCACTCACCATGTTTTGTTTGTGACCTCTCACTCTTATTATGCAAAGAACCTAATGAAATAAAATCATCCTCTGTGAAATTAAAACCACATTGATCCTGTAATCCACCGGTAACATTGACAATAATTGGTGTTCCCGACATTAAACTTTCTAATGTAGTTAAACCAAATCCTTCGTTACTTGCAATGTTGATTGTACAATCCACCGAATTATATATTTGATTTAATTTTTCTTGATCAAACTTTTTATCTGTTATCTTCACATCATATTCTTCACATAGTACATCAATAACTGCAGGTAAATCTGTTCCGTTGGAATCCACGGATGATGTGTGCATAAACAATAAACATTTTTCTGACTCCTCTTTAGGTAACATGTCACAAAACATTTTATAGGAATATATCACATCTGATGTTTGTTTTCTTCTTATGTTTCTATTGTTATAGAATAAAACAAACTCATATTTTTTATTGCCGTGAATCAAACTTAGTGTATCTTCATCTACCCCTTCCAATGGTTTAAATGTGTTTTCATTCACACCGTGAGGAACATATGATACTTGATTTCTATTTAAAGGATTATAAGTACTGTGTGTTGTCAAAGAACCAACTCTGTTAACTATTCCATAAGTTTGTTTTGATATACAACCAATCCAATCACAACTTTCATAATAATCTCTATTGTAAATTGGGTCAGGTAAATTATCCCAAACGTGATAATATAATATTGGAACGTGTTGTCTTATTTCACTTTCATTATCGTATAACCACTGCCAATAATGAGGATCAGTAAAATGTAAAATTGCATCAGGTTTTTCCTCTAATATTAATTTACGTAACGCACCAATATCACCATATCCATTCGCAGGATATATTTTTAAATCTGCGTCTGATACGTTGGTTTTTTTTCGGGTATCTTCACTCACATCTACAATTTTACCTAATTCAGGATGTTTAATTGCTGCACCCAATTGAACCCAATTGTACTTATGAATTGTCCCAAGTACAAATTCTTTGGACATAGTAGAAATACCTGATGTCATTCTCAAGTCATCAGATAATAATAAAATTTTCTTTTTCATTAAAATTTTGAACCACTTGACGCTAAACCATTATGATTATCAATCACATCTCTAAACTTTTCATCTTTATTGTATAAATCTAAAGACCTATTAACTAACTTTTGTAGGTTTATTGAACTCTCAATTGATTTAATCTTAAACTTTTTATAAACGTCATCTAAGATGTTTACACTTGTTAATTTTGTTTCTGATTTCATATTAGTATATATATTTTTATATATTATTTCGAAAAAATAATAACGGGTAAAAAAATATTACCCGTTATCTATTCGGATTTTTCACCAACTTGTCTCAATTTTTCAACAATTTGGTTCACTAAATTTTCTTGTGATTGTGTCAAATTCTGACTAGTACTCTCGGCCAGACTAACATTAATAGTCGGTGGAGGAGGAGTCTGTGTTTGTGTAGTTGTCTGTTGTTTCTTTTTACATCCGCATCCCATAATGTTCTGTTTTAATTATAAATAGTTTGGTTTATTAATTTTTTTTGTCTATACTTTACTTAAAGTATAAGAAATTAAAACGTAAAAATCAATGGAAAAGGATTTCAAAATGGTAAAAAGTGTCTATACTTCAAACTTTGAGGCTATTAAAAATATAATGGAACTTTATGAAATAGAACAATTCGATTTAGACTGTACATACTCAAAAGGGAACTTTTGGAAAGACCTTCCAAGTCCTAAACATAAAAGTGACTTATATCCGGTAAACGAAACAGTTTTGGAATCCAGTTCTGAAGACTTACCATTTGAAGATAATTCAATGAAGAGTATTATGTATGATCCTCCATTCGTTATTGTTGGAAGTGGTATGGGTCATAGAAACAATAAAGAGGGTAGTTCTATTATTGCTAAAAGATTTGAGGGATATGGTACTTATGAAGAATTGAAATCGAATTATTATAACACCCTGAAAGAATTATATCGAATACTTGATAAAGGTGGATTTGTAGTGATGAAATGTCAAGACACCGTATCCGGTGGAAAAAATTATTTCAGTCATGTTATGGTTATGAATATGGCATATAAGATTGGATTCTACCCAAGAGACATGTTCGTATTAACTTCAAATGTAAGAGTAAACGCTTTCAACGGAACCAAATGGACTAAACAACATCACGCTAGAAAGTATCATTCTTATTTTTGGGTGTTTGAAAAAGTTAAATCTAAGGTTACTTATGATTTTATTTCACAGGATTTCGGGGTGTCCCAAGATATAGGTTAATCCTATCCCCTACCTTCATATCTTTACAGGTACCACCAGGGAATTCAATTACATGGTCACCTATTCCTGTATATCTTGGTGGGTTCATTGAATGTGGGTCAGCAGGAGGACAATCGTGATGGATTTTAGAAATTGTGTTCTTATTTACAAAGACAATGTCTAAAGGTATTAAACAATTTTTCATCCAAAATGAATGATGACCCATACCCATTTTGAATACCATACAACCATTTAGTTCTTTTCTATCCATCATTCCCCTTTGTATATCCTCAGGTTGAGTTAGATATTCACCATTAAATCTTTGATTTCCAACAATAACTTCCATATCTATAATTATTTGGTATATTCAAAATAAAATAGTATATTTGAAATATGGATAATATTTTTGGTGGGCTTATAGAATTCCCGAATGAGGAGGAGTTTGATTCCTTTGTAAAAGGAATGGATAAATCAAGTGCTCTTTTGATTATTGAGAAGGCGATGGAATATTCTCATTCACAAAATATATTTTCAGTACAAGAAACTTACTTCATTTACAAAAGTCTTAAAAAATTAAAAGAAAATGGATCTAACATCGGAAATTATGACGAATAAAGAACCAAAATACCTTGTAGATTACTTTGTTTACAAAAAGAAACACCATTGGTTTATTATACCAACAGTGGTATTTTTTTATAGAGACGACGTTTTCTTCGAAACCGGCATCACGACACCAGCCATTGGGTTTTCATTTAGGTGGTTAATATTTTTTGCAGGAATTCAAATACAAAGAAACGCTTATTATAAAGGATGAGTACCCTTTGGACATTCGGTTCTTTTATCATTGACCAAGTAAACATGGGGTCTGGTGATAGTTTCTTCCGATTTGGTTATTGGGAACGAGTTAATCATTCCAAACTTCAAGAAATCGTTGGTAATGAAGTGGTAATCGTAGAAGATGACTTAGACGATGACGATTGTGGTACTTTATACTCTTACAAATTTTATAAAAAATAAAAATATGGAAATCGTAAATCAATATCAATCAGCAGCAGAGCAATTTGCTGTAGAATATGGGGTAACCAATCCACATATTGTTCGTATCATAGCATCAGTAATGATGACTAGGGATGGTCAAGGTCTCCAAGGTGGTAGTTTCGTTCAATCAGTAGTAGATAATGATTTGTTCGGTTCAATCTCACGAGCAGATAATGAATGTTTGGAAAACCTCAAAGTAATTGTGGCAGCAAATCAGTATTCTTACTTAAATTAAATATAAAATGAACAAATTTAAAAAATCAGAATTAGCGTTATTAGTGTTGGTTTTATTTCTCATTGGAGTTTCAGAATACTATTTTGTATTTCAAAATGACCCTTTGAAGGCAATCTTTATCGGGTTATGGTGCCCCACTATCTTACTATTTGTTATACTTTTTAACATGAAACGTAGAAATGGAAAATCTTGATGTCATAATTCTATCGGCGGTTGCCGCAACTGGATTTATAATCTTCATTGTGGGGTGTTTTAGAGAATTTGCTAAAATGGAAAAGGAGGAATATAAACCATCTACTACCAATAAAAAATTTGGCAGAGATGCTATATATGATTTATTAGAGGGATTGTTTGATGATAAATTAACTACAAAAAAACAAAAGGTAGAACTACTAAAAAGAATAGATAGAACTATTTCAGATATGGAATCTGATGGTATTTATTTTTCTGATGAAGTTAAAGAAAAATTAGAAAAAGAAAGAGAAGAATTGTTTTGTGAGTATAGTGGTTTACCATCACCCAAAGCATATGATGTAAATCAAATATAATGAGAAACTTAATCGTAATAGGTCATCCAAATGAAGAATCATTTTGTTATAATGGTATTTTCAAAACAATTAAGGATGAATTAGAAAAAAATGGTGAATTAGTTGAAGTAGTTGATTTATACCGAAATTCATTCGCAAGACCTAGAACTAATCTTGTAAACAAATACAAAGAATTGGTCACTTGGTCTGATAGAATTTACTTTATATCACCAGTTTGGTGGTTTAGATTGACACCAAGAACTGAAAC
>Ga0172372_10007521_pt1 | contig 14603 bp, 13 predicted proteins | sample LakKiv5m_2_FD_114544 | JGI IMG/M metagenome (GOLD analysis project Ga0172372, IMG submission 114544) | Freshwater microbial communities from Kabuno Bay, South-Kivu, Congo - kab_092012_9.5m | ecosystem: Environmental > Aquatic > Freshwater > Lake | place: Democratic Republic of the Congo...
CCCGGCGCCGTGCACAAGGTCGACGGCGGCAAGCCGATCCAGGACTTCATCGGCGAGGGCAAGCAGTACACGACCCCCGAGGCCTACCTGCGCGCCTCGATCCTCAACCCCGGCGAGCATGTCGTCGATGGCTACGGAAACGTGATGCCGACCTTCAAGGGCCAGCTCCGCGACCGCGAGGTCGACGTGCTGATCGACATGATGAAGAACCTCAAGGACTTCAACGCAAAGGGCAAGTACATCGGCGGCTCGGCCGCCGCAGCGAAGTGATGCGGACCGAGCGACCCACGAACAACGCCTGAGACCGAAACGAGCGACGCCATGACGACACTCGACGCACGACCCACGATCGCGGCCGAAGCGCCCGACAACTACCTGACCTTCCGCCGGGGCCTCATCTCCTGGCTCTTCACGCTCGACCACAAGCGGATCGGCGTGATGTACCTCGCCGCCGTCCTCGTCTCCTTCTTCGTCGGCGGCGTGATGGCGCTGCTCGTGCGCACCAAGCTGCTCTTCCCGGGCCAAGTCGAGTGGATGACGGCCGAGCAGTACAACAAGGCCTTCACGCTGCACGGCGCGATCATGGTGTTCCTCGTGATCATCCCGTCGATCCCCGCGGCGCTCGGCAACTTCGTGCTGCCGATCATGCTCGGTGCCAAGGACGTCGCCTTCCCGCGCCTCAACCTCTTCAGCTTCTACCTGTGGGTCTTCGGCGCGATCTGCGCGGTCTGGTCGCTCATCGCGGGCGGCTTCGACACCGGCTGGACCTTCTACACGCCCTACAGCACGACCTCGCAGGCCGGCGGCGTCATCCCCGTCCTCGTCGGCGTCTTCATCCTCGGCTTCTCTTCGATCTTCACGGGCGTCAACTTCATCGTGACGATCCACAAGCTGCGTCCGCCGGGCATGACCTGGTTCCGCATGCCGCTCTTCCTCTGGGCCGTCTACGCGACCGCGATCATCCAGGTGCTCGCGACCCCGGTGCTCGGCATCACCGTCGCGCTCCTCGTCATCGAGCGCGCGTTCAACATCGGCATCTTCGACCCGTCGATGGGCGGCGACCCGGTGCTCTTCCAGCACTTCTTCTGGTTCTACTCGCACCCCGCGGTCTACATCATGATCCTGCCCGGAATGGGCATCATCAGCGAGATCATCGCGGTCCACAGCCACCGCCACATCTTCGGCTTCCGCTTCATCGCGTTCAGCTCGATCGCGATCGCGATCTTCAGCTTCCTCGTGTGGGGCCACCACATGTTCACGAGCGGCCAGTCAGGCCTGATGAACGTGCTCTTCTCGGCGATCACCTTCTCGGTGGCGATCCCCTCGGCGGTCAAGGTGTTCAACTGGCTCGCGACCCTCTACAAGGGCTCGATCTCGCTGAACACCTCGATGCTATACGGGCTCTCGTTCATCTTCCTGTTCACGATCGGCGGCCTCACGGGCATCCCGCTCGCCGTCCTCTCGACCGACATCCACCTGCACGACACCTACTACGTCGTCGCCCACTTCCACTACGTGATGATGGGCTCGGCGCTGATCGCCATGATCGGCGGCCTGCACCACTGGTGGCCGAAGATGTTCGGCGTGATGTACTCGGAGTTCTGGGGCAAGATCGCCTGCGCGCTCGTCTTCATCGGCTTCAACCTGACGTTCTTCACCCAGTTCATGATGGGTTCGCAGGGCATGCCGCGCCGCTACTACAGCTACGACCAGCTCGAGGGCATGGCGGAGACCTTCCGGATCTACCACCACCTCTCGACCGGCGGCTCGTACATCATGGCGCTCGGCTTCGTGATCACGGGCATCTACCTCATCCACTCGCTCTTCGCGGGCAAGAAGGCCCCGGCGAACCCGTGGGGCGGCGCCAGCCTCGAGTGGCAGTGCACGTCTCCGCCGCCGCATGACAACTTCTCGAAGACCCCGCGCGTCGGCGACTGCTACGACTTCAGCGCCGTGCACTGGGACGAGAAGCAGCAGGGCTACGTCGTTGACGCAGACGCGCACGTGGCGGCCGCATCCTCAGGAAAGGGGCACTGATCCGTGTCGCACGCGCACTCCGACGCCTCGCATGACGCCCACGGCCATCACGGCCATGGCGATCACGCCAAGTACCCGTTCCTCGCGCACCACTTCGACACCCCGAACCAGCAGTTCGAGTCGGGCAAGCTCGGCATGTGGGTGTTCCTCGCCACCGAAGTCCTGTTCTTCGGCGCGCTGTTCGTGATGTACGCGATCATGCGCTTCAAGAACCCCGAGGTCTTCTCGTACGCGAGCAACTACCTCGACACCATCCTCGGAGGCGTCAACACCTGCGTGCTGATCCTCTCGAGCCTCACGATGGCCGTCGGCGTGCGCGCGGCGCAGACGAACAAGAAGGGACTTCTCGTCACCTGCCTCGCCCTCACGCTGGCGGGCGCGATCGGCTTCCTCGTCATCAAGTACTTCGAGTACAGCCACAAGTTCCACCTCAACCTGAAGTGGGGCATCGCGTTCTACCAGCCCGTCGACGAGAGCGACGCCGCGCTCGTGAAGGTCCCGCCGGAGCCGGTCGCGAACCCTGTCCTCGCGATCGCCGCGCCGAACCCGTCGGCGGGCGCCAAGACGGATCCGATCGTTCCGCTGCCGGCGGTCGACCGCAGCGCGATCGCGCCGCCGAAGGCAGGTCCGGACGGCGTCGCCACCGTCGCCCTGGTCGAGAAGGCGCAGGAGCCCGCGCATCTCAAGCCGCAGGCCGAGGATCACCTCCTCGACCCCGTGATGCCGCCGAACACGCACAAGTTCTTCGCCATCTACTACATCATGACAGGCCTCCACGGCATCCACGTCCTCATCGGCGTGGGCGTGATCGGCTGGCTCCTCGTCATGGCGATGCGCGGCGCGTACAGCAGCGACTACTTCACGCCCGTCGATCTCGTCGGCCTCTACTGGCACGTGGTCGACCTGGTGTGGATCTTCCTCTTCCCGCTCTTCTACCTCATCCACTGACGGCTGGATCAATGGCGGCCGAGGCGCACCGCGCCGCGCCGGCAGACGACTGAAGGACACACCATGGCAAGCGCATCGCACGCAGCCCACTCCCACGGTCACGAGCCCCATCCGCTCGTCGGCCACCTCGTCCCGTACTCGACGCTGTTCGCGACGGGCATCGCGCTTCTCTTCCTGACCGTCATCACGGTCGCTGCGCGCTACATCGACCTTGGCGAGGCCAACATCTACCTCGCGATCGGCATCGCCGTCGTCAAGGCCACGCTGGTGTCGCTCTTCTTCATGCACCTCCGCTGGGACCGCCCGTTCAACCTCATGGTCCTCGTCGGCTCGATGCTGTTCGTGGTGCTGATGATGGTCTTCTGCATGATGGACGTCGGCCAGTACAAGGCCTCGATCAACGCCGGGAACCCCGCCAAGGTCCAGTCGTATCTCGACGCGAACGCGCCGTACGCGCCGGTCACCAAGAAGTGATCGGACGGAGTGCGGCGAACCGCGCGCAGCGCGCGCCGCGGCCATGAAGGAACGCGAGACACCATTCGACGACCCGACGGCCCGCTTCGACGCGGGCCGTTTCGGCATGTGGCTGTTCCTCGTCGTGCTCGGGGTGCTGTTCGTCGCCACGATCCTCGGCTACCTCGCCGTCCGCATCGACAACGCCGACCGCTTCGTGCCCGAGGGCGCGCCGCCGCCGCCCATGCTCCTTCTCGTGAGCACGGTCGCGCTCCTCGTCTCGAGCTTCACGATGCAGCGCGCGGTCGCGGCCGGGCGCACGGGCGACCCGCGCCAGGGCGGCATGATGGTCGTGACCATGGTCCTCGCCCTCACGTTCCTCGCCATGCAGGGCGTGGCGTGGGCGGAGCTCGTCCGCGAGAACCTGCTCATCACCGACAACCTCTACGCGTGGTCGTTCTACGTCCTCACCGGGCTCCACGCGGCGCACGTCCTCGGCGGCCTGCCGCCGATGGCGATCACCACCTGGCGCGCCATGAACGGCCGCTACGGCCCCGAGAACCACCGCGGGATCGTCTACTGCGCCATGTACTGGCACTTCCTCGACGGAGTCTGGATCGCCCTCTACGCGACGCTCTGGCTCGGGTCGATGCGGTAGGGCGGCCGGTGCAGGCGCAACTTCCCCCCCAAACTTCCCCCAAGGGCGCGAGGCGGGCGGAAGGCCCCCCGGAGTTGCCTCACCGACCCGCCGCGCGCCACGCTCGTTCATGCGACAACCGCATTCGGGCGCGCCACGAATCGAGCGGTTCGTTGGAAAATTCCGTCGGACTTTGGGAGTTCAGCGCGACGGGCCGGACGCGAGCCTGACGCCGTCGCGTTCGGCAAGAATCGCCTGCGCGGCGAAGTAGAGGACCGGCACCGTCAGGACAGGAGCCCCGTCGGCCCGCTCGATCCTGGCAACGGCCGGACCGACGGGGATGGTGACCACGAGTTCCACGCCGTCGACCGTCACGCGCGCGGTGCGGTCCTGAGCGAGCCCCGCCGCGACCAGCGACTCGATCGAGAGCAGCGTCCAGGGGCCGCCGTCCGCCACGCGCACCGCGATCATCGGGCTCTTGAGCCTGAGACCGGACGCTGCGAGTTCGTCCTCGCCCGGAAGGGGCGCTGCGGGGGACTGCAGGTCCTTCGAGAGGAAGTAGTGCGCATAGGAAATCTCCTTCATGCGCCGGATCATGTTCGGGTCGCGCAGGGTGACGGTCGTCGTCGGGTGACGCGAAAGCCAGTCGGCCCAGCTCGTGATGCAGACGTTCGCAAGCGGGGTCAGGGCGACGCCGTCCTTCGCCATCGGCCCGGCGATCGCGCGCGCCTCGAGCTGGCTGAAGAGGCTCGACTGCGCGGCCGCGGCGGGGGCGTCGCCGCCTGCCGCCGTGGTCTTGTCGCAAAGGGCGAGGTTCGAGTCGTAGAGGAGTCCGCTCACCTCGAAGCGCCGCACGCTTCCGGCGAGGGTGCGGTCGAACACCATCGCCGCGTCGCAGAGCGGCGAGTAGGTCGCGGCCACCGGGCGGCCCGCCACGGTGTCGTTCACCACCTCGTGCACGTTCATCAGCGAGAGCGGCCACGCATGGGCCTGCCCGTCGATCACGATGCCGATCACACGGTCGGTGGGGACCACGTACTTCGGGCGATTCTGCTCGTTGTAGACGAGCATCTCGCTGCCGCGGAGGTGCTTCGGGTCGTCGAGCGACGGCAGGAACCCGCGCGGGTTGCCGGATCCGACCAGCGTGGCGCGGTCGATGACAAGCGTCGAGAGGTCGAACCCGTAGCTCTCGAGCGAGCGCCCGTCGCCGATCGGGCGGACGCCGAGGATCACGGGCAGCAGGCTCCAGCCCATGATGAGCGCCACGAGCAGGCCCGCCAGCGCGATCACCCATCCGCCGCCGCGGAACGTCAGCGTCGGGGCGCCCGTCGTGGGCGCGTCGGGCGCGGCGGCCTTTGCAGCTTCGGACGTCGGAGTCTCGCTCACGGGGTGCTCCCTTGGATCGTGTTCGCCGCCTCTCCCTCAACCGCCTCTCCCTCGACCGACTCTCCCTGAAGGGGCAGGGGCGCAGCGGTCGACCGCGTCACCGCAGCGCCGTCGCCTCTCCCGCGCAGGAACGCCTCGGCGCTGATCGACCCGCGGTCGAGCGTCATCACCGCGAGGACGAGCGGCAGATAGGTGATGCTTCCGAGGAAGAGCCTGCGGGCGGATGCGTGGTCGCGGCGGCGGTAGAAGCCGATCGAAAGCCACAGGAACCACAGTCCGAGCACGAGCGAGACACCCGCGCTCCAGACACCCGCGAGCCCGAGGAGCGTCGCGCTCAGCCCAAGCGGTATCAGCGGGACCGTCGTGATGACGACGGCCTGCGCCGTGATCTCGCCCGAACCGTCGCGCACCGGCAGCATCGCGTGGCCGCCGCGCGCGTAGTCCTCGCGGTACATCCACGCGAGCGCAAGGAAGTGCGGGATCTGCCACACGAAGAGGACCGCGCCGAGGAGCCACGCGCCCGGCTCGAGCGCCCCCGTCACGGCCGTCCAGCCGATGACCGGCGGAATCGCGCCGCAGACGGCGCCGATGAGCGTGTTGAAGGTCGTGCGCGGCTTGAGCGGCGTGTAGAGCACCGCGTAGAGCAGGATGTTGATCGCAGCGAGCGCGGCAGGCAGCAGCCCGACCATGAGGCCGAGAAGCGCGGCGCCCGCGTAGCCGGTCAGCACCGCCGCCACGAACACGGTCGCAGGCCCGATCTGCTTCGCGGGCAACGGCCTTCCGCGGGTGCGGTGCATGAGCGCGTCGCGACGGCGCTCGAAGAGCTGGTTGAAGAGCGACGCGCTCGCAGCGGCGAGCGCCGTGCCGGCGCAGGTCCAGCCGAGAAGCGCCCAGTCGATCGGCCCGATCGCCGCGAGCGCAAAGCCGACCGCGGTGGTGCCGACCACGAGCGCGTTCAGGCGCACCTTCGTGAGCTCGCTCCACACGCCGAGCGTTCCTCGGGCGCGGGGCGACGGTGCGCCGCGCGCGTCGAGCGCGACCGCATCAAGCTGCGCGCCGGCTGCGGGCCCTGCGGCCGCGTCGGCGAGCGGGATTGCATGATTTCTCGCGGCTTCCGGCATCTTCGTCTCGGGGTCGAAATCCTACTATACGCGTCACCTCGGCCGCGCCCACTGCGGCCGAATCGGGACGAATCGCGATGCCTACCGAAACGCTCTCCCTCCTCGCGCAGGCTGCGGATGCAGCAGGGGCGCCCTCCGTCGAGGTGGTCGCCGCCACGCCGCTCTCGACGCTCCTCGTCCTCTTCGTCGTCGGATCGGCGCTCGTCGTCGGCGTCGCATCGCGGATCAGCACCGTGCATCTCGCGCTCGGCTTCGCGACCACGGTCGCGATGTGGGCGATCGGCTACGTCGCGATGATGGCGCCGGGGCTCTGGATCGGCGAACTCCTGTTCGTGCTCACGCTCGCGATGCCGATCCTCTTCGGCGCCGTCGCGCGGCGCGGCGGCGCGTCGGCGCTCAAGGTCGGGCTCGTCTCGGCGTTCGCCAATCTCCTCATCATCGGCGCGTTCCTGCGGGGCGAAGGCGCGCAGTCGACGTTCGACGCCTACGTGGCGCCGGTCCTCTACGTCGCCGGCCTCTTCGTCGCCAGCGGCGGCCTCGCCGCGCTCGGCGGGCTCCTTGCGCGCAACGCGCCACCGATCCGGCTGCCGTCGCCCGCAGGCCTGTTCGCTGCCGTCTCGGCTGCGACCGTCTTCATCCTCCTCGTCACCGGCGGGCTCGTCACCGGCCTCGAGAGCGGCCTCGCGGTCCCGGACTGGCCGAACTCGTTCGGCCACAACATGCTGCTCTACCCGATCAGCGAGATGAAGGGCGGCATCTACTACGAGCACGCGCACCGTCTCTTCGGCATGCTCGTCGGCTCGACCGCGCTCGTCCTCAACGTCGTCGTCTGGCGCGAGGACGCCCGCGGCTGGGTGCGCGGCCTCGCGGCTGCGTTCCTCGCCTTCGTCTGCGTCCAGGGGCTCTTCGGCGGCCTTCGCGTCACGGGAACGATCACGGTCGAGACCGATCCCCTGATGCTCACGCCGAACACGGTGCTCGCCATCGTGCACGGCATGTTCGGCCAGATCGTCCTTGCGCTCGCCTGCGCGATCGCCTGCATCTCGAGCAACGCGTGGAAGTCGTCCGCGCCGGCGGCGAGCCTTGCGGGCGCCGGGCGGCTGCGCGTCCTTCCGTTCGCGCTCCTCGCGGTGCTGCTCGTGCAGCTCTTCCTCGGCGCGAGCTACCGCCATCTGCAGATTCCGCCGGCCGACGGCAATCCCGCGGTGCACCCCGCGTGGCCGATCTGGGGCCACGTCATCGGCGCGTTCGTCGTCGTCGTCCTCGCGGTCGCGACGGGTGCGACCGCGTCGAGCCGCGGCAAGGAGTTCAAGCCGCTCCGCATCCTCGGAAAGGGCCTCGTCCACGGAGTCGGTCTGCAGTTCGCGCTCGGGCTCGGCGCGCTCGTCGTCGTCCTCATCCGCGTCGACGCGGGGATTCCGGCCTACGAGGTGATCACGACCTCCGCCCACCAGGCGCTCGGCGCGGTGCTCCTCTCGGTGACGGCGATGCTCGCCGTGTGGAGCCTGCGGCTCGTTCCCGAGCCCGAGGCGGAAGCCACCGTCATTCAATCGTCACGCGCGGCTTGATCGCTTCCTGCAGCGCAAGCACGCAGTAGACCGTCGCGAGTTCCGCGTTCGCCTCTTCCCAGCGGGGGGTGGCGTTCTTCCACGAGCCGTCCTCGCGCTGCCGCGCCACGATCGCGTCGACGAGCTCCGCGCGCCAGTCGCGCGCCTTGCCCTGCGCGTCGGCGAGCGAATCGAGCCGCGACGCATGCAAGGCGCGCGAGACCGCGTGGACGTAGTAGAAGTAGCCCTGCTGCCCGAGGCCGGGATTCTCGGCGAACGTGAAGTTGCGCGAGATCCAGCCGAGCGCGTCCCTGACGCGCGGGTCGTCGGCGGAGAGCCCCGCGTAGAGCAGGCTCTTGTAGCCGGCATAGGTCATCGAGCCGTAGCTGCGCAGGCTCTTCACCGCGAGCTTCTCGCCGTAACGGCCCTCGCCCGCGTCCTCGCTTGCGAAGCTCTCGCCGCCGTTCGCGGGCGAGTAGACGAAACCGCCGTCCCCCGAGCCGCCCTGCGCCCAGGCCGCGGGGTTCGACTCCTTGCGGTTCTGGGTGCGCGCCACGAAGGCGAGCGCGCGCTGCATCGCCGGATCGTCGGGGGAGACCCCCGCGTCGTGCATCGCCTCGACCATCATCTGCGTGTTCGAAAGGTCGGGGCGCTTGCCGTTGCCGTAGCCTGCGCCGCCGAACCAGTCGGTCGTGGCGCCGAGTCCTTCGCCGTCGTCCCACTGGTTCGTGCGCAGCCAGGTGATCGCGCGCGCGGCGCCGGCGCGCGCGTCGGCGTCGCCGACGGCCGAGAGCCCGCTGGCGACGCAGCTCATCACATAGTTGCCGATGCCGCCGTTGGTGACGAGCGCGAGCGACGCATCGTCGCCGAGCACGCGGTCGATCGCGGCGCGCGCCTTCGCGCCCGAGTCCTTCGGCGCAAGTTCGCCGGCCTGCATGAACGCCTTCAGCGCCATCGCCGTCACCGCGACGCTCGCTGCGCGCTTGCGCGGCTCCATGTCGGTCGGCGCGACTTCCTTCGACTCGAAGAACGTGCCGTTCGGCGACTGCACCTTCGCGAGATACGCAAGGCCGCGCTGCATGGCCGCGCGCGCCTTGTCGAACGTCTCCGCGGAGGTCGGCGCGTCCGCTGCGCGCTGCGCGATGCGGTGCACGGGTTGCGGAGGCGTCGTGCGGACGAGGCCAGCGACCGTGGTCAACGTGGGTTCCGGCAGCGTCGTCACCTTCGAGGTGTCGGTGCGCGGGGCGGTCGTCTGGGGCGGCGTAGGCACCGGGGGCGCCGACTGAAGCGTCGCGGCGACGGCAAGGAGGACGATCGAATGCATGCGCCGAGTGTACGCGGGGCTCGCGCGCCAAAAACGACGCAGCGCTCACGGGTGCAAGGAGATCACCTGCGGAGCGCTGCCTCGGAATGGAGCTGATTCGACTGCGGACCGGTCAGCGGGCGCGCGGGACGCCTGTGAGGTTCGCCGACTGGGCCGACGCGACGCCGCGGGAGGCGTCGGTCGAGAGGTTCGCGGCCACGGCGTTGACGCCTTCCGGCGTCGAGCGCGCGATCGCGAGCAGCGTGTTGGTCGGAAGCGCGGCGACCAGGGCCGGATCGCGGGCGATCAGGATCTGGAGAAGCACCTCGTTCGTGATGTCGGTTTCGGTCCTGCTATCCGAGATCTGCACGCGGAGGCCGCGACGGACGATCGCGAGAACCTCGTCATGCGTCAGGTGCGTCGAACGGCTGGTGTCGTAGAGACGGCGGTTCGGGTACTTGCGGATGCGGATCACATCTGTGGATGGAGCCTGAAGGATCATGCTTCCCGTTTCGCCGACCTGATGTCTCGGATTCGCCACTGCATCAAGAAGTCGCGCGATCGGCCAAACACCGACCGCCGTGCGTCATGCGTGCGCAAAAAGGCGGGTTCCCGGCTCAGCGGATGGTGCCGAAAAGCCAGAAATCCGAGGTCTTTCCGTTGCCCGAGAAGCGGCAGGGGAAGAGGAACGGCCCCGGCTGCGCCCCGAGGTCGACGACCCGCACGGTCACCAGCACGGAGTCGCCGTCGGGCTTCTGGGAGACGATCTGGGTCTGGAACGTGGGCGCGAGGCTCTGGACGGCGGCGATGCGCGCCTTGCCCATGTGCTTGATCTCGAGCTCGAACTCGGCTGTGCCCTTCGGCGAGATCGCGCCGCAGTTGGCGCGGAACTCGCCGAACCCGAACGACGGCGCGATGCGCGTCGTGGCGTGACGGACGCGCATGTCGAGGATCGGGCACTTGGGATGGTCCGTCTCGATCACGAGGAACGGCGGCACCGCGAGGAACTTCTGGCACAGCGCGCTCGGAGCGCTGAAGTCGTAGCGCAGCGTGTGCTTGGCGGCGGGCTTCATCGGCGAGCCGTCCGCGTTCACCGCGGGACGTCCATCGACGGTCTTGACGCTGAACGGCGTGCCGTCGGCGGACACCAGGTCGAAGGTCCCCGTCATGCGCTCGGGCGCGAGCGCGTCGATGAAGTTCGGCGTCGCACGCACCGCGTAGGCGGTCTCGGCCTGGATCTTGAGCACCATCACCTGCGTGATTCCCTTGAAGGCCATGTTGACGACGGCGGTCTTGGTGCCGGGCGTGTGGGCCGTCTTCATCGACATCGGGATCTCGATCGAGCCGCGCGCGGGGATGACCTTGCCGACCATGTCGACGGTCGTGCACGTGCAGCTCGGCTTCGCGGCGCTGATCGTCACGTCCTGATCGAGCGGATTGATGATCTTGATGGTCGCCGAGACCGTGGACCCCGGCTCGACGATGCCGAAGTTCACGTCGGATGGCTCGGCCTTGATCGGTCCGGGGATCTCGATGTTCTTCGGATCGGGGCTCTTCGGATCGGGGCTCTTCGGATCGGGATTCGACTGCCCCGCCGGCGCCGCCGCCGGGCGCTGCGCAGGAGCCTGCTGCTCGGGCGCCGCGACCGCTTGCGGGGCGAGCGCCGCCGTCGCGAGGAACGCGACCGCAAGGGCCCGAAGGGCGGTCTGGCGACGGGCGGATGCAGGACGGGCGGCGAGGGTCGAGGCCATGGTCGCGATCATACGACCGACGCCCCGAGGCGCTGCAACTCCGTACACTCGCGCCCCATGCGCGCCCTCACGATCCAGCGGCAAGGTTCGCCTGTCCTCCCCAACGTTGCCCTCGTCGACGACTTTCCCGACCCCGTCGCCGGGCCCGGGGAGGTGCTCGTCCGCACCGAGGCGGCCGCCCTCAACCACCTCGACCTCTGGGTCGGGCGCGGCCTTCCCGGAATCGACATCCGATACCCCGCCATCTCGGGCTCCGACGGCGCGGGGGTGGTCGAGGCGGCCGGCGCGGGCGTCGACCCGGCATGGGTCGGGCAGCGGGTACTCCTGAACGCGGCCGTTCCCAAGCCCGATCCCGCACGTCCGGGCCTTCGCCCGACACCCGCCGACATCGTGATGATCGGCGAGCACGGCCCCGGCTGCCTCGCCGAGAAGTTCGTCGCGCCCGTCGGCAACGTGCTCGAGATCGGCGACTCGGACCCGGTCGCGGCCGCCGCGTTCGGCCTCACCCACCTGACGGCGTGGCGCATGATGGTCACGCAGGCGGGGCTGCGCGCGGGCATGGTCGTCCTCGTCACCGGCATCGGCGGCGGCGTGGCGCTTGCGGCGCTCGCGATTGCGCGGCATTTCGGCTGCGAGACGATCGTCACCAGCCGTCACCGGTCGAAGCTCGACCGCGCCCGCGCGCTCGGCGCGACCCACGCGGTGCTCGACACGGGCGCCGACTGGTCGCGCGAGGTGCGAAGCCTGACCGGCCGCCGCGGCGTCGACCTCTGCGTCGACAGCGTCGGCAAGTCGATCCACGGATCCTGCATCAAGAGCCTCGCGCGCGGCGGAACCTACGCCACCTGCGGCGCCACCACCGGCCCCGACGCGACGACCGACCTCACGCGCATCTTCTGGAACCAGCTGCGCATCGTCGGCTCGACCATGGGAGACATGCGCGAGTTCCGCGAGGTGGTGTCGCTCTTCCGCTCGGGCGCGATCAAGCCGACGATCGACCAGGTCTTCGCCCCTTCCGCCGGCCGCGACGCGTTCGCCCGGCTCGAGGCGGGCGAGCAGTTCGGCAAGCTGGTCGTCGATTGGCGAAAGCCCTGACGCGAGGCTGGATTCTGGACCACGCGCCGCCATCGCGGGATTTGCCCGAAAGTCGGCCTGTTCGCGGGAACTTCCACACCCGCTCGGCTATACTGCGCCTCACGTCCGACCGCATCCGATGAGCGAAACCTCCGTCAACACCCCCACCCGTCCGGCGCCGACCGAAACGCCGTCGCCCCGCACGCCGACAGAGTCGCTTCCCCCGTGGAACGTGATCCTGCACAACGACGAGGTGAACGACATCGGATTCGTGATCGAGTCTCTCTGCCGTTTCGCGCGCCTGAGCGTGCCGGCCGCCACCCGCTGCACGATGGAGGCCCATAAGAAGGGTGTCTCCCTCGTGATTGCCACCCACCGCGAGCATGCGGAACTGGTCGCAGAGCAGCTCACCTCGCTTCGGCTGACGGTGACGATCGAGCGCGTTGGTTGAGGAGTGAGAGGGCTGACGGAGTAGACGGCCGACGGCCTGCGCCCCCCTCGATCGGGCTTTCCGATCTTTCTCTCGCCTCGCGCTCTGCAACCGCAGCAGTCGGATTGCGAATACCCTCGCCTTTCCAGAACGCCCGAGGGCCGGTCCCCGCGGCGGCAGAACCGCGAGGAGTCCCGTTCCGTGCGAATCTTCCTGATCGTGATGGCGTCGATCATCGGCCTCGTGGTGGCCGGGCTCGTCGTCGCCGGCCCCTCCGCGCTCGAGATGCTGCCGTCGTTCGGCGGTCAGCGCGATGCGCTCGCCGTCCGCATCACCAAGGTGGCGTCGCGCGAACTCGTCGAGACGGTTTCTGCGCCGGGCGAGCTCGACCCCGAGGTCAAGGTCGACGTCTCGGCCGAGGTGAGCGCGCGCATCCTCGAGATTCCGTTCCGCGAGGGCGCGACCGTGCGCAAGGGCGAGGTCGTCGTCAAGCTCGACGACCGCGACCTGCAGGCCTCGCTCCAGGCGCAGATGGCGCGGCGCGACGGCGAGCGTTTCCGCCTGCGCAGCGAGCAGGAGCGTCTCGCGGGCCCGACGTCGCAGCTTGCGAACGCGAAGGCGACGCTCGAGCGCCAGGAGTCGCTCTTCAAGACCGGAGACGTCAGCCGCGCCTCGCTCGACGACGCGATCGCGCGCGTGCGCGAGCTCGAGGCCCAGATCGCGGCCGCGAGGGAGGGGCTGTCGGTGATCGAGAGCTCGCTCGCCGCCGCGGAAGCCGACATCGAGCGCGCGCGCGAGCTTCTCAAGAAGACGACCATCTCGGCCCCGATCGACGGACAGATCACCGAGCTCAACGCCGAGCCGGGCGAGCTCGTCGTCGTCGGCACCATGAACAACGCGGGAACGCGCATCCTCACCGTCGCCGATCTCGCCACCGTCCGTCTCAAGGCGAAGGTCGCCGAGAGCGACGTCGCGCGCGTGCGCGCCGGCCAGGACGCGACGGTACGCGTGAACGCCTACCGCGGCCGCGAGTTCAAGGGCACGGTCGACCGCGTCGCGCTCTCCCGCGGCACCGAGGCGACTTTCGGCGGCTCGGGTGGCGCGTCGGGCGCCGGGTCGGGCGGGTGGTTCAAGTGCGAGGTGAAGCTCGACCTCGCCGACGGCGAGACGCTGCTCTCGGGACTTGCGGCCAACGTGGACATCGTCGTCGACCGCACCACCGGCCTGCTGATCCCGAGCCAGGCGCTGCTCGAGCGCAAGTTCGACGACCTGCCCACGGGACTCACGACCCATCCGCTCGTCGATCAGGCGCGGCGCAAGGCGACGGTCGTCTTCTGCATGGTCGACGGCAAGGCGGTGATCAAGCCGGTGCGCACGGGGCCGTCGAATCTCGCCGACACCATGGTGCTCGAGGGACTTTCCGAGGGCGACGTGGTCGTGACGGGTCCGTACCGCGTGCTCGAACGGCTGAAGGACGGCGACGCGATCCGCGAGGAGACGGCGAAGGACGCGGCGGCGCAGATGGCGAAGTCGCCGGACGCGGGGTCGTCGAATGGCTGACGCCGCGAAGGACGCAGCGAAGACGACCGCCGCGCTGATCGAGGTCCGAGCGCTGACCAAGATCTACAAGGTCGGCGTCGAGACCATCCATGCGCTGCGCGGGCTCGATCTCGCGATCGGCCGCAACGAGATGGTCGCGATCATGGGTTCGTCGGGCTCGGGCAAGAGCACGCTGATGAACATGCTCGGCTGCCTCGACCGTCCGACTTCGGGGGCGTATCTCCTCAACGGCCGCGACGTGAGCCGGATGGGCGCGCGCGAACTCGCGCAGGTCCGCAACGAGGAGATCGGCTTCGTCTTCCAGAGCTTCGAGCTCCTGCCGCGCCAGACGGCGCTCGAGAACGTCGAGCTGCCGC